>OATA01001463.1_pt1:0-12500 | contig 13745 bp, 10 predicted proteins | sample 1516451 | NCBI WGS metagenome assembly OATA01 (sample SAMEA2579905, study PRJEB22360) | human gut metagenome | biome: human gut; feature: human-associated habitat; material: faeces | place: Denmark | collected 2008/2010 | reverse complement strand
ATTGTCAACAACTTTTTTTAATTTTTTTAAAAAAAGTTGTAATTTATTTTAAACACACTATATATAGGGGTTTTCACTACATTTATATACAAGTTATATCTGCTTTTCTTCTATATTATATTCTCTTGCTTTGCCTGATTCTATCTTTTTTATTACTTTACATGGATTGCCAACTGCAATACTGTTGTCTGGTATATCTTTCACAACTACGCTTCCGCCACCTATTACAACATTATTACCTATAGTTACTCCAGGCATTACTTTTACCCCTCCACCTATCCAGACATCATTACCTACTTTAATCGGATAAGCATATTCCCATCCTTCATTACGGCTTGCAACGTCAACAGGGTGTCCTGCTGTATAGAAACCACAATCTGGTGCTATGAACACATTATTACCAAATGTTACTTTGGCACAGTCCAGTATTACAAGATTGTGATTTGCGTAGAAATTGTCACCTGCTTCTATATTATATCCGTAATCGCACCAGAATGGAGCTGTTATAAAACAATTAGCTCCCACCTTACCGAATATTTTCTTAATCATAGCAGACTGTTGTTCTGTCTGTAATGGTCTTAATGCATTAAAGTCATAGCACTGTTCTTTACATAACATTCTGTCATTAACAAGTTCCTTTACTCCTGACTTGTATAATTGTCCACTAATCATTTTCTGTCTCTCTGTCATATTCCACATTTCCTTTATAACTTTACAAATATTGTGAATAACTTGTCTTCGCTAATGCTCATTATATCATGAACTTTGTTCATGATAGTCATTCGCCGCTCGGGATGAGTATGCAGGCATGTTCCCCCTCTCTAACGCTCATTATATCATATAAAAGAAAAAGACAGCCAGAAGATTCTGACTGTCTTTTTCTTTCTGTCAACGGAGCAGGAGGGATTTGAACCCTCGCGCCGGTTGCCCGACCTACACCCTTAGCAGGGGCGCCTCTTCAGCCTCTTGAGTACTACTCCAGATTCCATGAATGCGAGCCCTAAACCATATATGTTTAACTCATAATATGAAATTCTGCGTCAAACGCATTTATTATTCTAACAAAGCCCCCTGATATTGTCAAGGGGCTTTTTATTTAATATTATTATTCTTCTTTTTTCTTCTTGTATACAACTACTGTTGTTGTCATGGCTGTACCAACTGATAACATAAGCATTATAAAATACATCATATTGCTTCTGTCTCCTGTTTTTACAGAGGTCTTTGCTATAACCTCCTCTTCATTAGCAGCTACTTCCGGAGTCCTGATGTTTTGAGATGTAATCTCATCATTCTGAGAAACTGCCGGAGTTTCTGTCTGTGTAGGTGTTCCTGACTCACTTGGTATTTCTTTCTCACTCACTGTTTCCGTTGGTGTTGGTGTCTCCTTTTCACTTACTGTCTCTGTTGGTGTTGGTGTCTCCTTTTCACTCACTGTTTCCGTTGGTGTTGGTGTCTCCTTCTCACTTGCTGTTTCTGATGGTGTCTCTGGCTGCTTAGGAATCACATTAATAGTAACTTTTGCTGATTTGATATATTCTTTACCATCTATAACAAGAACTACATTATATTCAAATGTGTCTTTTCCACTAAAGCCCTTGTCTGGAATATACTGAAATGTTCCATCTTCATTAAATTTAATTTTTCCATTATTCACATCTTTTTTTATTTCTGTCTTCAATTGAAGGTTTCTCTTAGGATTATTGACTATCTTATTATTATCATTGACAAGAACTGTACTGGCGTCAAGAACTTCGTTCTGATTAACTGTGTATTCATCATCGACGGCATTAGGCAATATTACTGCTGCCGGAGTCTCTTCAAACTGCTGCGTATAGGTAAGTCCGTCTATTGTTCCATCAAACTGACAGCCATCGTTAGTATATGAATATCCTGTATCTCCGTCTTTTGCCTTTATTTTAACTGTAACTGTCTGATCTGTTGCAGAAATTTTTTCAGGGTATTTCACTGTAAATGTTCCATCTTTGTTATCTGTAACATTTTCCTGACCTGCAACAAGCACAAAATGTTTATCCAGTGTGTCTGTTACTGATGATGTTTCAAATTGCAGACTGGTCATTTCTGTCATTATCTGTTTAAATCTGTTATTTAACTGCTCTGCATTTGCTGCTGTATAGAATTCTTTAGCATATCCTCCATCTGAAAATGTAAAATAAGTTTTTTCCCATGATTTTTCATAGTTTAATGATTTATTTCCTAATGATACTTTTACGAGATCAGTTATATCTGATTCCTTACTCATAAGAACTATCGTGTATATATCAGCACCGGCAGCTTTTAACTCTTCACCGGCCTTTCCTGCATAATATGAACCGTTTACTTCATCCCGTGGTTTATTATATCTATTAATTTCATTATTATTTTTTATATAATAATATCCACCTATTTCCCCATTATCGTATCTGTTAGCTCCACCATCAGTAAAAAGTATTACTGATGCACCTGTTGTATCACCAGCAATTTCTGATACCTGCTTTAATCCCTGCTGGATATTAGTTGCTGAACCAAGTCCCCTGCCTATCTTTGTAACATCATTTCTCTTATAATAACTTTTATAATCATTATTATACATTTCTTCATCGTATATTAAATTTAGTTTACTCATAATATCATTTTTGCTTGATGTTCTGGTTATCTCTGTTCTTGCTGAACCACAATATGAAATAACCGATACTTTATTAGATGTGCCTTCTGACAGAAATTCATCTAAGAATTTTTCAACTGCATTTATTGTAACACTCCATCTTGTCTTTTCATAAGTCGGTGCCATTGCGTCTGAGTCAACATCTTCGTCAACTGAGCATGCCATACTGAATGACCTGTCTAATACAAGTATCACATTCTGATTTTCACTTTTTATTGATGGAAGATTCTGCGATTTTGCAGAAAACTGAAGTGTATAGTAACCATTTTCGTCTGGTGTTTCACTTTGTATAGATTTTTCAAGATATAATGTTCCCTGATAAGAATACGATTTGGCATATATTACGGTATTTTCTGTAATTGCTTCTCCATTTTCAATTCCACCTGCAATTACACCATAGTTCTTATTGCTGGATTTCAGCTTTACAGTATTGCCATTTTTTATATATACATCTTTGGTCTGGTCGCCTATTTTAAATGTGACTTTACTATAACCGTCTTTTGCTGTATCTGATACTTCATTCTCCGTTACAAGTATTATATTATCTGAAAGTACATTTTCTGCGGCGAGCGTCTTATTTGTCATAAACGGTAGTATGCCTGTCACTATCAGGATAATTGTAAGCATTCCTACAATTATCCTGAGTGTCATTTTCTTTTTCATGACTTTTCCTCCCATTTAATCTTAAGGCCGTAATAACAGCCCTTAATATAAATTAATATTAGGAGTATTTACCATTTATTCCATATTTATACTCTGCAATATTCTTTTATAGCTGTTTCATACAGGTTGTTTCCCTCACTGTCAATTACTACAATTACAGGAAGATTTTCCACTTCAAGTTCTCTTATAGCCTCTGTTCCTAAGTCATCATAAGCTATTACTGTGGATTTCTTAATACATTTACTAAGAATTGCTCCTGCTCCTCCTACTGCTGCAAAGTACACTGCACCATTTCTTACGATTCCATCAATTACTGCCTGTGAACGCTTTCCCTTTCCTATCATTCCCTTTAGTCCTAAATCAAGAAGGTCTGGTGCATATTTATCCATACGGCTTGCTGTTGTCGGACCTGCTGAACCTATTGGTCTTCCTTCTCTTGCCGGAGATGGTCCCATGTAATATATTATATTATTCTTCATGTCTATTGGAAGTGGCTGTCCTGCTGACAGAGCCTCTGCCATTCTCTTATGTGCTGCATCTCTTGCTGTATATATTGTTCCTGTTATGTATACATAATCTCCTGAGTGAAGACTCTTTGCATCCTCATCACTTATTGGTGCATTAATATATTTATCCATGATTAGCCTCCCTGATTATATTACCCTGTGTGAATGTCTGTTTACATGACAGCAAATGTTTACTGCTACCGGAAGCCCTGCAATATGTGTAGGATATGTCTCTATATTGATTGCAAGTGCTGTCTGTGTTCCTCCAAGTCCACCAGGGCCTATTCCTAACTTATTGATTTTCTCAAGCATTTCTTTCTCTAAGTCACGGACATATTCAACTGGTGATTCTTCATTCAAATCTCTTGTTAATGCCTTCTTTGCAAGATAAGCACATTTTTCAAATGTTCCTCCGATTCCTACACCGACTACCATCGGAGGACAGGCGTTAGGACCTGCATCCTTTACTGCTGTAAGTATTGCTTCCTTTACACCTTCTATTCCATCTGCCGGCTTTAACATGAATACTCTGCTCATGTTCTCGCTTCCGAATCCCTTAGGTGCAACTGTTATGTCGACCTTGTCTCCTGGAACTATGTTAAAATGTATTACTGCCGGAGTGTTATCTTTGGTATTCTCTCTGTAGATAGGATCTTTTACAACCGACTTTCTTAAATATCCATCAACATATCCTCTTCTTACACCCTCATTAATTGCATCTGTGATATCTCCGCCTGTAAGATGGACATCCTGACCAACATTAATGAATACTACTGCCATTCCTGTATCCTGACATATAGGTATCATGTCCTCTCCCGCAACTTTTAGGTTTTCTTCAAGCTGCCCAAGAACCTGCTTTCCAAGTGCAGACTCTTCGTTTTTTACTGCATTTTCAAAAACATTCTTCATATCATCTGTGAGAAAATGATTTGCCTCTATGCACATTTCTTTAATGTTGTCTGTTATTATTGATACATTAACCTCTCTCATTCCCAATTCCCTTCTTGTATTTTAATTATTAATTAATCCAGTAAATACTAAAAACCTTTTTAATTCTTCACGCCAGAATTTCCATTCATGTCCGATTTTTTCAATTTCATCGTATACATAATTGTATTCAATATGGCTCATGAAATAATCTCTCAATATATGATTCATGTCTATCCATGGATCAAGTTCTCCGCAGGCATGGTATATTTCAGGTTTTACACTTTTCTGCTCTATTAATCTGTCTGCCTGATATGTGATTCCGTATTCTGTTTTATGCAGGTCTCCATCACCATAAAGCTCTATTCTTCTTATTGACTTTTCACTTCCATCATTAAGAAATTCTGAATCAGCTTTGTCACCTGCTGAAAATGCTCCTACAGTTCCATATTTTTCAGGATATCTGAGTGCAATATGAAGACAGCCGTATCCACCATTAGAAAATCCTGATACGTAATTATTCTCTCTTTTATCAGAAAGACATGGAAACATATTCATAATTATATTGAATAATTCTTTTCCAACATATGACTCATACTTATCTCCAATATTCATATTAACATAGCATGAATTCTGCACATTTGGAAGTACTGCTGCAAACCTGCCCTCATCAACATATTCTGTTATTGGTGAATGATACAGCCATACAGTATTATCACCACTGCTTCCATGATATAACCATAATACAGGAAGCTTCTCATCATTTTTCATATCTGATGGGAGAATAACTGTGCATTCCATATTACGCTTAAGATATATAGAAAAATGATTAATATTCATTACTGTTGCCATATATATCCTCCATCCTGTACGACTGCTCTTTTATTATATTAACTGTCTCATGTATGCATTTATCCCAGAAAATAAAATCATGATTACCAGCAGTTTCATAATAATTCACTTTAAGTCCTGCATCTGATGCATATTTATTCCATTGTCTGCTCATTGGAAGTATCTGATCATATAATCCACATCTAATGTAAAATTCCGGATAATTTTCCACATTTGTCTTGAAATTATCCTCTTTTAAACAGTTCATTATATCAAATCGGTTATCTGATAATTTTCCCCTGTCTCCAAATATCTGATATGTGTTTATTCCCTGTGGGTTGTCAAATCTTTTCTCTATATCAAGCAGTCCCGAATATGAGAACACCTTGCCATATACATCAGGCTTAATAAGTGCAGCATGTACTGCTCCATATCCACCCATTGACATTCCTGCTATATAACGGTCTTTTCTGTCACATGATAATCCAAACCAGTTAGTACAGGTTTCTATAAGTTCTTCTGTTAAAAATGTAAAATATTTTCTTCCATGTACATTATCAACATAACATTTGTTATCACCTGAAATCATTATAACCGCTATATCAGTATTATCTACATAATCTGCCACTCTGGATTTCGTAATCCATGTTGTATAATCTCCTCCCATTCCATGAAGAAGATATAAAGTCTTATAACTGCCTCTTCCCTGAGGAATAATTGCATTAATCATAACGGGCATACCAAGTGTTTTTGATTCATAATTAATATTAATTAAAGCCATGTTATCTCCTGCTAAAAAGGAAACCGTCACATATATAAATGTGGCAGTTTCCTTAAGATTAATCTTCAGATTCTACTGTTTTATCTGTGTCTTCTTCAAAGCCCTCTGCATCCTTACCATCTTCATCAGCAGGCTGCTTCCTTACTTTGGCAATTGTTGCTACTTTAATTCCTTCATCAAGGTTAATAAGTTTAACACCTGATGTTATTCTTCCAAGATTAGATATATCTGAACACTGAAGTCTGATTATAATTCCTTCTGTTGTAATAAGCATTACTTCTCTTGAATCATCTACAGCCTTAGCTCCTACGACATTACCTGTCTTTTCTGTTATCTTGTAACATTTGACACCTTTACCACCACGATGCTGAACTGTATACTCGTCAATGTCTGTTCTCTTACCCATACCATTTTCAGAAACTATAAGCATAGTATCTCCCTGGGTACTTACCTGAACACCAACAACTTCATCCTCATCCATAAGACTCATACCTATAACACCCATTGCTGAACGTCCCGTAGGTCTTACATCTGTTTCCTTAAATCTTATACACTGTCCAAGCATTGTTACCATAAGAATCTCTGCCTGATCATCTGTAAGTTTAACTTCTATAAGTTCATCATCTTCTCTTAAGTTAATTGCCTGGATTCCTGTTTTTCTTATATTGGCAAAATCTTTAACAGGTGTCTTTTTAACTATACCCTTCTTAGTTGCCATAAACAGGTAATCTGTATCCTGAAGTGTATCAATTTTAACAGGAACTACTGCTGTGATTGTCTCACCCGGTGCTAACTGTAAAAGATTAATTATTGCAGTTCCTCTTGAAGTTCTTGATGCTTCAGGAATTTCATAAGCCTTTAACTTATAAGCTCGTCCTGTGTTAGTAAAGAATGTAAGTACATGATGTGATGTTGTCATGAATAAATCTTTGATATAATCATCATCAATTGTCTGCATTCCCTTTATTCCCTTACCACCACGATGCTGGCTCTTAAAGTTATCAGGTGTCATTCTCTTTACATAACCCAAGTTAGTTCTTGCAATAACACATGGTTCATCTGGAATAAGGTCTTCCATTGAAATATCGTATTCATCATATCCGATAGAAGTTCTTCTGTCATCACCATACTTGTCTGCTATCTCTGAAATTTCAGTCTTGATAACTCCAAGAAGCAACTTCTTATCTGCAAGAATTGCCTTGTATTCTTTAATCTTTTCATGAAGTTCCTTCAACTCAGCTTCAAGCTTGCTTCTTTCCAGACCGGTCAGAGCTCTCAAACGCATATCTACGATAGCCTGAGCCTGTGCTTCTGAAAGTGCAAATTCAGCTATTAAGCTTTCCTTGGCAATCTGTACATTTGCAGAACCTCTGATTATTGATATAACTCTGTCTATATTATCTAAAGCAATCATTAAGCCCTCTAAAATGTGAGCTCTTTCTTCTGCCTTATTAAGATCAAACTTTGTTCTTCTTGTAACGACTTCTTCCTGATGAAGAAGGTAATACTTTAACATGTCATACAGGTTAAGCACCTTTGGCTGGTTATCTACTAATGCAAGCATTATTACACCAAATGTATCCTGTAACTGTGTGTGTTTGTATAACTGGTTAAGTATTATGTTAGGATTGACATCTCTTCTTAACTCAATGGCAATTCTCATACCCTCTCTGTCAGATTCATCTCTTAAATCTGTGATTCCATCAATCTTCTTATCTCTTACAAGCTCTGCTATTTTCTCTATAAGCTTTGCTTTATTAACCATGTATGGAAGTTCTGTAACTACAATTCTGTTCTTGCCATTATTCATTGGCTCAATATTAGTTACAGCTCTTACCTTTATCTTGGCTCTTCCTGTACGGTAAGCCTCTTCAATTCCCAACTTGCCGATGATTGTTCCACCTGTAGGGAAATCAGGACCTTTAACTATATCAAGAATTTCCTCAATTGTTGTGTCTCTGTCTTCTTCCACCTTATTGTCAATCATCTTTACAACAGCACCTATAACTTCTCTTAAGTTATGAGGTGGAATATTAGTAGCCATACCTACGGCAATACCTGATGTACCATTACATAACAGGTTAGGATATCTTGATGGAAGTACTGTAGGTTCTTTTTCTGTTTCATCAAAGTTAGGTATGAAATCTACAGTATCTTTGTTAAGATCTCTTGTCATCTCCATAGATATCTTGCTGAGTCTCGCCTCTGTATATCGCATGGCTGCGGCTCCATCACCATCGACTGAACCAAAGTTACCATGTCCGTCAACAAGTGGATATCTTGTATTGAAATCCTGAGCCAGCTTTACTAATGCCTCATAAATTGATGAATCACCATGTGGGTGATATTTACCCATTGTATCACCAACGATACGGGCACATTTTCTATGTGGCTTATCAGGACCGTTGTTAAGTTCTATCATTGAATATAGAATTCTTCTCTGTACCGGCTTAAGACCATCTCTTACATCCGGAAGTGCTCTGGAAGCGATAACACTCATGGCATAATCTATATAATAGTTTTCCATGGTTTTCTGCATATCGACTTCTTGAACTTTATCAAAGATATGTTCATCCATTATTATAATTCCTTTCCGTGAAGTTATTAATTAACGCAATGTGTAAATCTGGAATACGCCATGCATAAATCCTAATCACGCGCATTCGTAAAATCTACATACGCCATGCGTAAATCCTACGGATTTACTTATGTGGCTAATCGCCACATACAACTCAAAATTATAAAATATGCCCATGTATGCAAGCATACGGTCATATTTATAATTTTTCCTTGTGCATGGCTTGTTAGATATCCAAATTCTTTACAAACTTAGCATTTGCTTCTATGAAATCTCTTCTTGGCTCTACCTTGTCACCCATAAGTGTTGAGAATGTTACATCAAGTTCTGAATCATCATCTTCATTCATATTAACTCTTAATAATACTCTCTTGTGTGGGTCCATTGTTGTTTCCCATAACTGCTCTGCGTCCATCTCACCAAGTCCCTTATAACGCTGGACTTTATTATTCTGGTCTCTTCCAATCTCAGTCATGATTGCATTAAGCTCATCATCATTATAGGCATACCACACTTTTTTATTCTTCTCAACTTTATAAAGTGGTGGCTGTGCAAGATATACATGTCCTTCTCTTATCAGATCAGGCATGAATCTGTACAGGAATGTGAGAAGAAGTGTTGCAATATGTGCACCATCTACATCGGCATCTGTCATAATAATAATCTTGTGATAACGAAGCTTGCTTATATCAAAATCTTCATGAATACCTGTACCAAATGCAGTAATCATCGCTTTAATCTCTGCATTTCCAAGTATTCTGTCAAGTCTTGCTTTCTCAACGTTAAGAATCTTACCACGAAGTGGAAGGATTGCCTGTGTAGCACGGCTTCTTGCAGTCTTTGCAGAACCACCGGCTGAATCTCCCTCAACGATATATATCTCACAATTTTTAGGATCTTTATCTGAACAATCAGCTAACTTGCCAGGAAGTGAAGTGCTTTCAAGTGCAGTCTTTCTTCTTGTTAAGTCTCTTGCTTTTCTTGCAGCTTCTCTCGCTCGCTGTGCAAGCAACGATTTTTCACATATAGATTTTGCAACTGCAGGATTCTGCTCAAGGAAGTAAGTAAGTTGTTCACTTACTATACTGTCAACTGCTCCCCTTGCAACTGTATTACCAAGCTTCTGCTTAGTCTGTCCTTCAAACTGTGGATCTTCAATCTTAACAGATACGATTGCTGTAAGACCTTCTCTTATATCATCACCTGAAAGTCCCTGATCACTATCCTTAAGAATCTTATTCTTTCTTGCATAATCATTAAAAGTCTTAGTCAGTGAATTTCTGAAACCAGTCAGATGTGTACCACCTTCAGGTGTCTTAATATTATTAACAAATGAATCGACAACCTCATTGTATCCATCATTATGCTGGAATGCTACTTCAACCTGAACATTGTCTTTCACACCTTCACAATAAATAATCTGGCTGTATAAAGGTTCTTTACTCTTATTAAGATACTGAACAAATTCCTTGATACCACCTTCATAATGGAATACTTTCTGCTGCTCAAGACCTTCTCTTAAATCTGTAAGAGTAATCTTGATTCCCTTAGTAAGAAATGCCATTTCTCTTAATCTGTGCATAAGAATATCAAATTCAAATACAGTTGTTTCCTGAAAAATCTCTGAATCAGGAAGAAAAGTAACCTGAGTTCCTGTATCCTCAATATCGCAGTCACCTACTATCTTAAGGTCATAACATATCTTTCCTCTTTCGTATCTCTGCTGATAAATGTGTCCATTTCTCTTTACCTGAACTTCAAGCCATTCAGACAAAGCATTAACTACTGATGCACCAACACCGTGAAGTCCTCCTGACACCTTATATCCTCCACCACCGAATTTACCCCCGGCATGAAGAACGGTATATACAACTTCAATGGCAGGTCTTCCTGTCTTATGATTAATATCAACAGGTACACCTCTACCATTATCAATTACAGTGATAGAGTTATCTTTATTAATCATAACCTCAATATGTGTACAAAAACCTGCTAAAGCTTCGTCAATTGCATTATCAACTATCTCATACACAAGATGATGAAGTCCTCTTCCTGATGTACTTCCAATATACATACCAGGTCTTTTTCTTACAGCTTCAAGACCTTCGAGTACCTGAATCTGGTCTCCACCATAATTCTTCTCTGCATTCTGATCTGCCACTTTAATTCCTCCTTGTTTTACAAAGCAAAATGTAATTAATTCTCATTAACTACATGACCATCTGTTACTTTAAATATTTTGTTGATATTCATTCTGTTATTAATAAATTCTTCAAGTCCGGTGCATGTAACAATCGTTTGTATATCTCCAATGCTGTTTATCAGAAAATTCTGTCTGTTACTGTCTAACTCAGACAAAACATCATCAAGAAGAAGTACCGGAGTATCTTTAATTACAAGTTTCACAAGTTCTATCTCAGATAATTTAAGTGAAAGTGCAGCTGTTCTTTGTTGTCCCTGTGAACCATATTTTCTCACATCATTGTCATTGATTAAAAATATAAGATCGTCCTTATGAGGTCCTTTACCTGTAACCTTGTATTTAATATCCTTTTGTCTTGAATTTCTTACTTCTTCTTCGAAATCATTCACATCAACATCAGGAACATAACATACTTTAATATTCTCAATACCACCAGTAAGTCTGGAATGAATATCACTGATTATTGTGTTAATCTTTTCTATGAAACTTTTTCTGCCTTTAATAATAAGGCTTCCATACTTAACAAGCTGCATGTCCCATATATCAAGAGTCTGCATCAGCTGTTCTGATGGTGAAAATGCTATATCTTTGAGAAGCTTGTTTCTCTGATTAAGTACTTTGTTGTAATTAACAAGGTTACTAAGATATATCTTGTCAAGCTGGCTAAGTTCCATATCCATAAATCTTCTTCTCTCTGAAGGACCATTTTTTATAATATTAAGATCTTCCGGAGAAAAGAAAACAATATTAATAATTCCAAAAAGTTCAACAGCTTTTTTTATAGGAATACCATTAACTGCTATACCCTTGGTTTTATTCTTCTTAAGGTGCATGTCTATGCGGTATTTCATACCATGCTTTAAGACATTTAGTTTAATATGCGATTCATCTTCTCCAAATCTGACTATTTCTCTGTCTTTACTGCCACGATGTGACTTAGAAGTTGAACACATATATATTGATTCTAATATGTTAGTCTTTCCCTGGGCATTGTCACCATATATTATGTTTACATGCTCATTGAAATTCATATCCAGAAATTCATAATTTCTGTAATCCTTTAACTCAACAGATTCGACTATCACATTAACACCTATTTTTTTATAAGAATACTGGAACCGTTGTATTCTACAACTTCTCCGCCAAAAAGTTTTTTTCCACGCTGTGTTTCAACAACGCCATTAACCTTAACTTCACCATCCTGAATAACAATCTTGGCTTCAACACCAGATTCAACTAATCCGGCAGCTTTAATTGCCTGTCCAAGTTTGATGAAATCATCTCTTAAAATTATTTCTTCCATAACTTTCCTTTCTCTTGTTAAGCTGTGAAGTTAACAGGAAGTA
>OATA01001454.1_pt1 | contig 13810 bp, 15 predicted proteins | sample 1516451 | NCBI WGS metagenome assembly OATA01 (sample SAMEA2579905, study PRJEB22360) | human gut metagenome | biome: human gut; feature: human-associated habitat; material: faeces | place: Denmark | collected 2008/2010 | reverse complement strand
CGAGCAGACTTCCCCCCGCCAGGGGGGCCTGGAATCCGATACCCGCCGATATCGTCAGACTCGTCTGCTCGTACGTCGCAGCCGGACTCCACCAGCTCGAGGACGGAGGCCCCGGCGCCCACGTCGGCGTCAGCTACGAACGCGTCGACGACGCACAGGTCGGATACGCGCAAGGCGATGCCGCCCAAATCGATGCGACCGAACTGCCGGAAGCGACCAGACGCAGCCTGCGCAACCGCTTCGGCGCGAACGTCTCTTCGATAGGGGTGTTCCGATGAGAATCAGCGCATCATTCCTCTCCAAGGCCCGCCGTGACGCGGAAGGCCTCATGACCGACCAGTGCACGGTAACCCGCCCAGGCGAGTCCACCACGGATCCGGACACGGGACTGCCGGACACCGGCACGGAGCAGGTGTACCAGGGCAAGTGCAAGGTGCAGACCTCGGGCGGTCTCGCCAGCGAGCAGACGGAGGGTAGTGCGGCGCAGGCCATGGGCGCTGTAAGTCTCGTCTGGTCGCTGTATGTGCATTTCCCTTACGACACGTCCGGCCTGCGTGCCGGTGACGTGGTGGAGGTCACGGATTCCGCGAATCCGCTGCTTTCCGGCCGACGGTTCCGGCTCGTCTCCCCGCAATCGGAGAAGAGCCATGTCACCGCCTGCCGCTGGAATGTGAAGGAGGACGCATGAGTCTTGTGAACGTGGACGCGAGCCAGCTGAAAGCCTTCGGAACCACTCTCGCAGGCGGTGCCACCGTGCGTCGTGCATTGGTGTCCGCCGCAGTGAAGAAGGGCGCGCAGAACGTCAAGGAAAGCATCGAGGGCGATCTGAAAACGTCCCGGAACGCCGCCTTCCGGCGCATCGGCATCCATTACACGATGCAGACCGTCGGAGCGTCGGGCATCGCCGCCGACATCAGCCCTACAAAGGGCGGTGCGGGCAGTCTGGCCAACATCGCCTTCTTCGGCACCGCCAAGGGCGGTGGAAGCCACCGCTTCTACGAACACGCCGAAGAGGAATTGCCGTCGCTTGCAAGGCATGTGGCGCAGGCGGGGACGGAGGGATTCGCATGACCTCGATCATGACCCTGACCGGCACCATCCTCGACCACATCCCGCAGCCGGCCAAAGGTTGGACTGTGTACCGGCAGACAGCGCCGAAGCCGACGGACAAGCCGCCGTGGATCATCGAGACGGTGACCACCAACGGCCACCTCGTCGGAGAGACGCAACGCCCTCATTGCGGCATCGGCACACTGCAGGTGCGCATCGTCAGCACCACCGCGGATTCCGTCAACGTCATCGCCGACGACCTCATGGTCCCCGGCCTGACCGGCAAACGTTTCGTGGCGCAAGGCTTCGACACCGGCTGTCTCACCCTCTTCTCCGACTCCGGCGCCTACGCCGCTGGACTCACCGCCGAGGAGACGGCGCTCCTGTACCAGTGCCGCCTGCTCACCTTCAAATTCAACTGGTCGCGCATGTGACCGAAACCAATGTTTCCAACCCCTTTCGGCATTAGCCGCGAGGGGTTTCGTCTTAAGGAGCGAAATATGGTCCTCAATCTGGGAACCGAAATCCCGTCCACGCCAGCGGACGGAAAGGTCAACACCATCTGGGTGCCGTCCATCAAGGACATCAACCATCCGACCGCGTCCGAAATCTCCAACGGCACCGACCTGTCAAACTACGTGACATTGGGCGGTTGGTCCTGCTCTCCAAGCCAGGACACGATCAGCGACCAGCGCGAGAACAGCTCGATGGACTTCGAGAACCCAGGCAGGAAGAAGATCAGCAACCCGTCCGTCGAGGTCATCGACAACACCAACACCGAGCACGCCAACCAGAACGCCGCGATGGACACCCTCAAGGAGGGCGCGGAAGGCTATTTTGTCCGTCGATACGGCAAAGACACCGACCGCACCTTCGTCAGCGGCGACGTGGTCAACGTCTACGCCGTCCGCATCGGCATGAGCGCCAAGGACGCGATCGCCGCCAACACGGTGCTGCGCTCCAAGGTCAACTTCACCATCAAGGCCCCCGGCTGGGCCGAGAACGTGAAGGTCTCCTGACAATTCTTCCCGCGTCGGACTTTGTTCCCTTCGCCGACGCGGGAACCTCTCAAATTCTTCGCAAAGGAACACCAACACAGGACTTTTTACGGAGCGAAGGAACATCATGCTCAAAGTGACACGCAAGACCAAACAGGTCGACATCATCCTCGACCAGGAGCTCGCCGAACGCATCGCCATGCTCGGAGACCAGCTCGCCCGCGAACTCACCGCGGAACAGGTCACCGAGGCCGGCGCCAACAACGCCGCCAAACGCACCGCCAAACGCATCGAGGAATTGAGGAAGCAGGCCGAGGCAAGCACACTCGTCATCACCCTGCGCGCCATGGGCGTGAGCAAATGGGCCCAGACCCTCGCCGCCAACACCGTCACCAACGGCGCCACCGCCGGAACCCGCGACATGTTCGGAACCGCCGCCACCGCACTGCCGCAGATGGTCGAGACGGCCACCATCGGCGGCAAGCCCGTCGACGACGCCGACCTCACCAAGGACGCCCTGCTCACCCTGTTCGGCGAGATGACCGACGGACAATTTACCCCGCTCTGGCACGCCATCAACGAGCTCAACGGAACCGTCGCGGACCCAAAAGCGGCATTCGACCTAGCCTCGAAGGTTCTCCGCGGCTGATAGAGGACCTACGGCTCTGCCGCCAGCTCGGCATCAGCTACAAACGGTGGATGGGATGGACGCCATCCATCACCGTCCAACGCGACAGCCACCGCCGCATCATCGGCTACCAGGCCGAACCTGAATGGGATGAGACCGAACGCGACTGGATGCGCGCACTCGCCGCATACGAGCAGACCCTCTGCCCACTGTGCGGATTGCCGCGAGACATCTGCCAGTCACCCGACGCGGAATTCAACCTCCACGCCGAAACCAGCATCTGTTGGGCGTCCACCCACATGCAGGAAGCCATGCGCCGCTGGCAGAAAGCCAACAAGGACAGTCCAGCCAGAGACTCGCTCGTCGCACATATCACCGACTGAAAAGGAGGGGAAATGGCCGACAACAAGAACATCGTCGTCCGACTCATGGCCGACACCTCGCAGTATGAGGCCAGTCTGGCCAAGGCCGGTAAAAGCACCGAGGAGCTCGCCGGAGGACTCGAAAAGTCCGGCAGCAAGACCGGCATCGTCACCAAGGGCATCACCGCCGCGGGATTGGCCGTGGCCGCGTTCGGCGTCGCATCCATCAAGATGGCCGCCGACTTCGACGAGCAGATGAGCACCGTGCAGGCCAACTCCGGCGCCACCACTGCGCAACTCGGCCAATTACGCGAGGCCGCACTGCAGGCCGGTGCGAGCACCGTCTACACTGCGAGCGAGAGCGCCGGTGCGATCAACGATCTGGCCAAGGCCGGCATGAGTGTCAGCGACATCCTCTCCGGCGGCCTGACCGCATCCCTCAACCTCGCCGCCGCAGGACAGATGGACGTCGGAAACGCCGCCGAATACATGAGCCAGGCGCTCACCATGTTCCACCTGTCCGGCAAGGACGCCACATCCACCGCGGATGCATTGGCCGCAGGCGCGGACAAGGCCGTTGGCGACGTGTCGGACTTCGGCGAAGCGCTCAACAACTGCGGCGTCATGGCGAATTCGTTCGGCATGAATCTGCAGGAGACCGTCGGCGTTCTCGGCCTCTTCGCCCAGAACGGCATCGTCGGCGCCGAAGCCGGCACACAGCTCAATTCCATGTTGATGAAGCTCGCCAATCCAGCCTCCGACGCGAAGAGCACCATGGAAGAGCTCGGCATCAGCACTCACGACGCGAGCGGAAAATTCGTCGGCATGACCGACCTCGCCGGCCAATTGCACGACAAGCTCGGCAGCCTCACCGACCAGCAGCGCCAGCAGGCCGAAGCCACCATCTTCGGCAGCTACGCTATCAAAGGCGCCGGCATCATCATGGACGCCGGCAAACAAGGCGTCGAAGACTGGACTAAGGCCGTGTCCGACAGTGGTTTCGCCGCACAGCAGGCGTCCAACAAGACCAACAACCTCAAGGGCGACCTCAAGATGCTCGAGAGCGCCACCCAGTCCGCCATGACCAAGATCGGCGAGGGCGCGCAAGGGCCGCTCCGCAAGCTCACCCAGGGCCTGACCGACCTCATCACCGACTTCGGCAACCTCCCCGCCGGAGTCCAACAGGCAATCGTCCTCGGAGCAAGCCTCACCGGCATCCTCGCCGGACTCCACAAGGCCGTCACACCACTCAACACCAGCACCAGCGCCGCAGCCCAAGCCTTCGGCCTGCTCGCCGACCCCATCCAACGCATCGCCATAGCCGGACCACAACTCAAAAGCGCCTTCACCGACATCACCACCGCCATCAAAGGCACCGACACCGCCGCCATGGCCGACGGACTCACCCGCACCCAAATCGCAGCCCGAGGCCTCCGCGGAGGACTCTCTGGCATCGTCACCCTCCTCGGCGGACCATGGGGAGTCGCACTCACCGTCGCCGGATTCGCGCTCGCCGCATTCGCCAGCGCCCAGCAGAAGGCCAAGGAGGCGCAGGACGAGCTCAAGACGAGCATCGAGTCCAGCAGCAACATCGCCGAGACCATCGCCGACCATTTCCAGAATTTGAAAATCGGCGGTGAGGACGCGTCCAAGGCCATGAAGGAGATGGGCGTCAACCTCACCGACGTGACCAGCAGCGCCATGGGCAACGGCACCGCCATGCAGAAGGTCAAGGACGTGCTCGAGGAGTACGTCCAGGCCGCTGGGGACGACACCTCCGAGATGTCGAGGCGCCGCGCCGTGGCCGACGACCTCACGTCCGAAATCAACAAGGAGTCCAAGGCCTACAAGGAAGCGTCCGACAAGGTCAAGGAAAAGACGAAGGCCGCGAATGATGCCGTGGGCGCCGATGGCAAGAGCGCCTCCTCCGCCAAGCAGGCGGCCAGCGCAACCAAGGATCTCGGCAGCAGCGCCAAGGACGCGGCCGAGGAAATCGACGGACTCGTCAAATCGCTCTTCGGCCTGGAATCCAATAACCTCACCGCCGACGAGGCGGTCGACCAGCTCAACCAGAAGATCGGCCAACTGTCGGACACCTGCAAGGACAATGGTGTGGTCTTCGACCAGTACGGCAACCTGCTCGACAAATTCTCCGAGAAAGGCACGAAGACCAAGCAGGCTCTCGAGGACATCGCCAGCAGCGCGCAGAACGCCGCCGAGAAGATCCTCAAGCAGGGCGAGAACACCAACTTCTCCAACGGCGAACTCAATCGCGCCAGAGTGGTGCTGCAGGACGCCCGCGAAGCGGTCATCCGACAGGCCGAAGCGTCCGGCATGAGCGCGCAGGCCGCCAACGACCTCGCCGATCGCTGGGGCTTGAGCTCGTCTCACATCCAGTCCAGCATCACATCAATCGAAAAAGCCGCCCGCGACAACAAGGCGAAGCTTGACGTTGACGATTCCAAGGCCAAGAAGAAGACCAAGGACGCCAAGACGAGCCTCGGCAAGTTCCACGAGATCGACGCGAAGGCCACGCTGGACGCCGACGCGAAGAAGGCCACGGCCAGCGCCAAGAAGGCGCAGAAGATGATGCAGGCCTTCAACAAGACCCACGTCAAGGCGACCCTCGATGCGACCGACAAGGCGTCCAAAAAAGCTAAGACGGCCTCCGCGAATGTCAACAAGCTCAACAACAAGAAGGCTACCGCCAAGCTCGACGCCAAGGACAACGCCTCGCCGAAGGTAGACAAGGCCAACGCGAAGAAACTGTCAAACAAGCGCAACACCTTGGATTCCACCGACAGGGCAACGCCGAAGGCGAACGCCGCGAACGCGAAGAGGCTCAACAACAAGAAGAACACCCTCGATTCGACCGACAAGGCCGGACCGAAGGTAGACGCCGTTAACCGCAAGAAGCTGAACGACAAGAAGAGCACCGCCTCGGTCAACGACCAGGCGACTCCGGTGCTCCGCTCCATCAACAACTTCAAGATCGCGGACAAGAGCTTCACCGTCACTGAGAAGACGAAGAGGGAGGGTGGCTACACCGGTGGAATGTTCACCGACGGCACCTTCCAGCAGCTCGCCGGAGGTGGCATGTTCTCCGGCTACGTGGATCCGGCGTGGGCGCCGGGCAATGGTTTGAGCGACAGCGTGTATCTGCTCAACGCTCGTCTCGCCGCAGGCGAGTACACGCACAGGGCTGCCGCTGTCGAATATTACGGGCTTGAGACCATGCGCGCCATCAACGAGATGCGCGTGCCTCGCGAGGCGTTCATGACAAGTCACAGCATGCCGGATGTTTCCGTGCAGGTGGATACGCGTGCCGTCGTTGCTGCGATCACAAGTCTGCACAACGATCTTGGCGCGATCATCTCCACTGCTGCAGGAGATTCGACAATAAGCGACCGCGACTTGGGGAGGTTGATTCGCAGGTATGCGAGAACTTAAATACACTGCCCATGGCGGCACGGTCATCGATCTCAACACCGATGATTTGTGGGTGGCTGACCTGCAGGAAATGCGAGGGTACGCATGGACGTACACGCTGGCCACGCGCGGCATCAAATCGGTGAGCAGAAACGCTTCGACGGCGAAAATGACCGTCCACACCACGGATCCGTCAAGATTGGACGTGGTGCAGACGGCTTTCGATTCGGACGTGCAGGCTGTTACGCCAGGCATGTTGACCGTCGATGGCGAATGGTTCCAGCGGGCGTATGTCGTCGGCTCGTCGCTTGGCCTTGTGCCGTGGCCGGATTATGCGCAGGTCGATTACACTGTGATCTTGTGCGATGGTGTTTGGCGTCGCGCGCTGCCGGTGCAGCATTTCTTCCCGATAACGGCAGGTACCGGTTCGCAGATCGACCTTCCACTGGATCTGCCGACCGATTTGGCTCCGTCGAAAATCGCTTTGACGGTGCATAATCCGACCGACAAGGCCGCTGAGTTCACTGCGGTCATTTTCGGCCCTTGCGTCAACCCGTCTTTCCAGATTGGCGGCAACACTTACGCGATTGATGTGACAGTGCCGGAAGGCGGTCATATGTCGCTGTCGGCCACTGGATTGCGGAAGACGATAACGTTGGCAGCCGAAAACGGCGACGTTTCGGATGTTTTCGACAAAGGCGTCCGCGGCAACGGCAGTGGAAGCGGCTCATATGTTTTCGAGCCGATACCGGCCGGAGATTCGCTATTGACGGTTTCCGGCAATTTTGGCATCGATTTGACCATGTTTGACGTTTCTGGAGGTGTGCCTTGGCTGACGTTATCCTCGCTGATGACAAGCTGACGCCACATGCGAGCGTATCGCGAGTGACGTTGGATTGGGCTTGCGGCACGGACGAAAACGACTTCGAGCTGACCATCGATGACGCACTCGCGCCGAACATTTCACAAGGCTGGTATTTCTGGCTCGATGGAAGTGATGTTGGAGGCCGAATAGTCGATCGTCGCGTGTCTGTCGCCGGAGGAACGTCTACGACAACCTGGATCGGCCAATCATGGACCGGAATGCTGGCAGCGAAGATCCTCCAACCTGATCCGAGACAGGATTATCTCACGGTGTCAGGCAAACTGCCGGACATACTGACTGGGCTGATGAAGCGTATTGGCCTGGATGGTGTGTTCACCGTCCAATCAGATGATTCTTCGACTGTCACCAATTGGCGTTTCGAGAATCCACGATACGTGGACGCCTACACAGGATTCCGCAATCTGCTCGCATCCTGCGGCAGACGCCTCGACTTCCAAGCCAAGGACGACCATATCCTGCTTGGCATCACACCGGTCGGCATCATCACCAACACGATCGATTCCGACTTGGTGGACTTCAGGGCCGAAACCAACCGTCGCGCGCCGAATCATCTTATCGGCCTTGGCTTGCAGGAGCTCAAGAACCGCTTGGTTGTCGACTGCTTCGCGGACGCGAAAGGCGCGGTGAGCGATAAGCAGACGTTCAGTGGCGTGGACGAGGTCTGCGCCACATACGATTACTCAAATGCAGATTCCGCCACGTTGAAATCCGAGACGAAGAAGCATTTGCAGGAATTGCAGACCGGTGGATCGGTCGAGGTGACGTTGTCCGATGAGGTCGGAGACGGTCTGCGTGTGGATGACAAGATTGTTGCGACGGATCAGGCTTCCGGTGTCAACGTCACCGCCGTGGTGACGAAGCGGGTCGTGAAAATTGATTCCGGGATTTTGACTTCGACGTTCGAGGTCGGACTGCCGGTGCAGTCGGCGAATGCGAACTATTCCGGTTCTTCGTCTTCCTCTTCGTCTTCGTCTTCGGGTTCAACCGGTGGTGGCGTGTCTTTGACGGCTGGCCGTGGCCTGTCGATTTCAGGCGGCACGATCAACGCGGAGGTCGCTTCCGAGGATTTAGATTCCGTCAGGCAGGTCGCCGAGTCGGCGGACAGGACGGCTTCCGGTTTCGCGGCGCAGATCGGCAAGGCGAATCAGACCGCCGAGGATGCGAAGAACGTCGCCGATGCGGCCAAGAGCGTGGCCGACAGTGCCAAATCGGGCATGATGACCGATGACGAGCGGTCGAAGCTCGCTTCGGTCGAACGGGGCGCGAACGCCTACACGCTGCCGGAGGCGTCCACGGACGTGCTTGGTGGCGTGAGGGTGGACGGTTCCTCGATCGTGAGCGTGGATGGTGTCATCAGCGCGCATGTCGGCGACGGCGGTTCCGGGAAGGCCGTGTTCCCGGTCGGCTATGTGGTGATGAACACGACGGGCGTTGACCCCTCCGTGGATTTCGGCGGCACGTGGAGGCAGTTGCCTTCGCTTGGTTGTTTTACGTTTGAAAGGATTGGATAGTGAAATCTGACGGTTACTCGAAGTACGTATGCGACAAGTGCGGCAAGACCGCTTACGTCGCCGCTGGCGACACGGAGGCGCGTGAATGGTTCACCGTGCGCCGGTATTCGGCTGGCAAGGCGACCCGCATCGCGGATGATGTGACGCCCGACATTTACGAATTGTGCTCCAAATGCAATACGTCTTTCATGACGTTCATGCAGAAGGACGATGAAGCGTTTGAAGCATGGTTGAAGGAGGTTGAACAGTGACCATCGAACTGGTTGACGGCAAGGCCGGAGTTGCACACATCTCAAGCGAGGACAAGGCGATCATCCATCAGGCCAAGTTCTCGAAGTCCGACGTGGTGTACGACTGGGGCGACGCGTTCAAATGCTCTATGAGTTCGTCCAACAGGGCGACGATCGGCACCGGCTGCGCGTCGATACAAGGCTTGGACTGGCATATCACGGCGGCGGAATCGGTGACGATCTCCAACGGGTCGCAGGGCATTAAACGCAATGACATCATCTGCGCGCATTACCATCGAGATTCCAAGACCGGTAATGAGAATGTGGAATTGACCGTGTTGAAGGGTTCGCCGAATGCGACTGCCGCCGCTGACCCGAAGGTTCCGTCAGGGAAGATATTGTCCGGCGCGGTTGACGCGTACATGCCTCTCTGGCGCATTCCGTTGAATGGCATCACGGTCGGTACGCCGGTGCGCCTGTTCACGCCGAGGGGGGCTTTGTGGGATTCCGTAACCCTCCCATTTGGCAACGGCAACGGCAACAGTAATGGCGGAATATACCCAATCGGTAAGGTATCTAGCCCAAATGCGATCAAGTCCTTGAATGGCAGAGCTACACTGTCGTCCGGAACGACAGTGGCGATTCCATTCATCCACCCGTCATACCTGCAACGTTCGGTCCAAGTATCGATTGCACCTGATGGGACAGTCAATCTGCTCGTTGGTCCTGAAATTACTGTCACAGGTGGAATCGTGGAAATCCATTTTTAATAGCATTCCGTAACCCAGACGTGCCAATTGCAATGGCAGTCCACCGGCTCGTTCGTTCCGTTTGCTTATGGCGCTTCGAACACCATCACGGTCAGGGATGGTTTGATTTTCGTGGACCTGTCTTCGTTCCGAAGCACCGTGAACGTCGGCAACTTCACTGTCTGGATGTTCAAATCGGGCGTGAAACCCTCTAAAACGGTCGGTTTGGGGTGCGTCGCGAACGTGCACGGCACCACGTACGGCAAACAGGCGAACTGGAACACTAACGGGTCGGTGACGCTTATCGGAGGCGTTGGTTCGTCCGATATCGTCCAATGCTTCCCGAGGATTATTCCGGTGCCCGATGGTGTGGAATTCGTCTAGGCCGCCATCCAACAGCCGTGCGCCGTGGAGTAAGCGGATTTCGGGTCGCCAAGCATCTGCACCTTCCCGTCACGCTCGACAAGCAAGCTGAAACCGCAGGACGGAAACGCGATGATGCTCATGTCGGCAAGCGGACGGAACGCTTCTGGGATGGTCTCATTCGCCGTCGAGTAGTTCTGCTGTCCACTGCCGGTGAACTTGACGTTGCCGTTGATCGTGACGATGCGACCGACGCGACACAGAGTGAGGCTGTCGTTCGTATACGGCGGCTTCCATTGCTGGGTTACGGAAAACTATCCTCATGGGATCGGATAGCAGAGCGTGCCGACGCAATCCTGATTGCTACCAACGTTTCCCATGTTCGCCACTCGGATAGTTCCATCAGCTCTGGCCGTGAGGCTTCGCGACGTTTGCCCATTTGATACAAGGCAGACAGTCGACAAGTCAACGATGGGACGATACCAGGACGCGAGCTTTACCGGACATTCAACAGCATCCCAACTGCCCGAACCGATTTTCCCACTGAACTTGATCAAAATCATCCTGCCGTTACGCATGATGATCCAATTGGAATCCTGGTACAGGGTTACGGAAAGCTATCAGCATGTCAATATGAGCCGCTGCCAAGCCTTCTGCATATCCCTGAGCACGCTCAGATCAGGCTTCAAATAATATCTGGCCGTGGTTTGGATGTCGGAGTGTCCGAGCTGTCGCGCGACCACGCTGATGTCGGTTCCGGCCTTGATCGCCAACGTGCCGAACGTGTGACGCAGGTTGCGTGGAGGCACGCAGGGCAGTTTCATGCGCCTGCACCAACTGCGGTAGTGGTTCGCCACTTGGTTCGCGTTCAGACTGCCGACCAGTCGTCCGGTCTTCGTGCCGTGGCGTAGTTCTGCCAAGCGTTTGACCGCGAACCGTGGCAATGCGACGGTTCGTCGGCTCAGATCGGTCTTCGGTTCGGTGACGGTCTCATGGCCCGCCACCCACTGTACCGACCTTTTCACGGTGACGGTGCCGCGACGTAAATCCAAGTCGGCCCATTCCACGCCGACCGACTCGCAGCGGCGCAATCCAGCGCATACGGACACCAATAACCAGGCTTCCAACGCGTGACCGTAGAAGCCTTTCAACAGTCTGCGTACTTCCGGCGCCGATAACACTTGCGGCTCGTAATGTCGCAGATGGGGGAGGCGGATTTCACGTCTGGTCACGTCATTGTCCGTCATGCCGCGTTTGAACGCGAGTCTCAATATCGAGCGGAACACCGCCCACGCCTTACGCGCCGCTCCGGCTTTAGCGAAGGAGTCCAACCATGATTCGATGTCCGCCACCGTAACCGAATCCAAATCAACACCACCCCACCGAGGCAAAACATGACACCTCAAAGCACTCTCATAACCAACCCTCGTACACTCACGCAACCCAGCACAAGACGGCCACCAAACCTCATCAACAAACACACCAAACAACAACACAAACACCTTCCAACAACGAAAAACCCACAAACACGACAACACCAACACAGCGCTCGCCGATGTGGGTTTTTCCAATACACAACACTAGCGACAGGAGGACAAGATGACACAAGTCAAAATCGACATCGGCAAACTCGACGCCAACGGCATCGTCGACCTGGCCAACGATCCGATCATCATCACACCAACCAAACGATTCACCACCAGCACCAAGAAAATCATTGTCAACGAACCGCTCAAGACCACGCTCGACCAGCATGGAGCCATCACGCTGAACCTACCACCAACAGGCACCGACTGGGCATACCAACTTACCGTCGGCAACGATAAATCGCCACACAACTTCAGGGTCACCTTCGACGTGCCAGACAGCGCCAATCCAGTCAGCTTCGCCGACCTCGTCACCGTCGACCCAACAACCCTCACACCAACCACCACCGGCAATCCGTTGGCTGACATCGACCAGTCCGACGTGGATTGGGCGTTGGCCGCCATCCGTAACTAAGAAAGGACAGAAAATGGCAAATCCGGACAAGTTCATCCGCCTGCGCGATTTCGCGAAGGTCATGCGCGCCCTGCGCGAGACCGACGTGGACGGCACCACCTTCCATTACGACGACGCGAAGCACGAATACGCGAACGTGCGAGAATACTACACGCAGCACCGCTCCGGCCGCATCTACGGCGTGCAGTTCCCGCGCTACTCCTTCTCACGCGTCCCCACCGGCGTGAAGACCCACGACAACGCCAACTTGTCCGTGACGGTGTCCACCGCAGCGAACGCGGGACGCGACGACTACGCATACCTCAACGCCTTCCAGTGGCGTGATGTGAACGCCACCGTGGACGAGTCCGGCGTGCCGCACATCACCGCCATCGAGGGCGACAGCCGATTCCGCCGCGATGGATCCAACGGCGATGTTTTCGTCATGGTCGCGCCCGGATATTTCCGCATCGACGGAGACGACAACCACATCGAATTGCTTTACAGCGACGAGCAGTACGACGGCTTCGAACCGATGCCAGGCCTGCTCCTGCCGGACGGCACCGAACGTCCCTGCCTGCTCTACGCGAAATACGGTGCGAGCCTGTCCGGCGGCATTCCGCGCTCCTGGAGCGGACAGAAGATAGATGCCGGCTTCGGCTGCCAGAACGACCAGATCACCCTCGCCCAGAAGAAAGGCAAGGGATACGCCGGCCAATGCCAGCCAGACGTCTTCTACTTCCAGCTCATGCTCATGCTGAAATTCGCCACCAAGGGCATGGAGACCGCGCTCGGCGGATGCTTCGAGAACTACACCGCACAGGGCGCCGTCACCAAGGCCGAATCCAACGCCAAACGCGTCATCGTCTCCAAGGACACCGCCGACGGCATCCTCATCGGATCCACCATCAACATCGGCACCGACAAGGAACGCAACAACGCGGCCAACCACTCCGTGGCTGAAGCCCGCACCGTCACGTCCAAGACCACCATCGATACGACGACCGTCGCCCTCAACATCGACGGCGCCGCCATCACCACCACCACGGCCACCTTCGTGTCCACCATGCCATGGAAGACCGGAGCCACCGACTCCATCCGCGGCAGGGGAGACGGACGCCCGCAGACCGACCACGCCGGATGGCAGCCCGTCCGCCTGCAGGGCATCGAACGCGGCAACGGCATCTACGAGATCGACGCGGACGCCATCGTCAAAGCCTATGTCGCCGACGGTATCGGCCATACGGCCCTCTACCTCGTGCACGACATCGCCAAGGCATCCAAGACCAGCACCGACAATTACGCGCTCGTCGGCGAGTTCCCGACCCGCGACAAGACCAACGACGCGAGCTCCCGCTTCGCCGAGGACTTCAACGTCGTCGACGGCCGCGTGTTCCTGCCCACCGGCCTCGGCGCCACCTCCAGCACCGGCCTCACCGACGCCGTCTACGCCAACCCAGTCCAGTCGCAGGGACTCCGGCAGGTGCGCCGGTTCGGCGATCTCTGGGATGGCTCGCACTGCGGCGCGTTCCGCGCGAACCTGGGCTGGGACCTGGCGGGCCGCTGGTGGAGCCTCGGCGGCCGCCCTCTCCCGCTTGGGCCCCCCCACGCGGGAATCGGAGTG
>OATA01001451.1_pt1 | contig 13837 bp, 9 predicted proteins | sample 1516451 | NCBI WGS metagenome assembly OATA01 (sample SAMEA2579905, study PRJEB22360) | human gut metagenome | biome: human gut; feature: human-associated habitat; material: faeces | place: Denmark | collected 2008/2010 | reverse complement strand
AGCTGACGAAGCTGCAATAGCTGCACCGGGAGGGGCAGAACGGGATGCCGATATAGAGGCTGTAGGTCTTGGGAGCACTGCCTGCTTTCAGGATAGGCTCCTGCAAGTCCGCGATGGCCTTGGCCATGCCGTATTTTTCGGGCGAGCAGTCGAAGCGCTTCAAAAAGAAATCGTCGATCTCCTCTTCCGTCCAGCCTGCGGCCCGCTTGTCGTGGACGAGGCGCACCGGGCGGACGCCGGTCATCTTGCCCCAGGGCGGGCGGACGCCCGTCCAGCTGCGCAGCAGGTCATAGGTCAGGCTGGCCAGCGCAAATTCCGGCGTCTCGCCGCCCTCTTCCACGGGAATGGGCAGAGGTGCTTCGACGGTCCGGCTCTTGCCGCCCTGCCGCACCATGGCCCAGAGCTTATCAGGCCGCTTCTCGGCCCAGACGCAGTCTGCGCCGTCCTTGGGCGGGGTGAGGGTGAGCGGGGCCATTGGGTAGAACAGGCGGACGAGGTGCTCCACCTCATAGCCTGAGCCGAGGCCCGTGATATAGATATTCATGTGAAATCCCGCCTTTTTATGCGTTTCTCAGCGCATTTTTGATATAGAAGTTGGTGGCGGCCTCCTGCCCGAAGGTGGAGAAATCGCCGTGGCCGGGCAGCACCTGTGCCTCAGCCGGGACGGGCAGTGCCGCGAACTTGCGCAGGCTCTCGTCCATCTTCCGGCTGTCGCCGCCCTCGAGGTCGGTGCGGCCGATGCTGCCCTGAAAGACCGTGTCGCCCACGAAGAGATAGTTTTCGCACAGCAGCACTACGCTGCCCTCGGTGTGGCCGGGGGTGTGCCAGACGGTGAAGCGCAGCTCGTCGAGGGGGATGACCTCGCCTTCCTCGTAGCCGCTGTCCGAGCCCTTGAGGGGCAGCAGCTGGGTCCCCCGACAGTCGGCGGGCTCACAGTAGAGCTTTGCGCCCCACTCGCGGCTCAGGACCCCCGCACTGCCCACATGGTCGTAGTGGCCGTGGGTGCAGAGGATGAGGCTCAGCCTGCCGCCGTGCTCCTTTAAGATCTTATCGTACTCCTGCACCTCGGCGGCGGGGTCGATGACCACCGCGCTGCCTGCGTCCGAGATGAGCAGGAAGCTGTTGGTATAAAACGGCGCAGGGCCGACCAGATGAAATGCCTTCATGGTTTATTTTTCTCCTTTATGCCACTCGTCGGTGTCGATGACGATGGTGCAGGGGCCTTCGTTGACCAGCGACACCTGCATATCCGCGCCGAACTCGCCGTGCTGGACATCCTTGAGGCCCTGCCTGTTCATCTCGGCGAGGAACAGCTCGTAGGCGTCCACAGCCAGCGGCGGTCTTGCCGCCTTGATGAAGCTGGGGCGGAAGCCCTTCTTCGTGTCGCCGTAGAGGGTGAACTGACTCACCACCAGTGCAGAGTACCCGAGGTCCTTTGCGCTGAGGTTCAGCTTGTCGTTTTCGTCCTTGAAAATGCGCAGGCCCGCGCATTTTTCAGCCAGTTTCGGCACGATGTCGAGAGTATCGGTGTCCTTGACGCCCAGCAGGATGACGAGGCCGGGACCGATGGGGCGCGGCTCACCGCCGTTGACCCGGACGCTGGCCGAGGATACGGCCTGAATGACTGCACGCATATTAGCTCCTTGTTACCTTGAGCACGTCCTTGACTTTGGACAGACGGGCCACGACCCGGTTGAGGTGCTCTGTATTGTTGATGCCGATGGTCAGGCTGATGACGGCACAGTTGTTCTCCACCTGACGGGCGTTCATGGCGTAGATGGGGACGCGGATGTCAGCCAGTGCGGCCAGCACATCGGACAGCAGCTCGTTGCGGTTGAGGGCGATGATCTCCAGACCTGCCTTGTAGCTGTCCTTGACGCTGTCGGCCCAGTACGCCTTGACCCAGCGGGGGGCGTTGGAGGGGTCTTTCATGCTGGACACCGCGTTGGCGCAGCTCTGCTTGTGGATGGAGACGCCGAAGCCCCGGGTGATGAAGCCCACGATGGGGTCGCCGGGCAGGGGCGAGCAGCACTTTGCAAACTTGATGGGGGTGTTGTCGAAGCCCTCCACCACCACGCCGTCGGTGGCGTGGACGCGGCTCAGATCGACCTTCGGCAGGTCCTCCACCGACTTGTTCTCAGCAGCCTCGGCGGCCTTGAGCTTCTGCCACTCCTCTTTGAGCTTGGGCAGGCAGTTGGCGATGGTCATGCCGCCGTAGCCGATGGCGGCGTAAATCTCCTCCGCGTTGTTCTGGCGCAGACGGCGGCTGCAGCTGCCCACGAACTCGTCCAGCTGGTCATCGGGGATGAAGATCATCTCCCGGCGCAGCTCTTTGGCCAGCGCGTCGCGGCCCTGCTGGATGTTCTCTTCGCGGCGCATCTTCTTGAACCAGTTGCGTATCTTGCTCTTGGCCTCGCTGGTGCGCACGATCTTGAGCCAGTCACGGCTGGGGCCTTTGTCCGCCGGGCCGAGGATGACTTCAATGATCTCGCCCGTCGCCACGACATGGTCGATGGGGACGATGCGGTTGTTGACCTTGCAGCCCACCATCCGGTTGCCGACGGCAGAGTGGATGGCGTAGGCAAAGTCGATGCAGTTTGCACCCGCAGGCAGGTTGATGACGTCGCCCTTCGGGGTGAAGGCAAAGACCTCCTCCGGCAGCAGGTCGCTCTTCAAATCGTGGAGCAGGTTGCCGGAATCCTCGCTGACGCGCTGGTTTTCCAGCAGCTGGCTGACCCATGCCAGCCGCTCATCCAGCTTATCGTGGCCCTCGAGGCCCTCCTTATACTTCCAGTGGGCGGCAACGCCGTACTCGGCCTGCTCGTCCATGGTGCGGGTGCGTATCTGCACCTCGAAGGGGATGCCCTCGTGGCCGATGACGGTGGTGTGGAGGCTCTGGTAGCCGTTGGGCTTGGGGGTGGAGATATAGTCCTTGAAGCGGTTGGGCAGCGGGTGGTACATATCGTGGATGAGGCCCAGGGTGCTGTAGCACTCAGCCAGGGTGTCCAGGATGATGCGCACCGCGTAGATGTCGTAAATTTCATCGAAGGACTTGTTCTGCATGATGGTCTTGCGGTAGATGCCGTAGATGCTCTTGACTCTCCGCTTGATGGTCGCGCCCTCGATGCCGCTCTCCTCGAGGCGGCTCTTGATGACACCCGACACGCTGGCCAGAAACTCGTCGCCCGCGCGCTCGCTGAGCATCTTGTTGATCTCCTCGTAGCCCACGGGGTCGAGGTAGTGGAGGCTGCGGTCTTCCAGCTCCTCCTTGACGTTCAGGATGCCCAGACGGTTGGCGATGGGGGCGTAGACCTCCATGGTCTCCCGGGCCTTGTCGCGGCGCTTCTGCTCCGGCCATGCGTCGCCGGTGCGCATATTGTGCAGGCGGTCACAGAGCTTGATGATCATGACGCGGACGTCACGGCTCATGGCCAGCAGCATCTTGCGCAGGTTCTCGGCCTGCAGCTCTTCGATATTGGAAAATTGGATCTTGGTCAGCTTGGTGACGCCGTCCACCAGCGCAGCCACCTCTTCGCCGAAAGCGGCGGTCAGGTCGGCCAGAGTGGTGGGGGTGTCCTCCACCACATCGTGGAGCAGGGCGGCGGCGATGCTCTCGCTGTCCATGCCGAGGTCCAGCACGAGGCGGGCCACGGCCAGCGGGTGGCAGATATAGGGCTCACCGCTGCGGCGGCAGACCCCCTTGTGGGCGTCGTTGGCCATATTGTAGGCTTTTTCGATCATGGCCATGTTGTAGGCCTTGCCGCTGGCCTTGATGGCCTCCACCAGCTTCTCCCAGGTCACGATCTCGGGCCGCACCTCCGAGGGAAGGGTCCCCTCAGGGGCGTTGGCCGGCAGAGCCGTTGCGGCCACGGTAGCCATCTCCGTCACCGGCACAGGCTGATGGAGATGGGTCTTTGCAGAATAGCTGTCCTCTTTCGCCGCAGCCGGTGCTGCGGGCGAGGGGGTGACAGGTTTCTTTCCCTCAGGCATCTTTATCGTTCCTCCAGACATTTCAGGATGGGCGCATCGGCAAGGTTCTTCTTGCCGGTGGCAGGCACGAGTTCCCAGAACTTTGCCCTGCCCCGGTCAGCCGCTGTGATGAGGCCGACCTGTTCCAGCGCGGAGATGGCCACCAGCGTCCGGCCGGTGTTCTCCTCGCCGAGTTTTGCAAACAGGGGCTGCAGGTCTTCGGCGTGCCAGCGCCGCGCCTGCAGCTCCCGATAAACGGTGATGATATGGCTGCGCTCCGGGGCGATGCTCTCCTTCTGCTCCGGCGTCAGGGGCGTACCCCGGCGCAGCGCCTGCACCAGCGCGGCCTGCTCTGCAGCTGTGTTGCCGAGGCCCGCCGGGTGCAGCTCGATGATGCGGCCCGACAGCTGTGCGCCCCGGGGCGAATCGTAGACCGAAAGGCTGATGGCTGCGTCCACGACGTCGCCCGTCGAGTAAGACACCTGTTCCGGGTGCATCCCGAACCAGACGGCGTAGATGCTGGAACTGCCCTGCCGCAGACGCAGGCGGCAGTGCTTGCCCTCCGAGACGGCGTAGACGCCCTCCACGACAGCCCTTTCCAGCACGAAGACCGGGCTGGGGTTGTCGGCACCGTAGGGTGCCAGCTGGTCGAGGCGGCGGACGCTCTCCACCGTCAGGCGGTCGAGGTGGACGGACAGATCGCATTCCAGCGGCGGGGTGCGCAGCACGGGACACTCCCGGGCCGCCCAGTCGTTGAGCCGCTGGCGGAGCGTCTGCAGATCCTCTTCCCGCACCGAGAGGCCCGCTGCCATGGCGTGGCCGCCGAAGCGGAGCAGGATGTCGGCGCAGGAGGCGATGCACTCGTGCAGGTTGAAGCCCTGCACGCTGCGGCCGCTGCCCTTGCCCTCGCCATGCTCATCCACCGACACCACGATGACCGGGCGTCCGGTCTTTTCCACAAGGCGGGAGGCCACGATGCCGATGACGCCGGGGTGCCAGTCTCTGCCCCAGAGCAGGATGACCCGATCTTCGAGGCGTTCCGGTTCAGCGTCCAGCAGTTCCTGCGCGGCTTTGACGATCTCCATCTCCGTCTCCTGCCGCTGGATGTTGATGTCGCTCAGCTTATGAGCCAGTTCGACCGCCCGGTCTTCGTCCTCACAGAGCACCAGCTGCAAAGCGGTGACAGCGCTGTCCATCCGGCCCGCCGCATTGATGCGGGGCGCGATGGCGTAGCTGATGTTCTCTGCCGTCACCGGCTTGCCTGCAAGGCCCACTTCTTCCAAAAGGGCGCAGAAGCCGGGTCTGTCCGTATTTTGCAGCTGGCGCAGACCTGCTTTGACGATGGTGCGGTTCTCCCCTGTCAGGGGCATGACGTCGGCCACGGTGCCAACAGCGGCGAGGTCGCCGCAGTATTCCAGCATCTCTTCCGGCGGGCAGCCATCCAGCGCGGCGCAGAGCTTGAAGGCCACGCCCGCGCCGCACAGGCCCTTGAAGGGGCTGTGGTCGTCGGCACGGCGGGGGTCCACGATGGCCACTGCCTGGGGCAGGGTGTCGTGGGGCAGATGGTGGTCTGTGATGATGAGGTCGATGCCGAGGCTGGCCGCGAATGCGGCTTCCTCTACGGCAGAGATGCCGTTGTCCACCGTGACGATGAGGCGGCAGCCCTTATCGTAGATCGACTGGATGGCGTTCTTCGAGAGGCCGTAGCCGTCGCCCTCCCGGCTGGGCAGCATACACTTGACGGCGGCACCCATCCCTTTCAGGTGCTGATAGAGCAGGGCCGTGGCGGTCACACCGTCCACGTCGTAGTCGCCGAAGACGACGATGGTCTCCCCCTCGTCGATGGCCCGCAGGATGCGCTCACAGGCTTTGTCCATGTCGGTCAGGAGCATGGGGTCGCTCAGCTCTTCTTCGCCCGCCAGAAGGGTCAGCGCCTCGGCGGGGTCGGTGATGCCCCGGGCAGCGAGGATGCCGGCCAGCAGGCCGGCTTCTTTCTGCTGGGCCGCGAGGACAGAGCGGTACTTTTCCTCGCTCCACTCTTCGTCCATGTTCTGGTATTCCAGCTCTTCGGTGTTCTGCTGGGCGATGGCCGCTGTCAGCTCTTTCAGGGCGGCGCGGTCAACGGTCTTGGTGTTCCAGGCCCGGTAGGTCATCGCAATCCCTCCCCGGCCAGACCATCGTTCGCCAGCATCCCCTGCAGAGCAGCGATCTCGCTGGAAACGTCCAGCGCCACGTCCGACAAAAGCTTATCGTAGAGGTTATCATAAGCCTGATTCAGGGTGTGCAGGATGCCCGCAATATCCCGTCGGATGGCCTCCGCGTTCTCGCCCTGCTGGCTCTGCACGTCGTTGTAGGTGTGCAGGAGCTTGAGGGTGGTGGGGATATAGTATTCCGCAAAGCGGCGGGCCTTGGGCAGGCTCTCGGGGTGGGCTTCCAGCCAGGCACAGATGGACTCGGTGGTCTTCTGCATATGCTGCAGCTCCTCCACAGCCCGCTCATCCTCCATGAGCTCCTGCTCCTTCTCGAGCACCTGCGCAAAGCGGCGGGTCGTCTCGAGGTTCAGGGGGACTTCTCCGGCCTGTTCCGGCGCTTTTTCCGGTTCGGGCTGGGGCTGATTTTCCTGTGCGGCGCGGTAGTCCTCTGCCGTCAGGTAGAGCTTGTCGTTTTTCTCGTCCAGCCAGGCACTGAGCCAGCCCTTGTGGATGAATTTCCGCAGCATCTTGAGAGCCTTGGTCTTCTTTTTATGCGTCAGGTCGGCCAGCATGGAGAGGGACAGGCCCTTGTGCCAGTCGAAGCCCTCGGCGGTATCGGCGTAGAGCTCCAGGGTCTTGGCGGCCTTCATACGGGACGCGCCCGCTGCGGTCAGCCAGCCGAACACAGCGGTCACAGCGGCAGAGCACCACCCCGTCACCGCGATAGCACCCAGTGCGAGATCGCCGATGGCACTGAGGACCGTCATATCAGCCGCCACCATCACGCCGCCGGACGTGAACGCCCCCGCCGTACCGAAGCAGGCGATGGCCGTGATGCCGAAGAGGACGGCGAAGGTGATGCCGGTCGCCAGCATGGCGACGCCTGCGCCGTGGCGCTTTTTCGCGCTGGTGCGGATATTCTCGATGGCCGTCGGTTCCGGCTTCTTTGCAAAGAAATTGCGCGCCCAGTCGGTCATCCCGCTGGCGCCGGCACTGCTTCTGGCCTCCTCGGCCCGCTTCTGGTACTCCTGTTTTCCGGCCTGAAAGGCCCGGCCTGCCTCCGAGATGCCATAACCGGCGGCATTCACCGCGGCACGGCCCACATCCCACACACGGTCGCCGATCTCCTCGCCCCGGCCCTCAAAGCCGTGGCGGAAGGAGTCGGACATGGTGTCGCCCAGCTCACGGAGCTGGCGTTCCAGCTCCTGCTGCACCTTACGGCCTTCGCTGTCCTGCGCCGTACGGTCAAAATCGTTTTCACGATCAGTCATTCAACTTCTCACCCTTCTGCCGGGCTGTACCGGCTGATGATGGCGCGGGCCACCCGCAGGCCATCGACGGCGGCACTCATGATGCCGCCCGCATATCCGGCACCCTCGCCGCAGGGATACAATCCTGCCAGCTGGGCGCATTCAAAATTTTCTTCCCGTTTCAGCCGCACCGGGCTGCTGGTACGGGTCTCGAGGCCGGTCAGAATGGCCTCGGGGGCGGTGTAACCCGCAATTTTCCGCTCGTAAGCCCGCAGACCGGCCCGCAGGGTGTCGGCCAGTTCGGTCGGCAGCAACGCGCCGAGGTCCGCAGCGACGACGCCCCGGTCATAGGTGGGCTGGACGCGGCCAATGTTCAGCCGGCCCCTGCCCTCCAAAAAGCTCTGGATGTTCTCCGCCGGGGCAGCATACTCTCCGCCGGGACGGCCTGCCGCATAGGCCCGGGCTTCCAGCTCCCGCTGGAAGGCGATGGCCTTCCGGGGGTCGTTGCCGAAGTCTTCGCCGCCCACGCTGACCACCACGGCCGCGTTGGCATTCCTGCCGCTGCGGGCGTGGTAGCTCATGCCGTTGGTCACGACGCGGCCCTTTTCGCTGGCCGAAGCCACCACCTGACCGCCCGGACACATACAGAACGTATAAACGCACCGTTTTTCAACGTGCTGCGAAAGCTGATATTCGCCGCGCGGCAGGGCCGGATGGCCCGCCGCCTCGTGGTAGAGGCTCTTTTCGATCTCCGATTGGAGATGCTCTGCCCGGAAGCCGACGCTGAAGGGCTTGCACTCCAGCACGAGGCCGCTGTCCATCAGCATCCCGAAGGTGTCGCGGGCCGAGTGGCCCACCGCGAACACCAGCGCCTCACAGGGGAACGCACCGTCCGTGGTCTGGATGCCGACGAGCTGGCCGTCCCGCCGCTCGAAGCCGGTGAGGGCTGTGTTGAAGTGGACCTCGCCGCCCAGCGACTCGATCTCTTTTCGAATCGAAGTGATGACGCCCCGCAGCAGGTCGGTGCCGACATGGGGCTTCTGCTGCCAGGCAATTTCCTTCGGCGCGCCGTGCTCGAGGAACACTTCGGTCACGAAGCCGCAGAGCTCGTCGCCGATGCGGGTGGTGAGCTTGCCGTCCGAGAAGGTTCCGGCGCCGCCCTCGCCGAACTGGATGTTGGCGTTCTCGTCCAGCTCACCGGTGGCGGAGAAATGCTCCACGGCCTTGACGCGCTCGTCCAGCGCAGGGCCGCGTTCCAGCACGATGGGCCGGTAGCCCTGACGGGCCAGCAGCAGCGCCGCAAAGAGGCCCGCCGGGCCGAGGCCGCAGACCACAGGCCGGTGCGTCAGCGGCAGAGTGCCGTTCTGCACCGAGAGATCGGTCTTGCCCCGGACGGTAACGCTGCGGGAAGCACCCGCACAGGCGGCCTCTTCCCCCTCCTCTTTCAGGGTCACGGCCACGGTGTACACCAGCTTGGGCTGGCCGTGGCGGGCGTCCACCGAGAGCCGGGCGATGCCCAGATGGCTCACCTTTCCCCGGGGGATGCGGGCGAGGCGGAGGGCTTTTTCGTAGGCCTGCGGCTCCCCGGCGGAGAGGGGCAGGCGAATATCATGGATCAGGATCATATACTCAGTTACTTTCTATCTTGCACTGCACCACATAGCTGCCCAGCGCAAAAATTTTGTCGTTGGCCGGCACATAGAGGCGGCAGGCGATGTTCTGCTGGCCGATGGCGACATAGAAGTCGTCGGCGTCGATCTCAATGACCACCTGTTCCGGATTCAGTGCTTCCAGCGAACCGGCCGGGCCGCAGAGGGTGACGTTCATCAGCCGCTCCGTCTCCACGGTCAGGGTGTAGGTGGAGGGCAGGTTGATGACCTGCACACAGCTGGCGGGCAGGTTCATGGTCTTGGTTTCCAGACGGGAGCTGTCGAAGCTGACCGTGATGCTGGAGATGTTGTCCAGCAGACGGATGCCGCTGGGCAGCTCGATGGGCATTTCGTACACCTTATCCAGTGCAAAGGTGGAAAGGTCGATGGTACCCACCGACAGGGTGGACAGACGGTCGATCTGGGACTCCGGGCCGGCCACATTGAGGGTCTTTTTGCTCAGGGAGTAGACCAGCACCGAGGGGTCAAAGTCGCGGGGCGCGTTGATAAAGCTGACTTCCACCGGCAGGGTGGCCAGCTTATACACCTGCAGCGTGACCTCGACGCTGTCCGTTTCCAGAGTAGTATACTCAAATTTCACCTCTCCGCCGCTGCGGGTGTAAAAACGCAGGCCGGTGTCCAGAGTGACGGGACTGGTCAGCTCGCCATTGTAGGTCACCTCGGCGGTGCAGGTCTCCACCTTGCTCAGCTCGGTGCTGGGGCCGGAGAGAGTCACCGTCTCCTTCGAGATGTCGGTGCCGTAGAGGATATAGCCGTCTGCTATCTTCAGGTAATTCGTCGTCACCTGGATGGGCAGGGTCTTTTCTTCCACCACATCGAACACCACGTCCACGGTGTTGTCACCGTCGATGGAGACGGACACACCGGTGAGCAGGGTGCTCTGGCTCCGCACCTGAAGGCGCAGGCTCTTTTCGCCGCTGTCGCGGACGCTGGACCAGTCGGGGTAGACGACAAAGTCGTTGGCCGACAGGCTGCCGATGGTGTAGCCGTCGCCGGAAAGCTTCAGGTTGACCGTTTTTTCCTCTGCATTGACGATGCTCAGGCCCCGGGAAGTGTAGGCAGCCGAATCATAGGTAAAGTCCACCGGAACATTATAGATGGTGGTGGTGGTGCCGGGCTGCACGACGATGGTGACAGCCATCCACGCGATGACTGCACCCAGCAAAGAAAGCAGGAGCCGGATGCGGCGGTCGTTCAGCAGATTGCGCTTGGGGGGTACGGCAGGCTTGCCGTTGTTCTGCTCAGTGCTCATTGCTGCTCATCCTCCTCCTTGTTGTTCACCCAGTTCAGCAGGCGCTTGCCCCGGGCCTTCCAGCCCTCGGCAGCGCTCTTCTCGCTGGCGGTCTCCTTGGGTATCATCTCATCCACCAGCCGGGTGTAAAGGGTCTGACGGTCAAAATGGCGCATGAGCACACCGTTTTTCGCCATCGAGATGATGCCCGTCTCCTCGCTGACCACGATGGCGATGGCGTCGGAGTTCTCGGCGATGCCGAGGCAGGCGCGGTGGCGGGTACCCATGTCTTTGCCCAGGTCCAAGTTGTTGGAAAGGGGCAGCACACAGCCTGCGGCCTTGATGCGGCCATCCTCGATGATGGCTGCGCCGTCGTGGAGGGGGGTACCCTCGTAGAAGATGGTACCCAGCACCTCGAGGTTGACTGCACTGTTCACGGGCGTACCGGTGCGGACGATCTCAGAAAGGTTGGTGTTCCGTTCCAGCACGATGAGCGCGCCGGTCTTGGTCTCCGAAAAGCGCTCTGCCGCGTCGCAGATGGCGATGATGGCGCTGCGCCACGCGCCCTTGAGGCTGGTGTCGTTGTAGCGGTTTTTATTGAAGAAGCGATAGGCCCACTGGTCGGTCTGGCCCATCCGCTCCAGCGCACGCCGTATCTCGGGCTGGAACAGCACCACCAGCGTCAGCAGACCGACTTGCAGCAGCGAGTTGAGCAGCCAGGTGACGGTGCGCATATTCAGGATGTTCGCCACCAGATAGACCGCCATCACGATGAGCGCGCCCTTGGCCAGCTGGCCGGCGCGGGTGCGGTTGACGAATCCCAGCAGCTGGTAGATGAGGAACGCGATGATGAGGATGTCCAGCAGGTCTACCAGCTTGAAGGTCTGGAAGTTTGCTACGATAGAGTTCAGAGTCATGGGTCACATTCTCCCGTTCACACTGCTTCGATGAGGGCGACGGCGTGGGCCGCGATGCCCAGCCCCTCGCCGGTAAAGCCCAGATGCTCCTCGGTGGTGGCTTTGACGCTCACGGCGTCCACCGGCATCCCGAAAGCCTCGGCCAGCTTTGCCCGCATGGCCGGGATGTGGGGGGCCAGCTTCGGGCGCTGGCAGAGGACGGTGGCGTCGATGTTCTCGATGCGCCAGCCGTGCTCGGTCATGATTTCTGCCACACGGCGGGCCAGCATGAGGCTGTCGGCCCCGGCGTACTCTTCCGCCGTATCGGGGAAGTGCTGGCCGATGTCGCCCAGCGCCGCTGCGCCCAGCACGGCGTCCATGACCGCGTGGGCCAGCACGTCGGCGTCCGAGTGACCCAGCAGGCCCTTCTCATACGGCACTTCCACGCCGCCCAGGATGAGCTTGCGGCCCTCCACCAGACGGTGGACGTCGTAACCATGACCAATGCGCATTTTCTTTCCTCCGTTCTCAGCCCGGGGCAGGTCCTCCCGGGTGGTTATCTTGATGTTTGCGTAGTCGCCCTGTACCAGCTCCACCGGACGGCCCGTCAGCTCGAACAGGCTGCAGTCGTCGGTGACGAGGCGGGCGCTGGCCTCGTCCAGTTCATCCAGCGCCGCCAGATAGGCGGCCCGGTCGAAGCACTGGGGCGTCTGCACCGCATAAAGGGTGCTGCGGTCGGGGGTGTTCTCCACCCTGCAGCCTTCCGGCACAGTCTTGCCGTTTCCACCCTTCGCCTGCTTGATGGTGTCCTTCACTGGCACTGCCGGGGCGGCGGCACCGCAGCGGGCAGCGGCCGCTATCGTGTCGGCGATAACGCTCTGGCTCACGAAGGGCCGGGCCGCGTCGTGGACGGCCACCAGTCTGCCATGGGCTGCGGCCACGCCGCTGCGGGCGCTCTCGGCGCGGGTCGAGCCGCCCTTCACCAGCCGCACCGGCTTTTTGCAGCGGGCAGCGGCCCGCCGGGCATTCTCACCGGACGCGCCGGTCACGATCACCAGCTCGTCCACCTCCGGACACTCGTCAAAGGCCCGGACGCTCCGCTCCAGGACGGTCTCACCGCCCAGATCGAAGCTCAGTTTATCAAATCCCATCCGGGTGGAAGAACCAGCCGCCACCAGGACTGCCGTCACACGACATTCCAATTTCTTACACCTGCCCCATTTTATTCCTGCCCTGCGCCGCACTGCACAGAGCGTATTATTATTCATTGAATATTATAGCGTATCCACCCACAAACTGCAACTGCCCACGCCCATCAAAAATGCCCCCGTGCAGCACTTTTGGCGCTGTACGGGGGCATAAATTTTTTATGAAATTTCTGCGTTATGCGAGGATGGGCTCGATGGCAGCGGCCAGAGCATCCTTCTGAGCCTGAGCCTCGGCCAGGTCTTTGCCCAGAGTGGTGAAGTAGGTCTTGATCTTCGGCTCAGTGCCGGAGGGACGGACGACCACGGTAGCGCCGTTGTCCAGAGTGTAGATGAGGACGTTTGCGGCGGGCAGGCCGGTCTCTTCGGGCTTCTTGTAGTCGGTGACCTTGACGACCTTGTGGCCGGCCAGCTCGGTCAGAGGCTCGTCGCGCAGCTTCTGCATGATGGAAGCCATCTTCTCCATGCCGGTCAGGCCGGGGAACTCGAAGCTGTCCACCTTGTTCAGGTAGCGGCCATACTCCTTGTAGATCTCTTCCAGACGCTCCTTGATGGAAGAACCGATGCTGCGGTAGTAAGCGGCCATCTCGCAGATGAGCATGGAGCCGATGACAGCATCCTTGTCACGGACATAGGGGCCGGCCAGATAGCCGTAGCTCTCCTCGAAGCCGAAGATGAAGCGGTCCACTTCACCGGCAGCTTCCAGATTTGCGATCTGGTCGCCGATCCACTTGAAGCCGGTCAACACGCTGCGCATCTCAACGCCGTAGTGGGCGGCGATGGCATCGGCCAGCGGGGTGGAGACGATGGACTTGACGGCGACGGGGTCCTTGGGCATGGTACCCTTCTCGATGCGGCCTGCGCAGATGTAATCCAGCAGCAGAGCGCCCATCTCGTTGCCGGAGACCAGCTCATAGCTGCCGTCCGGACACTTCATGGCGATACCCACGCGGTCGGCGTCGGGGTCGGTGGCCAGCATCAGGTCGGCGCCGGTCTTGGTGGCGAGGTCGAGGCCCAGCTTCAGAGCCTCGAAGATCTCAGGGTTGGGGTAGGAGCAGGTGGTGAAGTAGCCGTTGGGGTACTCCTGCTCCGGCACGATGGTGATGTCGGTGATGCCTATGTCGTTCAGAACGTGGGTGACCGGCACCAGACCAGAACCGTTCAGCGGGCTGTAGACCAGCTTCAGGCCGGCGGTCTTGCACAGGCCCGGGCGCACCTGACGTGCCTCGATGGCGGCGTAGAGGGCGTTCTTGCAGTCGTCGCCCACAAAGCGGATGAGGCCCTTCTCGACGCCTTCGGCAAAGGAGATGTACTTTGCGCCGGTCAGGACATCGGTCTTCTGGATCTCGTCATAGACGATGGCGGCGGCGTCATCGGTCATCTGGCAGCCGTCCGGGCCGTAGGCCTTGTAGCCCAGGCTACCC
>OATA01001450.1_pt1 | contig 13842 bp, 9 predicted proteins | sample 1516451 | NCBI WGS metagenome assembly OATA01 (sample SAMEA2579905, study PRJEB22360) | human gut metagenome | biome: human gut; feature: human-associated habitat; material: faeces | place: Denmark | collected 2008/2010 | reverse complement strand
ATGCATTCTTATGCACGGAGCACGTGCCTCAGCCTCTTTTGGATGTTCTTTGCAAAACATATGCAAAATCTTCTCGTGTATTCTACAGTCTGGTAATTCTTTCGCCAAATTGTGCCATTGTTTCTTTTCACCGTCTCTAACTGCCTGCGCGGGATACATGCACGACATTTTCCCATTACTATAACGGATTCGTATTTGCTTAATGCTTACCTCTCTCCCTATATGCATGTCTGCATATCCAATCCCCGATCTTTCGCTTGCAGAACGCGTCTGTATCCGTAACTCAGTATGTTGGCTTGCAAGGTAGGAAACTTTACATTGATCATGATTTTCTCTTTCCATCTGCTGATATGCATTTAAAATTGCCTGCTGCAACTGTGAGCCAACTGTTATTAAGTTCGTTCGCTCTCCGTTTGGCATAAAATAAATTGGCATATTCAGACGAATCTCACCGTGAACTCGTTTTGCAATATACATGCCTTCTATTCGCAAATTATTTCCCCAAATAATGTCTACATCCGCCTTTCGTGTTTTCAATTCATTCCGTGTAACCCGCATTTGAAAATCTCTACGTGCCAACAGCTGTTCTTCAGTATCAGTGTTCATGGTTTCATCTAACTGTTCCTCACTCTCCAAATCTTGTCCAAATTCGCGATTCAAAAACTGTTTTCCATATTTCATAGTGACTTCCGAGAAAAGTTGAAACAGCTCTTCATTTGTCAGTTCAGCTTCAACTTGATTCCCATCTATCCCAGTTCCCGTAACTTTATAGCCACTCATCTGTTGATCAATACAACCGCTCTGAATAATCTTAGCTGCATAATGAAACCATGCATATTCTTTTTCCTTCTCTGAAAGTGTCAGCTGCTTTTGCGAATACTGCGTAATCATAATGACCTCCCCCCTCGATTCTTGTTTTTCTTTGTTTTCTCTTTTCTATATGTTTTTTTCTCCGAAAACAATTTGTTGTATCCCAAAGCCAGATCTCCTTGATCTCGCGCAAACATATCTGGTATATACCCTGCAAACAATGGCATTTTTGAAAAAGCACCACTGACTGCTTCCACATCTGCATCCGATGCAAACGAAATAATATAAGCTACATCCTTGCACAACGCAGTAGATCGCACATACTTCGTACACACCCACTCTTGTGGCTTTACCCCAGCAACAATTACCCGATGCACTCGCTCATCAAAAAATAGCTGTCCTACAAACTTTTCTTGATCAATACTTCCCATATCCAAAATGAAGTACTCATAGTCCATTTTCAGTAACTCTTGCATCGACTTTTTCTCGTACATGGGAATGCCTGCATAAGTAATACAATCTCCTTCCTTTACTGCATATTGATACAATTCAAATAAACAATGTGGAAAACCATCTTCATTCTCTTCTACATAGCAAACTTTCTCACCACAGTCTGCCAAATATCCAGCATACTGCAATGCTTGTGTTGTCGTTCCAATCCGCGTTTGTGTCCCCGCAAATGCAATAAAATGAAGTTCTCTAGGCAGTTCTATCTCTTTTAGCTCTTGATTTAACTGATCTGCATTGCTTTCATAATAATTTGTTAAGCACCTTGCAAACTTTGTCTTCTTTGCGCCATAAGTAGCGTCTAATACAAAGTTCACATATCCTGCTTTTAGCAGACTGTCAATCACCGGTGTATTGGTACCCTTTCCAGCGGCTAGAAAAATGATTTTCGCACCTCCACGCGATTGCTGAATACGGTTAATAATTTCCACTAACTCCCTTGGTTGATCGGATAATGCCAACAAATCATAAACAACGATTTCTGCTTGAGATTCAATAACAGGGTTGATTGTTTTTTCAATCTGATCATAGGTACCTGCCTTAATCAGTTCTATTCCTTTTTCTTGTAGAACCTCAGAAATAAATCCCGCATCATCATCCAGATTTCCTACAAATATGCATTTCACTTTATTTTTCTCCTTCCGACTCACTATTGTTCTCACTTGATATTATTTTTTTCTGTTTCTCGATTTCATCCGTCAACTCAACAATTCGCTCTTGTGCTTCCTTTTGTTGGCTTTGATAAGTTTCAATATGTGTTCTCCATGCAGTAATGGATTTCTCTGAATCTACTCGTTGCTGCTTAGATAGATATTGTAATCGTTCTTTTGTCTGTTCAATCTGCCTTTCACAAGACTCTATCTGCTCCTGCAAGCTTTGAATTTGTTCTTTTGTCTCTTGAATTTCTTGTTCCAGTAACAAAATATTACGACTGACACGTGCTTGATAATATCCATCTAAATCAGAATAGAAAGTCAATTTTTCTACCTGCTCAACTTGCTTATTGTTGGTATACAGCCTAATTGTTTTGCCCTGCACAGTTACTCGCAAGGATACTGCTTGAAAATCTTCCTGAATGGAATCCAGCTCTAACACATAAGTTCCCGACTGAGCAAGTTTCAACGTAACAGGAAGCTCTCTTCTTTTCTTATCAACTGCTGCAAATGATATATCTCTGTCTACTGCATTGATATCCAACTCAACAGACATTGCACTCTGCTCTGGCGAATATGCCCAATACACAATGGTAACACCGTTTCCAGTCTCCTTAATTTCCTGCATCTGCCCGATTGGTGTATAATCTTCTGCATCTTTCTGCCCCGGATACCACAATCTTGACGTGAAAAATATCAAATATCCCATCACCACAACAATTACTGTTGTCAAGTAAGATTTTCGTTTTCCTGCATGACCCAATCGCACGTGTTCTTCTCCTTTCTTTGAAAACTGGTACACGTATACTCACGATCACGCTCCATACAATGTTTATTATGAAGACACTGATTGCAGTTTTTACCTTTCTTCTCACTATTTGTTTTATTACAACTCATATGCATTCTCCCTTGTGCGTTCTCGCTTTGGTCGAATCGTTGGTTCACCGTGTTCCATCTTGCATTCAAAAACAGGAATTAACAAACTTCTTGCTGTCAGCAGATACGGATTTTTCTGCTTCATCATTTTTTGTGAAATCCATACTTCCTGCGCTGTTGAAAGAAATTTTGTAAAATACACGCCCTTTGGTGGACGGATCCCGGCTATTTCATCGTCCGCCAGCACAAGAAACACACGCTTCTGTTCGCTATCCATAATGACTCCTTTCTCTTCGACTACTCTCCGAAGATCATATAGAAATTTTCTGCTCGTTCAATCTCATTCCATGTAAACTCTCGGTTTACAGAATACTTTCCGGCTGGGTCATTAACCAAAAACTGCCCATCATCCGTTACTCCACGCAAAACAATAAAATGCCCAACAGGTGAAAAAAAGCTTCCCGGCTGTTCTCTGGCAATGATTGGATAGCCATTTTCCAATGCTTCTACTACACTTGCCCGATCTTTTACCTTGCGATACCCTACTCCGTAGTGTGCCGCTGCTGCCGGAAAAAATTCCCATGAGCTGCCTGTTGGTGTCAAATATGCAGTACCACTCCATGCAATCATATCTGGCGGAGTAACCGTCTCACCTGTCAAATATGTCATCACCATCGCCAGACTGGTCGGACCACATCCTGACTTTGCAAGGTTGGTGTCTCCCCATGCTACTGATGCATAGTTTCCCTGCAAATATAACGGAATCTCCATGCCGCCAACTGGTTCCTCCGATACAACTTCTTCATCTTCATCTGCATCCGACTCATCTTCCTCTTCATCAGGACTGGAATTACCTCCCAAATCACCACCTTCCATGTTATCGAGATACTTTTGCGCATATGGCAGGCGGCCATGACCATTTCCACAATCAAATGACACTGACAGACAACCCGATGCCGATGCATATCCATGATTATTGCAGCCAGCCGGATATTCCTCTGGATCTTCAAAACAACAGAAAAAAGACATCGTTGCATCATACAAGTCACCTTCCCAAAAATCTGCCTTCGTGACTCCATAGTATTTTCCCATCCCGGTATCATACCAACCGGAATAAGGATTTTGACCGTGCAAAGTGGCATCTATCGCCATGCATTGCAGTTCCAGATCATTCCATTCCATGCCCTTTGATTCTGCGAATAATTCCAGACTGTTCGTTCCACTGTAAGTTGTCCACTCAGCAATCCCCATTGCGGTTCCTCCTTTCCTCAGTTCTGTATATGAGTTGGGGTTTAGTCCCGATTCCCATTGTAGATTACCTAGAATAGCTGCAATCTGAATATCCGTATAGCCTGCCTCTGAAAAATACTCGCAAATATACGCTGCTGTCGCTGTAACAGAAACCGTGTCTGTAAAGGTTACTTCACTAGATGATTTTGAGGATTTTCCAAATAAAGCCATTACCATGCCTCCGATCAGAAGCACAATAATGATTGGTGCTGAAAATAATATAGAAATAAAAAAAGATCCTGCCCATTTCAGAATCTTCAACAATGCTTTTTTGTGATCCATTTACCGTCCTCCGGCAAACAGATGATCTTCCGTTTCTGTGATAAAAAACTTCACTTCCAAATTTTGATCTCCTGCTGTTACCATAAAGGAACCCATATCCAGCGAAGGAATCCGGTATAACTCTGTTTCCGTATACATGCCTGGGAATTTACTTTCTAACACAGGAATACAGGTTGCTGTCTGCTTTCCGATAAAACGGTATGTTGCCAGATCAAATAAATCTTGTACTGCCTTTTCTTCTGTTGATGCGTTATCACCTTTGAGATTGTCCGTGATCAGCTGCGTAGCAAACACGATACCTGAAAAATACTTTCGCATTTCTCGCGCCATAACTGTCATTTGGCGTACGCAATCCACAAACTGGGCATTTAGGATGTGATGTGACTCATCCATAATAACCATACTGTGAATAATGTCACGCTCGGCAATCTCCCGATTTTCGTATAATGCCTTCATTCGGCTTCCTACTCTTACGCAGTGATCCCAGTACATCATCAGTGCATTATATAAAATGCCGGAACAGATTGCCGGTTCCAGTTTTAACACCGTATAGACATTGAAGCATAATATTTGTGTCTGACTGATATTTTGAATGCTTGTATGCCCATCCAACAGGCTTCCATAGTTTCGTACCAGATTTTCGTAAGTGCTGCGTACCTCATCCGCCTGCAGGAGAAATTTTTTTCCCAGTTCTCCGTGCTCGGCATCCACTGATGGTTCGTACTCTTGAATGCGTTTGTTTAGATAGGTCAGGAAATCGGACATGGTAGGATAATATTCTGACGGCAAACCGCAAATAGGAGTCTGCTGTGTGATCTTTCCATCCTTTGGAATAATGCCAAAACTTATGTAAAAATCAAGCAGCAGCTTACTGTATGTATTAAGTTCGTTTTGCCCACATTGATTTTGCCGCCGCAGACGGTAAATGGCAGTTAATTTGGATACATGCTGTACCCAGCAGGTTCCCTCGTTTTCATCCGTTTTCTGAATTTCAAACTCATTCAAAATACCATCTCGCCCATCAAGGGACAGATATTTTCCGCCAAGTGCTTCCACCAATGGCTGATACTCGCCGGACGGATCCAGTATGCGAACGTAATCGCCAAACAAAGCCTGCACCTCAATCAGCTTCTTTAAAAGCGTAGACTTTCCACTTCCCATAGCACCATAGACCAGTGCATTGTAGGATAATCGCTTTTTCGTCTTTGTAAACAGATTGAAATTAAAGCTTCCCATTGTAGGAGTTGATCCCATATAGCAACTGTACGGATCAGAAAGGTAGGAGAAGTTAAATGGATTCCCGTCACTGATTGCACTGCCGGGAAGAATCTGACCGTCTCGTGCATTTGACAATTTCTGCTGCCTTTTATATGGCAGTAACAAAGCCTGCCATTCCTGCTTTTGCTCATGCAGCAGTATCGTACAATGGTATTCTGCTGTTTCCACGGCACTTTGAATCTTTGTTATTCGTTCTTCCAATTCCTCTAAGCGTTTGGCAGAAACATATAAACGGATTGTCACAAAACGTAACGTCTCGCCCTGATTTGCCACGGCATCACGAAGCTCTTTTAACTCCTGATATCGCCTGCCTGCATCCATCTGCTCTCCGTCCTTATTCTCTGTTTGAAGGCGGATTTTCTGCTCCGTGAAAGAACGGTCAATTAGTCTCTTCACTTCTCTTGCGTCCGCAGCCCCGAAGTCTGCTGACACAATCAGGTTATTCTGATTGACAAGTGGGGACAGCCAATGGCTGTCCAACTCACTTTTCCAATCATATATAGTTAGAATTGCTCCATAGTTGCTTCCGATGCGAATATATGCTGGATGAAAGCGGATTCCGCCTGCCGGCTGAATTGCTGCTAACAGACGGTAATCATACCCGATTCGTTCTACATCCTTTCTATTTCCAATCTGCACTCTGTTGAAAAAAGTCTGCTCTGGATTCATCATCTTAGTTAGTACTTCTATTTTTTCCTGACTGGAAATTGTCATAACCAGACGTGCATCTTCCAAACGGGCAACGGCTCCGCCTCTTGCATCTGCCAGCTGTTCTACGGAATCGGCATACAAAAACAGGTAGTATTCTTTTCGCTGCCTGTTCTTTTCCAGCCATTCCAGTTCCATTTTTCGTGCCTTTAATGCTGATCTGCTCCACTCATGCTGGCAGTTCTCCAACTTGTGAGATATGAAACCAAGCTGCTCTGTACACCGTTCCGGCATATTGACACACACTAGTTTCAGATCTGACGGATACCGACTGTAGAATTGCTCCATTTTCAGATTTTCATATTCCAGATCCATTTCCCTAATTGATTGAAAATCTGTACAGATCACACGCACCAGATCAAGGTACTTGCCTCCTTTCAATCCAAAGCATGAATTTTTTGTATCATATTTCTGGATTTCAAACAAATCAATCATGTTCGCCATTGCTTTTTTTGATTTACTCATTTCACGGCATCTCCTCTCTGTCCGTACTGTTTTGCCAATCCGGGCGAATCATGTGATACGTCTGCTCATCTTCTGTTAACATCAAAAGCAGAATCTGCCAGATCTGTTTTCCCGGATTGCTTTTCGGTCGCTGGAGCAAAGCTAGTGCAATGACGATATTATAAAGCAAATACACAATTCGCAATCCATCCGCCACCATCGCTGAGGTTAGAAAGTACATTGCCGCTGGAAACAAAATCAGCCCCATTAAGTCTTTCAAAAATAGACTGCCACCAACTTTAATCTCTGCCTTTAGGTCTTTTGTAACATGATATCCCATAATCGTACCTTCCCCCTTTCTCAGTTGTTATCTGGTTTTTCTGTTCTTGTTGGCGGTTCGATTCCGTGTCCGAATTGTACACGCTCGGATGAACTTGGTTTTAAAGTTGCTTTTTTTGCTGACTGATTTGCATGACTGACTGAACCGTTTTTTGTCTTTACGCGGCTTCCAGCTAAATTTTTGTGTTGTATTTTGCCTGAATCACTGTCTGTGCGATTCGATAGGTTCGCCTCAGCCTGTGTAGACTTTCTCATTCTGGAACTTTCCTCTTTTTTCAATATGTTATCATCTCTGCTGCTTATATTACTGTCACTTGTATCAGAAGTGTGTCCGATTAGTACACGTCCTGATGTATTCTTCATCGGCTCTGTCTCTTGCTGTTTTGCATCAACAGCTATTGAACTTGCTTCGACTCCTGAACCTGATTCTGAATCATTTCCCATTTTATGCATCGTGCAGTTTCCCCCTTCTGTTGGTTCTGAATTACTACTTTCTACCAGTCCATTTGCTGAACTTACTCCACCTTCCGGTTCTGCATTTTCACTTGATACACCTGCCATGCTTTCCGACTGAATAATTGGCTCATCATTTTCTCTGGCAAAACTATTTGAGCTATCCTGTCCAGCTGTCGTTCTATCTGTTTGTCCATTTGCCTGTGTTTTTGAAGCTCCACCCGGCGGTTCCGTTCCAGTCTGTTTTGTTTTTGAGGCTTCTCCAGTCTTTTGTTTTTGATTCTGCATATCAGCTTGTGATATATTTCCTGCTTCACTTTTTGTCTGCGTGCCTTTCTTTGATGCGGTACCTGCACTATCAGAACGTGTATCAGCCTGTCCCGGAGGTTCTTTTCCGGTTCGTCCAGACGAATCCGATTTTTGTTCCGGCTTCTTACCAGCTCCTGCTGAACTGCTTTGTCCGTTTTTCTGTGCTTGTGCTTGCATACCTGTCTGTCCACTTAAAATACTTCCTGGCATTGCTGCACTTCCACCTGAAGCTGAATTTGCGGGTGTCTCAGTATTTCCTGTCTGTCCTTCTGACGTAGTAGCTCCACCAGAATTACTTGCAGAATTATTTGCAAAACCATCTGTATTTGCTGCATCCACCCCAGATGTATTTGCTGCATTTGATGGTTTGCTTTCCTGCGCATTTGTTTGTGTACTGCTATCACCAGAAGCTTGTGAAGTTGCTCCACTTCCCTGCGCTTGTCTGCTTTGTTCTGGCTGCTGCGCACCTCCCGGTGGTTCTTTCCTTCCAGCGGTGGCTGCTGAACCTCCCGGATTTCCAACACCTCCCGGTGGCTGCTGTGCATTCGCTCGGTTTCCTGTTGCTGCCTGCATTCTGTTCTGCTGTGCTTTTCCACCCGGATTCAGCATACTGCTTCCCGCCTTTTTTGCTGCACCTGCAGCAGTTTTTGCTAATTCTCCTCCCTTCTTTGCTGCACCAAGTCCAGACTGCATCAGATGCATTGCCCCCATGGTTTTCATCATGCCATCCTTCATTCCGACATCAATACCACACACGCGCTCTACGATATCCGGGCCATCAATCATTGCAACACCGCCAAATGCAATCAGCAAAATACGAATAAAGTTGTTACTATACTGACTTGCTACCCAGATCTCAAATTCTCTCCAAATGGCAAAGCCCCAGATCATAATCGAAATACTCCAAAATAGGTTCAACAGGTACTGCAAAACCTGCTTTGTTTTCTCACCTGATACCACATCACCGGATAATATGTACGCCAGAATTTCTCCATAGATCATATCCCAAATCAGGCGAAACAAGCGATATGACGCAAAAATCAACACCAATGAATTAACAATTAACTCACCAATAATCGCCATGAAATGAATGGAGTACCGATAGTACAGTGGCGTCAAAAGTCCAAAAAAGCCTTTTCCAATCTTTTTGTAAGTAACCTCACCGCTTGCCTCATCTACTACCATGTAATACTTAAAAACAGTATCCGTTTTCTTCTCTACCTGCTCATTAGGGTCTATGTATTTGATCGTCGCACCTGAGAAACAATTTGGTGACTCAAAACTCCAGTCATTGTTTTTCTGATACAGCAGATCCGTAACATTACTAATAACCGTTGTATCGGCAACGCTGTTTCCATCTGCCATAAAAGCGGTCTGCTCGATTTGGAGTAACTGTGCACCAAGACGCACTCCACCCGGAAGCAGCATCACAACTGCCATGGTAATGATCAAATTTTTTAAAAGAGGTGGTCTATGCTCCGAGAACAAAAAGATGGTTCCTGCTGCCAAAATCGTTACAACAAAAAGGCTGTACCAAATCGGGTAAAACTCGCCAACCTTCATTGCAAACACCTGTGTGAAATCAAGTGCTTGAAATACCGCCTCCCATAAGCCTTGACACAGATCACAAATACTGTGCAGCAGTTTAATGATTTCCCATCCAATCCAACGAATCACAGTGGATGCCACATCGCTTTGCTCAAAATACTCGGCATAGTTATATAGGATATCCTTATAATCCATGCAAATTTTTCAATCCTTTCCTTTTCCAAAATTCCAACTCACAATAGTCCTGCTTGTGCCTTTAAATGTACAAGTAGATTTCCCTTCTCCTGCAACGGTATGTCTCTGCTCTCTGTTACCTGCACAAGAAGCTCTCCTGCTGTACATCCATTATCTAACAGTTTTTTTACTTTATTGTCCATATTTCCAAGTTTTTGGCACAAGGCTACAAACTGTTTTTCATGAGCCGCCGCGTTTTCCTGCACAATTGCTTTAATAGATGTGTCCCATTGATAGAGTTGCTTCTTTGCCAATTCTTGATGTTGCTCCTTTAAGTGTTTGTACATCCCATCCAACTGATCAAACTCTTCAGTTGGAGCACCTTCATCCTCTAACTGTCTCAATTCCTTTTCCAAATCCTCTAGTTGCTGAGGGATCTGAGCAAATTGTGCTGCCTCAAAACTGATATCATAGTTGTACATCATCTCATCTGTCCGTACTGCTTTCAGAGTTGGCAGATGCAGCGATTCTTCTGATACGGTATTTGCATCAGGAAAGTACTCTTGTAAGTACTGGTAACGATATAAAAAAGCACGTCCTTCCTTTCGTGAATTGAAGATCGGATGAGGCTTCACCGAATTTCCTTTTAAATCACGGCGAAACATGGTACGTAAAATCACATTTTCGCCTTCCTCTAAATCCATTAACTCACGAGGATTAAGTAGTGGACGTTCTTCTACGGTTTCTGTATAACTCTTGTTGAGCGCAAATCTTGTTCCTACTCGATTTACATTCGTGATTGTCTTTGACCCTAACAATGAGGAAAACATTTTGGCGGTTTCCTCTTCGCTAGTCTGCAAAAAGATCTGATTTCCGCAGTTACCTTTGATGATTTTCGCAGCTTCGCCATATTTCAGCGTCAGCTGCGCATCTGTCTGGATGATAAGATTAAACATCATATTCAAACCTAAGCAGATAGAAAGCTTTGAATCTAAATGTTCAATTGGTGGGAACTGCGCTATCTCATCCAGATGAAAGACAATCCTTCGATCACATTTACCAGATGAACTTTGCACACACGCTCTTGCATTTGCCTGATACAACTGATCAATTATAGAAATAGCGATTGCATCTTTTGATCGATCATAGAAAGGAACTTGAAGGAAAAGAGCAATCGGTTTTTTTCCGAAGCCAAGTTCTTCCGGGGAAAATGTGCTTTCTCGCGTTAGCTGCTCCATACCACCAAACGTGTATTGACTCAACTTTGTAAGCATTTGAGAAAAGATGCTGCCTTTTGTCTTATCACCTGATACGTTAATACTGCTGTATACCGCACGCGCACGATCAAAGCGTCCTCGTAAGTCAAAATATTCATCCAGTTTTGTTTTTCCTTTTCCTGCATTTTCTCCTGCAAGGTTTATAAACAGGTTCATTATAGACGCCATATTATTTTTTCTAGCATACACATCTGAAATTTCAAAAGTTATATCTGGCAACGCCCTTGCAACACAAACGCATTCTGAAAAAGGCTGTTCTTGTTTTAGCTGATCATATTCTTGATCTGCTTTCTCTTTTTCCTCTTCATTTAAGCGCTCATATACCAATCTCTTAGTTAAAAACAGCATCGCAAGACGAGCGTTCTCCCGTTTATCCTGCTTCAAACAATCTATTGTATGTGCCATAATCGTTGCTGTCAGCGCACTAGTTGCGTTCGACAAGAAAAAATCAGTATTATCATCACTTTTCCCACCTGCACTGGCAAAGTGTGGATAGGCAAAAGCCTTACACAAAAGTTCTGCATCTGAGTCTTTTCCATCCTGATAATAACGTGTAATCAGGTACAGTGGATTATAGCCCACACCACGCATTGGATTTTCAAGGTTTATGGACATAACCTCATAACCTCTATCCTGAAATGCTTTTGTACACATTTTTCTAAGATCGAATTTCATGTCTAAGATTACTAACGATGGCTGCTTCTCACTTCTGCTGTAGCTGTCCAACATACGCAGCGAAAAAACTTCTCCTTTTCCGGCTCTGGTAATCGCAAGAATCAATGCATTGGTTGCACTCTCATCGAGATACATATAGCCATCCTTACTTGCTACAGGTAAACCACCATTTCCCGGAATCCGTTTGATACTGCCATCCGGGTTCTTTTCCGGTATTTCAGCTACCGCTGGATATTGTTCTTTGATCTCTTGCATCGTTGCAAAACGACTGGTTCCTTTTTGACCTGCTTCTAAACTTCTGAATGCATTTCGGAATCGGTACACATTCAGCACTGCTACTGCAATCGCTATAATAATTGCAAAAATATATACCGGAATCAAAGCCGGATAAAAAGTCGTTAGACAACTCCAAGAAAAACAGTCTGCCAGATGTCCCTTGCAAAATCGAATAAAAGTATTGATCAATACATGCAGTACAACAAGCAGCATAAACTCTGCTGCAAGTGTCAGCATAAGTACCCATTGTGGTTTTTCCAGAAGTACATTTCCTTTCAGCATACGGTCTGATTCCTTCATCTGGTCTTTCCACTCCTGTCTCTTTCCCTGTTTTTGCCACTTCTTCTGCTGCATGTTTTCTCACTCCTTGCGCATTTATTTTAAATATAATCTTGATAAAATCCTTTTTATTCTGAGAAGGTATGCAAGCACCGTCATACCTTCCTTTTCTCCCTTCGCAGTACTCAGAATGTTAGCGATGCACCTGCTGACGCAGCAATATTAAAAGCTGACATGATAATTGCAGTTCCAATAATAATGTATGGAACCTGTTTTCTTCCTCTTGCCTTACTTTCATCATCTCCAATCAAAAACTTACTGCCCAAAATCAACAATGCAATACCGATCAATACCGCATTTCCTGCTGTCTGGTATTCATTTGCTAATGTAGAAATTGCTGTAAAGAAATCAGTCAGCGATCCGGCTGCTGGTAACATTATCTTTGTTTCATTCATAGTCAATTTTCTCCTTTTTGTTTGTTTTCTTTTTTGGGTATTGCAAGCCACGCTCTGGGTTTGGGTCGAAACTTTGCCAATAGTCCAATCATGACAAATCCAAGCGCAACACTTCCTGTCTCCAAGAAAAGCAATACTAGATCCTGCCACGGCATTCCTGCAATCGTTTTGTTTGTGTCCGAATCAGACACGTTTTCCGCTTGAGTCTGCTCTAATACAGTTTCTGGAGTCTGTGTCACAACTTCTGTCTCAGTTTCTGGTTCTGGCAAAATTTCTTCATAGGTAACATTTGCAGTAATTAAATACCCTGTTGTATCAGATACATATCTGCTCGTATAACGCACCATCGGAAGATCAGCCTCAGCTACCTCACCAGAAAACCATGCACGGGAGCGCTTAATCATTCGATTTCCGGTTGCTTTCACGGATTTCCACCAACCGCCATTCTCATCCTGCCAGCCATCACTATCCCATGCGATTCCAGTAATCTGATTGAATGTTCCATCCAGATTCAGTGATTGCAAAATTTTACTTTCACACCCATCAAACCACGGACTATCATCAGATGCTGCCGGAAAGGTTTCATCACCAACTTCAAATATCCACTGACTTGTTTCATCATTCCAGCGGTACTTAACCCACTGCTCTAATCCTCCTTCCCACCAGTCCGCTCCATCATCTTGTAGATCTGTTCGTGGAATATTACCATATATTGTTTCTCCTGTTGTATCATCGGTCGATTCAATATCAATGGCTTCTGGAATTTCCTGCCCTTCCAAATAGGTACGTTCGACTGAGACTGTCTTGCTTCGCCCGCTTTTTGTCCACTCTTCTTTGGAGGTATCCACAAGTGTATAATGCAGCCCGTCTACTTCAATTTCCTGCTCTGGTGTATATTCCGCATATGCCCATAGCTCTACACTACTATTTTGATATTCCTTTGTCAGTTCTGTAATCTCATACTGCACATCTTTCAGCTGATACGATATTCCAGATTTTTCAATCTTCTCAGGAAATGCATGAGTATCCTGTGTATCTGCAAGATATGTATAAGTTTCCTGCCAGATTGCTGGAAGTGTAACTTGATCCATTTCCTGTGCATATGTTTCTGATGTGTCCGATTCGGACACACTCTGCATTTCTGTTTCCATATTTGCATCTGATGTCAGCTCTACAACAGAAGCCGTATCCGAAATGGACACGGCTTCT
>OATA01001448.1_pt1 | contig 13882 bp, 13 predicted proteins | sample 1516451 | NCBI WGS metagenome assembly OATA01 (sample SAMEA2579905, study PRJEB22360) | human gut metagenome | biome: human gut; feature: human-associated habitat; material: faeces | place: Denmark | collected 2008/2010 | reverse complement strand
CGGAGAAGCCCAAAAAATGCGTTTAGCGAAGCGGCTAGCATTTTTGGGCTTCGACAACTCCTTCGGGGTCTGAAAGGGGCGAGCAGCCCCTTTCTCGTGGATCCAGCGCGTCGAAATCGCTGGTGGTTTTCTGGTTCTCTTTTGACATCAAAAGAGAACAATCAGCCTTAATGAAAAAGCGCTCTGCCCCGCGCACAGGCGCGCGACGCTGGTGCTTTTCTGGTTCTCTTTTGGCACGCAAAAGAGAACTTAGCCCCGCATAACTGCGCTCTGCCCCCGCGCCACCGGCGCGAAATCCCACACAAAAGAGGAACGATAACCATGCAGAACATCGACCTGATCTGCGTCGGTAAGCTCAACGCGAAATACTTCGCCGAGGGCGTGGCCGAATACCAGAAGCGTCTGGCGGCGTTTGCGTCTTTCCGCATCGTCGAGCTGCCGGAAGAAAAAATCGAAGAGAAGAACGCCTCCGACGCCGTGGTGAAAAAGGCGCTGGACAAAGAGGGCAGAGCCATCCTCGGCAGCGTCCGCAGGGGCGCGGCCATCGTCGCCCTGTGCATCGAGGGAAAACAGATCTCCTCCGAGGAGCTGGCCCAGTTCCTCGCCGACCGCGCAAACAGCGGCGCGGGAGACGTGGCCTTCGTCATCGGCTCGTCCCACGGCCTCTCGGACGAGGTCAAGCGCGCGGCGGCGCTCCGGTTCAGCATGGGCCGCATCACGATGCCCCACCAGCTGGCCCGCCTTGTCCTCACCGAACAGATCTACCGTGCCTGCACCATCAACGCGGGGATGAAGTATCATAAATAATTGGACAAATTTTTAAGTTCTGGTATAATAATCTTGATAAGAGGATTGGAGGACGGAACAGGCAGCCGTCGCCCATTGTTAGGAGATGCGGGAATCGTCACCCCGCCTGATTCTCAGAGAAAAGGCCGCTGCAGAAATGCAGCGGTCTTTTTTGCGTGGAAAAGGTCAGGCTCTCCTTCGTACAACCTCTCAGTCTCGCTTCGCTCGACAGCTCCCCTAGTAGGGGAGCCTCTGGCGAAACCGTTCACTTTGCGGGGACTGCCAAAGCCTCCCCTCGGTAGGGGAGGTGGCACGGCGTCAGCCGTGACGGAGAGGTTGAGTCCAGCAGCGGCTCACGGTCAGGCTTGTAAACTTTCTGTGCAGTGCTTGACTTTTTGGGAAAAAACGCATATAATAAAGACAATAAAAGTGGTAATCAAGCTAGTCATTTGACTCGCCAAGAAGAAAACCCCCTCACGGAGCTGCTATCTCCGAAAGGGGGTCTTCTTTTTAGTGCTTACGGCCCGTGAACCATCCGTCAAGCTACTTGCAGATGTAGTAAGATGCTACATTTGCTGCGACGGACAGCATAAAAGTGGTAATACTAGGCATTTTTCTCACCTCCCCTCCCGAATAAATGGGCGGGCAAGGCCGCAAACCCATTATACCACACGTTTCGCCAAAAAGATACAGGAGATGCCAAGAGAAGAGTGACTGTAAACTTTCTGCACAGTGCTTGACTTTTGGGGAGAATGGCATATAATAAAAGTGATAAAGGTAGAAGCAAATGAGTCCATTGGCTCACCCAAAAGGAAAGACCCCCTCCCGGAGCTCCAATCTCCGAAAGGGGGTCCTTTTTAGTGCTTACGGCCCTTCAGCCATCCGTCAAGCCACTTGCAAATGTAGTAAGACGCTACATTCGCTGCGACGGACAGGATAAAGGTAGAAATAGACTCCATTGGGCTTCACCTCCCTCCCGAATAAAATGGGCGGGCAAGGCCGCAAAGCCATTATACCACTCTTTTTGCCAAAAAGATACAGGAAACGATGCGGCCTGCCAAAGCCTCTCCCTTTGGGAGAGGTGTCACCGAAGGTGACGGAGAGGGCAAGCCCGTTTTCCAAGAACCGCTGCGCAGCGATGGGCAGGCTCTTTGTCAGAGCGATACTATCGCAGCGTCTGGGATTCGCCGTCAGCATCCTTGCCCTCTCAGTCGGGCTTACGCCCGCCAGCTCCCCCAGAGGGGGAGCCATTGGCATGTCGGTCAGGCTCTCCTTCGTACAACCTCTCAGTCTCGCTTCGCTCGACAGCTCCCCTGGTAGGGGAGCCTCTGGCGAAGAGGAGAAGTTTTCCGCTATGCCAAGGCCTCCCCTCGGTAGGGGAGGTGGCACGCCGCAGGCGTGACGGAGAGGTTGAGCTCCTCTCCCAGAGGGAGAGCCTTTGCCTGAGAGGCCTCCGTGAATTTGTGGAAAATGCACGAGTGAAAAGAGAAGAATTTGTAAATGTGATAAAAATGCGAAGAAGATATTGACAAAAACAATGGGTGGGGTATAATGATAGCACAGGCCGACAGCCGGAAATGGATGGCCTGCCTGTATAATTCATTTTTATTTATGGAGGCAAAAATCATGAAAATGGCAAAGAAACTTCTGGCCGTCGTCCTGACCGGTGTTATGGCAGTGTCCATGCTGACTGGCTGCGCTCTGTCCGACAAGATCAAGGCAAACGCTCTGGAGGACGCTCTGAACAGCGACCAGGTTAAGACTGCTGCTGAGGCTGCTGGTCAGACCGCTGAGAAAGAGACCAAGTACGACTACAAGAGCGCACTGAACAGCATTGCTGGCGATGCTTGGAAGGATGAGAATGGCATGAAGTCTGGCAAGGCTGAAAACTTTGCTACTACTTATGCTGACCAGCTCACTGCCTATACCAAGAACAACACCAACTACTTCGTGTATGTGGTTGATGTTACTAAGGTGAAGACCAGCAATAAGAGCGAGTGGACTACTCGTGCTGTCGACCTGCGTAAGGCTGTTACTGGTAAGGGCTTTGGCACGACTGCTGCAACCATTAAGGACTACAACGCTGATGCTACCAATAAGACTGCTAAGTTCGGCATTGACTTCAAGAGCGTGACCACTGGTGAGGGTTCCTCCAAGAAGACCACCGATTACGCAATCGTTGTCTTCGAGGCTGGCGCTAACTCCTAATCACCCCTATTTCTTCAAATCATTACAGACCCTGTCTGTGATACACATTGAGAAATGACTCCAAGGCCCGGAGCGGGAACGCTCCGGGCCTTGGTTTTTTTGGAGTTGGGGCGGGGCGGAGCGGGGGAGTCGGCCTTTACAATCCCCGCAAAACATGATAAAGTAAAGATACTCTGCTTTCAACACGAAAAGCAGGCCCGGCTGCGGGGAAAGCCGCCGGGACAACGACTCAACACGACACGGCAAACCAGCCGCGGACGGAAAGGATGTACTTACAATGGAACAGAGCGAAAAGACCCTTGATATGATCGTCAATCTCTGCAAGAACCGTGGTTATGTGTTCCCCGGTTCCGAGATCTACGGCGGTCTGGCCAACAGCTGGGACTACGGCCCGCTGGGCGTCGAGTTCAAGAACAATGTCAAAAAGGCATGGCTGAAGAAATTCGTGCAGGAGAGCCCCTATAATGTGGGTCTGGATGCGGCCATCATCATGAACCCCCAGACCTGGGTGACCACCGGCCATGTGTCCAGCTTCTCGGACCCCCTGCTGGACTGCCGCGCCTGCAAGGCACGCCACCGCGCCGACAAGCTGATCGGTGAGGAGCACCCCGAGGTGAATGTGGATGCCATGAGCTTTGACGAGATGGATGCCTTCATCGCAGAGCATGAGGATATCGTCTGCCCCGTCTGCGGCAAGCATGACTTCACCCCCATCCGCAAGTTCAACCTGATGTTCAAGACCGCCATCGGCGTCACCGAGGACAGCTCTTCCACCTGCTATCTGCGTCCCGAGACCGCACAGGGCATCTTTGTCAACTTTGCCAACATCCAGCGCACCACCCGCCGCAAGCTGCCCTTCGGCGTGTGTCAGGTGGGCAAGGCCTTCCGCAACGAGATCACCCCGGGCAACTTCACCTTCCGCACCCGCGAGTTCGAGCAGATGGAGTGCGAGTTCTTCTGCAAGCCCGGCACCGACCTGGAGTGGTTCTCCTACTGGAAGGACTACTGCGAGAACTGGCTGCTGAGCCTCGGCATCAAGAAGGAGCATCTGCGCCTGCGCGACCACGAGCCTGCCGAGCTGGCCTTCTACAGCCGCGCCACCACCGACATCGAGTACGCCTTCCCGTTCACCGACTGGGGCGAGCTGTGGGGCATCGCCGACCGCACCAACTACGACCTGAGCCGCCATCAGGAGGCCTCCGGCAAGAGCCTCGAGTACTTTGACAGCGAGACCAACGAGCATTACATCCCCTACGTCATCGAGCCCTCTCTGGGCTGCGACCGCGTGGCGCTGGCTTTCCTGTGCGAGGCCTACGACGAGGAGCATCTGACCGACAGCAAGGGCAAGGAGGACGTCCGCACCGTCCTGCATCTGCACCCGGCTCTGGCTCCCTACAAGTGCGCTGTCCTGCCCCTGAGCAAGAAGCTGGGCGACAAGGCCATGGAGATCCGCAACGAGCTGAGCAAATACTTCATGGTGGACTACGACGATACCGGCTCCATCGGCAAGCGCTACCGCCGTGAGGACGAGATCGGCACCCCCTACTGCATCACCGTGGACTTCGACACCGTGGGCGACGAGGCCAAGGGCATCGCCGCCGACAACTGCGTCACCGTCCGCGACCGCGACACCATGGAGCAGGTGCGTATGCCCATCTCTGAGTTGAAGGCTTATATCGAGAGCAAGATCGAGTTCTGATAAAAACTCACTTTTGTGAGTGAAAAAACAGCCCCGCCGTTGCAATTTCGGCGGGGCTGTGGTATAATACAGATAAAGAAAGCGCTGTCTGGCAAACGGTCAGCACCTTTCCGGCAAATCAATTACAAGAAATGATCGCACGAGTGGGCTAGGCACGGCAGTCATTTTTTGTTGTTGAAGATCTTCCAGGCAATATCGAAAATATCACAGCCCCGCCGTTGCAATCTCGGCGGGGCTGTGGTATAATATAACTAAAGAAAGTGCTGTCTGGCAAACGGTCAGCACCTTTCCGGCAGATCAACAAAAAATGACCGCTCAGATTAGGACACTGGGGCGGTCATTTTTTGTTATGAAAGATCTTATACGCTATGTCGAATGTGCCGAAGCCCACCGTTGCAAGCAACGTAAGCAAAGCCAGAATCTCTAAAAGCGTCATAGAACATCCCCCCTTTCGCTGTGGAGCGTCGGGGGCATAACAAAAATGTTCGCCTTCCCGACGTAAGGCCGGAAAGGTGCAGACCGCCTGCCGTTATGTAGACAGCACTCTCAAACACTAGTATAACAGATGTTTCCCGATTTTTCAACCGGCAGAAACGTCTGTTTTGTTTTTATCGGGTGGACAATTCCGGCCGGAACGGTTATACTGTCAGATAGAAAATGCACCGCCGTGGTCTGCACGGCAGAAAGGATATTCTGTGGAAAACTTTACTCTTCTTCTGAAAAAATACGCCGATTTCATCGTCCGTGTGGGCGTCAACCCCCAGCCGGGCCAGACCCTTGTCATCAACTGCTGCCTCGAGGCCGCCCCGCTGGCCCGTCTGTGCGTGCGCAGTGCCTACGAGGCCGGCGCCCGTGACGTGCTGGTGAACTGGAGCGACAACGACATTTCCCGCAGCCGGATGGAGCTGGGCAGCGAGGAAGCCCTGACCGACTTCAAGTCTTATCAGCTGCGCCGCTATCTGGACTACGCCGAGAGCGAGGGCAGCGTCTGCGTCCTCCACATCCTTGCCGACGACCCCGAGGTCTACGCCGGTCTGGACGGCGCGAAGATCAGCCGCGTGAACGCTGCACAGCGCAAGTTCATGGCTCCGTGGCGGGAGTACACCATGAACGACCGCGTCCAGTGGTCCATCGCCGCCATGCCCAGCGCCCCGTGGGCGAAGAAGATGTTCCCGGAGCTGGACGAGGCTGCGGCCATCGAGAAGCTCTGGCAGCTCATCTTCGACGTCTGCCGGGTGACGGGCGGCGACCCCGTCAGCGAGTGGAAAGCCCACCTCGACCGTCTGACCAGCCTGAAGGACAAGATGAACGCCCTCGACCTCGAGAGCGTCCACTTCGAGAGCAGCAACGGCACCGACCTGACCGTGGGCATCGCCGACAAGGCCACCTGGGAGAGCGCCGCCAGCGTCAGCGAAAAGGGCGTGGTCTTCCTGCCCAACATCCCCACCGAAGAGGTCTTCACCGCGCCCCACAAGGACAAGGTGAACGGCATCGTCTACGGCACCAAGCCCTACGTCTTCAACGGCCAGCTCATCAAGGGCTTCCATGTCACCTTCAAGGATGGCCGGGTCGTGGAGCACGGTGCCGACGAGGGCGCGGAGCTGCTGGGTCAGCTTCTGGGCACCGACGAGGGCGCACGGAGCATCGGCGAAGTGGCGCTGGTTCCGGCGTCCAGCCCCATCAACCGCAGCGGCGCGCTGTTCTACAGCACCCTCTTCGACGAGAACGCCGCCTGCCACATCGCCTTTGGTGCCAGCTATCCCGGCACCACCGAGAGCGGCACCCGCCTGTCGAAGGACGAGCTGCTGGCCCGGGGCATGAACCAGTCCGCCATCCACGAGGACGTCATGGTGGGCGCCGAGGACAGCCATATCACCGGCAAGTGCCGCGACGGCCGCACCGTGGAGCTGTTCCGCGACGGCGTCTGGGTGCTGTGAGAAGAGGATTTTTCACGAAAAAGCTTGCATAATCCGCAAGAGTATGCTATATTCTAGTAGTACGCTATAGTTTTATTGGAAAGTGGGCCGCAAGGTCCGCTTTTCTTGTTTGTTTGGAGGTTTTTTATGGCGAAGCAGTCTGGCGGAAACACCGCCCAGAGAGTCGAAGCGCTTGTCCGCCCCGTCGTGGAGGGCATGGGCCTGCGCCTGTGGGATGTGGTCTTTGAGAAGGAAGGGCCGGACTGGTATCTCCGTGTGCTCATCGACCGGGACGGCACCATGGACACCGACACCTGTGCCGAAGTGTCCCACGCGCTGGACCCCATCCTCGATGAGGCAGACCCCATCGACCAGAGCTATTATCTGGAGGTGGGCAGCCCCGGCCTTGGCCGCAAGCTGACCCGCCCGGAGCACTACGAGGCACTCAAGGGCGAGAAGATCGGCGTCAAGCTCATCCGCCCCACCGCCGACGGCGTGCGCGAGTTTGCCGGCATCCTGAAAGGCCGCGAGGGCAGCACCGTCACGGTCGAGACGGAGAACGGCCCGGTGAGCTTTGAGGTGAACGCCGCATCCGGCGTCCATCTCTGTGACGACGAACATCTGTTTGATTAAGACGAAAATAAATTACTGGGAGGAACCCGAAAAATGGCAGCAGCGAACAACGAATTTTTTGAAGCTCTCTCCATGCTGGAGCACGAGCGCGGCATCACCGCGGAGTACCTGATCGAAAAGATCAAGGCTGCGATCGTCATCGCCGTGAAGAAGAACTACGAGGTCGAGGACGACCACGTCATGGTCGAGATCGACCCCAGCACCGGCAAGTTCAACGTCGCCCTCATTCAGGACGTCGTGGCCGATGAGGACTGGTACGACGAGCACAGCGAGATCGGCATCACCGAGGCTCAGCACATCCGCAAGAGCTATCAGGTGGGCGACCGCGTCGTGACCCCCCTCAAGACCAAGGACTTTGGCCGCATCGCCGCCCAGACCGCAAAGCACGTCATCCGTCAGGGCATCCGTGAGGCTGAGCGCAGCCAGCAGCTGAGCGAGATCCAGTCCCGCGCCCACGACATCGTGCAGGCTACCGTCACCCGCGTTGACCCCGAGAAGGGCATCGTTGCCCTCGACCTGGGCAAGGGCGGCGAGGCCATCCTGCCCCGCAACGAGCAGGTCCCCGGCGAGGTGTACACCGAGGGCCAGATGCTGCAGGTCTACATCGTGGATGTCGTGGCAAGCGAGCGCGGCCCCCGCGTCATGATCAGCCGCACCCACCCCGGCCTCGTCAAGCGCCTGTTCGAGCTGGAAGTGCCTGAGATCTACGACGGCACCGTCGAGGTCAAGGCCATCAGCCGCGAGGCCGGCGCCCGCACCAAGATGGCTGTCTGGTCCAAGGATGCCAACGTCAACCCCGTCTCTGCCTGCATCGGCCCTCACGGCGACCGTGTGGCCGCTGTCGTCGAGAAGCTGGGCGGCGAGAAGATCGACATCGTGAAGTGGAGCGAGGACATCTCCGAGTTCATCTCCGCAGCTCTCAGCCCCGCAAAGGTGGTCAAGGTCGAGTTGCTGCCCGGCGAGACCCGCTCCTGCCGCGTGACCGTGCCGGACCAGCAGCTGAGCCTTGCCATCGGCAACAAGGGCCAGAACGCCCGTCTGTGCGCCCGCCTGACCGGCTACAACATCGACATCCGCCCCGAGAGCGGCTACTACGGCGAGGAAGAGCCGAAGGCTGCCGAGGCTGAGAAGACCGAAGACACCGCCGCAGAATAAGCGCGGAACACCTGCCGAAGGAGGGAAAACCGGATGGCACAAAAGAAGATCCCTGCCCGCCAGTGCATCGGCTGCCTGACCAGCCGCCCCAAGAAGGAACTGGTGCGTGTGGTGCGCGCACCCAGCGGAGAGATCAGCATCGACCCCGTGGGCAAGAAGCCCGGCCGCGGTGCTTACCTCTGCCCGGATGCCGCCTGCCTTGCAAAGGCAAAAAAGAAGAAGGCGCTGGAGCGCTGCTTTGAGCAGCCGGTCCCCGCCGAGGTATACGATGCACTGGCCCAGCAGCTGGCCAGTGTGGAAGCAGAAAAGGAGGCCGACCGCGATGGCAAAGAAGCATAACGCCCCCGCAAAACCGGCCCTTGAGCCGAATGAGGCCCTGTTCCAGGCCGTGAGCCTCTGCCGCAAGGCGGGCGCTCTGACCATGGGCTTTGACGCGGTGGAAGACGCCGTCGTCAAGGGCAAGGCATGGCTCGTGATGACTGCGTCCGACGCCAGCCCCAAGACCGTGCAGCGGCTCAACTACGCTGTGGGCGATATGGTGGATGTCATCCCCATGCCGCTGACACAGGATAAGCTGGCTGACATCAGCCGCAAACCGGTGGCCATTTATGCCGTCACCGACCGCAACCTCGCCAAGCTCTGCTTTGACCGGCTGACGGCGTGCGGAGCGATTCAAATTGAGGAGGATATGAGCGAATGATCGTAAAATATAAAGTGAGCGATTTTGCAAAGGACCTGAGCATCTCTGCCAAGAAGGTCCTGGACGAGCTGAACGCCATGGGCAGCACCGGCAAGAAGAACAGCTCCACTCTGGAGGAGAACGAGCTGAACTACCTGCTGGAGAAGTTCAGCAAGGACAACAGCGTCAAGAGCCTGGACGAGTTCCTGAACAGCGCCAAGGCCCCCAAGACTGAGCCGAAGCCCGCCGAGAAGAAGGCAGAGCCCAAGGCCGAAAAGAAGCCCGAGACTCCCAAGGCTGAGCCCGCAATGGCCGAGGCAAAGCCCGCTGCCAAGCAAAACAACAAGAAGAACGAGCAGCACAAGAAGCGCGAGGAGAAGACCGTCTCCCTGAGCGAGCTGGCCCGTGAGACCGGTGCAAAGGCTACTGCAGCTTCCGCTCAGTCCGTCTCTGTCCGCCGCGAGGACAATCAGGTCACCGTCGATACCCGCACCGTCGATATGAACGTGGACCGCTTCGACGCCCGTTACGACGATCTGGCTTCCACCAAGAACACCGAGAACCGCCGCAAGCCCACCCCCCAGGGCAACAAGCAGAAGTTCACCCAGCGCGGCCAGCGCCAGCGCCAGCAGTTCCAGAAGGGCAAGCGCGAGACCGAGTTCGAGCGTCTGCAGCGCATCCAGCTGGAAAAGGCCCGCAGCGCACAGCTGAAGGTGATGATCCCCGACGAGATCACCGTGGGCGAGCTGGCTGCCCGCCTGAAGCAGCAGGCCGGCAAGGTCATTGCCAAGTTCATGCAGATGGGCGAGATGCACGCCATCAACGACGTGATCGATTTCGATACCGCTTCTCTGCTGGCAGAGGAGTTCCACGCAAAGGTCGAGCACGAGGTGCATGTGACCATCGAGGAGCGCCTGTTCACGCAGGAAGAGGATTCGCAGGAGGATCTGGTGGAGCGTCCCCCGGTGGTCTGCGTCATGGGCCACGTTGACCACGGCAAGACCAGTATTCTGGACGCCATCCGCAAGACCAACGTCACCGCAGGCGAGGCCGGCGGCATCACGCAGGCCATCGGTGCATATCAGGTCAAGGTCAACGACAGCCTCATCACCTTCCTGGATACCCCGGGCCATGAGGCGTTCACCTCCATGCGTGCCCGCGGTGCCAACATGACCGATATTGCCGTTCTGGTGGTTGCTGCCGACGACGGCATCATGCCCCAGACCATCGAGTCCATCAACCACGCCAAGGCTGCAAATGTCAAGATTATCGTGGCAATGAACAAGATGGATAAGCCCACCGCAAACCCCGAGCGTGTGATGGAAGGCCTGACCAAGTACGGCATCATCACCGAGGACTGGGGCGGCGACGTCGCCTGCATCCCTGTCTCTGCTCTGACCGGCATGGGCATCAACGACCTGCTGGAGCGCATCGCTCTGGAAGCTGAGGTCATGGAGCTGAAGGCTAACCCCAACCGCCGTGCCAAGGGCGCTGTCGTCGAGGCTCGTCTGGACAAGGGCCAGGGCCCCATCGCTACCATTCTGGTGCAGAACGGCACCCTCCACTCCGGCGATGTCATCATCGCCGGTACCGCCGTGGGCCGTGTGCGTACCATGCGCAGCGACAAGGGCATCCTGCTGAACGACGCCGGCCCCTCCACCCCTGTGGAGATCACCGGTCTGACCGCTGTGCCTGAGGCCGGCGACCTGTTCGAGGCCGTCGAGGACGAGCGTCTGGCCCGTGAGCTGGCCGAGCAGCGCATCGCTGCCGCCAAGGAGAAGCAGTTCTCCGCCTTCCAGAAGGTCACGCTGGATAACCTGTTCAGCCAGATGGCTCAGAACGATATGAAGGAGCTGGCCATCGTCGTCAAGGCTGACGTCCAGGGCTCCGCCGAGGCTGTCAAGCAGAGCCTCGAGAAGATCTCCAACGACGAGGTCCGCGTCCGTGTCATCCACGCCGGTGTCGGTGCCATCAGCAAGTCCGACGTTGACCTGGCCGACGCATCCAACGCCATCATCATCGGCTTCAACGTCCGCCCCGACAACGTGGCGAAGGAAGAGGCCGCTGCCACCAAGGTCGAGATGCGTATGTACCGCGTCATCTATGACGCCATCAACGACGTCACCGACGCTATGAAGGGCATGCTGGCTCCCAAGTTCCGCGAGGTGTCTCTGGGCGAGCTGCAGGTCCGTCAGGTCTACAAGATCTCCAACGTCGGCACCGTCGCAGGCTGCCGTGTCACCAGCGGCAAGATCACCCGCGACAGCAAGGTGCGTGTCGTTCGTGACGGCATCGTCATCACGGAGGACGAGATCGCATCTCTGAAGCGCTTCAAGGACGACGCCAAGGAAGTGGCCGAGGGCTACGAGTGCGGCGTTACTCTGGCAAAGTTTGCCGACGTCAAGGAAGGCGACGTCTACGAGGCCTTCAAGATGGAAGAATACCGCGACTAAGAGAATAACCTCTCAGTCTGCTTCGCAGACAGCTTCCCTACCGAGGGGAGCCTCTGGCGAAGAGAGAAAGCTTTCCGGAATGCCAAGGCCTCTCCTCGGTAGGAGAGGTGGCATTGCGAAGCAATGACGGAGAGGTTCATTTCAGAGGAGAAACTATGTCTCAGAAAAATATGGGCCGTCTGGCGCAGGACATGAAGCGTGAGCTCATCGCCATCATCGGACGGCTGAAAGACCCGCGGCTGGAGGGCGGTCTGCTGACCGTCACCCGGCTGGATGTGACGCCCGACCTGGACGTGGCGAAGGTCTATGTGAGCGTGATGGGCCGTGAGGACGGCCCCAAGCCCGCCATCGAGGCCCTGAACCGCGCCGCAGGCCATGTGCGCACCGAAGTGAGCAAGAAAATGCACATCCGCAAGGCACCCCGCTTCATCTTTGTGGAGGACGACGGTGCCGCCTATGCAGCCCACATCAACGAGCTGCTCCGCACGCTGAATGTGAACGGCGATGCTGAGGACTCTCAGCCCGCCGAGACCGAGGAATAAATCCAGCGCTGCGGAAAGGATGGATCCATCAAATGACAGAACAGCTCAATGTGCAGCAGATGGCGGAGCGCCTCTGTGCTGCGGACAACATTCTGGTCCTGTGTCATAAAAACCCGGACGGCGACACCATCGGCTGCGGCAGCGCCCTCTGCCACGCGCTCAAGGCGCTGGGCAAGACGGCAGCTGTCCTCTGCTCCGATGCAGTGCCTTCCCGCTACAGCTTTACTGCACCGGTGCCGTTCCGGGGCGAGTTTGAGCCCAAGACCGTTGTGGCCGTGGACGTTGCCAGCGTGCAGCTCTTTGGCGAAAACAACGGTGTGCCGCAGTATACCCGCCACGTCGATCTCTGCATCGACCACCACACAGGCAACAGCGGCTATGCGGATTTCACCCTGCTGGACGGCAATGCGGCCGCAACGGCAGAGCTTCTGTATGAGGTCATCAGCGAGATGGGCGTGGAGATCACCCCCCTCATCGCCAACTGCCTCTACACCGGCCTCGCTACGGACACCGGCTGCTTCCGGTTCTCTTCCACCACTGCCAACACCCACCTCGTGGCGGCAAAGCTCATTCTGGCCGGTGCGCAGGTGGAGGAGCTGAACACCCTGCTCTTCGACACCAAACCCCGGGAGAGGATGGAGGCGGAGCGTATCGCCCGCAACCATCTGGAATATCATCTTGAGGGCCGCTGCGCCCTGATGTATCTGACCCGGGACGAGATCGAGCAGAGCGGTGTGGACCCGGCTGACCTGGAAGAGCTGACCAGCCTGCCCATCAGCATCGAGGGGGTCAAAGTGGGCCTGCTGCTCCGTCAGCAGCCCGGCGGCAGCTACCGCATCAGCGTGCGCGCCGCCAAGGGCGTGGACGCCTGCGCCATCGCACGGCGTCTGGGCGGCGGCGGCCACACCCGCGCAGCGGGCTGTGAGCTGCTGGGCAACCTCGACAACGCCAAGAGCGCCATTCTGGCCGAAGTGGAGGCGGAACTCGACCGCCCCGAGACGCAGGAGGAAAGCTGATGCAGGGCATCCTTATCGTAGATAAGCCGATGGAGTGGACCAGCTTTGACGTCATCGCCAAGCTGCGCGGCATCCTCGGCACCCGCAAGCTGGGCCACAGCGGTACGCTGGACCCCATGGCCACCGGCGTTCTGCCGGTGTTCTGCGGCGGGGCCAGCAAGGCTGTGGACCTTCAGCTCGACCACACCAAGACCTACTGCGCCCGGCTGCGGCTGGGGATGCAGACCGACACCGGCGACATCACCGGCACTGTGCTGGAAACAGCCCCGGTGACGGCAGGGGAGAAGGAGCTGCTGGCTGTTCTGCCCCGGTTCCTCGGCCCCCAGATGCAGACGCCGCCCATGTACTCGGCGGTCAAGATCAACGGCCAGCCCCTCTATAAGCTGGCCCGCGAGGGCGTCACGGTGGAGCGGAAGGCCCGCCCCATCGAGATCCTGGACATCCGGTACGGCGGCAGCCCGACGGAGAACGAATACGTCCTCACCGTCCGCTGCTCCAAGGGAACGTATATCCGCACCCTGTTGGAGGACATTGCCGCCGCTATGGGCCAGAAAGGCACCATGAGCGCCCTGCGCCGCACGACGGCGGGTGTCTACACCGAGGCCGACGCCCACACGCTGGAAGAGATACAGGCGGCAAAGGACGCAGGCCCCGAGGCACTGCAGGCCTTGATGCTGCCGGTGGAGAGCGTGTTTGAAAGCCTGCCTCTGCTGGTGGCAGAGCCGAGGGTGGAGCAGCACCTGTACAACGGCTGGCCCCCCAGCCGCTCCCCGGCGGCAGACGGGCCGTGGGCTC
>OATA01001441.1_pt1 | contig 13932 bp, 8 predicted proteins | sample 1516451 | NCBI WGS metagenome assembly OATA01 (sample SAMEA2579905, study PRJEB22360) | human gut metagenome | biome: human gut; feature: human-associated habitat; material: faeces | place: Denmark | collected 2008/2010 | reverse complement strand
CATTTTGTCCTTGGAGAGGGACTCTAATAACTACTACTTTATAATACGAGGAGGTCTGCCAATGTACGCACAAACAGCAGTAAAGCAGAATCCCCTACTCCGTAACGGTGCATACGGCATCGTTACGGAATAAAAATTACCCTCCGTTAAATTGTATCACAATAGACACGGCAACCGACCCTGCTTGTGGTAGTGGCAACTTCCTAACTGAAACCTATCTAAGTTTACGACGACTTGAAAACGATATAATTTCAGAAGAACGAAAAATAAGTCTTGGACAAACCGCTATGCGTGGTATGGACGCTGAGTCTGTCGGTATTCAAGTTTCTATCAGTCAATTCTATGGCATTGAAATAAATGATTTTGCCGTAACAGTTGCTAAGACAGCACTTTGGATTGCTGAAAGTCAAATGATGAAAGAGACTGAAAAGATTGTCTCCATTCCTCTTGAATTTCTGCCGCTGAAAACAAACGCCTTTATTGTAGAGGGCAACGCCCTGCGGGTGGATTGGGAGAGCGTGGTTCCCAAAAGTAAGCTGAATTATATTATGGGGAATCCGCCGTTTGTTGGGGCGCGGCTTATGGGCAAAGAGCAGAAAGCCGATGTAAATACCATTTTCCCCGGGTGGAAAAACGCCGGAAACTTGGATTATGTCTGTTGCTGGTATAAAAAGGCTGCCGATATTATGCAGGGAACATCGGTTCGCTCGGCGCTGGTTTCGACAAATTCTGTATCGCAGGGGGAGAGCGTTGCCAACCTTTGGAAACCGCTGTTTGATGACGGTGTGCATATTGATTTTGCCTATCGCACGTTCCGCTGGGACAGCGAGGCTAAAATAAAGGCGCACGTTCACTGCGTAATTATCGGTTTCAGTGTTGCGGCAAGTTCCACCCCCAAAAAGCTGTTTGATGGTGACCGCTACCAAGTGGCGAATAATATAAATGGGTATCTGCTGGATGGCGAGAACGTTTTTGTGGAAAGTCGAAGCAAGCCCATTTGCAATGTGCCGGAAATCGGGATAGGGAATAAGCCGATAGACGGCGGCTTTTACCTGTTTGAAAAGGAGGAAATGGAAGATTTCATCAAAAAAGAGCCATCTTCTAAAAAGTATTTCCGTCCTTGGTATGGTTCGCGTGAATTTATCAACCAAAAGCCGCGTTACTGCCTGTGGCTGGGGGAGTGTACCCCCGCAGAGTTAAAGGCGATGCCGCATTGCATGGAGCGTGTAAAGGCTGTACGGGAGTATCGCTTGGCAAGCCCCAGCGCAGGAACGGTGAAACTTGCGGATAAGCCGACGCGTTTTCATGTGGAGAATATGCCAAAAGGAAATTACATTGTTATTCCAAAAGTATCTTCAGAAAATCGAAAGTATGTTCCAATGGGGTTGATGTCACCGGATATGCTTTGTAGTGATTTGGTGTTTATCGTACCTAATGCAACTGCATATCATTTAGGCGTGCTTACTTCCAATGTACATATGGCATGGGTGCGTGCGGTTTGCGGACGTTTGAAAAGTGACTATCGATATTCTAAAGATATCGTCTACAACAACTTCCCGTGGCCTGCACCAACCGAACAGCAAAAAGCCAAAATCGAACAAACCGCGCAAGCGATTCTGGACGCACGCGCCCTTTACCCGGACAGCAGCTTAGCCGACTTGTACGACGACTTAACCATGCCGCCGGAACTCCGCAAAGCCCATCAGGCTAATGACCGCGCTGTTATGGACGCTTACGGATTCACCAAGGGCACTGCTGCCAGAACCAGCGAAAGCGCCTGTGTTGCCGAGTTAATGAAACTTTACCAGCAGAAGGTATCTGCCGCACAATCCAAATAATCGCTTTGAAAAGTTGACATCAAAAAGCTCCGGGGGCTGCATTGCTCCCGGAGTTTGCTTTTATTGGGGCTGTATCGGCTTGTTGCAATCCATACACAGAATATGCCAGGGCTGGCCTGGTCTGGCAGCCCCGACCGACAAAACGCTTTGAGGGCAAACAAACTGTTCCACTCCGCATTTGCTGTGTATGGTTGTATGTGCTATACTAAAAACAATCGATGGTGCAGCTGAAAAGTCGAAAATATCGTCTATTTCTACAAACGCAGCGGGATTTTGCGTTAAAAAGCCTTGGAATCCACAAAAGATTCCCGCGGCTCTTTGCCTTAAATCCTGCTTGTGTTTGCGAAATATCCGTTATTTTCTTTGTTTTCAGATACACCTTAAGAAGCTGCACCAGATGTGGACTGTGCGGGGCCGCAGTGTGGTGTTGAGAAAGGGGAACAGCAGATGACCCGGATTGCGATTGTGGAGGACGAGGCGGCGGTGCGGGAACAGCTGGCGGGGTATGTGCAGCGGTACACCCGGCAGTACGGCACGCCGTTTGAGGTAACGGAGTTTGCGGATGGGATGGAGATTCTGGAAGATTACCGCTCGCAGTTCGACATCATCTTTCTGGATGTGGAGATGAAGCACCTGGACGGCATGGAGACCGCCCGCCGCATTCGGGAGCGGGACGGCGGGGTGCTGATCGTGTTCATTACCAACATGGCGCAGTATGCCATCCGCGGATATGCCGTTGGGGCGCTGGATTATGTGCTGAAACCAGTGCCCTACTTTGCATTTTCGCAGCAGCTGCAAAAGGCGCTGGGACAGCTGGAAAAGCGGGAGCGGCATTACCTGGCCGTGGCGGTGGACGGCGGCATGCGGCGGCTGGACGCGGCGGAAATCTATTACCTGGAAAGCGAAGGCCACAAGGTGCATTTTTACACCGAAAAAGAAGATTTTATGGTGCCGGGCACCCTGAAAAACTATGAGGAAAAGCTGGTGGGCCGGGCGTTTGCACGGTGCAACAGCGGGTATCTGGTCAATCTGGCGCAGGTTTCCGGCGTGCAGCAGGATATGGTGCAGGTTGGTCCGTATACGCTGCAAATCAGCCGCCCGCGGCGCAAGGCCTTTATGGCGGGGCTGGCGGATTATATTGGGGGTGCGGGCTAATGACGACATTGCCGGATATTCCCCGCCTGTACACCGCTTTGGCGGAAGTGCTGGCGGCGCTGATGTATGCGCACAGGCTGCCGCCGCGGATGGACCAGCGCGTGATCTGGGGCGTGGAAGCCGGTTGGGCGGTGCTGCTGGGGGCGTTTTTGCAGGCCACGGGGGAAGTTCCGCTGGCGTGGTGGATCCCCTGCATGGCAATGGCGATTCTTTCCATGCTGCTGTTTTTGTGGGTCACACGCAGCATTACGCTGCTGGAAGCGGGTTATGTGTGCGCGCGAGCCTTTATTTTGGCGGAGCTGGCGGCCAGCGTGGAATGGCAGCTGCACTGCGTGCTGTGGCCGCAGCGCGGCGGGGCGGAGCCGCTTTCGCTGCTGCTGTTGGCGGCGGTGTACGGCGGCATTTTTGCCGCGATGCTTTTTGTGGAGAACCGCCGCCCTGGCCCGGCCGGGAAGCTGAAAATAACGCCCGCAGGAACTTTTGTGGCAGTGGTCATGGCGCTGACCGCATTTGCCGTGAGCAATTTGAGCTTTGCCAACGGCAGCGAAGCCAACATGAACATGTTTTACATCCGCACGCTGGTGGACCTGGCCGGGGTGCTGATTTTGACGGTGCAGCACGAGCAGCTGCGCGAAGCCGCCCTGCACAGCGAGCTGGCGGAGCTGGACGGCGTTTTGCACCGCCAGTACGAGCAGTACAAGCAGAGCAAGGAGAACATCCGCCTGATCAACCGGCGCTACCACGAGCTGAAAATGCAGATTGCGGCCATCCGGGCGGAGCGGGACCACGCCAAGCAGGATGTGGCGCTGGCGGCCATGGAAAGCGGCATCCGCCAGTACGAGGCGGAGAACAAGACCGGCAACCCGGTGCTGGACACCCTGCTGACGGCCAAAAGCCTGTACTGCCAGCAGCACCACATCACGATGACCTGCGTGGCGGACGGGCATTTGCTGGACTTTTTGGAAACAGGGGAGATCTGCACGATTGTGGGCACGGCGCTGGACAACGCAACCGAGAGCGTGGAGACCGAGCCCGACCACGAAAAGCGGCTGATCCGGGTGGCGGTGTACGCCCAGAACGGCTTTGTGATGCTGCGGTTTGAAAACTACTGCGCGCAGGAAGTGGAGCTGGGCGCGGACGGCCTGCCGCGCCGCAACACCCATGGCGGCAGCGACCTGCGCAGTGTGCGCGCCGCAGCCGAAAAGCGCGGCGGCACCATGACCCTGCACTGGGAAAATGGGTGGTTTACACTAAGGGTATTGCTGCCGCAGAAAAAGTAACGGGAACGGCTGGGGCCAAATACAGGCTCTGGCCGCTTTTTCGTACTGTTTGGCAGGGTGCACAAAGCAGACTGAATTTTGATTGTAAGAAATGCACAATGAATTTTGAGAGAAAAATGATTTTTTGGCAAAATGTGCGGCAGAAATAACAGTTTATGCAAAAAATAATTCAAAGAAAAAGCTGTTTGCTACAATATACTTAAACAAGCGGGGAGTAAAATCCACGCTGGCTGCCATCCGGAGGGCGGCATAATCAAAGGAGAAAACATTTGTTTTGCTGGTGAAGAACCTGCTGCCAAATAGCAAAGCAGAAAACTCCATGCGGCAAACAGGAGGTAACTATGAAAAAATCGAAACATATTGTAGGGGGAGCATCCATTGCGGTTTTGCTTGCTGCGGGAATCGTAGGAAACAGCCTGTGTTCCATCTATTATTCGCAGATTCAGGCGTACATGCAACGGTTTGTGACATCTTCCGAAAGTGCAAACAGCATGACGGACCTTTCAAAAGATGATGCCTACACGCAGGCATTACAGCTTTGCGAGGAAGTAGAGAGCGAAGGTCTTGTGCTGCTGAAAAACGATAATGATACCCTGCCGTTGGGAACGGACAAAATCAATTTGTTCGGCTATAACAGCTACAAGACGGTTTACACCGATTATGGCTCCGGCGGCCACCATAATGAAGATCAGAATTTTAACTTTATTGATGGTTTTGAATTTGCTGGTTTGCAGCTGAACCCGGATCTGACGAAGTTCTACCAGACGACTGCGCAGAAGCGCGCTTCGATGACAGGCATGACGGTCAGTGATGCAGACTTTAACATTTATGAAGAAACACTGGCCGAATATGATGAGTACAGCGCAACGTTCTGGCAGGATGCAAAGGCTTACTCGGATGTGGCGGTTTATGTAATCGGACGTATGGCAGGCGAAGGCGGTGACTGCCCGCTGGATATGGCCGGTTATTACGGTGGTGAAGCCGGGCGGCATTACCTGCAGCTGCAGCCGGCAGAAGAAGAACTGTTGGCAAAGCTGGAAGCAACGTTTGATAAGGTCATCATTGTCATTAACGCAAGCAATCCTATGGACCTTGGCTTTATTGAGGACAACAAGGTGGATGCTGCAATTTGGGCAGGCGGCCCTGGCACCACTGGTACGATTGCTGTAGCGAAAGCAATGATGGGTGAATACAACCCGTCCGGCCATTTGGTTGATACCTATGCTTATGATGTGACCAGTTCGCCAGCTTATGAAAACTTTGGCGATTTTACTTATGCAAACAGTGGTCTTACGATCGACGGCAATGGCGATGCCAACAACGGCAAGTACATGTACTACCAGGAAGGCATCTATGTAGGTTATCGCTATTACGAGACCCGTTACATTGGGGATGACAATGTTTATACCCCGGAGGAAGAAGCAGAGTATCAGAAAGCTGTTCAGTATCCCTTTGGCTATGGCCTGAGCTATACCACGTTTGATTGGAGCGACCCGCAGTGGGAAGTAGGCAGCCAGGGCGGCCAGGTAAAGGTAAGTGTTAAGGTAACCAATACCGGTAATGTGGCAGGCAAAGATGTGGTACAGCTGTATTACACCGCACCCTATACCCCTGGTGGAATTGAAAAATCTGCGGTTGTTCTGGGCGCTTTTGCAAAAACTGATCTGCTCCAGCCGGGCGAGAGCCAGACCGTGAGCATGACCATGAATTATGATGACATGGCATCTTACGATTATAAGACGGACAAGTGCTATGTGCTGGATGCCGGTACTTATACCCTTAGCCTGCGCAGCGATGCCCATACAGTGAAGAATGACCTGACATATGATTTTACTGTGGATCAGACCATCAAGTATGATACGACCGCCCGCAGCACGGATGAAACTGTGGCGACGAACCAGTTTGATGATGTGACTGCTGGCGATGGTAATATCGGCACGACCTTGCCGTATCTTTCCCGTGCAGATTGGGAAGGAACCTATCCTAGCCGTGAAGCAAGCGAAAACGCAACTGCCAACGCGGCAACGATTGCTTTGCTGACCAACGGCAATGGCGGAAGCACCATTGATCTGAATGATGACCCTGCACAGGGAACTACCTATACAAATGGTGAGAAAAACGGTGTAATGCTGGCAGATGCAGCTGGCATTGTTGACCCGGACAATGCAGTGTGGGAACAGTTGATGAACCATATGAGCGTTGATGAAATGAACAACCTGTATGGTAACTGCGGCTGGTGTTCGCCTGCTGTGGATTCTATTGGCAAACCGCAGGCAACCGAATGTGATGGCCCGAACGGCATCCATGACCTGGCAAGCGGCTTGGAAGCTGCTGAATATGCCACCGAAACTGTGCTGGCAGCAACCTGGAATGTAGACCTTGCTTTGAAGGAAGGCGAAGTTTACGGTGATGAAGATCTGGTCAACGGTGTCAGTGGTACTTACGGCCCTGGTATGAACATTCACCGCTCCGCTTTCGGCGGCCGTGCAGCTGAATATTATTCCGAAGACCCGCTGCTGAGCGGTATGATGGCAGCTAATATGGTGACCGGCCTGCAGAGCCGCGGCATTTATGTGTTTGCCAAACATTTTGCACTGAATGATCAGGATACCAACCGCAACGGCGCTTGCATCTGGTCCAACGAGCAGGCAATGCGTGAAATTTATCTGCGCGCTTTTGAAGTGGCAATTCACAACGTAACGGGCGATGGCCTGAACCAGCTTGGTCTGACCGGCATCATGGAATCTTATAACCGCATTGGTACCAGTATGGTTGGCTACAGCTATGCAATGCTTACCCAGGTGCTGCGCAATGAATGGGGCTTCCAGGGCGTTGTAAACACAGACGCATTTGCTGTCAGCAATGGTGACTTGGCCCTGCGCGCAGGCGTGGATATGCAGCTGGCCATGGGTGTGAATGTTACCGATACGACCCTGAAGAGTGGCTATGGCATGCAGCTTCTGCGCCAGGCAACCAAGCGCCATCTGATGGTTTTGGCGAATTCTTCCCTGATGACGACGACCCGCAACTGGACTCCGTACTGGCTGATCGCACTGGGTGTGGTGGATGTTATCTTGGTTGTTGCAATCGTGCTGATTGCACTGCATATGTTCAAGCCGGAGCTGTTTGCCAAAAAGAAGAACAAGAAAAAGGCTGCAAAAGCATAAGAGAGAGGCGATTTGACGATGAAAAACAAGTGGAATCATTATGGCGTTGCAGCGATGTTTACGCTTGCTGTGGGGGCCAGCCTTGTTCTGGCTGGCTGCGGCGGAGCCAAAACGGATACGAAAGCAGCGGCCGCAGTGGCAACGAACCTGAGCTTTAATTTTGAAACCGGTGAGTATTCCTTTACCGGTGTTGACAAAGGCCGTACCTATGCAATCCGTCTGTATGGCTTTGATGCAGAAGGCAAGCAGGAAGATTATTATACCTTTACATCTTCCAACATTCTGGCGGATGACAGCAACGCAAATTATGCGGGAACGGTGGACCTAAGCGCAGACTGTACCCCCGGCGCAAAGTATAACGCTTATGTGATGACAACAACATCGGACTATAAGCGCGGCCTGTCGGACAGTGTAACAGGAACTTATGTGGGTGTTTATGCAGCGCCTGGTGCTGTAAGCGAAGCGGTGCAAAGTGGAGATACTGTAACGGTTACCATGGATCAGGATGTGTTTGAAGCATATTCTGAGTTGGAATATCCGCCGCAGACCTTTACCTTGACGCTGTACAGCGGAGCGGATGTTGTGCAGACGACCAAAATCAAACTGGAAGATTTGGCGCAGGAAGACGAGGAATATGTTGATGGCTTTGGCCCGATGGCAAAAACGGGCACATACCACCACCGCAGCGGTGCAACAGCATTTACGGGTGTAAGCGATGGCAGCTATACCGTAACAATTCAGGCTGATGCACAGGAAGGAATGTATTTTGCATCTGTGGAATCGGAAGCGACTGCGGTAACAAAATAAAAATTTAAGATGATTATGAATACACAGGAAATCATCAAAAAACTGAATTTAGAGCAAAAATGTGCGCTGCTTTCGGGCGCTACTACCTTTGGGACCCGTGCACTGCCGAAAAATAATATTCCGTCCATCACCCTTTCTGATGGTCCGAACGGCGTGCGCAAGCAGGCGGGCGCGGCGGACCACCTGGGGCTGAACCCCAGTGTTCCGGCCACCTGCTTCCCCACGGCGGCCACTGTGGCGTGCAGCTGGGACCCTGCCCTGGGCGAACAAATCGGCCAGGCAATGGGCGAAGAAGCCGCCGCACAGGAAGTTGCCGTGCTGTTGGGGCCGGGCCTGAACACCAAGCGCAGCCCCTTGTGCGGCCGCAATTTTGAGTATTTCTCCGAGGATCCGTATCTTTCCGGCAAAATGGCCGCGAGCTATGTGCGGGGCATCCAGTCCAACGGTATTTCGGCCTGCCCCAAGCACTTTGCCGTCAACAGCCAGGAACTGCGCCGCATGGCGTCGGATTCCGTGGTGGATGAACGCACTTTGCGGGAACTGTACCTGACCGGGTTTGAGATCGTGGTCAAGGAAGCAAAGCCCAAGACCATCATGAGCAGCTATAACCTCATCAACGGAACTTACGCCAACGAGAACCGCCACCTGTTAATGGACATCCTGCGCGGGGAGTGGGGCTTTGACGGCGCTGTGGTAACGGACTGGGGCGGCAGCAATGACCATGCCCTGGGCGTGCAGAACGGCTCCACGCTGGAAATGCCCGCCCCCGGCGGGGACGCGGTGCGCGAGCTGATGCAGGCTGTGCAGAGCGGCAAAATTACCGAAGCGGATGTGGACGCCCGGCTGGACGAGCTGCTGACGCTGGTGTTTGATACCCATGCCGCCGTGCAGTCCCACAGCCGCACCTTTGATGCGGACGCTCACCACGCCCTGGCCCGCCGCGCCGCAGCCGAAAGCATTGTGCTGCTGAAAAACGAGAACGACCTGCTGCCGCTGGCCGAGGGCGCAAAAGTTGCCGTGATCGGCGACTTTGCCCAGACACCGCGGTACCAGGGCGCTGGCTCCAGCGCGGTCAACTCCATCAAGGTGGATACCTTTTTGGACTGCCTGAAAGAGAGCGGCCTGGCCAGCGTGGGCTTTGCCCCCGGCTTTGACCGCCAGGGCAAACCGGATGCCGCCAAACAGGCCGAGGCTGTAGCCCTGGCCCAAAAGGCCGAAGTGGTGCTGCTCTGCCTGGGGCTGGATGAAATCAAGGAAAGTGAGGGTCTGGACCGCGGCGATATGCGCCTTGCGGACAACCAGATCGAACTGTTAAAGGCCGTGCAGCAGGCCAACCCCAACACCGTTGTGGTGCTCAGCGCAGGGGCTTCGCTGGAAACCCCGTGGCTCAAACACTGCCGTACCCTGGTGTATGGTGCGCTGGGCGGCCAGGCGGGGGCGGGCGCCATGCTGGATGTGCTGACCGGCAAAGTGAACCCCAGCGGCAAGCTGGCCGAAACCTGGGTCAACGCCTATGTGGATACCCCCGCCAAGGATAACTTTGCCGGGCCGGGCCGCATGGTGCAGTACCGCGAGGGGCTGTATGTCGGCTACCGCTATTACCAGACCGCCGGTGTGCCGGTGGCATTCCCCTTTGGCTATGGGTTAAGCTACACCAGCTTTGCCTACAGCAATTTGCAGGCCGCGTCCAATGGCGTGACCCTGACCGTAACCAACACCGGCAAGCGCGCCGGAGCAGAGATCGTGCAGCTGTATGCGGCAAAACCCGGGGCAGAAGTGTTCCGCCCCGCACAGGAGCTGAAAGGCTTTGCCAAGGTGCAGCTGCAGCCCGGCGAAAGCAAGACCGTGACCATCCCGCTGGACGACAAGGCATTCCGCTACTGGAACACCAAGACCGACAGCTGGGAAGTGGAAGGCGGCAGCTATGAGCTGCGGGTCGGCGCGTCCAGTGCGGACATCCGCCTGACCGCCGTGGTGGAAGTGGCCGGTACCGGCGCACCCAACCCCTATGCGGGCAAGCATCTGCCGCACTATACCAGCGGCAAGGTGCAGAGCGTGCCGGATGACGAATGGGCCACCCTGCTGGGCCGCCCGGTGCAGCAGGGAAAAGTTAAAATTGACCGCAACATGACCCTGGGCGAGCTGAACCACAGCCGCAGCCCGCTGGGCTGGCTGATCTGGCTGGTGCTTACCGCATTGCTGAACGCCAGCTACAAGCGCGGCAAGCCGGACCTGAATGTGCTGTTCCAGTACAACATGCCGCTGCGTGCCCTGGCCAAAATGACCAGCGGTGCCATCAGCATGGGCATGGTGGATGGCATTGTGATGGAATTACAGGGATTCTGGATCATCGGCCTTGTGCGGGTGATCATAGAAGCCGTGAAAAACCTGGTGCTGAACGCACAGCTGGAACAGCGCCTGCGCAACAGCTGAGGAAAGAGAGGGGCTATTTATGCAGCTATGGAATAATTTTGCGGCAAAACACCCCGCCGCAGCCAAGTGGGTGCGCGAAGGCGGACTGTTTGTGATCGTATCCAACCTGGTTACGGTGTTCAAATATCTGCTGCTGCAATTTTTGCCGGCGGCGTTCAGCAGCCTGCCGGTAGTGGATTTTGGCTGGCCGGGCATCCCGGTCACGCTGTTTGGCGAAACCTTCCAGTGGAACATCCTGGGGTATGATTCCGCCCATGGCGGTCTGCCGTACTTTTGCGCCTACATGGTTGCCATGGTGGTGGGAGAATGCATAAACTTTCCCATCCAGCGCAACTTTGTGTTCCGCAGCAAGGGCAACCTGGCCAAGCAGATCGCCTGGTATGTGGTGGCGTTCTGCTTGATCACCTGCATCGTCAACTCCATCAACTGCGTGTGGGTGGCGGTTGCGGGCCTGCTGGTGCCGGATTTCATCTACAACATTGGCACCACCGTGCTCAATGGCGGCATTTCCATGGTGATCTTCTTCTTTGTGAACAAGATCATCTTCCCAGAGGGCGCACAGGCAAAATAAAGTCCGGCAGGATCACTGGTGCTTTTCCCGGTACTCGAACAGGGCGGCGGCACGGTACAGGAAAAAGTCCTTTGGATGGTATAAAAATGTGATTGTCAGCAACGGCGAAGATCTGAACGGATAAAGAAGAATGCTGCCTTTCCCTGATGTGGAGAAAGACAGCATTTTTATTGCGTTTTTCGGAAAGAGGTAAGCAGCGGCCCCTACAAAGGGGTAACGGCTGGCCATAAAATGGCGCTATTACATGGTGTGCTTTGTGAGAAAGCGCTGTAGTGTGATGATATAAAACGGATGGGTGCATGGTGTGCGCCCCTACGGAATTACAACAAAACACCCCCGCCCGTGCGGTAAATGAACTGCATAGGGCGGGGGCACCGTTATTTTACAAAGAAAACGCGCAGAGCGGAGATTTTAGGCAATACCGCACAATTCTAAGTGCCGCAGCCGCCGGAGCGGTGCTTAAGCCGTCCGGCGGGAATTGTGCGGTGCTGCCTTTACTGTTCCACGGCACCGGTGGGCAGCTGGGGAACAGCGGTCAGGATGCGCATGAACTCTTCGCCGGTGATGGTTTCTTTCTCGTACAGGTACTTGGCGATCTCGTCCAGCTTGCCGCGGTTTTCAATCAGCATCTGTTTGGCTTTTTCATGCTGCTGCTTGACGACTTCCACGACCTTATCATCCACTGTGGCGGCTGTGCGCTCACTGCAGGCCAGGCTGGCATCGCCGCCCAGGTAGGCGTTGTTCACGGTTTCCAGGGCAACCATGTCAAAGTCGTCGGTCATGCCGTAGCGGGTAATCATGGCGCGGGCCATCTTGGTGGCCTGCGCGATATCGTTGGATGCGCCGGTGGTGATGGAGTTGAACACCACTTCTTCGGCGGCACGGCCACCGGTCATGGTGGCAATTTTGGCCAGGATCTCTTCCTTGGTCATCAGGGTGTGGTCGCCGTCCTCTACCTGCATGGTGAAACCCAGCGCGCCGGAAGTGCGCGGCACAATGGTGATTTTCTGCACGGGGGCGGAATGGCTCTGCAGGGCGGCAACCATGGCATGGCCGACTTCGTGGTAGGCCACGATGCACTTTTCTTTGTCGCTCAGGATCTTATTCTTTTTCTGGGCACCGGCCAGGATGGTATCCACGGCTTCCTGCAGGTCGTACTGGGTAACGGCCATGCGGTGGTGGCGCACAGCGCCCAGGGCGGCTTCGTTGATAATATTGGCCAGCTCGGCACCGGAAGCACCGGGAGTCATGCGGGCAACCACGGCAAAGTCACAGTCGGGGCCGATTTTGACCTTTTGAGCGTGCAGGCGCAGGATGCTTTCGCGGCCTTTCAGGTCGGGCAGCTCCACGGGCACACGACGGTCAAAACGGCCGGGGCGGGTCAAAGCGGGGTCAAGGGATTCAGGACGGTTGGTGGCGGCCAGAATGATAACACCCTTGGCGGCGTCAAACCCGTCCATTTCGGTCAGCAGCTGGTTCAGGGTCTGTTCGCGTTCATCGTTGCCGCCCATACCGGAAGCACCGTCACGCTTTTTGCCGATGGTATCGATCTCATCAATAAAGATAATGCAGGGGGCTTTTTCGTTGGCCTGTTTGAAGAGATCACGCACCTTGGAAGCGCCCATGCCGACGAACATCTCGACAAATTCAGAACCCGCAATGGAGAAGAAGGGAACACCGGCTTCGCCGGCAACAGCGCGGGCCAGCAGGGTTTTACCGGTGCCCGGGGGGCCGACAAGCAGAACGCCCTTGGGCATTTTGGCACCGATATCCTCGTAACGCTTGGGGTTATGCAGGAAGTCAACGATTTCCTGCAGGCTCTCTTTGGCTTCGTCCTCACCGGCAACATCGGCAAATTTGATGGACTTGCCATCCTCAACGACATACTGTTTGGCACCGGATTTGCCGCCGCCAAAAATCATGCTGTTGGCGCCGCCGGTCATTTCACCGACCCGCTTGCGCATCATGCGGTTGAACCAGACGATCAGGATGATCATGGGCAGCAGCGAGATGACCCAGCCCAGCAGGGTATCCACCCAGGTGGTCTGGTTGTACACCTTGCCAAAGGAAACGCCGGCGCTTTCCAACCGGTTGACCAGCTGCAGGTCCTGCGCAATGGAGTTGGTGCAGTAGGTGGTATCGTTTTTGTCCACAAAATAGATCTGCTGATCCTGAATTTCAACGGTGCTCAGCTCGCCGCCTTCGAGCATGTTCAGGAAGGTGCCGTAATCGACCTGTTTGACCTGGCCTTTCATCATGGCGGGGAAGGCCCAGAAATTGAGCAGCAGCAACACCACAAGGATCACGGCATATACAATGCCGGTCGTCTTTTTGGGGTCGCGCGGCTGTTGGGTTTCGTGCATAACAATTCCTCCAGTTGGGGGGCGGTAATAGGGGCCCCCGATAGATTCTATCATGAAGAATAAAAATGAACTGCGGATGAACAAGGCATGAAATAGCTGGAAATTCCGGTAAACTTTGCGTGAACAAGGGCAGTTTGTGGGCAAAAACAGGAATGCAGACCGCGTAACGACAGGGAAAAGTGAAGGCAACACCGCACAATTCCCGCCTTACGGCTCAAGCACCGCTCCGGCGGCTGCGGCACGGCATCTGCGTTGCCAAAATACTCGATAATGTCGGGTTGCGGTACCCGCATCGTGCTTCGGGGGCAAAAGCCCCTC
>OATA01001434.1_pt1 | contig 13984 bp, 10 predicted proteins | sample 1516451 | NCBI WGS metagenome assembly OATA01 (sample SAMEA2579905, study PRJEB22360) | human gut metagenome | biome: human gut; feature: human-associated habitat; material: faeces | place: Denmark | collected 2008/2010 | reverse complement strand
CCGCCGGTCAGCGTCACATTCCGCACGCCAGTTTCCCGGACATATGCCACCAGTTCATCGGTCGTCATCCGCACTGCCGGAGCTGCGGCAGTATTTGCCCACTTGGTATCGCAAAAGCCGCACGCCAGGTTACAGCCACGAAACCGCAGGAACACTGCCAATTCCCCGGCGTGCTTTCCCTCGCCGTTGATGCTGACAAATTTCTCAGCTACTGCATACGAATTCATGGCTCACACCTCGTATACAGCACAGTTTTCCGGTGTTTCATACACTGCCACCCGGCGGACAGGCAGACCGTCGGAGGACAGTTTTTCATAAAAGCATTTGGAAAACTGTTCCGCAGTGGGACGAAACGGCACGGCGATCAGACGGAATCCCTCCGCCAGAAGTGCCTCTACCGTTGCCCGCTGGAGCGTACCCTCTTCATAGATCAGCGCATGGTCATAGCTGTCTGCCAGGTCACGGACAGCCTTTTTCACATCGCCGAAGTCGATCACCATGTCCCGGTAATTGCCCTCTTCCTGTAAGGTCTCTTTTCCTACGGTCACTTCGATCTTCCAGCGGTGTCCATGGAGATTGGCGCATTTTCCCTGATAGCCGGACAGAAAATGTGCACTGTCAAAGCTGGCAGATGTCTTGAGTTCAAACATCAGATTTCCTCCTAACAAAAAAATGCAGCCGCATCAACATACGGCTGCATCCAAAATTCATTTCAAACAGGCATCGCCTGCACACAGGAACAATCCCGTCCCCGGTAGTTTACTGTTTCGGATGCCCTGGTTTTATTTAACGACAGGATGGCGCAAACGAACTGTCGATATCAATCGACAAACAGTATACCACACTTTTTTTGAAATGTCAAGTAATTTTTGATTTTTTCATTGATCTGCTCACTTTTCCTCCGGCGGAACATAAGTCGGTGCATTTTTCGGGCTGTTTCCCTTGATGACCGTATGGTAATACAGATAGGTCATGGGAATGCCGTCGGCACGGTTCAGCTCACAGTCTGTTACCTCGCCCAGAAAAATGGTGTGTGTTCCGGCGGTCATGATCTTTACCACCCGGCAGGTGATCCAAGCCATTGCCGCATCCGGCACCGGCATACCGTCATGTTCTGCGCTGGGAACGCCGGCAAATTTGTCTGCATCCCGGCTGGAACGATACCCGAATCCGCCGATCAGCGCCGGGTCAGTGTCTGTTGCCAGAATCGACAAGGCAAACTTTCCGCTCTGTGCGATCTGGTCGTGGGTGGCATTGTCATGGTTGATGCTCACGGCGATCTGTGCCGGAGAAGAGGTGATCTGCATGGCGCTGTTCGCCACACAGCCATAGGATTTTCCGTTCTGCGCTGTCGTCACCAGGTACACCCCGTAAGACAGCTTTTGCAGGGCTTTTCGATTCATGAGACACAAACCTCCTGTTCCGTCAGGTGCGTTATTCTGCGCTGGGCAGGGTCTTGATGAGAGATACCAGGAACTTCAGCAGGACAACTGCGTCCTTGCCGTCCACTTCGCCGTTGGCATCGCAGTCTGCGTTTGCCTGTTTTTCCGGGGTATCCAGGGTCACTGCGCCGGCAGCGACCTTGTTCAGCAGTACGGCATCGGTGATGTCTACTCTGCCGTCCAGATTGATGTCACCGTAGAGTGTGCCAGCCGGAGCGCCGGTAGCTGTGGTGTTTGTGGTCTCTGTCGTGGTTTCAGAAGAAGTTGCTGTGGTATCACTTTCAGAAACTGTGGTTTCGGTTTCATTCGAAACGGTAGTGGTTTCGGTTGTTTCTGTGGTGGTCTCTACCGTTGTTGCAGTTGTTTCTGCCGGATATACGGTAATTTCCTTGAGCAGCGTTTCAAAGCCGTTGGATGCAGTCAGCGCAATAACACCCGGCTGTTTTGCCGTCAGCGTTGCCTTGTTGCCGTTTCCTTCTACGCTCAGAATATCCGGGTCAGAGGATGCCCAATCGAAGTCGTTGCTGATGATGGAATAGGTAACAGATGCCTCAGCGGTCTCGCCGACGATCATAGAATCCGGTACCTTTTCCCACGCTGCCATCGGATCCGGTGTCTCGGTAGTGTCCTCTGTTGTGGTAGTTTCTGCTGTCGTTGTTGTCTCTTCTGTTGTGGTCGTGGTCTGCTCCGTGGTCTCGGTTGTGCCGGGCTGAGGAGTCTCGCCGCCGCCATAGCTGAATACAAAGTCGCTGTTGATTTCAGAAGCAGATGCAATTGCACTCTGTGCAGCTGTTGTCGATGATCGTCGAACGGCATACAGTCCGGCAATTGCCAGTGCAAAGCAGCCATTGTAATCCAGCGCCGGTTCTGTGCAGGAATAAGAGTCCGTGTTATCGTCATAAGAACCGTTGGCATCTGTCGGACCGCCGACCAGTGTACCATACAGAGTGTATTTCGCAGTACCCTTATCCGGATTTGCTGCTCTGTGGTGGATATGCTGCGGATAAGAATCGCCAAAGCCGATTAGATAGCTGCGGTTTGCCGGATTGTTTCCCAGCAGGTAGTCCATCTGACCCTGCGCATATTCATTGTATTTGTCCTGTCCGCTGGTATACTTTGCATAAGTCAAAGCATACATCTGCCATGCGCAGTTGTAACGGGATGCACCCCAGCCGCCGCCGACCGGATAATATGCCTGGTTCTTGTTGCCTACCAGCTGATCCATGTCAAACACCAGCTCGCTGCCGTGCGCACTGTACTTCTGAGGATCCATGGAGTACAGCAGAGCAGAATAACCGCCCCATACCTTATCCCAGGAATAAACCCAGTAATCGTAGATACTGCCGTTGTATACGCCGTTGGACGGTGTATACTGTGCCTGGTAGGAATCCGGCAGTTTTCCGTTGTTGTTGGCGATCGCACACCACAGGTCACTCCATGCTACCTTATCTTCGATATTGCCGCAGGAATAGTAGCTACCGATTCCCTCATAGGTTGCTTTCGGATATTTTTCTGTAAACTTTTCCAGTGCGTTTGCATACTTCAGGCAGGCATCTGCATAATCTGCATTCTTATCCCGGAATGCCAGAGAAGTTGCTGCCAGAGCTGCTGCCATATGACCGGACGCATCTACTGACGGGTTGGACGCATCTGCCCAGTATGTCGGTCTGTTCTGTGTCTGCACTTCCGGTGCAGTCCAGATGTTGTGATCCTGGTCGTCACCTACCATATAGCAGAACGCAATGACATTGCCGCTGTCATCCAGATAGGTCACTTTCATAAAGTAATCGCACATTTTTTTCAGAATGTACAGCAGGTGGTCTTCACTTCCGGTCTCCTTATAGGAATTCGGGTTTTCAAAATAAGACCATGCCAGATTGGTGCAGGAATATCCCATTGTGTTCGAGAACTTCAAATGGTCTCCTGCATCGTGATAGCCGCCGGACACATCTACCGTATCCGAACCGCCGTTTGCCGCTTTGATCGCTGCCATGGAGCTGGAGGACAGTCCCTTGGCACTGCTCAGCGATGCTTCTGCATCATAGGTATGACACTTTCCACGCCAGGTCAGCACGTTGTCATCTGCGCCGCACTGGTTTGCGTCAAAAAAGTACAGAGACAGTTTCAGTGCGTCTCCGTATGTACCGGCTGACGGCTGTGCCGAGACTGTCATCCCGGGAACTGCCGAGTGCCGATGCAGTTCCCGTAACAGCCAGTACGCCGGCAGAAAATACTGCTGCCAGCTTTGTTTTCAAATTCCCTTTCCGATTCATTTCGTCTTCACTCCAATTCTTCATTTCCGGCACAACACAGAATGCCGGTTACGTTTACGTACATTTTTATCATACCATATCGGCGGAACTTTGTCAAGAATAATCAAGCGTTTTATCAAAATTTTTGTGCAACTTCACAACCAGAACAGACGCACAGCTGCAAAAAAAGACCGGCGCTCTCTTCCAAAACGCCGGTCTCTTGTATGCAAAAGCTTTTTCGCAGCAGCATCTCACGCTCACCGCAGACGAAAAGCACTTATGCCTCTACCATGCCACGCTGTCCCAGCAGCGCACGCAGTGCAGAAATACTGCTGCTCTGCACTCTGGCAATGGGAATGGAATTTTTCTTCGCTGCCTTCACAGCGCCCTGTACCATCTTATGGGATACAGTACGGGTAAACAGGATCATCAGATCCGGAGAACCGATCTTCTTTTCGATGGGTCCGGTCTCTTTCGGGAACACCTTTGCCGTACAGCCGTGCGCCATACACACATCGGCATACTGGCGGCTCATACACTCGTTTCCTCCGATAATCACAACGCTCATTGGATAATTTCACCTCACAAAGTTCCTGGGCTTTTGCGGCACACGCCGCAGCCCGTCGATATTTCTGGCAGCCAAGCAGACCCTCGTCATCAAGAACTGTGCGTTTCACGACTCGTCAGCCATGTTCCGCACAGCTGGGGATCTTTGCTTCTTCAAGAGTTAGCATTGACTAACTATAGGATAGCATACATTTGACGGCTTGTCAAGCCTTTTTCGGAATTTTCTGCAAAAAATCCAGTGAACAATATGTAAATTCTCAAGCCGTTTCATCATTTTACAGCATTTCGCCCGAAAAGCAGAAAAAAGGTTGACAAAAACCGACATTTCCATTATAATGGGAGAAGCGCATTTTCGGATTTTTGAAAGATGCCGCAAATTTATGTTTTGGCAGCGTTCCTGCTGCCACAAAGGAGAGGAATATGACAACCGCAATTACCATTGGCATGATCATCATTTATGTGGCGATCATGATGGGCATTGGCGTCTACACCGCACGGCAGACTCGCTCCGTCAGTGATTTTGTCCTTGGCGGTCACAGCGTCGGCTCATGGCTCACCGCATTCGCCTACGGCACATCTTATTTTTCCGCTGTAGTCTTCATCGGCTATGCCGGACAGTTCGGCTGGACATACGGCGTTTCTGCCGCATGGGTCGGCATCGGCAACGCCCTGCTGGGCAGTCTGCTGGCATGGATCGTCCTGGGACGGCGCACCCGCATCATGACGCAGTCGCTGGGCGCAAAAACCATGCCGGAATACTTCGAAAAGCGCTGGAACTCCAAAGGACTAAAAGTTGCAGCTGCTGTGATCGTCTTTATCTTTCTGATTCCCTATACCGCATCGGTGTACAACGGTCTGTCCCGTCTGTTTAACATGGCGTTCCAGATCGAGTCCGAGGGCGCATACAAGATCATCATTATTGTTATGGCGCTGCTGACGGCGATCTACGTGATCCTGGGCGGCTATGCGGCAACTGCGATCAACGACTTTATCCAGGGCATTGTCATGCTGGTGGGCATCGCTGCCGTAGTGATCTGTGCGATCCACAACCGTGGCGGCATGACTGCTGCACTGGCTGCACTGGGCGATATTGAAGTCAACGGCAAGACCAACACGCTGAACTCCGTATTCGGACCGGATCCGCTGAATCTGCTGGGCGTTGTGGTTCTGACATCACTCGGCACCTGGGGTCTGCCCCAGATGGTACACAAGTTCTATGCCATCAAGAGCGAAAACGATATTAAAAAGGGCGCTGTGATCTCCACCGTCTTTGCACTGATCGTTGCCGGCGGTTCTTATCTGCTGGGCGGTTTCGACCGGCTGTTCTGCACGCTGAGCGCAGACGGCAGCGACAAGACAGTGATCTCCACCCTGTCCAACGGCAAGCCGGATTTTGACGCCATGATCCCGTCTCTGCTGCACACGGCACTGCCGGATATCCTCATTGGTCTGGTCGTTGTTCTGGTGCTGTCGGCATCCATGTCTACCCTGTCGTCGCTGGTGCTGACCTCCAGCTCCACGCTGACCATTGACCTCATCAAGCCCAACATGAAGAAATGCTCCGACAAAAAGGAAATGCTTATCATGCGTGTGCTGATCGCCGTATTCCTGGTGATCTCCGTTCTGCTGGCGTTCAACAAGAACGCCTCGATCTCCACGCTGATGTCCTATTCCTGGGGCGCACTGGCAGGCGCATTCCTGGGACCGTTCATGTATGGTCTGTTCAGCAAGAAGGTCACAAAGCCGGCAGTATGGTGCAGCTTTATCTTGGGCATCGGTCTGACGCTGGTACATATGTTCCTGTTCGGCTTTGGCTGGAACCCGGAACTGTCCAAGGCTGTCGCAAGCCTGCCGCTGAATCTGGCATCCCCGATCAATGCCGGCGCAATTGCAATGCTGCTTTCTCTGATCGTGGTTCCGCTGGTCAGCGCCTGCACCAAGGTAAAGGACACCGACCACGTGGAAAATGTTTTCACCTGCTATGCACCGGCTGCGGAAAAGAAGGACTAAGCGCCTGTTCTGCATCTGGGACAAACTGGATTTGTCATTGAATTGTAACTCATTTGTTATGACATCGTTCTTGAAAAAACGACAGATTTTTCTTATGATATAATGTGAGACACCTCGCTTGTCGGGGTGTTGTTATTTGTGTTTGCCTGCATAGAATAGATAAAAAGCAGCACCGCAAAACAGAAAAAAATATCGAAGGGGAATTGAGGAATCATATATGGTTTTCAGCACAATTGAATTCTTGTTTCAATTTCTGCCGATTTTCCTGCTGGCATACTATGCTACACCGCAGAAATACCGAAACATCACACTCATCATCGGCAGCGGCTGGTATACCCTGCTCCTGCTGTTGTCCCTGGTCATCAACTACGGGCTTTCCCGGCTTATCAGCGGTTCGCACGCAAGGCATCCGCAGCAGGCAAAGCACTATCTGATCGGCGGTCTGATCTACAACTTCGGGCTTTTGGTGGTGTTCAAATACACCAACTTCCTGATCGGCAATCTGAATTCCCTGCTGTCGGTCTTTCACGTTGCTATTCCAAAGGCATCTATCATCATGCCCCTGGGCATCAGCTTTTTCACGTTCCAGATCACATCCTATCTCATTGACGTGTACCAAAACAAGACACGCCCGGCGAGAAGTCTGCTGGATCTGGGCGTTTATCTGTGTATGTTCCCCCAGTTGATCTCCGGTCCGATCTGTATGTACAGCGAGATTCAACCCCAGATGCACAACCGCCGTGTGGACATCCGGCTGCTGGAAGAGGGCATGGAGACCTTCGTCCTGGGTCTGAGCGCCAAAACGCTTTTGGCGAATCCCATGGGCGGTCTCTGGAATAATCTGTCCGTGATCGGGTATGATAGTATCTCCACCCCTTATGCCTGGCTGGGTGCATTCGCCTACAGCTTTCAGATCTACTTCGACTTTTCCGGCTATTCCATGATGGCAATCGGCGTGGGAAAAATGCTGGGATTTGAACTGCCGCAGAACTTTAATCTGCCGTATATGTCCGGCTCAGCCGGCGAGTTCTGGCGCAGATGGCACATCACCCTGGGACGCTGGTTCAAGAATTACATTTACTTTCCGCTGGGCGGCAGCCGGGTAGGAAAATGGAAAACCATGCGGAATATGCTGGCGGTCTGGGCATTCACCGGACTGTGGCACGGCGCAAGCTGGAACTTTGTCCTGTGGGGTCTCATTTTCTTCGTGCTGCTGACACTGGAAAAGAACGTCTACGGCAAGTTCCTAGAGCGCACACACATTCTGAAACACGCCTATATCATCTTTATCATCCCCCTCACCTGGATGGTCTTTGCCATCACGGATATGCACCAGCTCGGCACATACTTTACCCGTCTGTTCCCGTTCCTCACTTCGGATGAGGTACAGTCCAACACCAGGGATGCAGTGCAGGCATTCCACAACTATTGGAAGATCCTGGTTCCCTGTGTTCTGTTCAGCACGCCGCTGCCTCTGATGTATTACAAAAAGTTCCGCAAGAGCGGCTTCTGTATGCTGCTTTTGCTGATTCTGTTCGTGCTGGCAATTCGTGCGATGATGACACAGACGAACAATCCGTTCCTGTACTTCCAGTTCTGACCCATGCCATGAAAGGAGCATTTTCATGAATTTTCTGAAATTTCTCAAACGGTATCCTTTGATTATGGCATTTGTGGTCTCCATTGCAGTTGCAAACATCTGGGACTTAGTACAGAATGCCAAAAAAATCGAGGATCCTGCCACAACGATGGCGCAAACCACAACACAGCCGGCAGAAACGACCCTTGCAACCGGTCAGCCCCTGGTCACGGAAACCACAGCGCCTGCCGCTGTATTCCAGACGGTGGACGATTCCTATTTTAGCGATGCCCTCTTTATCGGCGACTCCCGGACAGAAGGTCTGGCGCTGTACGGCAGCCTGACCAATGCGGACTTTTTCTCCAGCGTGGGACTGTCCATTTTCAAGGTCACAGAAAAGGCAGCCGGCAACCCGAACACCGGCGAAAGCGTCACACTGTCGCAAAAGCTGGCGCAAAAACAGTACGGCAAAGTCTATATCATGCTGGGACTGAACGAGCTGGGAACCGGCACCACTGAAAGCTGGGCGCAGACCTACGCCGGCGTCATTTCACAGATACGCCAGGCACAGCCCAATGCGATTATCTATCTGCAAAGCATTCTGGTGGTTGCGGCATCCCAGGACAATCCGGGCGGTGCGATCAACAACGCAACTGTCAACGCCCGAAACCAGGCGCTGGAGGCGCTGGCGAATCCGCAGGATAACATCTACTACCTCAACGTCAACGAGGCTGTCATGGACGCCAACGGCTGTCTGGATGCGTCTCTCACTTCGGACGGCATCCACCTGCTGGGCAACTCCCTTTCTCTGTGGGAGGATTATCTGAAACAGCACGCCATTGTCCCCGGCGGCACAGGCACGGCTGCAACAACACTGACGACCTACACCACCGCAGTTACGAACACTCCGGCTGCGCAGTGATGTGATTCCCAAAAGAGAAATCCCCGTGTATCCAACTAGCAGGATACACGGGGATTTTTTACGCAAAATATGTACTTATCCAATAAATCCGGTAATACCGCCGATCAGCACCAGAACGCCGAGAACGATACGATACCAGCCGAATACGGTGAAGTCATGTTTCTTGATATAGCTCATCAGGAAACGGATGACGACGATAGATACCAGGAATGCGGAGATCATGCCGATCAGCAGAAGTGCAGTCTCCATACCGGTAGCCGGGAGTCCGCACTTCACCAGTTTCAGCAGGCTTGCGCCGAACATCGCCAGGAAAAAGGTGAACTCTGCCGCAGCTGTTCTGGACACGCCCAGCAGCAGTGCGCCGACAATGGTCGCACCGGAACGGGAGGTTCCCGGAAATATTGCTGCAATCAGCTGAAATACGCCGATCAGCAGCACGGTGCTGTACTTTAAGGAGGCGATGCTGTTCATCTTCGGTGTGCGGTTTTTGTGCCACTTTTCGATCCAGATAAAGGCGATACCGAACAGGATCAGCATGATGGCAACCGTCCAGGCGTTGTACAGATGCGCCTGGCTCCAGTCGTCCAGCAGCAGACCGATCACAGCCGCCGGCACTGTTGCCACAATGACCTTGCACCACATCTGGAGAATGTCCTTTTTCAGACAAGCGCCGAATCCGGTCTGCGCCATGGGGTGCGGATTGTTCTGTTTGCCAAAGGGCCAAAGCTTGTTCCAGTAGATGACCACGACCGCCAGAATTGCGCCCAGCTGAATCACAACATCGAACATTTCCTTGAAGTTATCGGATGCGTCTAGCTTTAAGAATTCGTCCAGCAGGATCAAGTGTCCGGTACTGCTGATCGGCAGCCATTCGGTGATGCCCTCCACAATACCGAAAATCAGTGATTTGATGAGTTCCCAAACCATATGTAAATTGTCCTTTCCATGATCCGCCGTCCGGGATCACTTTGTTTTCTGAGATGCACTCCATAGAGGTCAGAGTACACTCTGCATAAGTCACCTTATGCCGCTGTTTCTTATTGTAACACAATTACCGGAATACGTCAACGATTTCTCATAAACTTTTCTGAAAATCTGCATCACATTTTTATAACCTGCTCCGTTCTCATTTCCTGTGCCGCCGCATATGCTGTAGCAAAACCACAATTGGAGTGAGGTATCATGAAAGAGCAGTCCGAAACACGTGCCGTGATTCTCGGCGAGTATATCGTCCGGCAGAAAGCCACGGTTCGTGCGGCAGCAGAATGGTTCGGTGTCTCGAAAAGCACCGTACATAAGGATGTCAGCGAGCGGCTGGAACAGATCCAGCCGGATCTGTATACACAGGTAAAAGAGATTCTGGAACAGAACAAACAGGAACGTCATATTCGTGGCGGTCTCGCCACCAAACGAAAATATGCCCTGCGCCGCCAGCAGGAAGAGGAATTTCTGCATCAGCAAAACACATGACAAAAATACCCTGTCTCCTTTTTGGGGAAACAGGGTATTTTTCATAATTCAGCAGTTGAATATACTGTGATTATTCTGCGCTGGGCAAGGTCTTGATGAGAGATACCAGGAACTTCAGCAGAACAACTGCGTCCTTGCTGTCCACTTCGCCGTTGGCATCGCAGTCTGCATTTACCTGCTTTTCTGCGGTATCCAGGGTCACTGCGCCGGCAGCTACCTTGTTCAGCAGTACGGCATCGGTGATATCCACTCTGCCGTCCAGGTTTACATCGCCGTACAGTACATTTTTCGGATCTACACTGCCGGATGTTTCGCTGGTCTTGCTTTCTGTGGTAGAAGTTGCAACTGTTGTTTCCGTTTCGGTTGCAGTAGTAGCCGATGCTGTTGTTGCGGAAGATTCCGTTGTCTCTGTGGTTTCGGTCGTCTGCTCCTCAGAGGAAGTCGTTACACTTTCCTTGGTGGTTTCCGTTGTTTCCGAAACAGTTTCACTGCTCTTTTCGGTTTCGCTGGTCTCCGTTGCAGAAGTCTCTGTGACAGTTGTGGTCTCTGACACTGTCTCGCTGGTTTCCTTTGTGGTAAGCGTTGTGCCAGGTTCTACACTCGCACCGCCATACAGATCCTCCGGCAGTTCATCCAGTGTGATGCAGTAGTCGCTGGTGTACATTTCTTTCAGCTGTGCCGGGTCATTGTACTGGCTGGACATCAGATGATCGCCGTACCACGGGCAGAAATACAGCCAGCCGGCATTCTCGATCACCATGTTCTCTTCGGACGGGATAGAGTCATTCTCAGCCATGGCAACCATCTTCTTGCCGTTGGTCAGTTCATACAGATAGTTGAAGATCGGAGAGATCGCACTCAGGTTCGGCGTGCCGGAGCTGAGACCGTCATCCCGGTTATAGTCACAGTTGTACTTATCATAAGCCACGATGTCTACATAGTCATCGCCCGGATACCAAGTATCGGAGTTTGCATAGTTATAGCTGTTGTATTCCCAGATGATGTTGTGGAGGTTATACTTTTCGGTCAGTGTGGTGTACAGCAGTTTCCACAGTTCCTTGTATACTTCTGCGCCACGGTCACCCCACCAGAACCAGGAAGTACCGTCGCCGTAGTTGCCTTCATTACCCTGCGCCTCATGCAGCGGACGGAGAATGATCGGCACATTGGCATCCTGGAGTTTCTGGAGCTGTTCTGCCAGATCCTTCATTGCCTCCTGGAAGTATTCATACTCCTTGGTGCCTTCCTTCACTGCGTTTGCAGTATTAAAGGTGCTGTTCGATGCCTGGTAGTTCTTATAGGTGCATTCCTTCCAGTCTACGATGTCGCCCAGTGTATAGTTGTCGAAGTCAATGGGGACATTGATATGCCACGATGCAGTGACAATACCGTTGCGGTCCTTTGCCCACTCGATAGCACGCTCCGATGTACCGTCATCCCAGCCGTACAGCGGGTTGTAGTTCATAAAGTCAAAGCCACGGATCGCCGGCAACTTTCCGGTGTTGTCCTTGATATAGTTGAATTCCTTTTCAGAATCGCCGTCATTGCCGCCGCCGTAGATCTCCTGCTGTCCGGAAATGATGTGAGAACCGTAAACGCTCTTGAGGTAGGACATCAGCGCCTTGGTCTCCTTGGTTGCCTTCGGGTCTACCGGCGTATCGGTTGCCTTTTCATATTCCGGCTTGGGAGTCTGTGTCAGCGTCATGTTGTCATACAGGCAGTAGCCCCAGCCGCCGCCGAAGGTGATGGTATTTTCGCCCTTAGTCAGTTTCAGGTCGCCCCAGTTGAAGTCGTTCCAGTCGTCTGTGTGTGCGATCTTGACGGTCTTGGTAGCTGTGCTGTCATCCGAACGTGTGACAGTTACCTGTGCCTCACGAATATCGTTCGAAGTGTCGCCCAGATACATGATGCAGCGTGTCATCAGACGATACATACCGGTCTCCGGTGCGTCTATGGTAAAGCTCATAGTTCCGGCATTGGTGACCCAGACAAAGCCGTCACCGGTATAACCCGGATATGCCTTGCCGTATACCTCGGTCGCTACTGTTGCATCATTCGACAAGGTCAAATCCTCACACTCCGAAGAGAACAGCGGATCTGCCGCAGATACCACGGCAGCCGGTACAGCCTGCGCCATGCCCAGGCAAAGGGCTGCGGCTACGCCTGTACTGCCCAGACGTTTCCAAAAATTCTTCATAATTCCATCTTCCTTTCCAATCTTAGAGCTTATCTGTTCCGCTCTCACGTACAGCGGATGTATTGCACAAAACAGCCGCTGAATTTCATAGAACTATTATACACCCTTTCAGAAAATTTGTCAATAGTCACAAAAAGGTTTCTGGAAAAGTTTTTTTCACTAGGCATTTTTTTGTCGCCGAATTGACAAGGTGCATCTGAGGTGTTATAATATTAACAGGTAAAGCAACAGAATATCCGGCAGTTTTTCTCTGCCAAAACCACAAAGGACGGCGATCATATTGTATAATCCGCATTCTCTTCGGGCGGAAGAATTCATCAACCATGCAGAGATCATGGACACATTGGAATATGCCAGAGCGCACAAGGACGACAAAACACTGTTATCTGAGATCCTGGCAAAGGCGGCGCTGCGCAAGGGGCTGAACCACCGGGAGGCTGCGGTGCTGCTGCTCTGCGAGGATGAGACAGTCACAGAGCAGATGAACCGGCTGGCACGGCAGATCAAGCTGGATTTCTACGGCAGCCGCATCGTCATCTTTGCGCCGCTGTATCTGTCCAACTACTGCGTCAACGGATGTACCTATTGTCCGTATCATGCCAAGAACAAGCATATTTCCCGGAAAAAGCTGACCCAGGAGGACATTGTCCGGGAAGTCACCGCTTTGCAGGACATGGGACACAAACGGCTCGCCATTGAGGCAGGCGAAGATCCGCTGCACAATCCTATCTCCTACATTCTGGAGTGCATCGACACCATCTATCACATCCACCACAAAAACGGAGCGATCCGCCGGGTCAATGTGAACATCGCCGCCACCACAGAAGAAGAATACCATATGCTGAAAGAGGCAGGGATCGGCACCTATATCCTGTTCCAGGAGACCTATCACAAAGAGAGCTATGAAAAGCTGCATCCCACCGGACCGAAACACAACTACGACTATCACACCGAGGCAATGGATCGTGCCATGGCAGGCGGCATTGACGATGTGGGGCTGGGCGTGCTGTTCGGGCTGGAAAACTATCCCTATGAGCTGGTGGGACTGCTCATGCACGCAGAGCATCTGGAGGCAGTTCACGGCGTAGGACCGCACACCATCAGCATCCCCCGCATCAAAAAGGCAGAGGATATCAACCCGGACGATTTCGACAACGGCATCAGCGACGATATTTTCGCCAAGATCTGCGCCCTCATCCGCATTTCTGTGCCGTATACCGGCATGATTATTTCCACACGGGAAAGCCAGGCAGTCCGGGAACGTCTCCTGCCGCTGGGCATTTCCCAGATCAGCGGCGGCTCCCGGACAAGCGTGGGCGGCTATGACCATCCGGAAAGCCCGGACGACAATTCCGCACAGTTTGACGTCAGCGACCAGCGCTCTCTGGACGAGGTCGTCCGCTGGCTCATGGAGATGGACTACATTCCCAGTTTCTGCACCGCCTGTTATCGTGCCGGACGCACCGGCGACCGGTTCATGTCCCTATGTAAGAGCGGTCAGATCCAGAACTGCTGCCACCCCAATGCCCTCATCACCCTGCAGGA
>OATA01001405.1_pt1 | contig 14301 bp, 14 predicted proteins | sample 1516451 | NCBI WGS metagenome assembly OATA01 (sample SAMEA2579905, study PRJEB22360) | human gut metagenome | biome: human gut; feature: human-associated habitat; material: faeces | place: Denmark | collected 2008/2010 | reverse complement strand
AAATTACGACGAGAGATCTTTTTCATAAGGGTAAACCTCCTTCATGGTTTTCCATCAAATAAAAATCATTCTCAAAAAACTCCGCGCTGGGAGTTGTGGGCCTTTGTCAAAGGATGCGGACGGAGCCGCCGTCCAGCAGCTTGCCGGACACCCGGATCTGCTCCGGCAGGGTCACACGCGGATGCTCGATCAGCTCGATCAGCTTATCCGCCGCCAGCCTGCCAAGGGCTTTGGTGTTCTGCTGGTAGGTTACCAGCGAGGGTTTGACCACCCGAGAGAGATAGATGCCATCGTATCCCATCACTGAGATATCCTCCGGGATGCTCAAGCCCGCCTCGGCCAGGGCGTTGTAGCCGCCCAGTGCGGAAAAGTCATCCGGGAAGATGATGCAGGTGGGGCGCTGCGGCAGCGCCAGCAACGCCCGGGTCTCTTCAGCGCAGCGATCCACGTCGTGGTACACGCCGCAGCGGACGTACTGCTCCGGCACCTTCAACCCCAGCTCCTCGCAGGCCTGATAGAAGCCCGCCAGACGGTTCTCGGTAACGGCGGTCTTTTCGCCATGGATAAAGGCGATGAGCCGATGTCCGCAGGCCCATGCCTGCTGCACCAAGGCCTTTGTGCCCACCACGTTGTCCGAAAGGATCGCCATCCGGTTGTTGAACACATGGTCGATGGTCACCACCGGCACATCGCCGTTGACCAACTCCACCACCTGCGGATCGTAAAAGTTCACACAGGCGATCACCACGCCGTCCACACCCCGGTAGTGGCAATGCTCCAGATAGCTCATGGATCTGCCGCTGATGTTGTGGTTGATAAAGGTGATATCATAGCCGCGCTTTTCTGCTTCAACCTTGAAGCTGTCCAGCACTGCGGAGAAGTACTCGTGGGTCAGGCCGCTCTGTTTTTCATCCACAAACAGAACGCCAAGGTTGTAGGTGCGGTTGGTCTTCAGCGCCCGAGCCGCTGCATTGGGCAGGTAGCCCATGCGGCGGGCCGCTGCGTGGATCCGCTCCCGCGTAGCCTGAGCAATGTCCGGCTGGTCGTTCAAAGCTTTACTGACAGTTGCGACGGATACGCCGCACTCTTTTGCCAGATCCTTCAGGGATGGCATTTTGTAGCCTCCTTCCGATGAAAGGAGCTGCGGGATGTTTCTCGCAAGTCACTTAATCGTTTTCGCAACTTCAATATAGCGCATTCTGCACCAAAAATCAAGCGCTAATGTAAAAGTTTTAGTCTGACTGCATCACTTTCGGCATTTTGTTCCAATGCGACCTGTAGAAATTGTGCATCTCGATTTACTTTCGTTACATTTCGATTAAAACCGAAAAAATTTCGTTGCAGTTTCGTTATGTTTTTCGGTGAAAAAGGTCGTATGTATATATTACTTTTAAAATGGGGTTTCGGGGCTTTGGTTCTGTGCTCCGCCGGGGTGCACACCCCAAAATTACGCCAAAAACTACCGGGACTTCGCAGATTATTTTTAAAAATCTTCCCGGATTTTTGCAAAAAGCCCTTGCATTTTTTTGCGAGATACGGTATGCTTAACGTGATAAGATTGCTTCTTTCACAGCGCCTTAATCGTTTTCGCCCATCGATGTGCTGCCCACCCTACAAGGCGCAGTTTTAAGGAGGAAGCATTATGAAGTTCGGATATTTTGATGACCGGAACAAGGAATACGTCATCACCACCCCGCAGACGCCCCTGCCCTGGATCAACTACCTTGGCAGCGAGGACTTCTTCAGTCTGGTCTCCAACACGGCGGGCGGTTACAGCTTTTACCGGGATGCCCGGATGCGCCGCCTGACCCGCTACCGCTACAATAACTCTCCGCTGGACATGGACGGTCACCGCATCTACATCAAGGACGGCGACACCGTGTGGAACCCGGGTTGGCAGCCCACCAAGACCCCGCTGGACAGTTACAGCTGCCGCCACGGTCTGGGCTACACCGTTGTGGAGGGCAAAAAGGACGGTGTGACCGCCCGGCAGGAGTTGTTCGTCCCCAAGGGCGACGCCTGCGAGCTGGACCGCCTGACCCTGACCAACCGCAGCGACCGCCCCCGGGAGCTTGACGTGTTCGGCTATGTGGAGTTCTGCCTGTGGGACGCCGTGGACGACAGCACCAACTTCCAGCGCAACTTTTCCACCGGCGAGGTGGAGGTGGAGCCGGGGGTCATCTACCACAAGACCGAGTATCGGGAGCGCCGCGACCACTACGCCATGTTCTGGTCCAACACCCCCGTCACCAGCTTTGACACCACGCGGGATGCCTTCTGCGGGGTGTACGGCGGCCCCGCCGACCCGCAGGCTGTCCGCGCCGGGCACTGCAGCGGCAGCATCGCCCACGGCTGGGCACCGGTGGGTGCGCTGCACATCCACGTCACCCTTGCCCCCGGCGAAGAGAAAAAGATCCTGTTCGGTCTGGGCTACATCGAGAACCCGCAGGACGAAAAATTCTCTGCCTCCGGGGTCATCAACAAGACCCGCGCCCACGCCATGATGGCACGCTACGCCACCGATGCACAGGTGGACGCCGCCCGCGCCGCACTGGCGCAGCACTGGGATACGCTGCTGTCCACCTACCATCTGGAGTCCGGCGAGGAAAAGCTGGACCGCATGGTGAACCTCTGGCACCAGTATCAGTGCATGGTCACCTTCAACATGAGCCGCTCCGCCAGCTACTTTGAAAGCGGCACCGGACGCGGCATGGGCTTCCGGGACAGCTGTCAGGATCTTTTGGGCTTTGTGCACATCATCCCCTCCCGTGCCCGGGAGCGCATTCTGGATATCGCCGCCACCCAGTTCGAGGACGGCAGCGCCTACCACCAGTACCAGCCCCTGACCAAAAAGGGCAATCGGGACATCGGCACCGGCTTCAACGATGACCCGCTGTGGCTCATTGCCGGTACCGCCGCCTACCTGCGGGAGACCGGCGACTGGTCCATTCTGGAGGAGCAGGTTCCCTTTGACAACGATGCCGCCAAGGCGCAGCCCCTGATGGAGCACCTGCGCCGCAGCTTCAACTTTACCTGCACCCATCTGGGTCCCCACGGTCTGCCGCTCATCGGGCGTGCGGACTGGAACGACTGCCTGAACCTGAACTGCTTCTCCGAGCACCCGGGCGAGAGTTTCCAGATCACCGGGCCCAGCGAGGGTCCTGTGGCGGAGAGCGTGTTCATTGCGGGCATGTTCGTCAAGTACGGCCACGAATACGCCGAGCTGTGCGACCATCTGGGCCTTGACACCGAGGCTTCCGCCGCCCGCCAGAGCATTGACGCGGTGGAGCAGGCCGTCCTGACTGCAGGCTGGGATGGCGCGTGGTTCCGCCGTGCCTACGATGCTTTCGGCAACCCCATCGGCAGCAAGGAGTGCGCCGAGGGTCAGATCTTTATCGAGCCGCAGGGCATGTGCGTCATGGCGGGCATCGGCAGGGAGACCGGACAGGCCGCGCAGGCGCTTGCCAGCGTGGAGGAGCGGCTGGACACCAAATACGGTGTGGTGCTGCTGCAGCCCGCCTACACCGGCTATCAGCTGAATCTGGGCGAGATCTCCAGCTATCCTCCGGGATACAAGGAGAACGCCGGTATCTTCTGCCACAACAACCCGTGGATCAGCTGCGCCGAGGCAACGCTGGGTCACGGCGACCGCGCCTTTGCGGTCTACCGCAAGACCTGCCCCGCCTACATCGAGGACATCTCTGAGATCCACCGCACCGAACCCTACGTTTACAGCCAGATGGTGGCAGGCAAGGACGCCCCCACCTTCGGCGAAGCCAAAAACAGCTGGCTGACCGGCACGGCAGCATGGACCTTCTTCAACATCAGTCAGTACATTCTGGGCATCCAGCCCACCTTGGACGGCCTGCGGGTGGACCCCTGCATCCCCCACACCCTGACCGGCTACACGGTCACCCGCCGCTTCCGTGGCGCAGAGTATCGCATCACGGTGGACAACGCCGCCGGGGTTCAGCACGGCGTCAAGGCGGTTACCGTAGACGGCAAGGCCATCTGCGGCAATGTGCTGCCGCTGGCTGCCGCCGGGACCGAGGTAACGGTGCAGGTAACTATGGGTTAAACCGACTTTTTCTGCTTCCTCATATTATTCTCCTTTTCATAACCAACGCCGCCGCGCAGCCCCCCCTGCACGGCGGCGTTGGTTTCACAGCTTATCCGACCGTACAACGATCAAAAATGCGCTCCGCGTTGCTCTGCGCATAGATAGCGGAATTATTATTTTAATTTGCATGGGGCTGTTGCACAAGCCCAACAAAAAGGCCAGAGTTATTTAGCCAAAAGGCTTTACAACTCTGGTCTTTTGCTTTAACGTTAACAGTGCAAAAATGAAACGGATAAAGCAAGAACAGCATATCGAAATTGAGGAGAAAAGTCAACAGTTAAAATTTCGAATCTTCGTAGTCTCCACTTTCACATAGGCATCATCAGGCACCTTGGGGAGATACTTCATCAGGAAATCAACATCCTGCTGGATTCGCCGGACGGCAGCTTCCAGTGCAGCATAGTTGATTCCGTAGATTCGTTTCTGCGGAGCAGGGCGGTCCTCCGGGTGCAGAATCTCGTGCACGATCTGCTTGCGGTTCGAAAAATCGGCTCTGGCAAGGAGGTGCATTGATATTTACGACATGACGCAGGCGGTGGAGGATGGCGCAACGCGCCCTGTCTACTACGAAAGCCGCGTCATCAAGCTGCATCTGGATAAGGACACGCTGGCTCTGATTGATGCGACTTATGACGCATTGGAGCAGCAATCGGACACAGCGACCATTGAAAAAAGCAAGAAAATGTTGGGACAGATGGAAAGCGTGTTGGGCGCAGATTCTACGGTGCAATCGCTGTGCGAGGATATTGTCACCCACTACGAAAAATACCGTGCCAACCTGCTGACCGGTAAGGCGATGATTGTTGCCTATTCGCGCCCGATTGCCATGAAAATCTACCGGAAGCTGCTGGAACTGCGTCCGGCATGGAAAGAGAAAATCGGTGTGGTCATGACCAGCGGTAACAACGACCCGGAGGACTGGAAAGCGATTATTGGGACAAAATCGCACAAGGAGGAACTGGCGCGAAAGTTCAAAGATAACGATGATCCAATGAAGATCGCTATCGTGGTGGATATGTGGCTGACCGGTTTTGATGTTCCCTCGCTGGCGACAATGTACATCTACAAGCCGATGCACGGTTATAATCTGATGCAGGCGATTGCTCGTGTGAACCGTGTGTTCAAGGACAAAGAGGGCGGCTTGATCGTGGACTATGTGGGCATTGCATCTGCCCTCAAAGCTGCCATGAAGGAATATACCAAGCGCGACCAGTCCCGGTATGGCGATATGGATATTTCCAAAGTTGCATATCCGAAGTTTCAGGAAAAGCTTCAGGTGTGCAAGGATTTGTTGCACGGGTTTGATTTCAGCAGTTTTATTGACGGTTCGCCGCTGGTTATGGCAAAGCTGGTAACGGGTGGTGTGAACTTTGTGCTGGATGCCAAAGCACCCAAGCGCAAGGACTTGTTCCTGCGAGAAGCAATGCTGCTGAAACAGTCGCACTCCCTGTGCTCCAGCATGACCACAGAACAGGAGCGTCATGAAGCCGCCTACATGGAAGCTGTGCGTTCTACCGTGGTGAAAATTACTTACGGCGGCAGCGGCGGAAAGACGCTCTCGCTGAAAGAAATCAACACTCAAATCAATGAACTTCTGAAAGCGAGTATCCAGAGCCAAGGTGTAATCAGTCTGTTTGACAGCAAGCAGGCAGATGAAAATATCAGCTTGTTTGACCCGGCGGTATTGGACGAAATATCAAAAATGAAAGAAAAGAACATCGCTGTGGAAATTTTGAAAAAGTTGATGGCAGAACAGGTATCACTTTACAAGCGGACAAATGTTGTGCAGTCGCAGAAGTTCTCGGAGAAAATTGCGCAGCCGATGAACTCCTATTACAATGGGCTGATTACAAACGAGGAAGTTATCAAGGAACTTCTGAAAACGGCACAGGAAATCACAGAGTTGTACAATAATGGTGAGAAACTGGGGCTGACGCAGGAAGAGCTGGCGTTTTACGATGCTCTGACCAAGCCGGAGAACATCAAAGATTTTTACCAGAACAACGAACTGATCGACCTTACCAGAGAACTAACCGAGATGCTGCGTAAAAATCGGACGATAGACTGGCAGAAAAAAGAAACAGCGCGTGCCAGTATGCGGAAGATGGTGAAGCATCTTCTGAAAAAGTATAAGTATCCCCCGGAAGATTACGACACAGCAATCAGCACGGTTATCAGCCAGTGCGAGATGTGGACAGATAACATGACAGCGTAAAATGCGAGAAATATTGTTGATTTCCTCTTGACAATACACAGTCCAGCTCTTAAAATGATTTTAGAGAATACTATTATTGAAAATACGAAAGGCTGCTTTATGGGAAAGATGATTTTAGACGACCTCCACAAGCGTCTGGAACGGCTGGACGAAGATGCCGACCTGATGATCGACAACGACGACCGTTACCAGATGGTAATTGTTGGCGGAAGTGCGTTTATTCTGCTGGGCAAGCTGACCCGTGCCACCCATGACATTGATGCCTTGAGCGTCCCGAAAGAGCTGTACGGACTACTTGGCAAGTACGACATCAACACGGATGTGGAAGCCTATATTGATAATTTTCCGTACAACTTCCAAGATCGGCTTCAGCCGCTGCCTTTCGGTGGTACAAAGGTACAGTTCTACACACCCAGTCTGGAAGATCTGGTAATCGCAAAGCTCTGCTCTTTCCGTGACACTGACAAGGCAGACGTAGAGAGCGAGGCTGTGCGGAACTCTTTGGACTGGAATTTGCTGGAACACCTTGCAACCGATGAGGATGAGCTGAAAGCCAGCATTTTGAACGACTGGCGGTATCGAGATTTTTATATCCGTTATCAGGAGTATGTGGAGAGGTGGAGACCGTGAGAAAGCTGACATTTGAAGGCTTTTTGAAGCAGTATGTGGTAGAACTTTCCGGGGTTCAGACGGCAAGTGTCCATAAGCTGGCAGATTGCATGACAGAAAATCCCCGCCTGAAAGAGCCACTGTATCTCTATGCGCTGGCCTTTGATAAAGTGGATTTGTTGCTCCGCTATACCGTAAACAGGGCTGTTGCTGCGGAGTATGAGCAGCTTTCCAATCGCTATTCGCTGGCGCAAATGCTGCTGCTTCTGGAAAACCAGTCACCGGAACTGACAGAGGGCTATTTGAAAGTCTGGCGCAGCTATTGCTCGGTGCGGGATACCTCTCTTGCGGACAATGATACGAAAGCGTTGATTCATCGCCGAGTATTGGAACTTCAGCGGAAAAAGAAACTGACGAATTATCGTCTCTACACAGACTTGAAGCTGAATCCGGGCAATGTGAATGCATGGCTCAAACACAACGATTCCAGCAAAATGAGCCTTGACTGTGCGCGCCAAATCTACAAGTATGCAAAAAGCTACCCATCTGTTCGATAAGAAAAAGGAAGTGAGTCTATGACCGCCGTAATCTATGCCCGCTATTCCTCGGACAACCGGCGTGAAGAATCCATTGAAGGCCAGATTCGGGAATGCACCGCCTACGCCGAAAAGAACGGCATCACGGTCATCAAACACTACATTGATCGTGCATTCTCTGCCAAAACGGACAACCGCCCGGAGTTCCAGCAGATGATCAAAGACAGCGGCAAGAAACTATTTGACGTTGTTCTCGTCTGGAAATTTGACCGCTTTGCACGGAATCGTTTTGATAGCGCAAACTACAAGATGATCCTGAAAAAGAACGGTGTCCACCTGATTTCCGTTATGGAACCCATTGCCGAGGGCTCACAGGGCATTCTGGTGGAAACACTGTTGGAAGGTATGGCGGAATACTATTCCGCAGAGCTGTCCGAAAAGGTGATCCGTGGTCAGACCGAGAACGCCCTGAAAGGGAAATGCACTGGCGGCACAGGAACCATCGGCTACAAAATCGACGAGGACAAGTTTTATCACCTTGACCCGCTGACCTCGCCGCTGGTGCTGGAAGCCTTTCAACGGTATGACAACGGCGAGAAGATGGTGGAAATCGTAAACTTCCTTAACGACAAGGGTGTCCGCAATATGCAGGGCGGCAAAATGACTCACAGCAGTGTGAACACCATGTTGAAGAACCGCCGGTACATTGGAGAACTGTCTTTCCGGGATATCGTTGTGCCGGATGCGATTCCGGCTATCGTTCCGAAAGACCTGTTTGACCGGGTGCAGAAGCGTATGGACAAGAACAAGCGCGCCCCTGCCTGCGGCAAAGCCGACGAAGAATACCTGTTGACCACCAAGCTGTTCTGCGGCAAGTGCGGTGCACTGATGTTCGGCGAAAGCGGAACCAGTGCCACTGGGCGCACCTACTATTATTACAAGTGCGCCAACGTCAAGCGGCGCAAGGGCTGCAACAAAAAGACCGTGCAGAAAGAATGGCTGGAAGATCTGGTCGTCCGGGAGACCATGAAGCTGATTCAGGACGATGTGGTGATCGACAAGATCGTTCAACTGGTCATGGATGTACAGAATCAGGAGAACACAACGATCCCGCTGCTGGAAAAGCAACTGCGAGAGGTCAACAAAAAGCTGGACAACCTGATGAAGGCCATCGAGGATGGCTTGTACACCCGGACAACGAAAGAGCGTCTGGAAGCGCTGGAAATTCAGAAAGATGAGTTGACTGCAAAAATTGCAGATGAAAAGTTGAAGAAGCCCAGCTTCAACGAAGATTTTATTCGATTCTGGTTGCTGAAATTTAGAAAGTTCGATATATCGCAGCAAAAGCAGCGGAAAGCTCTGATTGAAATTTTTGTGAATGCCATTTTCCTGTATGATGACCGAATCTTGATCACGTTCAACTACAAGGATGGCACCCAAACCGTCCGATTTGAGGACACTTTGACCGCCGATTCGGCAGAGGAAAAAAGTTCGGATTTGTCCAGTCTTGCTGGACCAAGAGCCAGCAGATTTATCTGCTGGCTTTTTGCTGCAACAAAAGGCCGGGGCAGGGGAGAACCCTCTGTCCCGGCCTTTCTGCGCGATGCGGGGGCGTCAGCCCTCCATCTTGTGCTCCACGAAGTCGCCCACCATCTTGTCCAGCTGGCTCACGGCGTGCTCGGCACCCTTGGCGATCTTGCGGGCGGTGCGGCGCATCTGGCGCTGGCTCGTGTTGGTGGCCATGACGCCGGCGGCACCCAGTGCGGCACCGGCGGCCATGCCGATCAGGAGCGGGGCGGTGGAGCTTGTGCGTTCGTTTTTCATAGGAGGCACTCCCTTCGAATCAAAATTTTTGGGCTGCGAGGATAGTATTTCCGCCAAAGGATTCACTATACGCTTTTTTTGTTCAGGAAAATGTGGTATACTGTATCATATGCTGATAAACTGGGCCGGTTATGGGCTGGCTTGGTTTATGGGAAAAGGCATATTCTGCGAAGGAGGCTTCTTTTTTGCTGAAGATAACGGAACCGAAAAAAGTTCTCTGCATCCATGACCTTTCCGGTGTGGGGCGCTGCAGTCTGGCGGTCATCCTGCCGGTGCTCAGCGTCATGGGCGTCCAGCCGGTGGCACTGCCCACGGTGGTGCTCTCCACCCACACCGGCGGCTTCGGGACACCGGCCCGTCTGGACGGCTGCGCCTACGGCGAGGCCGCACTGGAACATTACCGGGAGCTGGGGCTGAGCTTCGACTGCATTTACACCGGCTACCTCGGAGGCGAGGAGCAGGCCGCGCTGGTCGAAAAGGCCTTTGACCTCTGGCCCTCGGCCTATAAGGTGGTAGACCCCGTGATGGGCGACAACGGCAAGGCTTACTCTACCGTGACCCCGGCCTTCATCGACCGGATGCGGCAGCTCTGCCGCCGGGCCGACCTCATCCTGCCCAACGCCACCGAGGCCTGCCTGCTGCTGGAAAAAGAGCTGTCCGCCCAGCTGGACGAGGAAAGCGCCCGGGCGCTGGCCGACGAGCTGGCGGCGTCGCTGACCCCCAACGTGGTGGTCACCGGCCTGCAGCTGGACAAGTACATCGCCTGCGCCGGTGCAGGCCGCGACCGCTTCGTGGTCAAGAAGCTGCATATTGCCCGCAGCTTCCCCGGCACGGGCGACCTCTACGGTGCGGTGCTCATCGGCTCGCTCATCCAGGGCAACGCCCTGAGCGCGGCGGCAGACAACGCGGCAGAGTTCGTGGCGCTGGCCATCCAGAAAACGCCCTGCGACCAGGACACCCGCTTCGGCGTCTGGTTCGAGCCGCTGCTGCCCCGCCTGTGTCCGATGGGGGAGGAGTAAACAGCGATGAGTGAAAAACCGACCCTGAACATCGTTCTGGTGGAGCCGCGCATCCCCCAGAACACCGGCAACGTGGCCCGCACCTGTGCCTGCACGGCCTGCCGCCTCCATCTGGTGGGGCCGATGGGCTTTGCCATCGACGACAAGAAGCTCAAGCACGCCGGGCTGGATTACTGGCACTATCTGGACATCAGCTACTACGACAGTCTGGATGACTTCTTCTCGAAGAACGATGGGCCTTTCTACTATTTTACGACCAAAGCGCCCCGGCGCTACACCGACGTCGCCTACCCGGACGGGGCTTACCTCGTGTTCGGGCGGGAAGATGCCGGTCTGCCGGAAGCGCTGCTGGCAGCCGATCAGGAGCACTGCATCCGGATGCCCATGCGGGACACCTGCCGCAGCCTGAACCTGTCCAACAGCGTCGCCGTGGGCGTATACGAGGTACTGCGCCAGTGGGACTTCCCGGAGCTGCTGGACCACGGCCACCTGCGAGACTACGAATGGAAATGAGGAACACTATGAGCAAAATCGCGATTTTGACCGACTCCTCCTGCGACATCCCGCAGGAGCTGGCCGAGAAATACGGCATCGACATTATGGGCTTCCACATCCTGCTGGACGACGAAGACATCGTGGAGCGTGAAAAGTACACCCCCGAGGAGTTCTACGACAAGATGCGCGCCGCCAAGGGCATCCCCTCCACGGCTGCCATCACCCCCATCCAGTTCTGTGAGAAATACTGCCAGTATGTGGACGAGGGCTACACCGATGTCATCCATGTCCCCATCAACCGCTCCGGTTCTTCCACCTACAACAACGCCGTCATGGCGCAGGGGATGCTGCGGGAGGAGCGCCCGGAACATCACCTGAACATCCATCTGCTGGACCCCCACACCTACTCGATGGTGTTCGGCTGGTATCTGTGCGAGATGGCTCGCAAGCTGCAGAACGGCGCGGAGCTCCGCCACGTCATCAGCGAGTTTGAGACCCAGATGAACAAGATGGAGATCATCCTCGGACCCTACAGCCTCAAGCAGATGAAGAAGAGCGGCCGCATCTCTGCCGCCGCCGCGGTCATGGGCGAGCTGATGGGCATCCGCCCCATCATCACCCTTATCGACGGCAAGACCAGGGTGGAGAGCAAGGTGCGCGGCGACGACAAGGTCATCCCCGCCATGATCGACCTGTGCAAAAAGCGCACCGAGGGCGTGGAGGACTTCGATTATATGATCGGCCACACCTCCATCCCCCAGGCCGCTGAGCTGGAAAAAGCCTGCCGCAAAGCCTTCGGCAAGGCTCCGCTCACTACCTTCAATCTGGGCGGCGTCGTCTCGGCCAACACCGGCCCCGACACCCTTGCGCTGGTCTATGTGGGCAAGGCCCGAGACTGAGCATATCACGGAAAGACTGCTGCTGTGCGGCAGTCTTTTTTCGTATCGCCGTTGCATTCCGGCCCAAACTATGGTATAATTCTTCACGCTGTGCCTGCGGGTACGGCTCCTTAAAGAGCAACTTAGGATTTTAGGCTCCCCGGCGTGTCTCGAACCATGCCGGGCCAAACCCACGGGGGCTGGCGGTCCCCGCGCGGTCAAAATCAAACCGCTGGAGTTATACGATGAAAAATCAGAACCTTTCCGTCCGTAAACTGGCCCGCTGCGGCATGGTCGCAGCCCTTTACGTCGTGCTCTGCATGGCACTGCAGCCGTTCTCTTACGGCGCTGTGCAGGTGCGTGTGGCCGAGGCGCTCTGCCTGCTGCCCGTGTTTGGTGCCGAGTACATTTTCGGCGTGGTGCTGGGCTGCTTCCTGGCAAACCTGCTGGGCTCCACCATCGTGGACGTCATCTTCGGCACTCTGGCCACCCTGCTGGCCTGCCTCGTGACCTACAAGCTGCGGAACATCCGCTTCAAGGGTCTGGCCCTTGCGGCCTCGCTGCCCCCGGTGGTCTTCAATGCCGTCATCATCGGCATCGAGATCGCGGTGATGTTCCCGGACCCCTCTTCCAGCGCACCCCTCTGGCTGGCCTGCGTCACCAACGGCATCTCCGTGGGCATCGGTGAGCTCATCAGCTGCACCGTGCTGGGCGTTCTGCTGGTCCGCATCATCGAGGCAAGCCCGGCGGTCAGGAAGGTCTTCGAGTCCTGAACCTGATCCCTTCCGGCGGGCGGGCCTGATCGAGCAGGCCCTCTGCCGGGGCATGAAAGGCTATTTTATCGGGTTGCTCGGCCTTTCGGACGATCGATATAGAACGGCGAAGCGCCGCACGGGAAACTGTGCGGCGCTTTTTCATAAAAGAAACGAAGGGACGATGATTCTACCGCCCGTCGGTTGCGCGGGAGGGTGCGGCTCGGTATAATAAGGCCAGAAAAGGGGCGGTAGACGCCCGCAAGGAGGCAGAAGATATGTACGAACTGGATAAGGCCGCATTTGGCCGCTTTCTGGCACAGCTGCGCAGAGAAAAGGGGATGACCCAGAAGGAGCTTGCCGCGACGCTGTATGTGTCCGACAAGGCCGTCAGCAAGTGGGAACGGGGACTGAGTGTGCCGGACATCTCGCTGCTGGTGCCGCTGGCCGAGCAGCTGAACGTGACGGTGGCCGAGCTTCTGCAGGGACGCCGGGTAGAGGAGGAGCGGCGCTTCACCCGCGAGGAGACCGAAGACCTCATCCGCAAGGCGGTGACCTTTTCGGCAGAGCCGCCGGAGCGCCGTCAGGCGCGGACGAAGAAGTATCTGCCGGTGTATGTCATCTGCTGTGTGCTGGGCGTCGCCGGAGCGCTGGCCGTCTGGGCGGCGGGACTGGCCGACATCGAGGGAGCGCTGGCTCTGCTCATCGTCGATGTGGTTTTCGGCGTCGTCTACGGGGCCTATGCCATGTTCTGGATGGCCGAGACCCTGCCCCGCTACTACGACGAGAACCGCATCTGCAACTTTGCACAGGGTGCGTTCCACATCCACATCCCGGGCATCTATTACAACAACCGCAACTGGAAGCATATCGTGCGGGCGTTCCGGGTCTGGTCGATGGCGTCGCTGGTGCGGGGGCCGTCCTGCTTGAACGCGCCACCGGCTGGCAGGTGTCGGGCGCGGTGCTGGTGGTGTATATCGCCTCGCTGTTCGGGGCGATCGTGATACCGGCGAAGAGGTTTGAGTGAGGGAGATAAGGCTCTCCCCTTGGGAGAGCTGGCGAGCGAATGCGAGACTGAGAGGGCAAGCTCGTTGTGACAGAACCGCCACGCAGCGATAAGCAGACCCTTTGTCAGAGCGATACTATCGCCGCGCGTGAGTTTCTCTGTCAGCATCCTTGCCCTCTCCGTCATTGCTCCGCAATGCCACCTCTCCCAGAGGGAGAGGCTCTGGCATGGCGGAAAGCCTGATTTCTTCGCCGGAGGCTCTCCTGCTAGAGAAACAGTCGAACGAAGTGAGACTGAGAGGTCGTACAGAGGACATCCCTCTCTGAGACCCGCATATTATCTGGCCAAGTGACAAATTATCGACGATGCATCGGCAAGAAAGTCACTTGGCCAAGGTGGCCAAATGGGCGATGCTGACCAAGTGACTCACTTGGCCAATGGGGGTCACTTGGCCAAACTGGCCAACTGGCAAAATATAACGTAACTATATTATTAAATGGTCACTTGGCCACATAATCTACTACAGTATACAGGAGAAACTTACATGCTCAAGGATTCACAGCTCGACCTCTGCGGACGGGTGGATTTTGCCCGCACGACACCGCTGCTGGCGCGGGACGAGGCGTTCTCGTTTGCCTGCGCAGGCTGCGGCGGCTGCTGCCGGGGGCGGGAGGACATCGTGCTGTCGGGCTTCGACCTCTGGCGAATCGCGGGTCGGCTGCGCCTGCCGCCCCAGACCGTGGCCCGGGCCTTCTGCCGCGCGTCCATCGGGCAGGTGAGCCATCTGCCGGTGCTGCGGCTGGCCCCCGTGAAGGAGGAGCGGAACAACTGCCCCTTCCTCACCGAG
>OATA01001402.1_pt1 | contig 14320 bp, 15 predicted proteins | sample 1516451 | NCBI WGS metagenome assembly OATA01 (sample SAMEA2579905, study PRJEB22360) | human gut metagenome | biome: human gut; feature: human-associated habitat; material: faeces | place: Denmark | collected 2008/2010 | reverse complement strand
GGCCGATGCCGCCGTTGGTGCGGCAATAGCGTCAGGGACGCTCTCAAAACTCGCGGATACAAGCACTTTTTGCGTATATTCATGCTGTATCTGCGAGTTTTGAGAGCGCGATTTTACGCGACGACGAAATCCGACACGTCTTTGATCAGGTCGAAGGCGCCATTACCGCGTGTGGTGAGCACTCGCAGACAGATGCCGTTGACGGCGCGGCTGACTCCCAGCTCGCCGGGGAAACCTATGGCGTCCGCGTGGGATCGGATGTAGTCGATGAGTTCGTTTTCCGCCTTGATACGGGCGGCCTCGATGCGGGTGCGCACCGCTTCGGCCGACATGTCGGGATCAGCCGCCGTTGCTGGCTCCGCCGTGGCGCCTGCGGCATCCCGTGGCGCAGGCGGCGACGTGAGCGGATCGACCTCCGGCACATGCGCGTACAGCACGCCGCAGTGGGTGAAATTCCGCCACATGCCCAGTTCCGTATAGTCGAGCTGTCGCCGATCGGTCTGCTGGCCACCGACGATGCGTAGGGTGAATGGGGTGCCGAGGACTCCATGAGCGCGACGGGGGCTGAATTATGTGCCGCAGTACATCGCCCACGGCTTCTCGTGGGATGCGCTGCTGCCGTACTATTCGCTGCAGGGGTTGCCGGACGTGGTCGGCTACATCCTGTCCGCCGTGATCGCCGATGTGCTGCGTTCGTTCGCCGGAGCCGGAAAGACCGTGCTGTTCTCCACCACCACGACATCATTGAGCGGCTCATCCCCCGCATCATCCACATACACCCCGCCGACTAAACGCGGGACCCGCTGGCACAGCCTCTGCGCGACAGCCCTCCGGGCCTGCAGTTGAGGATGGCCTGCGGGCTACGGTCTTTCTGGCTCGTCGGTTGGCTTGTACTCGCCTACGGTTTCCGCTGTCTGCTGTACGTCTCGTCCCATCAGCAGTAGCGTGTTGCGGATTCAACGGGGTGAGAAAGAAAAAGAGAATGCGCCGAACCACGAAAGCGCCTGTCGGCGCAAAGGCCGCTCGCAGCGGCAAAAAATGGAGCCCGGGGCTATGCATGGCCCGACGCGGATATCAGTATATCCGGGTTTGCCCTGTTACGCTGTCCGCGTGTTGCGCCGGCTCAGTCCAGTTTGCCGCGACGCCACAGCTGCGCTCCGTGGCGGAAATCCTTGGACGTGGCGATGAGATTGCCGGCGGTGTGCATCAGCTTGGCGCTGCGGGAGCGCATGACATGGGCTTCGGCCAGGTCTGCGGCGGTCGCGGTTTCGGAGCCGGCCTTGGCCTCGGCCTGCCGCACCATGTGCCGCGCTTCGACGCGCAATCCCTGCGCCACCACGTCGACGAACGCGCTCGCCCTCTCCAGAGCCACGGCGAAATCGCCGGTGAACGCGCCTGCGAGAATCGAATCTGCCGTATGTGTGATGTCCGCTTCGGTGGGTGCCTGGTCGACGCCTGCGATGGCCGACGCGGCGGGCGCCACCGGTTCCGCGAGCCGCCACAGCCGCGAGATCAGATCGCGGTCGCGCCGCATCCATGAGCGCAACGTGTACAGCCGCCACATGATGCCCGGCAGCGAGTCGGGTTCCGACCGGCTCCACAGTTCGGCGATCATGTCCACGCCTTCGCGGTCGACCAGCGTCAGCACCCGTTCCACAACCTGCGGATCAGCGGAGTGATGCACGCGGTCGAGCAGAGCGGCCGCCGATGCGTGACTCATTTCGCTGACCACGCTGGGATCGGCGCCTCCGGCGATGCCCTCGATGAGACCGGGGTCGATCTGCCCGGGGCGCGATGGCCGCGGCGAGCCGGTCGGCGTGAATCCCGTGCGGCTGGGAACGACGGAGCCTGAACCAAGATGCATGCTAGTAGACAAGTGGCGTGACCTTCTGAATGTCGATGATGGAAACGGTGTCACCGCAGGGTACCACGAACAGCGCGATGGCGGTGCCGGTCGGCATGTACGGCGAGGACGGAATCAGCCGTTTCATCAGCGATTTCGTCGCGCACAGTTCGCGCAGATGCCCGAAAATACCGCCGATGACCGGACGATGCATGCAGACCGCGGTCGCACTGTGACGCTGCAACGTATTTTTCAGCTCCTTGTGGAAGCACTGCCACGCCGCTTCCGGATCGGCGGCGAACGCGTCCTCGGTGAGCGGTTCGGCCGTATGCAGCGGCAATCCGGTCTGCCATGACAGCATCTGTATGGTCTGCTGGCAGCGCAGCCACGGCGAGGTGATCAGCCGCGTGGGATTGTAGCAGGCGAGCTCACGGTCGAGCGAATACGCCATCGACGCTCCGCGCGGCGTGATGGGACGCTTGTCGTCGGTACCCGTCCACTGCTTGCGGGGCTCGGCCTTGCCGTGACGCACCAGCAGCAGCATGTCGCCGTCCAGCGCGCCTTCCTCCACACGGTCGACGAACAACGCGAGAATATCGCGGTCGGTCGAATGGGTGAGCATACGCCGCGCGCGCTGCACGCTCACCCACATGACGCTGTCGATCTCGCCCACGTCAGCGCGATGCACGGGGCCGAACGCGTCGGCCCGCCGCACGGCGTCCTCGGGGTCGATCGGCCTTGCCATCCAGAAGAGAATGTGCTTCGTGTCGACGGTTCGATCCTTGGAACGGCGGGTTTTCTTGCCTTCCTCGGCAAGCGGGTATTCGATTTCGCCGAGGAACGGTCCGAGCGCGACCGGCACTCCGGTCTCTTCGCTGACCTCGCGTACCGCCGCATGGCGGTGGGTCTCGTTGAGCTCCAGCTTGCCTTTCGGCCAGCTCCAATCGTCGTATTTTGGCCGGTGCACGATGCACACTTCAAGCGTATCGAAGTCGGCCAGTCGGGACGCCGCGGACGTCTGCCGCCCGTCGTCCGAGAACTTCAGCCATCCTTGAAAATCAGTATTGCGGCGATACAGCACCGCGCCTGCAGCTTCTACGATTTTCACCTCACCACTCACCCTTCCATTATGCCTCACCGGCTGCATGACTACGTTGTTTCTCGTCTGTAATGACGATGGCCGGCCCTTGCGGGTCGGCCATCGGCTTATGCACCTACTGTACCTCGTGCGCCGCTTGTCTTGAGGAAGATGCGGTGCACGAGGCTCGTGCCGGATGCCTTATCGGGCGCCCGGCCGGGTGCCATGTCAGTTGTTGGTGCGCGGGCGGCGCTGGTGCTTGCGGATGAGATATTCCTGGCTGTCCACCAGCGGGCGGCCTTCGTCGTCGCGCGAATGATGGATGTACGTGCCGTCGGGCTGCATGTGCCAGGAGGCCGTGGAGTCGGACATCTGCAGGTCCACATAGCGAATCAGCTCGTCGATCTGCTCGGGCGCGGTGACGCGGACCAGCGCCTCGACGCGGCGGTCGAGGTTGCGGTGCATAAGGCATCCGGGGTGGGAGGCGGGGGGGGTCGGCCGAGCCGATCCACACTTCCGGGCCGGAGATGGGGCCTTCGCCGATCTGCGGGCCGTCGGAGTTGCAGAAGGCGTAGATGCGGCTGTGCTCCAGGAACCGGCCGAGGATCGAACGCACGCGGATGTTGTCGGACATGCCGGGCACGCCGGGCTTGAGTGCGCAGATGCCGCGCTCGACGATGTCGATCTTGACGCCGGCCTGGCTGGCGCGGTACAGAGCGTCGATGGTCTTCTCGTCGACGAGCGAGTTGACCTTGATTTTGATCCAGGCTTCCTTGCCGGCCTTGGCGGCGTCCTCCTCGCGGCGGATGCGCTGAATCAGGCCGGTACGCACGGTGCGCGGGGCGACCAGCAGGCGGTGGAAGCTGGACTTCGGCGCGTAGCCGCTCAGCTGGTTGAACAGGCGGGTCAGGTCCTGACCGACCACCGGGTCGCAGGTGAGCAGGCCGAGGTCCGTGTACAGGCGGGCGGTCTTCGGGTTGTAGTTGCCGGTGCCCACGTGGCAGTAGCGCTTGAGGCCGTCCTGCTCCTGGCGGACGACTTCGATGAGCTTGCAGTGGGTCTTGAGGCCGACGATGCCGTAGACGACGTGCACGCCGGCGCGTTCGAGCTTGCGGGCCCAGGCGATGTTGGCGTCCTCGTCGAAGCGCGCCTTGATCTCGACCAGCGCCAGCACCTGCTTGCCGGCGTGGGCCGCGTCGATCAGCGCGTCGATGATCGGCGAGTTGGAGCTGGTGCGGTACAGCGTCTGCTTGATGGCCAGCACGCGCGGGTCGGCGGCCGCTTGGGCGAGGAACGCCTGCACCGACGTGGAGAACGAATCGTAGGGGTGGTGCAGCAGGATGTCGCGCTCGCGGATCGCGGCGAAGATGTCCTGTGCGCGGCTCGATTCGACTTCGGCGATCTGACGGTTCGTGGTCGGGATGAACGGGCGGTTCTTGAGGTCCGGGCGGTCGAGCGACTGCAGTTCGAACAGTACGGTGAAGTCGAGCGGCGCGGGCAGGCGGTAGACCTCTTCCGGGTTGACGCCGAGCTGGTCGGCGAGCAGCTGGGAGAGGAACGGGCTGGTCGCGTCGGAGATCTCCAGGCGGATCGGCGGTCCGAAGCGGCGGCGCAGCAGCTCCTTCTCCATCGCGTTGAGCAGGTTCTCGGCGTCATCCTCTTCGACGTCGATGTCCTCGTTGCGGGTGACGCGGAACGAGCGCGCCTCCTTGATGATCATGCCGGGGAACAGGGATTCGAGGTGCGCGATGATGAGGTTCTCCATCGTGATGAACCCGAAGCGCTCCTCGCGGCTCTCCTCGTCGGTCAGGTCGTCGACGGGGACGAGGCGGGGCATGTTGCCGGGGATCTTCACGCGGGCGAAGTGGGATTTGCCGGAGTTCGGGTTCTCCACCAGCACCGCGAGGTTCAGCGAGTTGCCGGAAATGTAGGGGAACGGGTGCGCGGGGTCGACGGCGAGCGGCGTGAGTACGGGGAAGACCTGCTGGCGGTAGTAGCGCGAGAGACGTTCCTGCTCGGTGGTAGTGAGCCGGTCCCAGCTGAGCAGCACGATGTGCTCGTCAGCGAGGGCGGGGAGCAGCTTCTCGGTGACGTAGTGCGCGTGCTCGTTCTGCAAGCGGTGCGCCTGCTCGCTGATGGCACGCAGCTGCTGGCGGGGGCTCAGGCCGCTGGCCGCGGTGACGGCGATGCCGGTGTCGATACGGCGCTTGAGGCCGGCGACGCGGACCATGAAGAATTCATCGAGGTTGGAGGCGAAGATCGCGGCGAAATTGCAGCGTTCCAGCAGCGGCTGGTCTTCGTCCTCGGCGAGTTCGAGGACTCGCTGGTTGAACTTCAGCCAGCTGAGTTCTCGGTCGAAATAGCGATCCGCGGGCAGCGGCTCTTCGCCGGCTTGCGGCTCGCGCTTGTCGGGTTTGTCTGTCTCGGCTATGTGCTCGGCGATTTGGCTGCGCAGGATAGCCTTTGAAGGTGCGTCAAATGTTTGTGCCATGTATATAACTTTATGCGAGAATATGGCAGTTTCCTATGCGGCGTGTAAGAAATTCAGCGGTTGTTTACCATTGTCGTACGGATGGGGTGTCGGGTGATGGTACGGCGACACGCCGATGGGTCGTCGGTTCCGCACACAAGTGAACAACGAACCCGTCCGATAGGAACATGAGGTGACAGTTTTCCGTCATAATTGAGCGATATCGAACACTTGCGCAAAAAATCGCACAACGTAGTTGGGTGAGTTGCGGTATCGCGGTGTTGCGCCTAGATTATGAAGTGCAAGGACAACTTAAGAGCAGGCCCACAATAGTGTATGGTCACGAAGGACTGTTACGTTGAACGGGCAATGGAAAGACTTACCGTTACGACGATGAGGTTGTGCAGCGATCTGCTCAAGATGGACTTGCAGGAAAAACCCGCTCCGGCGGGTTTTTCCATGTGCGGCGGTCTAATGGCGAGGGTGGGCTTGGCTCGGGTTGGGGTTCGGACTGTTGGCTCCTGCTGTTCCGCGTGACTTCCTGTGTGCAATCATTGGGTTAAGTGGTCAAAAGTGTGCCTTACCCGGGTGCATTGCCGGTGTGTTGATGGGGCAGCGTGATCGTTCGGCCCGGCCTTTTCTGGCGCCGAACTCGCAATCACCGGGCTTTGGCCTTCGAAACGATATTTTTTCGCCGAATCGCGGATTGCGGCGATTTCGGCCCGTGTTGCGGTGGCGATGGTGGTGGCGGACGGCAGTTGGCGGCGGGCTGTACCACACCACGTGATTTTATGCGGTTTTGGGGCTGGTGTGGCCGGGGAGGATATTGGGGTGCTTCTGGGATTGTTGAAAAATGGCGGTTCTCATGATTTGTGCTGTACCACACCATGCGATGTGAGGGTTCACATTTCATTGTGAGGCCTGCGGAAAAGCCACACAATGCAATTTTTGTGTGTTTTTCCTCTGGTGTGGCACGCCGGTGGTTATGACGGGCGGGTGGGTTCTGGTCAATGTTTGCCGTGACCGACTGACCGGCAGAGATGATCGGAGGCGCGATGGGCGTTCGTGAGCGCGGGGTATGCGACGTTCGGCGAGATGCGCACGGGCGAAGGTTGCAGAGAGGTTGGCTCGGATTCCTCCCGACTCCGCTGCCGGGTGTTTTCGACTGGATGCTAAGTGGAGACGGTTCCATATCACGCGAATATGCCCATCTAGGTGTCGTCTGTCCACAAAAACTGTGGATAACACGCCGTGATGTGGATAAGTCGCGGGCCTTCGACCACATTGTCGCCTCACGTTGCGCCGCTGCGGCGCTATTCGTTTCAATCGGAATATGACACACAACGTTACAGTTCAGAAGATTGGCGCTGCCGCTCCGCCGGGTGCAGCGGCGTCGCGGCAGGTTCCCATGCCGCCTCGCCGGGCCTCCCCGGACGCTTGGCGAAGGTCGGCTGCGCAGGTTTCCCGGCTTGACTCGGATGCTGCAAGCCATCGGATGCGTGCGCGCAAGCCCATGACCATGCCGCGAGTCGTATGCCCGAGCCCAGTCTCATCCGTGGACGGCAATCAGTCGATCGGCACGCTGACGCATGCAGGATGCCGTAATACAGTGGTGTTCTCTTCCGCGTCCGGGGGAGCGGGAACCAGCGTGTTCGCGGCGATGGTCGCATGGCGCTTGGCCCAGCGCAAGTTGCAGTGCGCACTGGTCGACTGCGATTTCGCGGCCGGAGGCATCGACGTGCTGCTGGGCATCGAAAACGAGCCGGGCCTGCGATTTCAAACAGTCGATATACCACTCGGGAAAACGGAAGGTGCGGCGCTGAATGGCGAGTTGCCGCAATGGGAGCGCGTGGGGGTGCTCGCCAGTCAACCTTGGAACGGTTCGGATCCTGAGCCATGGACGGTCTCTGCCGTACTTGAGGCGCTGGCGCAGGCCAATGATGTGGTGGTCGTCGATATCGGGGCTCCGAGCACTTGGCATGCGCTGCCGATGCTGCGACAGTGCCGCCAGGTGGTATTGGCCGAGCTGACGGTGCTCGGTCTGGCGCGTGCTCGGGCGGCGAGGGCGATGATGATACGTCAAGGGGAGTCGCGCCCGATTATGGTCGGTGTCGTGCCCCGCGGACTGTCGCGCCGCGGCGGCGTGGTCGACGCGCACGAGGCATCGGAGTATCTGCATGAGGAGCTGGCCGGGGTGGTGGCTCCGGACCGCGGGCTGCATGGCGATGTGCTGGAGGGGCTGGGCATCCGGGCTATCGGCAAGAGCAGCCGCAAGGCGGTGGATGCAGTCGTCGGTGCCATCGAGACGGGGTTGGGAGGTGATGTCCCATGATTGAATTTGGGCCGTTGGATGCGCTGGCACGCGATCCAACGGTCACCGATGTCGCGATCACCTGCGAGGGAAGGGTGTGGGCGGACCGAGGCGGAGGAATGACGGAGTGCCGGTTGCCTATGCCGTTGCGCACGCCGCGAATAGTGCGTGAATATGCGGTGCGGCTGTGTGCGCAATTGGGACGGCGTCTTGACGACGCCTGCCCGATTGCGGACGCGTCGAGCGAGGACGGGATTCGCGTGCACGCGGTGATCGCGCCACTGGTCGTGCAGGGCGCGGCGGTGACGATTCGTTTTCCGGATCGGCGGTTGCTCGGATTGACCGGATTGCGTGATGCTGGGATGTTCCCGCCGGACTGGTTGACGTTGCTGAGGAATCTGGTGAAGAACCGGGCTCGAGTGCTGATTAGCGGCGGCACGGGCAGCGGCAAAACCACGCTGCTGAAAGCGCTGCTTGCGGAATGCGATTCATTGGACCGTATCGTCACCGTTGAGGAGGTTCGGGAATTGGGGGACCTCGGACGCGGCAACCATGTGTCGATGGTGGTGAGAGGGGCGAATGTGGAAGGCGCCGGAGCCGTAGGACTGCCGGAGCTGGTCAAGGCGACCCTGCGCATGAGACCGGATCGGGTGGTACTGGGCGAATGCCGTGGCGAGGAAATCGCCGATCTGCTGCGCGCGTTCAATTCGGGCCACCTTGGCGGTATGACCACATTGCACGCAGATGGCATTGACCGGGTGCCGGCGCGATTGATCGCGCTGGGCATGCTGGCCGGCCTTGACGCGCATACGTTGACGATGCTGGCGGAGGGGGCGTTCGACGTGATGCTGCATCTTGAGCGGCATCATGGTCGCCGGAGAATCGCTCAGATCGGGTGCCTCGGCATGCGCGACGGAGTGTTGTCCGGCGACGTGGTGGCGTTGTGGGACGGTGAGGGCGCCATGATGCCATGCCCGCGCTGGCATGATTTCACCGGGCGATGGGGCATGTGAGATGGATCATGTGAATGAGGCATGTGAGGTGAGACATATGAGCGTGGGTGGGTTGCCGCGATGCGTCGCGCTGATGGTCGTGCTGGCATGGATGCTGTGGCCGTATGCCCCTCGCGGCCGTGCCCTGTTGCCGGTCTCTTCGAGGGTGCCGCGAGCAGGGCGAAAGACCGGTGCCGGTGATGCCGTCCGTAATGGCCGTGTGATGGGGCTGTCCGGCGTGATCGCGCATATGAGTTCGTCTGTTCGGGCCGGCGGCATGATCTCAGATGTTCTTGCCGATGTCGACGGGAGCGGATTCGCAGGGGTGCCGTTGACCGCAAGCCGGTTGAAACGGCTGCTGATGCGACAGCGAATGCCGGGGGAGAGCGCCGCCCAGGCCGAACATGTCGCCTTCGAACTCGCCGTGGCCTGTGCGATGTGCGAGCGGTCAGGATGCTCCCTTGCCGATTGTCTGGATGTGGTCGGCGAGAACCATCGGATTTCCAGGCTGTTGCATGATTCCCGACGCAGTGCTTTCGCGGTTCCGCGCGCGACGGCGGCGCTGTTGGGCGCGTTGCCGTTGGTCACCATAGGTTTGGGAGAGCTGCTGGGCGCTCGCCCGGTGCAGGTACTGTTCGGCTCCGCGCAGGGCAATGCGTGCCTGGCGGTGGGCGGCGCAGGCTACGCGCTGGGACTGCTGTGGATGTCATCGATGATGCGGAACACCGGCACGAACGTTGATACCGTCTGATTGCCGTCATGAACATTAAGGGGTGGGGTGATGTGGAACGCGATGGCGTGCGCCGTCATGGTGTTGATGGCATCGATGATATGGCCGGACTCGGCACGGTCGGGCCGCTTGACTGGCGTGCCGTCCGATGTTGCGGGAGAAGGGGGTGCTGCTGTGTCGTTGCCGTTGCTGATTGGACTGTTGTCGGTGTCGCTGCGGTCAGGCATGTCTGTCACGCGTTCTCTGGAGGGCGTGGGTGAGGCTGTCGGAGGGGCTCTTGGCGGCGGGCTGTGTGCGGTTGCGGACGCTCTGCACCGCGGATCGTCATGGAAGGATGCTTGGAATGCCGCCGATTTCGGTGATTATGCGGAGACTTCGGCAATCCTTCGTGGCGCGTTGGAGCCATCGTGGACTCGTGGTGTTTCGCCGATCGGCCGTCTGACGACGGCTTCGGAGCAGTGGATGGAAGGCGAGCGAACCGCGATCGAGCAGGAGTCGGCGTCTCTGTCGGTGAAACTGCTGCTGCCCACGGGATTGTGCATGCTGCCGGCGTTCGTGTTTCTAGGCATACTCCCCTCGGTGATGGCGTTCGTGGGATGAACTTGGTGGCGATGCCGCCCGATGGTCGGTGAAGAATGCTGCACGGCCATCTGTCATCCACATAATGTGTGGATGACACGCCGCATTGTGGATAACTCGGCAGCCTTCGACCACATTGCCCGAAAACCCGATGGTGGGCGGGCCTGATGAGGCACAGTGGAAAGTGCCTTGTAGTTGGGCAAGGTCAGTCGAGAAAGGATTGTCATGAATATCGAGGAGACGATGATTGCCATTGACGGACGTACCGGGCCTATTGCGGCGATGACACGTACGGTGGGCAACATGGGGGCGTCGGCGCGGCGGGGCATTTGCCTGTTGGATGCACGGCTGCGCACGTTGAGCGCGGAGCCAGAGGAAGGGGCCACCACCGCGGAGTACGCGGTGGTGCTGGTCGCAGCCACAGGCTTCGCGGCCGTGCTGGTCGCGTTGCTCAAATCGGACACCATCAAGACGTTGCTGACCAACATCGTCAAGAAGTCATTGAGTGTGGGATGACGGGCATTCACGATGGCGACGATGTCACATGCTGACAGGGGAGCCGTCACTGCGGAGTTCGCGGTGGTGCTTCCCGCTGTGGCCATGGTGGCGATGGTGTTGCTCTGCCTGACGAGAACGGTCACGGTGTCCATGCGATGCCAGGATGCCGCGTCGGCCGTAGTTCGCGAACTGGTGACGAGGGAAGGCGGCCTATCGGGAGCGGGGATGTCCGTCAACGCCGTGGCGAGTGGTATCGCGGGCGAAGGCGCGGTGGCGTCGGTCGCTGATGATGGTCATTCGATACGCGTGACGGCGCAATGCCCCGTGCTGCCGGATCCATTCGGCGTTCTACCCGTCAAAGTAACCGGCTCGGCCACAGGATGGCGGTGATGCCTAAGTCCGTCTTGCCCTCGCGGGCGGGCCGAGCCGTGAGCAAACAGCAGAGCTGTTTGTAGGCGAGGGGTGAACGTCAGTGAACCCAATGGGCGGCATGCGTAGCATGTCTGTAATTGCAGGGCCCGGAGGGCTGTCGTGGAGCGACTGTGCCGTCTTGCCCTCCCGCTGGCGGAGGCTGTCGCGCAGTTGCTGGGGTGGTCAAGCTCCCCTGCGCAGCTTGCCTCTGATGCGGTGGAATAGCGACGAAAGGAAAACACGATGGCGCAACGAATTCAACCTAGGAGACCATCGCCCGTGCGAGCCTATTGCTCGCGGCTGATGCAATCCGATGAAGGGTCGGGAACGATGGCCTGCGTGATGCTGATCGCGCTCGCGGCCGCACTGATAGCGACCGTCGCGTCGGTCGGAGGTGCGCTGCTCTGCCGGTCGCGTGCGCGGAGCGCTGCCGATGCCACGGCATTGTCGGCGGCGTCGGCGTACTGGTCTGGTGGCGCATCCGATCCGTGTGCCGTAGGGCGGCGTGCCGCGGCAGAGAATGACGCGCAACTGGAGTCGTGCGTCGTCGAGGGAGATGACATCGTCGTGACGGTGTCCGTGCCGTTGCGTCTGCCATTCATGTCACGTGTCAGCCAGCGTTCCCGCGCCGGGCCCATCAGCTGTGAATAGTCGATGGGCCACTCGCGGCGGGTGTGGGCAGACAGCATTGATGCCGATGCCGAGACCGATTGCGGAGCCTGTACTGGCGGGGAATGCCGTTGATGCATTATGTTTGACGTATGGGCGAAGCGAAGACAATGGTGGCGTTGATCGGCAATCCCGTCTCAAACAAGGGGTGGGGTGCCGTCGTGGGCGAACAGGTATTCACGATGCTGGCCGAAGCCGGACAGCGGCATGGATTCGACGTAATGGATCTGACCGGCACCAGCTTTGATGATTCGCTGACGGCCGCTCGCGAGAACCGCGCCCTATACGACTACTTGGTGGTCGTAGGCGGCGACGGCATGATCGCCTTGGGGGCCAACGCCGTCTGCGGCAGTGGCATCCCGCTCGGCATTGTGGCGGTCGGTTCGGGCAATGATTTCGCGCGAGGTCTGAAACTGCCCGTCAACCGGGTCAAAACCGCGGTGGAAGGCATCGTCGGCGCCATCGCATGCGGCACCTATCTGGATGTCGATATGGGACGCGTGCGCTCGACGGAGATCGCCTGCATGGTGCATGGCGAGTCCGGTGAGCCCGTGGTGGATGAGGAAGGCCGCCCAGTGAACGGGCTGATCGACCGATACTATGCGGGGATGCTTAATTGTGGGCTTGACGCAAGCATCAACGATCGGGCCAACCGTTCGCGCCTTCCCGGAGGGTCAGCGCGATACGCTGCGGCGGTGCTGGTGGAGATTGCACGCATGAAACAGTACGGCTATCACGTCAAGGCCACGCTGTCGGACGGCACGGTGGAGGAACACGACATCATCGCTCCTCTGCTCACAGTCGCCAATGCACGGTACATCGGAGGCGGACTGGAGGTGTCTCCATACTCCTTGCTTGATGACGGAATGCTGGATCTGGTGTGGCTGAACTGCAAGCCGAATGTCGGCCAATGCGCCAAAGCGCTGTCCAACGCCTATAACGGGAGGTTGCTCGCCAGCCAGATATTCAACTGGAAGCGTGTACGCCAGGTGGAGATAACCCGCGCCCACGAGGGAGACGAGCCTCCGGTGCTGATGGCCGATGGGGAGTACGTCGGGCATCTTCCGGTGACCGTCACCGCGCAGGCCAAGGCGTTGCGCGTATTGGTCCCGCCTGCGGTCGCCCACTGGCATGACAGCCGGAGCGAGGAGCATATCATGGCGGCGATCGAGCGCGACGGGCGTGACCCGGTGACCGGCGAATTCATCTGACCGGCGAGTCCGCCTGAGCGGAGCCTGCCTGTCCGGCGGCTTTCGGCCGACAGGCCAACGATTGACGTTGACGAGTCCGCAAACGTCGCCGCGGCGGCACCATCTGGGCAAGCCCCCGATGCGTGCGCAAGTAATGGGGACAATAGGGAAAGACACCCGGAAATAGCCGGGTTGCGATAGGTTGGAGCTTATGGCACTTGCACTGTATCGACGTTATCGACCGGACACGTTTGAGGGGGTCATCGGTCAGGATCAGGTCACTGTTCCGCTGATGCGGGCCCTCGACAGCGGCAAGCTCACGCATGCGTACCTGTTTTCCGGGCCGCGTGGCTGCGGTAAGACCAGTTCCGCGCGTATCCTCGCGCGGTGCATCAACTGCGCCAAGGGGCCGACCTCGCATCCATGCGGGGAATGCGCCAGTTGCAAGGACCTCGCCACTGGCGGTCCAGGTTCCATCGACGTGGTGGAAATCGACGCGGCCAGTCACAATGGCGTCGACGACGCCCGTGAACTGCGAGAGCGCGCCGGATTCGCCCCCGCTCGGGATCGCTATAAGATTTTCATTCTTGACGAGGCGCACATGGTCACCCAGCAGGGTTTCAACGCGTTGCTGAAGATTGTCGAGGAACCGCCGGACCATGTGATGTTCATCTTCGCGACCACCGAACCCGACAAGGTGATCGGCACCATCCGTTCGCGTACCCATCATTACCCGTTCCGGCTGGTTCCCCAGGAGGTCATGGGACCGTATCTGGAGGAGATTTGCGCCAAGGAAAGCATCAAGCCGGAACCCGGCGTGCTCAAGCTGGCGATGCGCGCCGGCGGCGGTTCGGTGCGTGACACCCTGTCGGTGCTCGATCAGTTGATGGTCGGCGCGGTTGACGGCGTGATCGCCCACGACGCCGCCGTGGCGCTGCTCGGCTTCACGCCGGAGGCGCTGATCGGCGAGGCCGTGGACGCCGTCATCGCGCGTAACGGCGAAGCGCTGTATGGCGTGGTGCAGAAAGTCGTGGTGGGAGGATTCGACCCGCGTCGGTTCGTCGAGGATCTGCTGGCGCGGGTGCGTGATCTGCTGGTGCTGACATTGGGCGGCGCTCAGGCAGAAAGCGTGCTTTCCGATGCTGCCGAGGCCGAGGACATGGACGACCTGCGTAGGCAGGCGTCGTCGCTTGGCTTGGGTGCGTTGACGTCGATGGCAGAAACCATCAATACCACCCTGGGGTCTATGACCGGGGCGATTTCTCCGCGCATGCGGCTCGAATTGCTCGCCGCGTGCTTACTTGCCGGGCGAGAGGGACTGGATGTCGCGCCGGCCGCGGGCGGCACTGCGCCCGGGGCGGACTCTGCAGGTACTGGCCGCGGAGCTGCAGGAGTGAATGCGCGAACAGGCGGCATCGCCGAGAGCCGGTCAGGCGGGACGACTCCGCGCAGGGGAGGATTCATCGGATCCGCTCGCAACCAGCAGACGGACGCTCGCCAATCGGCGGCAAGCCAGACGAATACCTCACCACGCCGCACCGCCGGCACC
>OATA01001377.1_pt1 | contig 14613 bp, 5 predicted proteins | sample 1516451 | NCBI WGS metagenome assembly OATA01 (sample SAMEA2579905, study PRJEB22360) | human gut metagenome | biome: human gut; feature: human-associated habitat; material: faeces | place: Denmark | collected 2008/2010 | reverse complement strand
CAAGGCATGCATTCGAGCGGTGTCACCAGCAATTCCAGCGTCCCCGGTCTTCCCCGCATCGTCGGCGGCACCGCCAGGCACATCGTCGGACGCATCCCCCTCGCATATGTCCTCGCACGTGACGATCTTGCCGAGTGATGCCAACGCGTTCATGGCGGCGTCCACCGGCTCCAGCCTGGCCGGGTATCCCTCATGATCCCGTCCGCCGCCGACGCTGACCAGCGGGCATCCCATCACCGTGGCAACCCGAGAGCGCACATACAGTGCGGTCTGCTGCAGATTCATGCCCAGCGCGGGCGCCGTCTGGTTCCTGAGCATCGCCAATTCGAGCAGCGCGAACAATCCCTGCACGAACGGCTCGTCCTTCAACGGTCGTGTGACCGATGAATACCGTACAGGCACGCCGTCATGACGCAGCCGTTCGCCGATCGTGCGCACGGTGGCGTTGTCGTGCGCGATGACAGCCATGTCGTTCCAGTTGCGTCCTTCAAGGATGTGGGCTTGCTTGATGCGCCATACGACGTCTTCCGTCTCTTCGTCGGCCGAGCGGTACAGCGCGGTTTTCAGACTGCCATCGCCCGGCAGCGGATCGGCCTGGGGCAATGCGACAATCGGCAGGCTCGCCGGCAGCTGCGGCAATTTGCCCGGCCTCTGCGGCAGAGGAACCGTCTCGTCCTGCGTGGATCGGATGGACAGGGAGATACGGGATGCGACCAGATCGCGATACGTATGACCGTCGACGTGGTCCACCGCACGCTCCTCAACTCGGCCATTTCCGGCACCGCCAGCCGGCAGACGAACCATGTCGGCGCCAAGCTGACGACGAATCTGGTCGAACAGGTATTCCGGATATGACCCGCGGAATGTCTGCACGGCCTCGTCCGGATTGCCGACCAGCAGCAGCCGCGTCCCCGCACCGCGCAGCGCCTTCAGGAACGTGAACCCGGCGAAGGTGAGGTCCTGACAGTCATCGACGACCAGCAGACGCGGCAGATCGTCATCGCCAACCATCCCGACCGCCTTGGCCCCCTCGACCAGCAGACGCGACGAGTCCAACCGATACTCGCCCGGGTACATACGACTCACCGCGGTCTCGTATTCGCGGCGCAACGCGAACGCGAGACGCCACTGCACATGCAAACGCTCGACGCGCGGCGACCAATGCCTCAACGCCGACAGGGCCGTTCCTTCACGATCCTCGGAAACGCCCAGCTCATCCATGCGGGCCAACATGTCGCGCAGCTGCATGACGAAGGCGGCATTGACGCCTACGCCGGAATCCGCATCACCACCCTCGCCGTCGTTCCCGGCCACGGCATCGGCCAGCACGCCGTCCCAATCATCCCTGGCGAAGTATTCGCGCAGCAACGAACACGTGCCGCATGGATCCCCCGCCCGCACATGAGCCACATGGACGGAGCACACCGAACGCAGCAGCGCATCCTGCTCGGCGCCGTTCAGCAACCTCGGCAGCGGCTCGCCCGACCTCGAACGCATGACGGTGATCAGCCGGAACGCGATGGCCGACAGCGTCGTGACCGGTCGCGCCTGGGAGGTCGCCCCCAGCTCGCGAATCACCTGATCGCCTATCACATCGGCGATCTGACGCCCGGATACCGTCATCATCGCTCCGGATTCGCCGAACCGTCGCAGCCCGGCCATCAAGGCATCACGGGCCAGCGTGCTCTTGCCCACGCAAGGAGCACCAACCACCAGCAGCGCCTTGCCGGATTCCCCCTCAAGCAGTGCTTCAACCGCCTTCATGGCACCTCCATTCCCGTCGCCGGCCCCGTCGTCCGTCAGACAGTTCCTCCATCATATGCCAACAATCGAAAACCGAACCATATGTTCCGTTTTTTATATCAGTTTTATTCTGGACTAACTGCGTCATCGCACGGCAGCTCCTGCCTGCGGCGAGCACTCCTCAGCGCTCCCCATCAAGGGTTGTGCGTGGGAACACCTCGGAATAGAGTAAGAAGAAGAGATGTCGTAAGGGGGGGGGGATAGCCAAATGCCGGCACAGCCAACACCGCCGCGGATATCCGGCTATGATTTCATCCAGCCACTCGGCACCGGCGCCACAGCCAGCGTATACCGGTACCATCAGCGCGTCCCCAGCCGCGACGTCGCCATCAAGGTCAGCAGCGCCACCCTCGACCCCCGCGCAGCCGCCCGATTCCGCAATGAGGCGAACTACATGGCGGAGCTTTCCGCGCACCCCTACATCCTTTCCATCCACGACGCCGGCGTGACCAGCACCGGACTTGGCTACATCGTGCTGGAATACGCGCCCGGCGGCTCCTATAAGGAGCTGATCCGCAAGCGACCACTCACCGCCGACCAGATGCTCGACCTGGGCATCAAACTTTGCAGCGCCCTGTTCACCGCGCACTGCAAAGGCATCCTGCACCGCGACATCAAGCCCGCGAACATCCTCATCACCCCGCAGGGACTGCCGGTGCTCGCCGATTTCGGCATCTCCACGAATGTGTATCAGGCGGGAACCCAGACCGGTTTCTCCGTGCCATGGGCCGCGCCGGAAGTGCTGACCGGACGCAGCGGCGGCACCGAAGCCGCCGACATCTACTCCTTGGCGGCGACCCTGTACGCCACACTGACCGGCCGTTCGCCGTATGAGCATGGTTATCAGGCGCATACGCAGCAGGAACTCGCGCAGGTCATCGTCAGTCGCCGCCTGCCGCCAATCGGCCGCCCTGATGTGCCCGCGGACGTCGAACGTGTACTCGTCAGGGGGCTCGACAAGAACCCGGACAACCGTTACGGCACGGCGCTGGAATTCGCCCGCGCGATGCAGCAGGTGCAACAGGCTTACTACGGCCATGCCACGCCCGTCACCGTGGAAGGCGTCCCCGAATATCCCAGCAGCATGACCGGCAAGCGCCGCGTCGCGCCCGGCCCCGCGAACGTGACGCGAATGGACGCTCCCACCGGTGCGTGGAAGAAGCCGCTGTCCATCACGGCCGTGGTCGTGGCTGCGCTGACGGCGGTCGTCCTGACGTTCGTCTTCGTCGTAATGCCGCACATGGATGACACCGCGACGCGCAACCGCACATCGGTCTCCACGCCGGGCGCCACCGGCGACTCCAACGGAACGGACGGCAATCCCGACGACATCACGGGAGCCGAAGTGGTGCCGACGCCCGAAAACCTGAACGGAACCTACGACGGCACCACCGTCACGTTCACCTGGACGAACCCGCAGCCCAAGGACGGCGACATGTACGCATGGTCGCCGGTACAGGGCAATTCTGCCACTTCCGGCCCCAGTACCAGCACCAACATCGTGGCCGACCGCAAAGTCGAGCTGCATGACGTGACCGACAAACAGACCTGCATCGAAGTGAAGATCGTGCGCAGCGACAAGCAGATGTCCCAGGATCCGGCCATCGCATGCGCGGTGAGGCAATAGGAACGCACTATATGAAGGACTGCACCATGCGGCACGGCATTGCACGAGAAGCGAGCAAACGAGAGAGAAGAGGATGCCATGAGCAAGCAGCCTAACCAGCGCCAACGCGAGCGGGCGTTCCGCTCCTCCATGCGCCGCCTGGTCTCGCCTGACGCGCACCGTTGGGCGATGCCCGTCATCGCGCTCGTCATGCTGATCGGCATCATCGCCGGCGCCATCTGGGTGAGCTCCATCACCCGCCAACACGTGCATCTCGACGACGGCACCGTTTGGGTCACCTCGCTCAAGAACCGCAAGGCGGCCCGCTTCAACGTCAAGCTCAAGGAACCGGATTCGGCGGTGGCCTCGTCTGCAGCCCGTTTCGACATCGTCCAGCACGACAGCGACACGGTGCTCACCGAAGGCGCGAAGGCCACCGGCATCTCCTCCGCCACGCTGGGTACCACCGGCAGGACGGAGACCAAGGGAGACACGACCGCGGTGACCGGCGGCGGCACCATCGCCTTCCTGAACACGAAAAACGGCAACGTGTGGGTCGGTCGCAGCTCCGACCTCAACTCCGTCAACCCCGCCACCAGCGACCCGTCCATGCGGCTGGGCACCGGAGGCAAGATCGCGGTCACCCATGACGGCACCGTGTACGGATACCGGCCCTCCGACGGTACCGTGCTCACGATGCAGGATCCGACAGGCAAGGCCGTGCAGGGTAGCTCCCTCACCGAAGGGAAGACCGTATCCGCCGACGATTTCACCGTGGTGGACGGCACCGCGGTCGTCACATCCGAGGGCAGACTGTACTGGCACAAGGGCAGCGCCGACACCGGCGCCAACAGCCCGTTGACGCTGCAGTACCCCGACACGGACGGCCGTCAGGAGTCCTGGGTCGCGGCCGCCGGCAAGAACGGCCTGTACCTGGTCGAACTGGGCAAGGGAGAGAAGAAAGTCAACACGCTCACCTCCGGCGGTGCCGGAGACGCAGCCAAACCGGTCTCCACCGACGGCTGCGTGTCGGCCGCGTGGGCGCAAAGCGCGAACAATTACGTGCGTGTATGCTCGCCGAACGTCAGCAACCCGGAATTTGGCTCGCTGCAATCGGTCAGCGCCACGTCGGATTTGGTGTTCCGCACCAACCACCGCCTGACCGTACTCAACGACGTGGTCGACGGCAACGTGTGGAACCCTTCGGACTCCACCAAGGTCATCAAGATACAGTGGAACACCATCCAGACCGAGCAGACCGCCCAGCAGAAGCAGAACGACCAGTCCGCCAACAACCAGCGCAACTTCAACAAGACCTGTTCCGCGCAATCCGGGCAGATCAAGGCGCAGGACGACGAGATCGGCGCCCGCGCGGGCGGACAACAGATCCTCGACGTGCTGCGCAACGACGAGCAGACAGACTGCTCCGTGCTGCAGATCACCAAAGTCGGGGCCCCGGCGGGCGGCGATATGACCGTATCGCCGGTGTACGACGGCCGGTACCTGCAGCTGGACGCCTCGGCGGCCTCGGCCGGCACGGTGACGTTCACCTATGACATCAGCGACGGGCGCGGCCAGACCTCGACGACCAAGGTGACGGTCACGCTGACAGGCTCGTCCGCCAATCACGCTCCCAAGCAGGCCGACACGCCGCCCGAATACGACGTGGAGCAGGGTGCCACGTACACGACGAACGCACTCGGCAGTTTCCAGGATCCCGACGGCGATCCGATGACATTGGTGTCGGCGGTCCCGCAGAACAGCGACCAGGTCGTCGTCTCCACCCGCGCAGACGGGCAGCTCGTGTTCAACACCGGTTCCGCCACCTCGGGGCGAGTGGGCGTGCAGGTCACCGTCTCCGACGGGCAGAACACCGGCACCGGACTCGTGTACTTCTCCATCCGCCCGGCAAACACGCTGCCGGCGACCATCGACGCCGTGGTCAAGCAGACCACACCGAACACCGAGACCACGGTCAACCTCAAGCCGTACGTGCATGGCACATCGGCGCAGCCCGCGCAGCTGTCCACCGTGGAACCGCCCGCGAAAACCAGCGCGACCATGAACGCGGCGGACCTGTCCTTCACATTCAAGGCCACCGCCACGGGCACGTATTACGTGCCTTACACCGTCACCCAAGGCTCCATCCCGTCCACCGGCCTCGCACGTCTTGAGGTGCAGCCGGCCGCGGGCAAATCCGCCAAGCCAGTCGCGGCCAACGATGTGGCGCTGCTCGGTTCGAACAACACCGCCATCGTCGAACCGCTCGCCAACGACGTGGATCCGATGGGCGGCGTGCTGTCGGTCACGTCGGTCGATGCCGACCCGTCGCTGGGCATCAAGACCGGCCTGGTGAGCCACAAGCGCGTGTATCTGACCGCACGGCAGGTGCCGACCAAGCCCGTGGAGATCACGTACACCGTCGCCAACGCGGCCGGCTCATCCACCGGCACGATAGTGCTGCAGCCGCCGGCACTGACCGCCGGCAACTCCGCGCCCAAGGCGTCGAACGTCAACACGCAGGTGCGCACCGACGGCATCGTGTCGGTGAACGTGCTCGACCATGTCTCGCATTCCGACGGCACCACGGTGACGCTGCAGCAGAAGCTGCAGTACGACAAGGACACGTTCAAGGGACTGGTGTTCGTTTCCGGCGACACCGTGCGTTATCAGGCTTCCAAACAGACGGGCGTGTTCCCGGTGACCTACACCGTCAAGGACAATCTCGGCAACTCGGCCTCCGGCACAATCACCATCACCGTGCATCAGAAGGACGCCAAGAACAAGGCCGCCCCCACTCCGCAGGACGTCGAGGCGCAGGTGGCCGCGGGTCAGAAAGTGCGCATACCAATTACACTGACCGGCATCGACGTGGACGGCGACGACGACCAGCTGCTCGGCCTGGGCAACAAGGCCCCGCAACTGGGACGCATCACCGAAGTCGGCGCGAACTACATGATCTACGAGGCGTACGAGGACTCGTCAGGCACCGACACGTTCTCCTACGCGGTGGAGGATTGGACCGGCCAGCGCGCACAGGCACAGGTCAGGGTGGGCGTGTTCCAGGGCGCGTCCGACTCCGGCGTGTACGCGCGGGACGACGAGATCACGCTGCGCCCGCACACGGCGGCCACGGTGCCGGTGACGCTCAACGACATTTCCGGGGACAACACCGATCTGACCGTTTCGAAGAAACTGGAGTCACAGGGTATCTCCGGGGCGAGCGTGAAGGACAACATGATCTCGTTCACCACGCCCGACCAGGCGGGAACGTTCTACATCATGCACACGGTCGCCGATAAGGCCGGCCTGAGCGACACCGCGACGTTGACGGTCAACGTCGACCCGAATGCGACCATCGAGCCGCCCACCGCCTATGACTACCGCGTACCATCCGCCGCGACCATCGACAAGCGGACCGTCGAGGTCGATGTCTCGCAGTGGATTGCCAACCCGTCCGGCACCGCGAACGAACTGAAGGTCGGCGTCGACCCGTCCGCCACCGACCACGCGAAGGTCAAGGGCGGCGAGAAGTCGACCGTCATCTCCGTGGATCTGACCGACGAGGCCCGTTCGGTGCCGTACACGGTAACGAACACGACGTACGGCATCACCTCCACCGCGTTCATCCAAGTGCCCGCATACGGCGTGTTCCCGCCGACGCTGCGTCCGAAGGCGCCGCCGCTGAAGGTGAACTCGCGCGAGACCATCACCATCAACATCGCCGACTATGTGCGTGTGGGCGCCGGCAAGACCGCTTACGTGCAGTCCCCCGAATCGGTCAGCGCCACCAAATCGGATGGCGGCGACCTCTACGTGAACGACACGACGCTGAAATTCACCGCGCCGAAGGATTACAGCGGTCCCGCCTCGATCACGTTCACCGCGGCGGACGGCAAGGGCAACGACAAGACGCAGATCATCAACTCCGCAGTGCTGACCCTGCCGATCACGGTCATCGGCCGCGAAGTGCCACCGCCGACCTTCTCGTCGTCCACGATCGACGTGGTGGCAGGTGAGGATGCGAAGATCATCGACCTGACCGCGCTGACCCACTCCCCCGCTGGCACATACGACGATGAGAAGCAGTACACATATTCCGGCGGCAGCGAATCGGGCGGCATCACCGCGCGCGTCAGCGCCTCCGGCCAGTTGACCGTCAGCGCCCCCAAGGACGCTACCGTGGGATCGCTGGCCAGCATCCCCGTGACCATCATCTATTCGGGCGGCACGGTCAAGGCCGGCATGACCGCCCGCGTGGTGCAGTCGAACCGCCCGCTTGCCCGTATCGGCGCGAAGACGGTGAAGCTCAAGGCCGGTTCGACCGAACGGGTGGACCTGTTCTCCGACGCCTACAATCCGTTCCCGGATTCGTCGCTGACCGCCGTCAGCTGCAAGTCCGACGATTCGGCGAAGCTGACCGTGAACTGCTCTTCGAACGGCAACATCAGCATCACCGCCGGAACCGATATCGGCGCATCCTCGAACACCGTGCTCGTCACCGTGCAGGACGGCACCCGTTCGCGCGACCGACAGGTGACCGCCACCATCACCGTCTCCGTGGTGGACAAGCCCGGCGCGCCGCTGCTCTCCCCCGTCTCCGGGCAGCCGGCTGACGGTTCGGTGAACCTCTCGTGGACCGCAGGCGCGGCCAACGGCAGCCCGATCACCGACTACGAGGTCGATTGGGACGGCGGCAGCAAGTCGTGCGGCGCGGTCACCACCTGCCAGATCACCGGGCTGACCAACGGCAAGGAATACTCGTTCACCGTCAAGGCGAAGAACGAGGTCGGCTGGTCGAAGCCGTCTACCTCGGTCAAAGCCATGCCCGACAAGGTGCCCGATCCACCGAAGAAGGTCACCACCGAGGCCGGCTACCAGCGTGTGACGGTCAAGTGGGATGTTCCGGATTATGTCGGTACGAAGCCGGACAGCTACACGGTGACGCTGACCGGTTCGGGCGGCGGTTCCGTCACCAAGGAGACCTCCGGCAATTCCCTAGTGTTCCCAATCGACAACAGCGCCACCGGCGATGGCACCTCATACACCGCCACCGTCAAAGGAAAGAACCGTGCCGGCGAAGGCCAGCCCAGTGCCGCCAGCAACGCGGCGACGCCCTGGGGCGACCCGGACGCGCCGACGGTCAGCCTATCGGTAATAAAGGGCAATACATTGAAGGCCACGTTGACGCTCGGCAACATGCACAACGCGGGATGTTCCAGCGTGGAACTGAGCGGCGCAATCTCCATGTCGGCCCCCTGCGGCACCCACACCTTCACCGATACGATAAGCCGCGATCAGTGGTATGAGGAGCTCAGTGTCAAGGCGACCGTGAACCCGCAGCAAAGCGGCGCCAAACCAGCTTCGGCTGACTCGAACAAGGTGACGCCGCAGTACAAGATACAGCCTCCGAAAAACCTGCAGGTGACGCTCAAAGGTAACGAGTGCTCCGTGTCAGTTGGCGGTAATGGCGAGCATGACGGACTCTCCATTTTCGCCAACGGTCAGGAGTACAGAGGCAACGGCGATTCAGCCGCCGCAACTTACCGCATCAACCCGTGGGAAACCTGCGGCACTGTATCAGCTACGCAGTCGTTCAAGGGGCACTCCAGCGAAGCCATCATATTTGACGGTAAGGGCCTTGTATACAAGACCCCAGCGAAGATCGAACCGCCTACGCTGGCGTGGAGCACGACAGACCGTAACCGCATCACGGTGTCCGGCGGCAGCGTGAACCTCTACGGCCAGCCGGCAACGGTCCTTGTCGCGTTCTCCACTACCAGCGGCAAGCCGACCGGTGGAAGTGATTGGAACGTCACATGGAGCACAGCTTCGAGGCAGGGGTACATCGATATCTCATCGTTCAGGATCGACACGGAAAAGCTGTATTGGTACATCAGCGTGACCGGTGCCGACTCCGCGCTGAACACCGCCGACGACATCAGGGAAGTCCAAGGAATGCGCAAACCGGCCGAGGGATCCGGAACGGTCACGGAAGGCGTAGACCCGAGCCGCATCCGACGCCGGTCGTTCGGTTCCATGCCATCCATCAGCACACTGGCCTCAAACCGACCATGATTTATCAACCATCCATCAACCGATACGACAACACCGTCCACCACACACATCAAGGAGTATCACGATGAGCGAGAGCAACGAACTCGACGACGCCACGCAACTGTCCGACAGGACGGTGTTGTCGGACAAGACCGTCCTGTCGTCCGGCAACACGGCTCAGTCCGCCGAGGCCACGACGAATGCAGCCGCACCGAGCACAGTGAAAAACAGTGCCGGGGAAAACACAGCCGAGAAAAACGACACCGCGGAAGGCAACGCGGAAAAGAGCACAGTAGCGCGGTCCATCTCATCAGCGAGCGGCGATGGGACTGAGGTCTCCGATGAAACGGTGTTGTCCGACGGCACCGTGATTTCCGAGACACCGCATGCCAGGGGCGGTGCCGCGGTTGGTGAGGCCGACAAGTCGAAGGGGGCACCGACCGTGGCCATTCCTACGTTGCCGAAGCGCCGCGGAGGTGCTGCTGCCAGCAAGGCAATCCGAGGCAAAAAGTCGGCACAAGCCAAGAGCGTACAGAACAAGTCGGCGCAGTCCCCGGTGCAGAACAAGACGAACGGCGAGGCCGTCTCGCCCGTCAGTGACACCGGCGACAACACCACGAACAACGGCCCGACCAAGACCGGCGTCGATCTCGATGCGACGCAGCTGAGCTCCATACAGCACCCGACCACCGCACCCGCGGCCAAGATTCCGAACGTCGCCTTTCCCAAAGCCAGAACCGCGAATACTCCCGTGGCGGCAGCCGCGCGCCCAGTGACCGCGAACCCGGCCATCGCGAACACCAACCCGCAGACCCCGGCCAGCGCCGACGACATCGCCTACTTCAAGCAGGCGTTCGACGCGCTGCTCGCGAACGTCTCCACCGTCGTGGTCGGCAAGGCACATCCGATCCGTCTATGCCTGACCGCCCTGCTCGTCGGTGGCCATGTCCTGCTCGAAGACAACCCAGGCACCGGCAAGACTCAGCTGGCACGAGGCATCGCGAGCTCGATCAACGCGTCGTTCAAGCGCATCCAGTTCACGCCCGACCTGCTGCCGTCCGACGTGGTCGGCATCACCTTCTACGACCAGAAGCACGGCGAGTTCGAGTTCCGCGAGGGCCCGGTATTCGCGTCCATCGTGCTCGCCGACGAGATCAACCGAGCCTCGCCGAAGACCCAGTCCGCACTGCTGGAGGTCATGGAGGAACAGAAAGTCACCGTGGACGGCGTCACGCACGACGTGCCGCAGCCGTTCATCGTGATCGCCACGCAGAACCCGATCGAACAGCTCGGCACATACAAGCTGCCCGAAGCCCAGATGGACCGTTTCCTCATCAAGACGTCGGTCGGGTACCCCGGCCATCAGGTAAGCGTCGATCTCCTGCGGCAGGTCAACATCCGCGACCGCGCGCAGACCGTCTCCCCCGTGCTCGCCGGCGATGACATCCTCGCGCTGCGCGGCATCGGAGAGCGCATCCACATCGACGACAACATCCTCGAATACATCGTGCGCATCGTCGAGGCGACCCGTCATGACGAGAACATCGCCATCGGCTCGTCCATGCGAGGCGCGTTGGCGCTGACCCGCTGCGCGCGCATCTGGGCGGCCTCCGACGGGCGCGGATACGTGGTGCCGGACGATGTCAAGGATCTGGCGGTCGCCGTGCTGTCGCACCGCATCAAGCTCACCGCCGAAGCCACCTTCGCCGGTCTGACGACGGACGAGACCATCAGCCGGATGCTGGAGACCGTGCCGGTACCGTCGCTCGGCGCGTGAAAGGCGTTCCATGCGCAGGCACAACGACAGTTCATCATCCGAAGCAAGGCCGCAGAAGCCGCAGAAGCCGCGGAAACCGCGCAAGCCGAAACCACGGAACGAGCGAGGCCAACAGGCATCGGGCAAGTCGGCGCGTCACAGGCGACGGCTTAGCTCGGCACGCCTGTGGCGCCGCTGCAAGCGCGCGGTCAGGCGATTCTTCACCTCGTTCATATCCCCACTGGGCTGGACCGTGGTCGTCATCGGCATCGTATGCGCGGCCGGATTCCCGTTGGTTCGCTGGCATGAGCTGCTCGCCATCGCCGCGGTGGCGCTGATGATGATCCTCTGCGCCATCGTGCTCTCGCTTGGCAATACCGGGTTCAAGGCGTCCATCGCCGTGTCGCGCCGCCGCGTCACCGTCGGCGACGACGTCCATGTGACCGTGGACATCGACAATCCCGGGCGCACCCCCACCACGACCGCACGCGGCGACCTGCCGTTGGGCGAGGCTCACGAGCGGTTCGGCATCCCCATGCTGGCGCCGGGCCAGTCCAAGCAGACCGATATCGAGTTCACCACCGTCTCCCGCGCCGTCTTGACCGTCGGACCGTTGAACATCCGCAAGGGAGACCCGTTCGGGCTGGTGCGCCACGAGAAGGCGCTGGCCGAACGCATCACCGTCTATATCCATCCGAACATCGCGCGGCTCAACACGCTCAACGCCGGCGTCGCACGGGATCTGGAAGGCCAGCCCAGCGGTCAGATCGTCGACGACGACCTCGACTTTTACGGGCTGCGCGAATACGAGCCGGGCGACGACGTGCGCAACGTGCACTGGCTCAGCTCGGCGAAGACCGGCACGCTGATGATCCGCCAGTACGAGGCGACGCGGCGGACCGACACGAGTATGACGCTCGACGTGAACCCGCAGGATTACGTCAGTCAAGAGGAGTTCGAGATGGCCGTGAGCGTGCACGCCTCGCTGGGCGTGCAGTGCCTCAAACAGGACCGTCCGCTGCAGACGCATGCCGGCAGCGCGCATGACACGCCGAAATTCCCGATGGGGTTCCTGGACGATTGCAGCGCCATCACCCCGCGGACCGACGACAACCCGAATCTGGTGGAGAGCACGCTGCGACACTCGCCCGACAGCTCGTTCTACTTCTTCACCGTCGGCTCGCTCAAGCAGCTCGACCATATCAAGCGCATGGTGCTCGCGCTGCCGAAATCCGCCACGTGCCTCGTGCTGCAGACCTCGCCGGGCGACGTGCGCGCAATCAAGCATTTCACGGACTTCACGCTGGCCACCGTCGGCTCGCTTGACGACCTGCCGCTCATCATGGAGGTGCTCGCATGAACGATGTGATCGACAGCTCACTCGGCTCGTTCTCCTCCACGTCAGCCGTGGACGCCCTGCCCGGCCAGGTCGGGCAGACCAGGTGTCCGTTCTCCGGTCTCGGCTCGACCGTGACCGGCACGGGCACCACCACCGGCTCATGGGCGGAATCCACCCATTCAGTGATCTGGCTGACACGCGGCGGCAACCGTCTGCCGCTCGCCCGCGTCGGACGCCGCTCCTGGGGCACGAACCTCATCAGCGTGGCCGTCATCGCGCTGACGTCGCTGATTGCCGCATCCAATCTTCTCGACGTGTACGGATCAGCCGCCATGTGGGCCGTCGCCGCTGTACCGGCCACCCTGCTCGGCGCCCTCATCGCCTATGCAGGGACCGCACCCGCGCTGCGCCTGTGGTGGCAGATCGTGTTCCTGATCGTTGCGCAGGGCGTCATCGGCCCGGTCATCGCGCTGAACGACACCGCCATCAGCCATGTGATTCCCTCTGTGGAAACGCTGTCACAGGGGTTCGTCAGCACCTTCGGCGCGTTCAAATACCTTATCGCCGTACCGCCGCCGACCGGTTCCGGCGATGGCAGCCTGATGGCGGCATGGACGATATGCCTATGGCTGTCATTCCTCGCCGGCGTGTTCGCCATCGGCGACAAACGGCAGCTCACCTATGGGGCGGCCGGGGGGGCTGGCCGCCCTGCCGATCGCCATCGAACTGGTGGTCTGCGCCCTGTTGGGCACGCAGACCGGTTTCCAGCCCATAGCCTCCGGCGTTCTCATCGGCCTCATCATGATCGTCTGGCTGTCATGGCGATGGCAACTTCTGGAACTGGGACGCTGGATCAGCGCCACGATCATCCTGCTGCTGGCGGCCGGTCTGGGCGTGGGCGCATGCATGGGCATCGGGCAGTCACGTCTGATCCTGCGCGACTACTACGATCCGCCGCTCAGCCCGTACGATTACGCAAGCCCGCTCAGCGGCCTGCGCTCCTACGTCAAGGACTACAAGGATGACACGCTGCTCACAGTCACGAATCTGCCCGAGGGCACGCCAGTCAGGCTCGCGGTGATGGACCAGTTCGACGGCAACGTGTGGAACCTGTCCGACTCCACCGAAGCCTCGGACTCATCCGACTACCGACGCGTCGGCACCCGCATCCCCAATACGGTGGACGGCAAGAAGTTCACCGCCACGTTCACCATCGACAAGGGTCTGAGCGACAAATGGCTGCCGCTGGCAGGAGCGGCGAGCAGCGTCGACGTCACGTCAGCGGGAAAGACCGGAGGCGCCAACGGAAACGGCGGCGGCGAATCCCGATCCTCCGCCGGCCACACGCTCTTCTACTACAACGAGAGCACGCAGTCGGCCATCATCCCGGCCGGGCTGTCCACCGGCATGACCTATACGGAAAGCGGCATCATCGCCTCCACACCCACCGACAAGGAGATCACCAAGGCCAACGCGGCGGTCACCAACCAGCCGGGCACCAAGGACGTGCCTGACTCGGTGGGCAAGTTCGCCTCGTCGGTGGCGGGCGGCGCAGGCGCAGGCGCTGGTCGCGCAGCTCAAGGATTCTGGTTGGTTCTCGCACGGCCTGACCGGCGACTATCCGTCGCTGCCCGGACATGGCAGCTATCGCATCAACGCGCTGCTCGCTGGATCCGCGATGGTCGGCGACAGCGAGCAGTATGCCTCCGCCATGGCGCTGATGGCCCGCGAACTCGGCCTGCCATCCCGCGTGGTCATGGGCTTCCTGCCCAAGAACGACGACGGCGACATCAGCAACGACCGCACCGAAACGGTCAACGGCACCTCGACCGTCAAATTCACCGGCAACGACATCGAAGCATGGGTGGAGATCAATCTCGAAGGCTACGGCTGGGGCGCGTTCTATCCGACGCCTAAAGAGACGAAGATACCCGACGACAACCAGAACCTCACCCCACCCAACCCGCAGACGCTGGTCCGACAGCCTCCCGTGCCGCTCACCGACCCGCTGCGCGACGAGGAGCAGGCACACAGCAAATCGGCGCTGGCCGG
>OATA01001369.1_pt1 | contig 14697 bp, 9 predicted proteins | sample 1516451 | NCBI WGS metagenome assembly OATA01 (sample SAMEA2579905, study PRJEB22360) | human gut metagenome | biome: human gut; feature: human-associated habitat; material: faeces | place: Denmark | collected 2008/2010 | reverse complement strand
GGGACGGAGGGATTCGAACCCCCAACAGCCGGCACCAAAAACCGGAGTTCTACCGTTGAACTACGTCCCAATGTGTGGTGTTGCCCAAAAGCAACTCGTTTAGTTTACCTAATCTGCGAGGGCATCGCAAACGCCATCGAGCAGGCGTACGGCGAGTGTCTGCGCGTCGCTGGCCGTGAAGGTGCCGTTGTAGCGCGTCATGCCCGTGAGCTCAATGCGAATGCGAGCCGGCTTCTGCTGCGCGGCGACATTGGCGGTGCGGATGCGCTGGGCCAGGTTGTGGCACTCGGCGAGGGCAATCGTGGCGCGCGGTGCGGCGTCGGCGGGCAGCTCGTCGCTTGCGATTTCGAGCACCAGGTCAACGTCGGTTGGGACCTCGGAGTCACAGAGCATCATGCCGCTGTTGTCGGTCGTTGCCGTGGCGATATTCCACATGCGCGACGCAACGCTGCGTGCGATGGGGTCCTCGCCGATAACGGCAATCTGGAAGCGCTCGAGCACGTTGGCGGCGCGAGCAAAACCGATGCGGGACTCGGCTTCGGTGACCGAGGGCTTGCCCTCCCACACATGGTGCAGGCGGTTGATGTAGGCGTAGGTGTCCTGGAAGGCCATGCCGTCGGCAAACAGGCCGACATTTTCCTGGAACTGCTGCAGGGCGGCCTCGGTATGCGGACCAAAGTAGCCGTCGTCTTCGCCACAGGCAAAGCCCAAAACGTTGAGAGCGCGCTGCAGGGCCTGCACATCGGCGCCATGGAAATTGGGCATGCGCAGATAGAGGGTGCGGTCGCCCAGTTTATACGAGGCGTCGACCAGAGCGCTCCAGCAGGGGATATCGACGGCACAGCCAGCGGCAAGGCCGCTATCGAGCCTAAAGGTGCCAACAGCCTGTTCGGTGGTGGTGCCAAAGCGCTTGTCGGCAACCTCGGTGTCATCGATTGTATAGCCGAGCTGCAGAAGGCGGGACTGGACGTCCTCGACGGCTGCTCCCTGCATGCCCGTTGTAATAGGTTCCATGAACGAACCCCTTTCGGCGTACCATTCGTACTATTTGAGCGTGTGTCGGATAGACAACGCAAAGGGATGCATAAACATGCACTCAACAGTGTAGCAAGTTGTACCCAAATACGCTGCTGACAGGTTTTATAACCCCCGCTAGTTAAGGCGCTCCACAAAGAAATCTGCCATGGAGAGGAACAGCTCGCGTGCATGCGGGTCGAGCGAAACGTCCTCGATGGCGGCCTTAGCTTTGGCGGTCAGGTCCAGTGCGTAGGCGTGGGCGTAATCGATAGAGCCAGTCTCCTGGAAGATTTCCACGGCGCGCGCGAGCTGCGCGGGGTCCTCGGTGCCCGAGGAGAGGATCGCTTCAATCTCGTCGTGATAGCGCTCATCGGAGAGGGCGTGTACGGCGACAAGCGTGCGCTTGCCCTCGGTGATGTCGGTGCGGAAGTCCTTGTTGGCGGCCTCCTTGGTACCGATCAAGTTGAGCAGATCATCTTGAATCTGGAAGGCAAGGCCCGTGTGCAGGCCAAAGGCGCGCAGCGCCTCAATTTGCTCCTCGCTGCCTCCGCCGATGATGGCTCCGGTGGCAAGCGGCGTGGCTCCGCTGTAGTACGCGGTCTTGTGCGTCGCCATGTCCAGGTAATCGTCGACCGAGATGTCGAAGCGCCCGTCGCGTACCCAACCCAGGTCGAGCGCCTGGCCCTCGATGGTACGAACGATCATCTCGGTGAGCTCGTGGAGCACGCGGAGTTTTACGTTGGGCTCCAGCGTGGGGTCGTCGAGAACCGTCTTGGTGACCATGGTAAGTGCCAGGTCGCCGCAGTTGATAGCAAGCCCCGTGCCCTCGGTGAGGTGCATGCAGGGCTTACCGCGGCGCAGCTGCCCGTTATCGGCGATGTCGTCGTGGATGAGCGCACCCGACTGGAAATGCTCGATGGCCGCCGCGGCGCTGCGGGCGCTCTCAAAGCTGCCGCCCACTGCGGTGGCGGCGAGCATGCAGATGAGCGGGCGGTGGCGCTTGCCGGCATTGGCGGTAAATGCCGAGAGCGGGGTATACAGGTAGCGCTCGATATCGGCAGAGGTCGCCTGTCCGTCAAAGAACGTGGCCAGATAGTCGTTGATCTGGTCAAAGTGCTGGGCTAAAAAGCTGGTAAACGGACTGGACACGGGTTCTCGCATTCTTTCTTAGGTTGCATCGTTGCGGTGTGCAGATACCATATTGCCACATTGGAGTTGCCGGCGCGTCTGTTTTGGCGATTTGGGGAAACGGGACGTGTGCGCGTGCCGGCTGCTTATATAAGCCTAAAGTGCTCGAGCGCCTTGACGACGCCATCTTTGTCGACCGAGTCGGTGATGTAGTCGGCGCGCTTTTTGAGATAGTCCGGCGCATTGCCCATGGCGATACCGACATCGACGGCGTTCATCAGCGAGACGTCATTGCTGGCGTCGCCGATGCCGTATACGGTTCCGTGGTGGGGATCGAGGGCGTCGAGTACAGACTGGATGCCCCCGCGCTTCGTGCATTCGCGGGGCGAGATTTCGGTTACCTCGAGTTCGAGCTCGTTAAAGCACAGCAGCGGCTCAAGTGCCTTATCTTGAGCGATGTGGTTGGCGAGCGATGTAGACATCAAGATCTTGTAGACACTGTAATGTTGCAGCTGCGTGACTGCGTCGCCCAGGGTGCGCGCGTATCCGGGGGCATCGGGGGCATCGGCACTCATGCGCACGACGCCGTTGAGGCCCTCAAAGCGGATGACCTCGCCCGATTGCTCAAGATAGGGGGCAAGATGCTGCAGCATGCTGGGCGTCATCGACAGATCGCGAATTGCGTGTCCGTTGATCTCGGCGTAACCGCCCGCAAGACAGACGATGCCGGTCCAGGGCAGCTCAAGAAGTTTGGGGTGGATGCAGCTGAGGGTGCGCCCCGTGCAGATAAAGGCCATGTTGCCGTTGGCGACAAACTCGCGGATTGCCTGCGAAACCGCCTCGTTGGGATAGGGGGAGAGGTCCCGCTCGTCTTCGGGAAGGTCTTGGGCGAGCCTGGGGTCTTGCCAGGCGAGCGTTCCGTCGATATCGAAGAAGCAGATATCGCCGCGCTTATGGGCTGCGCTGGCGGCAGGGGAGGCCGAGGTGGTGGGCACAAATTCCGGCTCGAGGCCCATGATCTGGTCAAAATGCTCTTTAACGCGGGGAACGGAGATGCCGATGACCACCTGGGCGGTCTTGCCGGTAATGATGAGGCCCTTGGCGCCCACCGCGACAAACGACGCGTTATCTGCAACGATGGAAGGGTCTGCGACCTCGACGCGCAGGCGCGTGGCGCAGTTGGTTGCGCCCACGATATTGCCAACGCCACCTAAAAGCTGAATTACCCGCTCAGCGAGGACGTGATCTTGATCGGATCGACTATCGACCTCGTCATTGGGGGATTGCTCTTTGGCAAAGTCGCTTCCCGTTAAACAATCGATTGCCGCGCGATTGGCAACATGATCCTCGCGGCCCGGTGTCTTAAGGTCATAGACCAAGATGAGTGCTCGAAAACTAACAAAAAAGATGAGGCTAAAGGCAAGGCCGATACCGAGCGCCAAAAGATAGGCACCGGCATGCGTGCGCATGAGCGGAATAAAGTTGAAGGCTGCCATCTCCATGAGGCCGCCCGAGAAGATGCCGACGATGCCAAAGAGATTCATGGTTGTGGCAAGGCAAGACGATAAGACGGCGTAGAGCAAAAAGAGCCCGGGGTGGGTGAACATAAAGAGAAACTCGAGTGGCTCGGTAACGCCGCAAACCACCGAGACGACGATGGCGGGCAAAAGGATGACCTTAAGGCCGGCGCGGCGCTCTGGTTTTGCGGTGGAGTAGAACGCGGCTGCGATGGCGGGAAGGCCAAAGAGCTTGACCCAGCCGGTGGCGGTAAAACCGGCCCACGGCGCAAGTTCATTAAGGGGGCGCGTGCTATGGGAGAGGATGGGGAGCAAGCTGCTCCACGTGGCGTAGATGCCGTCGTTAATGACCAGGTTGTCGTAGTAGATCGGCATGTAGAGCAGGTGGTGCAGCCCCATGGGCTCGAGCGCTCGCTCCAAAAGCACAAAGATGCCCACGCCAAAGGGGCCGACGCTCGTAAGTGCATGGCGCAGCGTTTCGGTCATTGCGTATACGGAGGGCACGATGGCGGCCGAGATAGCGGCAAGGGCAAACACGGCAAAAAAGCTGATGAGGTAGACCAGCGAGGAGCCCGAGAAGGTGCCGAGCCAATCGGGAACCTTGGCATCGTAGAAGCGGTCATGGATGGCGACGACGGTTGCCGATACCGCCAGCGGGCCGATAATGCCGGTGTCGAGCGTCTTGATGCCGTCGATGATGGTGATGCCGCTAGCGGAGGTCAAAGACGACGGGTACTTAAGTCCAAGATTGTCTCCGCTCAGCTTAATGATCTCGCTCAAAAAGAAGCAGTAGGCAAAATAGGCGACGAGAGCCTCGAGGCAGCAACGAGCCGGTTGTTTTTGGGCAAGACCGATGGGCAGCGCTACGGCAAAAAGGAGCGGGAGGCGTTTAAAGACCGTCCACGAGCCGCGCTGGATGATGGTCCAAAAAGCGTACCAAGGGGTTCCGTATACGGCGAGATCGCCGACGATGTCCGCAGTCGTTGCGAGAGCGGAGACGCCGACCATGAGGCCTGATATAGAAAACAGCATGGCGGGCGCGAACATTGCCCCGCCAAAGCGTTGGATTTTTTGCAGCATGTTCTGCCTTCCGAATATCGAGGCGCGTTGCGCGTGGGGAAACGTTTAAACAATGGATTCATTGTAGAGGACCAGACGAGTGTCGTACCGGCAGTTTTGAGCGAAACCGATTTGGGCATGACAGAAACCGTCAACGGCTAAATCCTGTCGCTTCACCGATATTCGGTTTAAACAACTTTAAGAAATGCTATCGTGCCTAGCCGGAAATGAATAATGTAGAGGTGAAACAATGCCAAAAGCGATATACGAAGGAATCTACCGAGAAATACGCTCGCGCATCATTAATGGGACCTATGCGTTTCAGGAGATGCTGCCAACCGAAGCCGAGCTGACCGCGGAATTTGGCTGCACGCGCAATACCGTCCGCCGCGCTTTGAGCATGCTGGCCGACGGGATGTTTGTGCAGCCCATACACGGCAAGGGCGTGCGCGTTATTTGGCTTAAGGGCGAAACCGACATGTTGGGCGCACTCGAAGAGGTTGAGTCGTTTGGCGAGTTTGCAAAGCGCAACAATGCCGTTGCATCGACGGACGTTAAGTCTTTCGAACATCTGGTTTGCACCGAGCAACTCTCTCGTCACCTGGGCTTTAAGGTGGGCGAGGAGTTGATTCGCGTAGTGCGTGTCCGAAGCCTCAACGGCAACGCGCGCCAAGTGGACCATGGCTATTTTTTGGCGTCGATCGCCAAGGGCCTGACTCCCGAGATCGCGGCAGATTCTATTTACGGCTATCTGGAGCACAAGCGCGGTGTCAAAGTGATGGCGAGCCGTCGTACGGTGAGTGTCGAGCTCGCCAACGATGAGGACTGCAGCTATCTTGACCTCGGCAAATACAACTGCGTTGCCGTCATGGAGAGTCAGTCGTACACCTCGGATGGCATCTTGTTTGAGGTGACGCACACTCGCACACACCCCGAGATCTTCCATTACCGCGTCAATTCCAAGCGATAGCCGGCTAGCTCGCAGCCTGACGAGACTCATGGCCTCAAAGAGAAAACGCCCGGTCAAACCGACGGTACATCGGCTTGACCGGGCGTTTTCTCTGCATTAGATAACAAATAATTGTTTATACAAAACTTGTCAAGTATCAAGTTGAAATTACCGTTCACCGAAGTTTTTCTACCGCTCTAGTAATACTTGTTCAAACAACTAGCCAAATAGCGTATCGTTCAAATCAGCAAAAGGGGCAAAGTCCCCGAGCCAATCTCCGAAGGCGGCGGCAAAGGGTGCCGCCACGGTGTGAAAGGGTGGATTGTAATGAAGAACGAAATGAGCAGAAGGCAGTTCCTGGGCTTTGCTGGTTCCGCGGCTGCAGTTCTTGGTCTGGGCCTCGTGGGTTGCGGTGGTTCTGCCGGCTCCGGCTCCTCTGCTTCTGGTGACGCTGCCGAGGTCTACTTCCTCCAATTCAAGCCCGAGGTCGACAAGGAGTGGAAGGAGATCGCCAAGGCCTATAAGAAGGAGAAGGGCGTCGAGGTCAAGATCGTGACCGCCGCTTCCAACACCTACGAGGAGAAGCTTAAGTCCGAGATGTCCAAGAGCTCCGCTCCGACCCTGTTCCAGGTCAACGGCCCCACCGGTCTTAAGAACTGGAAGGATTACTGCGCCGACCTGTCCGATACCAAGCTCCGCGGTGAGCTCATTGACGACTCCCTGGCTCTGCAGTCCGACGGCAAGGATGTGTGCATCGACTGGGTCCAGGAGAGCTTCGGCATCATCTACAACAAGCAGCTGCTCGAGAAGGCTGGCTACAAGGCCGAGGACATCAACTCCTTCGACAAGCTGAAGGCTTGTGCCGATGACATCCAGGCCCGCAAGGACGAGCTTGGTGTCGAGGGTGCCTTCACTTCCGCCGGCATGGACGACTCCTCCAGCTGGCGCTACACCACCCACCTTGCCAACATGCCGCTCTACTACGAGTTTGAGAAGGAGCACAACCAGGAGGACGACGAGATCAAGGGTGAGTTCCTCGACAACTACAAGCAGATTTTCGACCTGTACATCACCGACTCCACCTGCGATCCTTCGCAGCTTGCTTCCAAGACCGGCGACGACGCCACCAACGAGTTCGCAACCGGCAAGGCCGTCTTCTACCAGAACGGCTCTTGGGCCTACTCTGACCTCGTCAAGGCCGGCATGACCGACGATCAGATTGGCATGATGCCGATCTACATCGGTGTTGACGGCGAGGAGAACCAGGGCCTGTGCTCCGGCGGCGAGAACTACTGGTGCGTCAGTTCCCAGGCTTCCGAGGATGCCCAGAAGGCCACCGAGGACTTCATGTATTGGTGCGTCACCGCTGACACCCCGACCAGCATCATCGCCGACAAGATGGGTCTGACCGCTCCGTTCAAGAGCGCCAAGGAGACTACCAACGTCTTCTCGCAGCAGGCCGTTGCCATGGCCAAGGACGGTAAGAAGACCGTCGCTTGGGACTTCGTCTACATTCCCTCCGAGGAGTGGAAGAAGAACCTCAAGCAGGCTCTGATTGCCTACGCTGCCGATAACACCAAGTGGGACGGCGTCAAGAACGCCTTCGTCGATGGCTGGAAGACCGAGAAGGCTGCTTCCGAGTAAGTAGTTGCTGCCCAAGCTATCTGATTAGCGACAGGGGGCGGGCAGACGTTGGTTTGCCCGCCCCCTGCATATTGAAAGGACCCTTCTATGGGCAAAGCACTCAAGCGCTGGTGGCCGCTCTTTATGCTGCCCACGTGCCTGGCGTTTATGATCGGGTTCGTGATCCCCTTTATCCAGGGCTTCTATCTCTCGTTCTGCCAGTTTATTACCATCAACAATACGCACTTTGTCGGTATCGAGAACTACGTGCGCGCACTGTCCGATCCGCAGTTTGCCACGTCGTTCTTCTTTACCGTGGCGTTTGCCTTCCTGTCGACGGTGCTCATCAACGTGATCGCCCTGGCCATTGCGCAGGCGCTCACCCGCAAGGCGCTCAAAGGCACCAACATCTTCCGTACGATCTTCTTTATGCCTAATCTGATCGGCGGCATCGTGCTGGGCTACATCTGGCAGATTCTGATCAACTGCCTACTCTCCAACGTGGGCGCCCAGCTCATTGCCCTTAACTCTGCTGCTGGCTTCTGGGGCCTTATCATCCTGACCCTGTGGCAGCAGGTCGGCTACATGATGATCATCTACATCGCTGGTCTGCAGTCCATTCCGTCCGACTACATCGAGGCCGCCAAGGTCGACGGTGCCACGGCATGGCAGACGTTTTGGAAGGTTAAGATCCCTAACCTGATGCCGACCATCACCATCTGCCTGTTCCTGTCCATCACCAACGGCTTTAAGCTGTTCGACCAGAACCTCGCCCTTACCGGCGGCGCCCCCGCGCACTCCACCGAGATGCTCGCCCTGAACATCTACAACACGTTCTATTCGCGTGCCGGTATCGCATGGCAGGGCATTGGTCAGGCCAAGGCGGTTATCTTCTGCATCCTGGTCGTGGCCATCTCCATGATCCAGCTTAAGGCCACGAGGTCCAAGGAGGTGCAGCAGTAATGAAACGCGATAAGGTTATCAACCGCGCGCTCTCGATTTTCTTTACGATCCTGTCGCTCGCGTGGATCTACCCCGTGTTCATGATTGCGCTTAATTCTTTTAAGAAAGCGACCGCAATCAGCACCACCACGGCATTCGATCTGCTCACGCCCGAGACGTTCAACGGCCTCGCAAACTACATGCACGCCCTTAACGAGCAGGGCTTTGCCTCGGCATTTATGTACTCGCTCATCATCACGGTCACGTCGGTCGTGCTGATTCTGGTGTGCTGCTCCATGTGTGCTTGGTACGTAGTGCGCGTCAACAACAAGATCTCGAACTTCTTCTATTACCTGTTCGTCTTCTCGATGGTCGTGCCCTTCCAGATGCTCATGTTCACGCTGTCCAATTTGGCGGACCGCATCGGCTTCAACACGCCGTTCAACATCTGCTTTATCTATCTGGGCTTTGGCGCGGGCCTGGCGGTCTTTATGTTCGCCGGCTTTGTAAAGAACATTCCGCTCGAGATCGAAGAGGCGGCCATGATCGACGGCTGCAACCCGGTCCAGGTGTTCTTTAAGATCGTCCTTCCCATCATGAAGCCCACCTATCTTTCGGTCGGCATCCTCGAGACCATGTGGGTCTGGAACGACTATCTGCTGCCCTACCTTACGCTCGACTCCACCAAGTACAAGACCATTCCTATCTTGATCCAGTACTTCCGCGGCGGCTACGGCCACGTCGAGCTCGGCCCCATGATGGCCTGCATCATGATGGTCGTTATCCCCATCGTTATCATGTACATCCTCTGTCAGAAGTACATCATCGACGGCGTGGTGGCAGGTGCCGTCAAGGGCTGATGCCGTAACTGTTTTGCAAGTTTCTGCGGCGCCCTCAACATGGCGCCGCATATCGAAAGGTAAAGACATGGCCGAGATCGTTCTCAAGCATGTTCAGAAGGTGTATCCCAACACCGAGTCCAAAAAGAAGGGCTTCTTTGGCAAAAAGAAGAAGACCGAGGAGAAGAAGCACAACCTCAAGGTTACCGAGGACGGTGTGCTCGCTGTAGAGGACTTCAACCTCACCGTTCACGACCAGGAGTTCGTCGTCCTCGTTGGCCCCTCTGGCTGCGGTAAGTCCACGACGATGCGCATGGTCGCCGGCCTGGAGGACATTACCTCGGGCGATGTGCTCATCGACGGCAAGCGTGTCAACGACGTGGCGCCCAAGGACCGCGACATCGCCATGGTGTTCCAGAGCTACGCTCTGTACCCCAATATGACGGTGTACGAGAACATGGCATTTACGCTCGAGCTCAAGAAGGTTCCCAAGGACGAGATCGACCGCAAGGTTCGCTCTGCTGCCGAGATTCTGGGCATTACCGAGTACCTCGACCGTAAGCCCAAGGCGCTCTCCGGCGGCCAGCGCCAGCGTGTCGCTATCGGCCGCGCCATCGTGCGTGACCCCAAGGTCTTCCTGATGGACGAGCCGCTGTCCAACCTGGACGCCAAGCTTCGTAACCAGATGCGTGCCGAGCTCATTAAGCTGCGCCACGAGATCAAGGGCACGTTCATTTATGTTACTCACGACCAGACCGAGGCCATGACCCTTGGCGACCGTATCGTGGTCATGAAGGACGGCGTCGTCCAGCAGATCGCCACGCCGCAGGAGGTCTTCAACCATCCCGCGAACATCTTCGTCGCCGGCTTCATCGGCGTGCCGCAGATGAACTTCTTCGATGCCCAGCTGGTGCGCTCGGGCAACGGCTTTACCGTCAAGACCGAGGATATGAACGTGGCGCTCGCCCCCGAGACTTGCGCTCAGCTTGCCCTCAACTGGGACGGCGGCGACGTGAAGGAGATTACGGCCGGCGTGCGTCCCGAGCAGATCCTGCTTGCCGACAAGGGCGAGGAGGGCGCGCTCCAGGGTACCGTCGAGGTGACCGAGCTCATGGGCTCGACCGAGCATGTCCACGTGACCGCTCCCGATGGCCAGTTTGTCCTGATTATCCCCGTCGTCGACCTCGAGGCCAAGGGCGCGCTCAAGGCTGGCGACACCATCTGGTTCAAGTTCGAGAAGAACGCGACCCACCTCTTCGATAAGGTCTCTGGCAAGAACCTTATCTAGGCCCGGTGCATCCAGGCCTTCCCTTTGGGCGACTGCGGTATTGCCATCCTTTTGCCGCGGTCACATATAAGACTCCCCTCCCGTCCACTGGGCGAGAGGGGAGCCTTTCTTTGTGTTGGGACCGTTCGTCTGTCAGTTTGTCTCAATCTGTAACAGGAGGAGGGCCAAATTGGGTCTACCTGTTACAGATTGAGACAACGTCGAGCTGCCTGTCCTTTCTTCTCGATCTGTAACAGGTAGACTCAATTTTGCCGGCTAGATGTTACAGACCGAGATTGTTTGGTCGAGGCAGGCCACGGGCAACACAGGGACACAAAAAACGGAGCCGCGTTGCCGCGACTCCGTTTTCAAGAGGATGGGTAAGGGAAGCGAATTAGCTCAGGTGCCAGATCTCGTCGTTGTACTGGGAGATCGTGCGGTCGGACGAGAAGGTGCCGGCGTTGGCGATGTTGATCAGCGCCTTGCGCATCCAGGCGTCCTGGTCCTCGTAGTCGGCTAGCACGCGCTCCTTGGTCTGGATGTATTCCTCAATGTCGAGTAGGGCCATAAACCAGTCCTTACCCTTGATGTCGTCGTGCAGACGCTGCAGGCGCTCCGCGTTGCCGGTCGCCATAAAGGCCGGGTTGGTGATGAAGTCCACCAGCAGTTTAATGCCGGGCTTGCAGTAGAGCGCGCCGGCGTCATAGGTGCCGTCGGCGTAGAGTTGCTCGACCTGTTTGGACGAGGCGCCAAAGGTATAGATGTTCTCGTCGCCCACGAGCTCGGCAATCTCCACGTTGGCACCGTCGAGCGTGCACAGGGTCAAAGCGCCGTTGAGCATGAACTTCATGTTGGAAGTGCCGCTCGCCTCTTTGGAGGCCAGGCTGATTTGCTCGGAGATGTCGGCAGCGGGGATCACGCGCTCGGCAGCAGTGACGTTGTAGTTCTCGATCATGACGACCTGGAGGTAGGGAGCCACGTCGGGGTCGTTTGCGATCCACTGGGAAAGCGTCAGGATGAGGTGGATGATGTCCTGAGCGATGGTATAGGCAGGCGCTGCCTTGCCGCCAAAGATGATGGTGACGGGGTGCTTAGGTCTGTTACCGTTCTTGATGTCGAGGTACTTCCAGATGATGTAGAGCGCGAGCATCTGCTGGCGCTTGTACTCGTGGATACGCTTGACCTGAACATCGATGATGGCGTTGGAGGGGATCGTCACACCCTGATCGAGCGCCATGAACTGGCGCATGATGGTCTTTGCCTCGGCCTTGGTGGCGGCCAGGCGCTCAAGAATACTCTTATCGTCGGCGAAGTCGGCGAGCTTGCTCAAGTCGCCGGTGCTGCGCCAATCGGTACCGATCACATCGTCGAGCAGGCTGGCGAGCGCGGGGTTGGCTCCCTGGATCCAGCGGCGGAAGGTGATGCCGTTGGTCTTGTTGGAGAACTTCTCGGGGTAGATTTCGTAGAACGGATGAAGCTCGGTGTCCTCCAGGATTTTGGTGTGGAGTGCGGCGACGCCGTTGATGGAGAAGCCAAAGTGGATGTCCATGTGGGCCATGTGGACGGTGTCGTATTCGTCGATGATGGCAACGCGCGGGTCGTCGTGCTCGGCCTTTGCGATCTCATCGAGCTTGACGATAATGTCGGCGATGGCAGGGGAGACCTTCTGCAGGCTGGTGAGCGGCCACTTTTCGAGCGCCTCGGCAAGAATCGTGTGGTTAGTGTAGGCGACCATGGAGCGTACGATGGTCACGGCCTCGTCAAACTCGATGTCGTGCTTGGTGGTGAGCAAGCGAATGAGCTCGGGGATGACCATGGTGGGGTGCGTATCGTTAATCTGGACCACGGCGTAGTCGGCCAGATCGTGCAGGTTGCTGCCGCGCTCGATGGCCTCGTCGATCAGGAGCTGGGCGGCGTTGCTCACCATGAAGTATTCCTGGTAGATGCGAAGCAGGCGGCCCTGCTCGTCAGAATCGTCGGGGTAGAGGAACAAGGTGAGGTTCTTGGCGATCTCGGTCTTGTCGAAGTCGATGGAGCTGCCGGGTACCAGGCCGTCGTCGACACTCGCCAGGTCGAACAGGCGCAGGCGATTCTTGGCGGGCTGGCCATAGCCAGGCACGTCGATGTTGACGAGCTTGGAGGTGACGGCAAAGTCGCCGAACTCAACAGTGTAGGAGCGGTCGTCATCGATCAGGATATCCTGCTCGCCGAGCCACTCGTCGGGGACGGCCTTCTGCTGATTGTCGACAAAGCGCTGGCGGAACAGGCCGTAGTGGTAGTTGAGGCCCACGCCGTCGCCGGTCAGGCCCAGCGTGGCGATGGAATCCAGGAAGCACGCGGCCAGGCGGCCCAGGCCGCCGTTGCCGAGCGACGGTTCGACCTCAAACTCCTCAATCTTATTGAGGTCGTGGCCCGCGGCGGTGAGCTGGTCCTTAACCTCGCTATAGATACCGAGGTCGATCATGTTGTTGATGAGCAGCTTGCCGATCAAGAATTCGGCGGAGATGTAATAAAGCTTTTTCTTGCCATTGTTGAGCGGGCAGGCGGCTGAGCGCTTCTGCACGAGCTTAACAAGCAGTTTGTAAATGCGACGGTCATCGAGCTGCTCGAGCGAGATGCCAAAAGACTGCTCGGCAAGTTCTGCGAGATCGATACGGGGCATGTTTCCTCCTGTAATGGGTTGATTACATGTCTGCAATTCATAAGAAGCCCGCGCGAGGGGATTGGGGTGGCCTCGCGCGGGTAAGCAAGCGCGTCCGCACGGTGTGGTGGGTTCGGGCGCGGTGGCTCCTATTGGGGAAGCTCGATTTCGGCTTCCGACGGGATACGGAAGTAGGTCTCGGTCCAGTCGGTAAGCTTGTGCTCGAGCTCGCGGGTGATGGCACCATCGAGCATGCGCCAGGCCCAGTTGCCGCCTAGGGTGGCGGGGGTGTTGATACGCGCCTCGTTGCCCAGATTGAGCAGGTCCTGCATGGTGTAAATGCAGGTATCGCTCACGCTGGCGGCGATGGTTCGGTTGAGCGCGTCGGCTATGGACTCGCCTGCCTGCTGGTGGGTGTACAGGGCTGCCTGCTCGCGCTGACGCGGAGTGGCCGTACCCTCGAACCAACCGCGCGCCGTCTCGTTGTCGTGCGTGCCTACATAGGCGACGGTATTGGCGATATAGTTATGCGGCAGGTAATACGAGTTGGTGCCCTCAAAGGCAAACTGCAAGATCTTCATGCCGGGGAAGCCCGAGGTGTCGCGCATATCGATGACGCCGGGGGTGAGGAAGCCCAGGTCCTCGGCGATGATGGGCAGCGTGTCGAGTTTTTTCTCGAGCGTCTTGAAGAACTTGAGGCCGGGACCCTGCGTCCACGAACCGTAGGACGAATCGGGCGAGGAGAACGGCACCTCCCAATAGGCCTCGAAGCCGCGGAAGTGATCCAGGCGGATGACGTCGTACATGTCGAGGGCGGCGCGAATGCGGCCCTCCCACCAGGAGAAGCCGTCGGACTCCATGGCGTCCCAGTCGTAGATGGGGTTGCCCCAGTACTGGCCGGTGGCCGAGAACTGGTCGGGCGGCGTGCTCACCGGATTGCCGGCGGCGTCGATCTTAAAGAGCTCAGGCGTCGCCCACATCTCGACGGAGTCACGCGAGACATAGATGGGCAGGTCGCCGATGATGAGAATGTCGCGCTCGTTGGCATAGGCCTTGAGGCGGTTCCACTGGCGATCGAAGAAGTACTGCGTCATCTGGTGGTAGAGCATACGCGCCGGATGGTCGGCGCAGACCTTGGCGGAAGCCTCACCGCGGGTGCGGAGCTCCGCGGGCCACTCCCAAAACGCCTTGAGACCGCACTCCTCTTTGACGGTCATGAACTCACAGTAGGGGATGAGCCAGTCCTCGTTGGCTTGGATAAAGTCATCGAAATCGGCCGGCTTGTCGGCAGCAAAGCGCTCGGCGGCGCGGTCGAGAATCTGACGGCGGCCGCCAAAGATGGCACCGTAGTCGACGTTACTGGGGTCAGAACCCAGGTACACGCCATCGATATCGCGCTGCTCTAGATACCCTGCCTCGATAAGCTCGGCAAAGTCGATAAAGTTGGGGTTGCCTGCGCGGGCCGAGAACGACTGATAGGGCGAATCGCCATAGCTGGTCGTCGTAAGGGGCAGAATCTGCCAGTAATGTTGTTTGCACGAGGCGAGAAAATCGACGAAGTCGTAGGCATTCCAGCCAAAGCCGCCGATTCCGTATGGTCCGGGCAGAGATGAGACGGGCATGAGGACGCCGCTTGCACGCTCCATGAATGCGCTCACCAACCTTCTTGTTGTGGGGTCGGCCTGCCGATGGGTGTGCAGTCCGCCTCCGATGTT
>OATA01001364.1_pt1 | contig 14745 bp, 9 predicted proteins | sample 1516451 | NCBI WGS metagenome assembly OATA01 (sample SAMEA2579905, study PRJEB22360) | human gut metagenome | biome: human gut; feature: human-associated habitat; material: faeces | place: Denmark | collected 2008/2010 | reverse complement strand
GCGGCACTTGAGGCCACCCCCGCCACCCTCGCGGCGGCGGGCCAGCTCTGCGCCCGCGTCACCACCGGCGGGAACGATGCAGTGGTGGAGGGACTGGGCCGTTTTCTGCCCGTGGAAGCCCCGGTGGACTGCTGCGAGAGCGGCAGCACCCTGCGCTTCCTCATCCCGCTGGCCAGCCTCACCGGTCAGAAAGTGACCTTTGTGGGCCGCGGGCGGCTGATGGAGCGGCCCCAGTCGGTGTATGAAGCGCTGTACCGGGAGCAGGGCCTCCGCTTTGTGCAGAGTCCTTCCGGCCTGACTGTGGAAGGGGCGCTCTCCAGCGGGGACTATACGCTGGCGGGCAATGTGTCCAGCCAGTTCATCAGCGGGCTGCTGTTCGCCCTGCCGCTGTTGGGCGGCACCAGCACCCTTCACCTGCTCCCGCCGGTGGAGAGCCGCAGCTACATCGACATGACCCGGTCCGTTCAGGCGGCGTTCGGCGTCACGAGCCGGTGGGTGGACGAAACGACGCTGGAGATCCCCGGCGGGCAGGCATACCGCCCCTGGGACTACACCGTCGAGGGCGATTACAGCCAGGCGGCCTTCCCGGCGGTGCTGGGGGCTGTCACCGGCGGCGTCACGCTGACCGGTCTGGCCGAACCGACCTTGCAGGGCGATGCGGCCATTCTGGACATCCTGCGCCGGTGCGGGGCCGACTGTTCCCGCACCGAACAGGGCATCGTCTTCCGGAAAGCGCCGCTCCACGGCACGGACATCGACCTGGCCGACTGCCCCGACCTCGGCCCGGTGCTGATGGTGCTGGGCCTGTTCTGCGAGGGGCAGACGGTCATCCGGAACGCGGAACGCCTCCGCATCAAGGAGAGCGACCGCATCGAAGCCATGGAAACAGAGCTGTGCAAATGCGGCGGGGTGCTGTCCAGCGCGGGCGGCACCATCACCATCGAGGGCTGTGCCGGGGCGCTCCATGCGCCGGACGGCGTCCTCTCCGGCCACAACGACCACCGGGTCGTCATGAGCCTGTCGGTGCTGGCACTGGCGGCGGGGCTGCGGCTGCCCATCGACGGCGCCGAGGCCATCATGAAGAGCTGGCCGAATTTCTTTACAGCCATCAAGCCATTGGGCGCGGAGGTAGAAGATGTTGGATAAAACGAAACGTTATCTCGTGGTGGGCCTCGGCCTGCTGGGCGGCAAATATGCGCTGGAACTCTCCAAAGCCGGGTTCCATGTGGACGGCATCAACCGCAGCGAGGGCCACTTGCAGTTTGCGCTCGACCATGGCTACATCGAGCGGGGCAAAACCCACGATTTTGAAGACCTTGTCCGGGAGGCCGACCACATCATCTTCGGCCTCTACCCCACGGCCCTCATCGAGTGGTTCCGGACGTACGGCCCGCTCCTCAAGCCCGGCTGCATCTTCACGGATGTGTCCGGCGTCAAGACCGGCCTGGTGGAGCCGGTGCAGGCCCTCTGCCCGGCGGGAGTCGAGTTCATCGCCAGCCACCCGATGGCAGGCCGCGAGACCTCCAGCGTGGAACACGCCGCCGAGGTGAATTTTGCCCCGGCGAACTTCATCATCACCCCGACCGGGAAGAATACCCCGGAGGCCATCGCCTGGGTCCGAGAGCTGGCCGAGGTGCTGGGCTTCAAACACATCTGCACCCTGACCGTGCAGGAGCATGACCGGATGGTCGGCTATGTCAGCCAGCTGTGCCATGCCATCGCCGTCAGCCTGATGTGCGCCAACGACAACACCTCGCTGTGCGAGTACACGGGCGACTCCTTCCGGGATCTGACCCGCATCGCACGCATCAACGACAAAATGTGGGCGGAACTGTTTCTCTGGAACAGGGACAACCTCATCTCGGAGATCGACCAGTTCGACGCCGCGCTCGGCGCACTGCGCAACGCGCTGGTGGCGGGCGACCGCGAAAAGCTCGAAGAGATGTTCCGCCTTTCCACCCAGCGCCGTGCGGCGTTCGACAAGAAGCTCCCCGAATGAGGTGAACCTATGCCCAAGCAGGAAGGCCAGAAATCCAAACTGTTGGCGCTTTTGCGCATCTTTGAGACACAGACCGACGAAAACCACCTGCTGAACGTGCCCCAGCTGGTGGGGCTGCTGGAACAGCAGGGCATCCTCTGCGAGCGCAAGAGCGTGTACAGCGACATCGACGCGCTGAACGCACTGGGGTACGATATCCAGCTCCGGCGGGGCCGGGGCGGCGGTAGTGGAACCTGCTTGGGCCCGGGCCGAGCTGAAGCTGCTGGTGGACGCCGTGCAGGCCAGCCGGGTGGTGTCCAGCGCCACGAGCCGCCGCCTGATCCGGAAGCTGGAAAAGCTCTGCTCCAATTACGAGGGCAGCCAGCTGCAGCGTCAGGTCTACGTGGACGGCCGCCCCAAGACCGACAGCAGGAGCCTGCTGTACAGCATCGACGCGCTGCACGAGGCCATCAACACCGGCCGGATGGTGGAGTTCCACTACAAAAAAGTGGGCCGGCCCGAAAAGCGGGTCATCAGCCCATGGCAGATGGCGTGGGAGAACGGCTGCTATTACCTCATCGCCTATCAGGATGAAAGGGAGCCGGTGGGCATCCGCCACTACCGGGTGGACCGGATGTCCGGCGTCCGGGTGCTGGAGCTGCCCCGCCGCGGCCGGGAGCAGTTTGCTGATTTCGATCTGCCTGCCTACCTGCGCAAGCACTTCAGCATGTACGGCGGCCCCGAACGGCGTGTGACCCTGCGCTGCACGGCCGACCTCGAAAACGCCATGCGGGAGCGGTTCGGCGCTTCGCCGACCTTTCTGCCGGAGGAGAACGGGCGCTTCCACTTTGATGTGCCCATCTGCATCAGCGAGCCGTTCTACGGCTGGGTGGCGGGCTTTGGCGGCAAGGTGGAAGTCCTTGCGCCCGAAGACGTCCGCACCGGGATGCGGGCGCTGGCCGAACAGCTGGCGGAAGAGCATCGCTAAACAAGAAAAACGGACCGTTTCAGCGGTCCGTTTTTTGCGTGGTTCTGCAATTATTCGTCCAGTTCTAAATCGCTCGGCAGGAGCACATCCAGCGCGGCGGCGGGTTCGGCGACGAGGCGGCGGCTCTGGTGGAAGATGGCCTTTTCGAGGGTGTTGCGGGCCAGACGGCCGTTGCCGGCGGTGCGGGCGTCGTCAGCCTGACGGCGGGCGTAGTAGTTCCGCAGCGGTTCCTCGCAGGCCTCCGAGATGGTGTAGCCCTTGTTTTTTGCGAGGACGTGGGTGATCTGCAGCAGCTCATCGGCGGTGTAGTCCGGGAACTCGATTTTGTTGGGGAAGCGGCTGGCCAGACCGCTGTTGGCGGTGAGGAAGGTCTCCATCTCTCTGGTGTATCCGGCCAGAATGACCACAAGCTCGTCGCGGTGGTCTTCCATCCCTTTGACGAGGGTATCAATGGCTTCGAGGCCGAAGCTGTCCTGCTCGCCGCGGTAGAGGCTGTAAGCCTCGTCGATGAAGAGGACGCCGCCGAGAGCACTCTCGATGACGCTGTTGGTCAGCGGTGCGGTGTGGCCGGTGTAGCGGCCCACGAGGTCGCCGCGGCCCACCTCCACCAGCTGCCCGCCCTTGAGCGCCCCGATGGCCTTGAGGTACTTGGCCACCAGTCGGGCGATGGTGGTCTTGCCGGTGCCGGGGTTGCCGGTGAAGATCATGTGCATCGAAAGGCTGGCCGTCTTCATGCCCGCAGCGGCGCGGCGCTGCTGGACCTGCAGATTGTCGGCCAGACCGAACACGTATTCCTTGACTGGGGCCAGACCGACCAGCTCCGAGATCTCAGCCCGGATCTCATCCAGCGCGCCGGTGTAGGCGGCGGGCAGCAGGTCAAACAGCGGGGCCGGGGCGGCATCGTTCAGGTGGAAGAGCAGGCCCTCCGGTGCGGCGGTCAGGGTCACGGTGCCGGTGAGCGGCTTATCCGTTTGCAGGCAGTATTCGCTCAGAGCGCGGAAGATGCGGTCGCAGCAGCCGGACAGCCCGGCTGCGCCCTTCTGGGGGGTGCACTGGGCGGCGACGTAGTCCCGCACATCGGCCCCGGCGGCGAGGGTCAGGCCCAGCCGGGCCGTGACCTTCTGAGCCAGCGCGTTCAGCTGCTGGGCGGCGAGGGCTGCAAGGTCTGCCCGCTGGTAGGCGGTCGTCTCACAGACGTCGCCCAGCGCCGAGATCATGCTTGCGCCGAACTTGTCCGCCATGGCAGCGCGGCCCTTGTTCGAAAAGAAGATGAGGTACTTCCCGCAGGGGTCGAGACGGCTGACCGCGCCGGGGGCCAAGGCCGTTCCGGCGTCCACCAGAATGCCGTCCCGGTTGACGATGTACCGGCTGGAGAGCGGGGCGCTGCCCCGGACGGCCAGGTCGGACAGCGTTTTCAGAAAGCTGGGGCAGCAGCTCTCGTAGTGCTCAAAGACCACGATCTCGCCGGGGGCGTGGAGCGCGGCGTAGAGGTCCTGCAAAAAGAGCTTTTCGGCGGCGGGGTTCGCGTAAAGCGCCAGGTCGAGCGCGGCGATCTGGTCGTTTTGCAGCAGGCCCCGCGCAGCCATGCAGCGGGCGGTCTCCTCCAGCGCGAAGTGCCGCCCGGTGCCGGTGCCGCCGCTCAGCAGGATGACGTTCCGGGCGGCGGGCGGTTCGGTACCCAGCACAAAGGGGCGGCGCATGGCGCGGACGACCGCGTCCACAAAGGCGTCCTGCCCCAGCACGGTCTGCCGGACTTCGTCGGCCAGCCCCTCGAAGCTGCCCAGATGTTCGGATTTCACGTCGGTGGTGCCTTTGGCCAGCAGACCGTCGTTCTCCATGTCCCGCAGCATCCGGCGGCTGTCGGCCAGTGCGGCCTCGGCGGCGGTGTCCTGCGTCTTCAGCTGGGCCGACTGGGCCTTGAGCATCGCGTCCAGCTTCTTCTGCTGTTCCAGAAGCGCCGCGTTCAGGTCGTTCAGAGTGCTGTTTGGCTGCTGCCGGGGTTCGGCGGGGGTGCCGGGGGCGGCCTTGAATCTGCCGCCCGGCCCGAAGACTCCATTCATCAGAGTCTCCCAATCGTCTGTATATGCCATGTCATCGCCTCCGTGATCGGTTCATTTCTTTCAGTATAGTGTACCGCAGCCCCATTTGCAAGGAAACTCTTGCAAAATCCGCGCAAGCCGGGTACACTAATTTCAAAAGGCCTGCCTCTGGCGAGGGCGGGAAAGTTAGGATGAAGGATGAGAGTCAATGAAAACGCCTGCACAATGGAAAGCATGGTTCGAAAGCGAGGAGTTTGCCCGTCAGACCGACTATCAGGGGCCGCTGGGCGCGGCGTATTCCCCATCGGGCACCCACCTGCGGCTGTGGGCACCCACGGCGCAGTCGGTCCGGGTCGATCTTTACCGGAAAGGCGACGGCGGGGCCTGCATCGGCAGTCTGCCGCTGAGCCCGTGGGGGCAGGGCGTCTGGGGCGTTTACCTGCCCGGCGACCAGCACGGGAAGTATTATCATTTCAACGTGACCACCGAGTGGGGCAGCGTGACCACCGCTGACCCCTATGCCCGCGCGGCGGGCGTGAACGGGGCGCGGAGCATGATCGTAGATCTGGCCCGCACCGACCCGCCGGGCTGGGAACAGGACAAACGGCCGGTCATCCCGGCGTCGAAGCGGAGCGTCTGGGAGGTCAGCGTCCGGGATTTCTCGCAGGACCCGGCCAGCGGGGTGCGCAATGCGTGGCGGGGCAAATTTCTGGCCTTTACCCAGCATGGCACGACCCTGAACGGCGACGGTGTCCACCCCACCTGCCTGAACTACCTCAAGCGGCTGGGGGTGCGCTATGTCCAGCTCATGCCCATCTTTGATTTTGGCAGCGTGGACGAGAGCCGCCCGCTGACCCGGCAGTACAACTGGGGCTACGACCCCTCCAACTACAACGTCCCGGAGGGCAGCTACTCCACCGACCCCGCCCGCGGCGAAGTTCGGGTGCGGGAGTGCAAGCAGATGATCCAGGCCCTCCATGCGGCGGGCATCGGTGTAGTGATGGATGTGGTGTACAACCACATGTACCGCTTCGACAACGTGCTGAACCGGGCGGTCCCCCTCTATTATTTTCGCCAGAACGAGGATGGCAGCCTTTCCAACGGCAGCGGCTGCGGCAACGAGTTTGCCAGTGAGCGGCCCATGGCCCGGCAATACTTTCTGGATTCGGTACTCTACTGGGCGCAGGAGTACCACATCGACGGCTTCCGGTTCGACCTGATGGGCCTGTACGATGTGGAGACGATGAACCTGCTGCGGGCCGAACTGGACAAGCTGCCCGGCGGGCGGGACATCCTGATGTACGGCGAGCCGTGGCAGGGCGGCAGCAGTGCGCTGCACCGGTACGAGGCGAACAAGAACAATCTGGCCATGCTGAACGACCGCATCGGCATCTTCTGCGACGATACCCGTGATGCCATCAAGGGCGGCTGCTTCAATGCGCGGGAGCCGGGCTACGTGGAGGGCAGGCCCGGCAGCTTCTGGGACATCGGCGGGGCCGTGGCGGCGTGGTGCCGCAGCGATAAGTTCCCGCCCCACACGCCGGGGCAGATCGTCAGCTATGTGTCCGCCCACGACAATTTCACCCTGTGGGACAAGCTGCTCCTGGTGCGCTACGAGCGCCCGGAGTTCGGCGCGGTGGACCGTGCCGCCCTGGCCCAGAACCGGCTGGCGGCAGGCATCTACCTCACCTGCATGGGCCTGCCCTTCTGGCAGGCAGGCGAAGAGTTCGCCCGCACCAAAAAGGGGCAGGGCAACAGCTACCGCTCCTCCCCGGCGCTGAACCGGCTGGACTGGAAGCGGGCCGAGCAGTTCCATGGGCTGGTGGACTATTACCGGGGCCTCATCGGGCTGCGGAATGCCTTCCCGCGGCTGGGCGCGGTGGACAGGGCCAGCCCCAACGCCATTGTATTTTTTGATTTGGAACAGCCGCTGGTGGGCTGGTGTCTGCCTGCCCTGCCCGGCGATGGGGCGTGGTGGGGCGCGCTCTGCGTCTACTACAACCCCACCGAACAGGAACAGCCCATCCGGCTGCCCGACGGGCGCTGGAAGCTGCTGAGCGACGGCACCTCGTCCAGCCTGTGGCGGGGCGACAGCCGCATCCTGAGCGGCGAAGCGGTCCTGGCCCCGGTCAGCGCAACGATATTCGGGCTGGTATAAACAGCAATCCCCCGGCCAGCGGGTCACCGCCAGTCGGGGGATTTTTGAAGAAGAAAGGAATCAAATCTTGATAACGCCTTGCGGCGGGGGTGGCTCAGTTGTTGGCCGAACGCTGTGCGGCGGTGTTCGACGCATTCTTTTCGCCCAGCGTCAGCGAGACGGTCTGCATCTGGCCGTCGCGGGCAACGGTGATGGAAAGGGTGTCACCGGCCGTGTGCTGCTGCATCAGGGTGCCAAGGTCGTCTTTCTGGGCGATCTCGGTGCCGTCGATGCTGACGATACGGTCCCCGGCCTTCAGACCGGCCTTGTCGGCGGGGCCGCCCTGCACGACGTCCACGACATAGACGCCGTAGGCGTTGACGTTGAGCTGTGCCGTCTGGGCGTCGGTCACGGCGATGTAGGTGATGCCCATATACGGCCGACCGGAGACATAGCCGTTCTCCAGCAGGTCCTGCGCCACCTGAATGGCGTCGTTGATGGGGATGGCGAAGCCCAGACCCTCCGCGTCCGAGCTGGAGGACTTGGCGTTGACCAGACCGATCAGCTCACCGTTCATGTTGAACAGACCGCCGCCGGAGTTGCCGGGGCTGACGGAAGCATCCATCTGGATCAGGGACATGGTGTTGGTGGAGCTGGTGCCCTGGATGGTCACGCTGCGGTTCAGTGCGCTGACGATGCCGCTGGTGACGGTGCCGCCCAGCTCACCCAGCGGGTTGCCGACGGCCAGGACGCTGTCGCCGACCGACAGGCTGTCGCTGTCGCCGACGGTGGCGGGGGTCAGGCCGGTGGCGTCGATCTTCAGCACGGCGACATCGCTGGTGTCGTCCTCGCCCACCACGGTGGCGGTGTAGTCGGTATCCCCGATGGTCACGGTGATCTGCGATGCACCGGAGACGACGTGCGCACAGGTGAGGATATAGCCGTCCGAGCTGATGATAACGCCGCTGCCTGCGCCGGACTCGACCTGATTCTGGCCGTACCAGGACCACTGCGAGTAGACGACCTGTTCGGTGGTGATGACCACGACGCTGGGGCTGACCATCTCGGAGACCTGCGAAGTGGTCATGCCGCTGGACGCGACGGCGGTGCCGGAGGCCGCGCTGCTGTCGGTGCGCTCCACCTGCTGGATGACGACCTTATTGCCTGCATTGCCGACCCGTGCGCCCACGAAGCCGCCTGCAAAGCCCATGGCCGCGGCCAGCACCAGCGCAACGGCGCTGCGGGCGATGCGGCCGCCGCTATGCTTGCGGCGCTTCTTCGGGGGCTTGGAGGCTGCGGCCTGCGGCTCCGGGCCTGCCGGGGGCGGCGTAGTGCCGCCATTGCCGGTGGAAGTTTCCGACGGGCGGGCCGGGGCGGGGTCGCTGTAAGTGCCCGCCGTGTTGGCGGTGTTCATGCCGGAGGAGCCGACGTTGGGGTATCCGGTATCGCCGGACGGACTATTTGCAGAGGAATAATCGTATTCCCATTTGTTTTCATTTTCCATGGTACAACTTCCTTTCTCGAAGGGACTGGTTCGGGAGGGGCGCTTTGCCCGTCCCTCTCTGGAACTGGCTCTATTGTAGCCGCTAATTGTGAAAACGAATCGCTGAGCGGGTGAAGAATGTGTGAAATAAGGTCGTAGCCGCGGGCCTTGACAGCGGCGCGGGAGCTTGGTATTGTAAGGGAAAAGGAGACTGCGTATGAAACTGGAAGAACGACCCGGCGGCTTTGCACTGTATAAAGAGAAGACCGAGGTGGGCTGCTGTCAGCTGACCCGGACGGCGGCAGGGGCGGACGTTGCCTGCCTTACCATTGTACCAGAATGGCGGCGGAAAGGCTATGGGTCTTATCTACTAAAAGAGATATTGCGCCGCTTTGGCGGATATGACAGGGAGACGGCCACCGTTTTCACGGCTCCGCTGCCTGCTGTGCCGGGGGAGAAAGCGTTCTGGGCGAAGTTTGGCTTCCGGGAGGAGGCCGGGCGGCTCTGCCGCCGCCGGACGCCAGACCTGACCGCTGTGAAGTTCGTGCAGGACTTCCTTGCAGCTCGGCTGCAAAACCCGCAGCTGCTGGTGGATGCCACCTGCGGCAACGGCGGAGATACGGCGTTTCTGTGCCGTCTGGCGGGCGGGGCGGGCCGGGTGCTGGGCTTTGACATCCAGCCCGAAGCCATTGCCTCCACCCGACGGAATCTGGCCGCGAACGGGCTTTCCGCTGAGCTTTACTGCGGCAGCCACGCAGACCTGCTGCATGATGTCCAGCCCGGCACGGCGGATGCCGTGATGTTCAACTTCGGCTGGCTGCCGGGGGCAGACCACACGGTCTTTTCCCACGCGGAGAGCAGCATCCCTGCGCTGGAAGCGGCCCTCGACGCACTGCGGCCCGGCGGGGTGCTCAGCGCCATCCTTTACAGCGGCCGGGTCATCGGGTCGGACGAGAAGACGGAGATCCTGCACTGGATGCGCACACTGCCCCTGACGCGCTGCACCGTCCTCGTCTGCGATTTCGCCAATTGGGCCGAAACGGCACCCCTGCCCTGCTTTCTTCTGAAAAAATGAGAAAAGTCTTGCATCTAGGTGGAATTTCTGCTAAAATAAATGCTGTTTGATTTTTAGACGGCCGGACCCTCTTCGGCATCGCATACGCGATGTCGTCTCTCCCTTTGGCGGAGCGGGCGCAAAGCGCCTGAGAGGGCAGACCTGTCGATGGAGAACGACCCATGTGACGAAAAAAAGACCCGAAACAAACCCCTCTGACTTGAAATTGGGAGACTTATAAATCTATGACAAATCGTGAAGAAATCGAGCGCCGTCGGACGTTTGCGATCATCAGCCACCCCGACGCCGGCAAGACCACGCTGACCGAAAAGCTGCTGCTGTACGGTGGAGCCATCAACCAGGCGGGTTCCGTCAAGGGCAAGCAGAGCGCCAAGCACGCCGTTTCCGACTGGATGGACATCGAGAAGCAGCGCGGTATTTCCGTGACCTCCTCGGTGCTGCAGTTCAACTATGCGGGCAAGTGCGTCAACATCCTGGACACGCCGGGCCATCAGGACTTCTCGGAGGATACCTACCGCACCCTGATGGCGGCGGACTCTGCCGTCATGGTCATCGACGCCGCCAAGGGCGTTGAGGCCCAGACCATCAAGCTGTTCAAGGTCTGCACCCTGCGCCACATCCCCATCTTCACCTTCATCAACAAGATGGACCGCGAGGCCCGCGACCCCTTTGAGCTGATGGAGAACATCGAAGAGATCCTGGGCATCAAGACCTACCCCATGAACTGGCCCATCGGCTGCGGCAAGGAGTTCAAGGGCGTGTTCGACCGCAACACCCGCAAGGTGCTGGCCTTCTCCAGCGACGGCCGCGCCAACGGCGTCAAAAAGGTCGAGGAGACCGAGGCCGAGCTGGGCGATCCCGCACTGGACGAGCTGCTGACCCCCTATCTGCACCAGCAGCTCTCCGATGAGATCGAGCTGCTGGACGGTGCCGCCGAGGAATTTGATCTGGACAAGGTGCTGCGCGGTGAGCTCAGCCCCGTCTTCTTCGGCTCTGCGCTGACCAACTTCGGCGTCGAGCCGTTCCTGGAGAACTTCCTCCGCCTGACCCCCACCCCGCTGGCCCGTGTGGACAGCCTGACCGGGGAGCCGGTGGACCCCTGCCGCGAAGAGTTCTCGGCCTTCATCTTCAAGATCCAGGCCAACATGAACAAGGCCCACCGCGACCGCATCGCCTTCATGCGCATCTGCTCCGGCAAGTTCGAACGCGGCATGGAAGCCTACCATGTGCAGGAGGGCAAGAACATCAAGCTGGCCACCGGCACCCAGCTGATGGCGCAGGACCGCGCCATCGTGGATGAGGCCTATGCAGGCGATATCATCGGCCTGTTCGATCCGGGCATCTTCTCCATCGGCGACACGCTGTGCACCGGCAAAAAGAAGGTGGAATTTGCAGGCATCCCGACCTTCTCGCCGGAGCACTTTGCGCGCATCGAGCAGAAGGACACCATGAAGCGCAAGCAGTTCGTGAAGGGGATGGAGCAGATCGCCCAGGAGGGTGCCATCCAGATCTTCCGCGAAGTGGGCGGCGGCATGGAAGAAGTCGTGGTCGGCGTCGTTGGTGTGCTGCAGCTGGAAGTGCTGGAGTACCGCCTGAACACCGAATACAACGTCGAGATCCGGATGCAGCAGCTCCCCTTCGAGCAGCTGCGCTGGGTGAAGAACGACCCCGACACCTACAACCTGCGGGACCTCGACCTGACCAGCGACACCAAGGCTGTGGAGGATATGAAGGGCAACCGTCTGCTGCTGTTCACCTCGGACTGGGCCATCCGCTGGGCCGAGACCCACAACGAGACGCTGGAACTGAGCGAGTTCGGCAACATCTAAAACGATCCCAAAGAGCTGCTGTGCGGGGCGGGACTCCAAACAGCAGCTCTTTTTGGATAGAAATCAAAAATACAACAAAGAATGCCAGAAATGGGATGAGACCGGCCCCCAATGGGGAACACTTCTGGCATGGAGGAAAATAAGATGCAGAATATCACGATCGGAAAAAGCGGCATCGAGGTGCCCTTTCTCGGTATGGGCACCTGGGCCATTGGCGGCGGCAGCTGGTGGGGCGACAACGACGACGCCCTGTCGGTGAAGGCCATTGAAGCGGCGGTCGAGCAGGGCATCCGCTGGATCGACACGGCCCCCATCTACGGCTTGTACCACAGCGAACAGGTCGTGGGCGAGGCGCTCCGGCACATCGACCGCGACAAGGTGGTCCTCTCCACCAAGTGCGGCCTGGAATGGCGGCACGAGACGCCGGTGCTCCACAAAGTCGTGGATGGCACCGCAGTCTACCGCGACCTGTCCGCCCAGAGCATCATCGAGGACGTGGAAGAGAGCCTGAAGCGGCTGGGCACCGACCATCTGGATGTCCTGTACACCCACTGGCAGAGCCCGGATCTCGGCCTCTACCCGCTGGAAGAGACCGTCGAGGCCATGATGAAGCTCAAGGAGCAGGGCAAGATCCGCGCCATCGGTGCGTCGAATGTGACGGCGGACATCATCCGCGGCTATTGCAAGTACGGCCAGCTGGACGTCATCCAGGAGAAGTACAGCCTGCTGACCCGCCGCGTGGAAAAGCAGCTGCTGCCCACCTGCAAGGAGCTGGGCGTGTCCATTCAGGCCTACTCTCCGCTGGAGCAGGGCCTGCTGACCGGCAAGGTCACGATGGAGACCACCTACCCGGAGGGCAGCACCCGCAACACCAACCCCAGCTTCCAGCCCGCCCGCCGTGCGCAGGCCATTGAGCTGCTGAAAAAGTGGGGCGACCTGACCGAAAAATACGACTGCACCCTCGCGCAGCTGGTCATCGCGATGACGGCCCGGATGATCCCCGGCCTGCATGTGCTCTGCGGTGCCCGCACCCCAGAGCAGGTGCGCGACAACGCCGGTGCCCTGCGCATCCAGCTCAACGGCGCGGATGCCGTCCGCATGAAGTGGGATGTGGACGCCATTTCGTAAGAAAAATTGACCCAAAAGAACCGGATGGACGCCATCCGGTTCTTTTCTGTGCCGATTGCTGCAAATTTGCTGTTGAATTTTACAGCAGAATCCGCTATACTGAATGTGAAGGGAGTTGATTTTATGCCGAACATCAAACCGATTTCTGACCTGCGGAATTATACGGAGGTCCTCCGGGATGTGGAAGAGGGTTCGCCGGTGTTTCTGACCAAGAACGGCCGCGGGAAATATGCCATTCTCGATATGCACGACTACGAGAAAGCGCAGGCGACCATCCGTCTGATGAATGAGATCGCGAGGGGCAGGCGGTCCGGAGAAACGGAGGGGTGGCTGAGTATGGAGGCCGTAGAAGAATCGCTCGGAATTGCGAATGAATAAACTTCAAGTATCAAAAGCTGCCCAGTATGATTTGTTGGAGATCAAAGCTTATATTGCAAACGATTTGGAAAATCGAACGGCAGCGGTTTCGACGGTAAAGAAGATCACGCAGACAATTCGACGATTGCAAGAACATCCGTTGATGGGTGCACCAATTTCGTCTGTTTCAAATGCCAATAGTGAGGAGCGTTTTCTGGTCAGCGGAAAATATCTGGTATTTTACCATGTGATCGGAAAAGAAGTTTTCATTGACCGTGTCCTTTATGGCGGCAGAGATTATCTGAAGATTCTGTTCGAGGATGCCCTTAAAGAAGAAACACAGGAAGAAAACGACTGAGCGTGTAAAACATAGCGAAGAGGAGCCGCGGCCAATGGCCGCGGCTCCTTGCTGTTATGCTTCTTTCAGCATCTGCTGGATCTTTCGTTTGGCGCGGCAGTAGGTCACGCAGGCCGGGCAGCTTTTGCTTCACCCGTTTTCACGCCAGAATGCTCCGCCGCTGGTCTGGAACAGCAGCCAGGGGTTCACGCTCTTGCTGCCCAGCTTGAAGTCCATGGTCATCTCTTCGCCCAGCGCACCGACGGCCTGCCCTTTCTGGACGGTCGCGTTCCGGATGACGGAGAGGGTCTGCAGGCCGTAAAGGTAGCTGCGCAGGCCGCAGCCGTGGTCGATGACGACGGTGTTGCCGGTGAGGGCAAGGTTCCCGGCAAAGACAACGACGCCGTCCGCCGGGGCGCGGGCCGGGTCGCCGGGGATGGTGTAGAGTTTGGTGGAGTTGGAGCGGGAACCCTGCTGGCCGTTCGTGACCTTGACCTGACCGAAATCCAGCAGGATAAGATAGTTCTCGGCCGGGCAGATGAACCCGCCGGACCAGAGCTTTTCCCGCACGGGCAGCTCATACAGCGGCCAGATGTTGTTCCGGAACTCGGTGTTCGCGGCCTCGGTGGGGGCTGGTCCGGTCTCGACTTCCGCAGTGCCGAAGTCTTTGGGCAGAACGGTCAGCGTCCGGGAAATCGTCTCCCCGTTGACCGTGATGCGGATCTCGTGGGCTCCGGCGGAGGCGTTGTAGGCCGCAGGGATGTAGGCCCGCCAGCCGGAGGGGCTGCGGGTGCACGAAACACTACCGAGGTCGGTCTCCAGGGTGGGGGCCGTGTCCCCGGCCATGCCGGTGATGGCAACGCCTACGATGCCGCCCTGCTCGACCCGCTCAGCCGAAAGCTCGACGTTGGCGCTGGCCTGCAGCGTGAACCGGAAGGAGAACCGATACCAGCCGGTGGGCCGGGCCGGGTGTTCCTGCCCCCAGTTCTTATGAATGGCACCGTTGGTGCCGCCGTCGAACTGGGTGGAAAGAAGGTCATTCGGGAGCCGCCAGACTTTCATGGTGGCCTTGTAGCTGCCGTTGGCCGGGAAGAGGAAGTCTTCATACTGCCCGGCAGAACCGGCGAACACGAGGCTGCCGACGTCGGTCTCGATGGTCAGGGTGGTGTAAGTGGCCCAGTCGGGCAGGGCGAGTGCCGGGTGGGCATCGTACAGTGTGCCCAGCTTTTGCACGGTAAGGGTGTCCGGCTCGGCAAAGACCCTGTCGAGCACACCGCCCACCAGCGGCACCTGCCAGCAGGAGCCGTTCACTTCCAGTGCCTGCCCGCCGAACTGTACGTCCGCCGCAGGGCGGGCCCCCTCGCCGGTAAAGGAATAGCTCACGGCCATTACGG
>OATA01001360.1_pt1 | contig 14803 bp, 12 predicted proteins | sample 1516451 | NCBI WGS metagenome assembly OATA01 (sample SAMEA2579905, study PRJEB22360) | human gut metagenome | biome: human gut; feature: human-associated habitat; material: faeces | place: Denmark | collected 2008/2010 | reverse complement strand
CCTCTTGCTCAAAAGCGGCAAATGCGCTATACTATAAACACAACAACTGCACCGGTTTTCCGGTGAGAAGTGAGGGATACTATCATGAAAGTGATTCTCAAGCAGGATATCAAGGGCATTGGCAAGAAGGATGAGATCCATGAGGTCTCCGACGGCTACGCCCGCAACTATCTGTTCCCGCGCAAGCTTGCCGCTGTGGCAGATGCCAGCGCTGTGAACGTTGCCCGCAGCAAGGAAGCTGCAGCCGACTTCCATGAGGCTGAGACCGTGGCCGCTGCCAAGGCTCTGGCTGCAAAGATCGAGGGCAAGACCGTGACCATCAAGGCCAAGGGCGGTGCATCCGGCCGTCTGCACGGCAAAGTCACCGGCAAGGAGGTTGCCGATGCTCTGGCTGTGCTGGCAGGTGCTCCCATCGATAAGAAGAAGATCGAGCTGGAAACCAAGGACATCAAGGACGCCGGTGTGTTCAACGGCAAGGTCCGCCTGCACGTTGGTGTGGTTGCTTCCTTCAAGATCCAGGTGGAAGTGGAACAGGCCTGATTTTTCTGCCATCTGCGCCCCCTCACAGCAGGGGGCGCTTTTTGGCTTTTCAGCAAAAACGCAAAAGGATAAATGACCATGCCGAATGAACGACGTTATTCCAATGAACTGAATCTGGAAAGTGTGGGCATCAACCTGCCCTATAACATGCAGGCAGAGCAGAGCGTGCTGGGCGCGGTACTGCTCAAACCCGAGACCCTCACCGATCTGGTGGAGATCATCCGGCCGGAGATGTTCTATACCCGGCAGAACGCGCAGATCTATTCGGAGATGCTGCGGCTGTTCACCGCCGACCAGACCATCGACTTTGTTACCCTGCTGGACGCGGTGATCTCGGACGGCGTATTCCCCAGTGCCGACGAAGCAAAGGTTTACCTGACCGGCCTTGCCGAGACGGTGCCCAGCATCTCCAATGTGAAGGCCTACGCCCAGATCGTGCAGGAAAAGTATCTGGTGCGTCAGCTGATGGGGGTGGCAAAGGACATCCTGCAGGATGCCGGAGATGAGCCGGACGCCGACCTGCTGCTGGAAAACGCGGAACAGCGCATTTATGAGATCCGCTCCGGCCGCGATTCCAGCGCACTGACGCCGCTTTCCTCCAGCATGGTGGAGACCCTGACCAACCTGCAGAAGATCAGCGGCCCGGATGCGGATAAATACAAGGGCATCCCCACCGGGTTCCGCCTGCTGGATACGGTGCTCACCGGCCTTGGCCGCGGCGACCTCATCATCCTTGCGGCCCGCCCCGGTATGGGCAAGACCAGCTTTGCGCTGAACATCGCCACCCGCGTGGCCATGCAGCAAAAGGTCCCGGTGGCGATCTTCAGTCTGGAAATGACCAAGGAACAGCTGACCAACCGTATCCTTTCTGCCGAAGCCGGCATCGACAGTCAGGCCTTCCGCACCGGCGCCCTGCGTGCCGAGGACTGGGAGTATCTGGCTCTTGCCACCGAAAAGCTGCACGATGCACCCATCTATATGGACGATACCTCCGGCATCACCATCACCGAGATGAAGGCAAAGATCCGCCGGGTGAATCAGGACCCCACCCGCCCGAACGTGGGCCTCATCGTCATCGACTATCTGCAGCTGATGACCACCGGCCAGCGCAGCGAGAACCGCGTGCAGGAGATCAGCTCCATTACCCGAAACCTCAAGATCATGGCGAAGGAGATGAATGTGCCCATCATCGCGCTTTCCCAGCTGTCCCGTGCGGTGGAAAAACAGGGCAACAACTCCAGCCACCGGCCCCAGCTTTCCGACCTGCGCGATTCCGGCTCCATCGAGCAGGACGCCGACTGCGTTCTGTTTCTGTACCGCGATTCCTACTATGCCAGCCAGAACCCGGACGGCGCGGAGGTGGACGCCGATACCGCCGAGTGCATCGTGGCAAAGAACCGTCACGGCGAGACCAGCACGGTGCCGCTGGGCTGGGATGGTGCCCACACCCGCTTTATGGATGTGGACTTCAAACGCTGATGGAAAACGAAACGATCCTTGCCCGGGTGCGGGAATACTGTCTGCAGGAAGCACTGCTGACCCCGGGTGCCCCGCTGCATGAGCTGCATTTGGCAGCGGCAGTGTCCGGCGGGGCAGACAGCATGGCGCTGCTGCGCATCCTGCTGGCCCTGCAGCCGGAGTTCGGATTTGTGCTTTCTGCCTGCCATGTGAACCATGGCCTGCGGGGTGAGAGCGCCCACCGGGACGAAGCTTTTGTGCGGGCCGAATGCGCCCGTCTGGGCGTGCCGCTGCGGGTGTTCCATGCGGAAGAGCTTGGCCCTGTGCCGGAACATGCCGGGGAGGACTGGGCCCGCCGCCTGCGCTACGCCTGCTTTGCGCGTTTGTGCAGGGAGGGGATAGACGCCGTTGCAACAGCCCATACTGCAAATGATCAGGCGGAGACCCTGCTGCTGCGTCTGGCCCGGGGCACGGGGATGCACGGCGCAGCAGGCATCCGGCCCAGACGCGGGCCTTATCTGCGGCCTCTGCTGCCCCTTACCCGGCAGGATACCGAAAGCTTCTGCCGTGCAGCCGGGCAGCGCTGGGTGACGGACGAGACGAACGAGACCGATGCCTATGCCCGCAACCGGGTGCGCCGTGCGGCGCTGCCTGCACTGCAGAGCACCAACGGCGCAGCGGTGGAAAACCTTGCCCGCTTCTGCGAAAAAGCGGCCCGGGCGGATGCCTATTTTGCCCGGAAAGCGCAGGAACTGCTTTCCGCTGCGCGTCTGGATGGGACTCAGGCCGGCATCAGGGCCCCGGACACCTGCAGGGTGTGGCGGCTGGGCCCGCTTTCCGCTGCGGATGCGCCTGTTCTGGAAGCGGCCATGCATTCGCTGACGGCCCCTGTGCGGGACGCAGAGGAAAAATATGTGCAGCTGCTGTGCGCCCTTGTGCGGCGCGGCAGCGGCGCGGTGCAGCTGACCGGCCGGGTGCGCTTTTGTGCAGGGAAGGGCTTTTTCTGGCAGGAAGAGGTGCCGGAGCTGCCGCAGAGGCAGACCACGCCACAGCCCGAAAGCTGGCCTTTTGTGCCGGAAAAACAGGCAGAATACGGCTTTGCAGGCGGCTGGAAGGTGACTGCAGAGCTTTTTACGGCTGATTTTGAAGAAAAAATACAAGTCGTTCATAAAAAAGACTTAAAAAATCAGGCGGATTATGCTAGAATAACTACGTTGTATGCTGGTCTTGTTCTGCGCACCCGCCAGCCGGGGGATGTCTACCGCCCGGCGGGACGAAGTGTGCACAACCGGCTGCGCAAGTGGATGAACGAAGCGGGAATCCCCGCGCAGATGCGCGACCAGCTGCCGCTGCTGGCGGCGGGCAGCGAGGTGCTCTGGGTCTGCGGTGCAGGCTTTGCAGAGGGCCTTGCCCCGGACGAGGGCACTGCACAGGTGCTGCAGATGGAAATGGAACATAGGGAGGAACTATCATGAGCATGCATGATGATATCAAGAACGTTCTGGTCAGTGAAGAAGAACTGAAGGCAAAGGTGGCTGAGCTGGGTGCACAGATCAGCAGGGACTACGAGGGCAAAAACCTTGTTCTGGTGTCCATTCTCAAGGGTTCGGTGGTGTTTATGGCCGACCTGATGCGTGCGGTGAGCATTCCGTGCAGCATCGATTTTATGGTGGTGTCCAGCTACGGCGGCAGCAACACCGTTACCAGCGGCCTTGTAAAGATCATCAAGGATCTGGACGGCGATCTGTCCGGCAAGGATGTGCTGATCGTGGAGGATATTCTGGATACCGGCGTCACCCTCTCGAACCTTGTGCCCATGCTCAAGATGCGCAACCCCAACTCGGTGAAAATCTGCACCATTCTGGACAAGCCCAGCCGCCGCAAGGCCGATATCCAGCCCGACTACGAGGGCTTCCAGGTGCCGGACGAGTTCGTGGTGGGCTACGGTCTGGACTACGATGAAAAGTACCGCAACCTGCCTTATGTGGGTGTGCTCAAGCCTGAAGTCTACGAGAAGTGATTTCTCACACTATAATTCATCCAAGAACTGGAGTTGATTTTTTTGCAATCCAAGAGACCCCGTTTCAATCCGCTGATCCTGGCGCTGGCGCTGGCGGCGGTGCTGATGGTCTGGTCGGTGCTGGGCGGCACCGGCTCTGCCAGCAGCTCTTCCATGGAGTATTCCACGGTGGTGCATTACTTTGAAAGCCTGCAGGTCACGCAGTTCTCGCTGGACCTGAACACCGGCGTCATCACCATGAACCTCAAGGAAGGCGGCAAAAATAACCTGCCCCTGCCGGATACCACGGCCCCGAGCACCACACAGGCTACCGGCGGCCTGCTGAGCGGGATGCTGTCCTCTTCGGACAGCACTGCATCCGCTGCGCAGAAGAACAGCGACGGCACTGTGACGGTGCGCTACAAGCTGCCCTATGCCTCCATGTTCGTCAAGTATGTGGGCGACTACATTGCCGCCTATGACGAAGCAAACCCGGATGCTCCCATGGTGTATGATTATACCCCTGTCAAGGAAAGCATCCCATGGATGGAGATCCTGTTCTATCTGGCAATGCTGGGCTGCACCGGCTTTTTGCTCTTCTCCATGATGCGCGGCGGCGCTGGCGGCGGCGGGATCATGAACGTTGGCAAGGCCAAGGTGAAGGATGAGCACGAGAACAAAAAGACGGCTACCTTTGCCGATGTTGCCGGTGAGGACGAGGAAAAGGAAGAACTGAAAGAGGTCGTGGAGTTCCTCAAGAGCCCCGAAAAGTTCAACACTCTGGGTGCCCGCATTCCCCACGGCGTGCTGCTGGTAGGCCCTCCGGGCACCGGCAAGACCCTGCTGGCCCGTGCCTGCGCCGGTGAGGCCGGTGTGCCGTTCTATTCCATTTCCGGCTCTGACTTTGTGGAAATGTACGTCGGCGTGGGTGCATCCCGCGTGCGTGATCTGTTCGATAAGGCCAAGAAGTCCATGCCCTGCATCATCTTCATTGATGAGATCGATGCTGTGGGCCGTCAGCGCGGTGCCGGCTTAGGCGGCGGCCACGATGAACGCGAGCAGACCCTGAACCAGCTGCTGGTGGAAATGGACGGCTTTGAGGCCAACGACGGCATCATCGTCATGGCGGCCACCAACCGCGCCGACATTCTGGATAAGGCTCTGCTGCGTCCGGGTCGTTTTGACCGTCAGGTCTATGTGGGCCTGCCGGATGTCAAGGGCCGTGAGGAGATCCTCAAGGTCCACACCAAAAAGAAGCCGCTGGCCCCGGATGTCTCTCTCAGAGTCATTGCACAGCGCACCGCAGGCTTTGCGGGCGCAGACCTGGAGAACCTTGTCAACGAAGCGGCCCTGCTGGCTGCACGCCGCAACCGCAAGGCCATTACCATGGAGGATATCGAGGAAGCTTCCATGAAGGTCATGGCCGGCCCCGAAAAGAAGAGCCGCGTTGTGACCCCCGAGGAAAAGAAGCTGACTGCTTACCATGAGGCAGGCCACGCGGTGGCAGGCTTCTACTGCAAGCATCATCCCCGTGTGCACGAGATCACCATTATCCCCCGCGGTCAGGCAGGCGGCTACACGATGTATCTGCCCGAGAAGGACCGCAGCTATGTGACCAAGGGCGAAATGTTCGAGGATATCGTTTCCAGTCTGGGCGGCCGCGTGGCCGAACAGCTGATTTTGGAGGATATCTCCACCGGTGCCTCCAATGATCTGCAGCAGGCTACCAACATTGCCCGCCAGATGATCACCAAGTACGGCTTCTCGGAGCGGCTCGGCCCTGTGGTGTACGGCACCTCGCAGGAGGAGACCTTCCTGGGCCGCGATCTGGGTCAGGGCAAGGGCTACAGCGAGACCACTGCTGCCGAGATCGACGGCGAGATGCGGGATATCATCGACGAAGCTTACGAGACCTGCCGCCGCACCCTGACCGAGCACATCGATCAGCTGCACGCGCTTGCAAAGGCTCTGATGGAACGCGAAAAGCTCAATGAGCAGGAGTTCAACACCATCATGGCCGGCGGCACCCTGCCTCCGCGTGAAGGGGATGAGCCGGAGCAGACCGTGCAGGCCGCACCGGCCGAGACCGCAGAGCAGGCGCAGCCTGCAGAAGCTGCGGAGCCTGCCGAACAGGCCGAAATGGCCCAGCCGCTGCCGGAGACCTCTGCACCGGAAACGCCGGATGCACAGGACCCGCAGAACTGATTTGATCCAAATGGAAAGGAGCGAGTGTCGTGGAGGAAAATTTTAACCCGGTCGCACGGACCCGCGCAAACTATTACACCCCCGGCAGTCCGGTGCAGTTCGTCTGCGTGGAGCTGCTCAAGGGGGATGTCAGCGGTGAGCACGCGGTCTGCCTGACCTTCAAGAACATTTCCAAGGTGACGTTGACTGCGCTGGAGATCCACTTCAAGTGCAAGGGCGTAGACGGTGTGATCCTGTGCGAAGACCGGTTCGAATACCGCGATCTGGAAGTGAAGCCCGGCGAAATGTTTGGCATGGATGATGCCGTGTTCGTTACCTCCAAGGCGATCACCAGCGTGGATGTTTCGCTGTGCAATGTGTACAACGGCAAGCGGGTGGTGCATCTGGATGCCATCAAGCGCGTGCGCCTGCCTGCCCCCAAACGCCTGTCCGCAGAGCTGGAAAAGGCGCTGGAGGTCCGCATGAACCGCCCGGAGCTGAAGTATCAGCCTCAGGTGTTTGAAAACGGCTGGTACTGCGCCTGCGGTGCGTTCCATCCCAAGGAAGAAGACACTGTTTACTGCTCGGAGTGCGGCTGTGACCGCATCCTGCTGCAGAATGCGTTGAACACCCTGCTGCAGCCGGAACAGCCTGCCCAGACCGAGCCGGAGCTGGAAACTCCTCTGGCGCCGCAGCCGGAACAGGAAGAGCCGACCCGTATCATGGGAGCCGCCCCTGTGCAGCCGGCACAGGAGGAGCCCACCCGCATCATGAGCGCACCGCGCCGCCCGCAGCCGCAGGAGCCTGCGGCAGAGCCGACCCGTATGCTGGATGACGGAATGCGGGAACAGTTCCCGGACAGGGCAGCGCGTGCACAGGCAGAGGAAGGAACCCGTGTGATGCCTGCCGCCTCCCGCCGTGCACAGCCGGCGGCCCAGCAGCCGGAGCCTGATTATGAGGACAATGAGGAGTACGAGGACGAGCGCGACAGCGTGGCAGAAACGCTGATCCGCTGGGTGCCGCCCATCACTGCCGTCATCTGCGCGGCTGTGGCGCTGTGCGGCTTCGTGTACTATCAGTTCGTACTGTAAACACAAACAGCAGCGGAGAGGGCTGATCTGCCTTCTCCGCTTTTTGCATATCAGAAGGGAGAACCCGACTATGCCGGAAGAAGCCTTACAGGCCGCTTTTGAGATCAAGACCGCCTGCGATGAGATCAGCCGCCGCCTGCTGCGCTGGCACTGGGAGCACAAGCCCGGCTCCAACAGTCTGGGCGCACTGCTTGACCATATTGCCCAGCGCCAGCAGGAAAGCCCGGACTACTATGACCGGATGCCGGATCTTTCCGGCAAGAGCAGCTGGCAGCAGCTGGACACCACCATCTGTATGCGTGTGCTGCTGGACCCGGAAAAGGATGCGGAAAAGCCTCTGGATCTGCTGGGAAACACCAGCAGCCCGGGGGCAGCCCGCCGTGCCTGCAACACTGTGCGCACGGCCCGCAACGAAGCAGCCCACGCCACCGACCAGACCGACGCGGCGCAGGCGGCGATCCTGTTCAACGAAGCCATCGAATGTCTGGAGGATGCCTATGCGGGCACGGCCTTCCGGGAAAACGAGCTGGCCCGCTATTACCGTCAGGCAGAGGAGTTTTTGTCCCGCTGCGGGGCAAAAGAGCCTGTTGCATCCAGCCGTGCACCGGCTGAAGAAAAGCCTGCCGCCCGCAGTACATCCCGCCAGAGCACAAGGCAGAACCAGTGCGGAAGTGCCCAGAGCCGCAAAACGGGCAGCAGCCGCTCTTCCGGCAAGAGAACGGCAGCGCACAGCAATTCCGGCCGCAGCAGCTCTGCAAAGGGCCGCGGAAATACAAATTGTAAAAAGAAACGGAAAAATTCCGGCAATCAGACAGTCATGATCGTGCTGCTGGCGGCGCTGGTGCTGGGGCTGCTGGTGCGTGCCTGGAGCATGGGAGCAGTGTGACACGCCTGCTTTGAGAAAATGGTCGTTTTTTGCCGGGAGAAAAGGCCGTCTTTTGTGCACGGTCAATAAAAAAACAAATCGCATTCCGGGATAAACCGGAAAAAGCACATCTTGCAGGATGGGTGAAAGCGGTTTATAATAAGCATGAAAACGTTTACACACAACAATGCACCTCAAAAGAGGGAAGTACCGCGAATATGACCATCAGTGATATTGCAAAAATGGCTGGCGTGTCCAGTGCGGCCGTCAGTCGTTACCTGAACGGCGGGCCTCTGAGCGAGCAGAAGCGTGCCATCATCCGGGAGGTCGTGGAGAAGACCGGCTACCGCCCTGATACGACCGCTCAGACCCTGCGCACCGGCAAAGTGAATCAGATCGGTGTGATCGCCCCCAGCATCGGCTCCCAGTCGGTCGGGCAGCTCACCGCCGGAATCGCCAGTGAGCTGGATGCCAGAAACTATCTGTTGCTGCTGGGAAACACCGAGCTGGACGCCCAGCGGGAGCTGGGCTATCTGACTGCCATGCAGCGCAACCACGTGGCGGGCATTATCCTGCTGGGTAGCTACTATACCCCTCAGCTGGCACAGGCGCTGAAAAACTGCAGTGTACCGGTGGTGGTCACAGGCCAGCGTTTTCCGGACGTGGCCTGCGTGTACAACGATGACCATACCGCCGCCCGGGAGCTGACCCAGCGGATGCTGGAGCATGGCCGCAGAAGGATCGTTTACATTGGCGGCTCCGAACGGGACGATGCCACCGGCATCCAGCGCCGGGAAGGCGTGCAGGATGCCTTGAGGGACGCAGGGCTGGATGGCGACCAGCTGCCCCGCATCTGCTGCAATGCATTCACCGTGGAAGAGGGGCAGCGCTGTATGCAGGAGCTGCTGACCCGCTGCCCGTTTCTGGATGGTGTGGTCTGCGTGACCGATACGGTGGCCTTTGGCGCCATGCATGCGCTCAAGCAGGCAGGACGGCAGATCGGACGGGATGTGGGCCTTGCCGGCATTGGCGACAGCTGGGCGGGCAGTGTGACCGACCCGGGTCTGGCCACGGTGCGGTTTTATCAGAAGCAGGTGGGGCAGGAAGCCGCCCGGATCCTGCTGCAGATGCTGGAAGAGAAGGAATATGGCGGCCCGGTGCGTCAGGTGACGCTGGGGTATCAGGTAGTGGAGCGCGGTTCGCTGTAAATAGAGGGTAAGGATGATATGGATCACAGATTGATTTTTCTGGATATTGACGGTACCTTGCTGCCGCCGGGGGATATGCTGATCCCGGAAAGCACGCTGGCCGCGCTGGACTGCGCCAAAGCAAACGGGCACAGGCTGTTTTTGTGCACCGGCCGCAACCACCGCATGACCGAGCCGCTGTTGCGCCACAGCTGCTTTGCGGGCGCGGTATGCAGTGCAGGCGGTTATGTGCTGTGCGATGACAAGACTCTGGTGGATATCCCCATGGAGCCGCAGCAGGCCGAAGGCGTGCGCGCGGCGCTGGAACGCCATGGCGTGGAGTGCACGCTGGAAGCCCGGGATGCCACTTTTGGCGGTGTCAAAATGACCCAAAGGTGGAACTTTATCCATCAAAAGAACGGCGCACCGCTGAACAGCGAAGCAGAGCGCTGGCGCAAAGCCATGGAAGAGGGCATGTCCATCCTGCCGCTTTCCGATTACAAAGGAGAGCCGCTATATAAGATCGTGTTCATTGCCGACCACGAAAGCGACCTTGCCGAGGCAAAGCGGCTCTATGCGGATCAGTTCGTTTTCTGCGAGAGCAAGTTGGACAGCCTGACCGATGGCTTTGTGAATGGTGAGCTCATCAACCGTAAATTTGATAAGGGCACCGGCATCAAGGCCATCTGTGACCATCTGGGCTGTACGCTGGCAGATACCATTGGCTTTGGCGACAGCGATAATGACCTGCAGATGACCGATGTGGCAGGCATCAGCGTGTGTATGGCCAATGGCTCTGAAACACTGAAAAAGCGCTGTGACCGCATTGCGCCCTCGGTATATGAGGACGGCATTGCAAAGGAGTTCAAGGCGCTTGGCCTGATCTGAACAAAAATAACAAAGGCTGCGGCAGGGATAAGACCCGGGCCGCAGCCTTTTTTCTGCCGCATCGCCGGAGCACAATAAAATAATTTTACAAACCGGAAAAATGTGGTAGAATAAAACAAAGCGCCGGAGAGCCATCCGGCAAAAAAGGAGGAATTATCATGTGTTCCGTTCTGGAAGTATGTGTGGACAGCACCGCCAGTGCGCTGGCGGCAAAGCGCGGCGGTGCCGACCGGCTGGAACTGTGTGCCGACCTCATCGTTGGCGGTACAACGCCCAGCCTGACGCTGGTGCAGCAGGTCAGGGCAGAGACCGGCCTGCCGGTGCGGGCGCTGCTGCGGCCCCGCTTTGGCGATTTCTGCTATGACAGCTATGAGCTTGCCCAGATGGAACAGCTGGCTGCAGAGCTGGTGGAAGCCGGGGCAGACGGTATCGTGACCGGTGTGCTGACCCCGGAGGGTGCGCTGGATGCAGGAGCCATGCAGCCCATCTATGCGGCGGCACGCAAGGCAGCAGAGAAGGCGGGCCGTCCGGTGGCGTGTACCCTGCACCGCGCTTTTGACGTCTGCGCGGACCCCTTTGCTGCGCTGGAAACAGCCCGGGAGATGGGCCTTTGCACCATCCTCACCAGCGGACAGGCGGCCAGCGCGCCGCAGGGCGCTGCACTGCTGCGGCAGCTGACAGAGCGGGCAGGGAAGGGTGTGGAGATTCTGGCAGGTGCCGGGGTCTCGGCACAGAACATCCCGGTGCTGGCCGCGCAGACCGGTGTGCGGGCATTTCACCTTTCCGGCAAACAGGTGCTGCAAAGCCGCATGACCTTCCGGCGCGAGGGCGTGCCCATGGGCCTGCCCGGCTTTTCGGAGTTTGAGGTGTGGCAGACCAGCGAAGCAAACATCCGTGCTGCACGGCAGGCATTGGATAGCCTTTAAAAACCGAATAAAACGAAAGCGCTCTCCCAACGGAAACCCAGTGGGAGAGCGCTTTTTTATGATGATGAATTTGAAGGGTGAAGATAGCTTAGTAATGCAGCTCGTCGCCGGTCAGTGCTTCCAGCACCGGCAGCATGGCAGCGGCTTCGGCTTTGGCGGCGGGCAGATCCATGTCGCGGTAGTTGCCGCACTCCACTTCGCTGGCACCGGGCACTGCGCCCTCAAAGCCAGCCATGAAGCGGAAGGACTCCACCGTCAGCTCCAGTGCCTCGGCGGGGGTCAGGCCGCGGGTGAGCAGATAGAAGCCGGTGCGGCAGCCCATGGGGCCAACGTAGATCACGCTGTCTTTAAAGGCGCTGTTGCGCGCATAGGTGGCAAACAGATGCTCTAGCGTGTGGGCGGCACCGGTGGTCAGGTAGTCGCCGTGATTGGGCTTTTTCATGCGGATGTCCCAGGTGAGAACATCGCCGTCCTGACGGCTCAGATACATGCCGCGGTCCAGCTTGGTATGGTCAACACAGAAGCTTGCAATGCGTTCCATGAGTTTTTCTCCTTTGGCTTATGCCTGCAGGCGCTGCACGCTGCCGTGCGCGCAGTCCACAGCGACCATCAGGCCGTCACGGATGTGGCTGGTGGCACCGGCAGCACCCACGACGGTGGGCTTGAGCAGGGCCTTGCCGGCAATGGCGGCATGGCTGTTCAGGCCCGGCTCTTCCACCACCAGAGCGGCGGCGTCACGCACATAGCTCAGCATTTCGTTGCTGGTAGCGGGGACCACCAGCACCATGCCGGGCTTGAACTTTGCACGCACCTCTTCCAGAGTGCGGCAGACGCAGGCCTTGCCGGTGGCGCTGGTCACATCGGCATTCTCGCGGCCAACGCCCACGCCGGTAGCCAGACAGTTGCCCACCATGTGGATCTTGATCATATTGGTGGTGCCGGACACGCCCACGGGCACGCCTGCGGTCACGACCGCCAGCTCACCGTTGTGCAGGTAGCCGTTCTCCTTGGCCAGAGAGGTGGACATTTCGATCAGCTCATCGGTGCTGTGTGCCAGAGGCATCATCAGCGGGGTGATGCCCCAGCTCAGGGCCAGCTGACGCTGTACCTGTTCCTTCATCACGCAGGCGATAATGGGCTGCTCCGGGCGGTACTTGCTCAGCAGACGGGCGGTGTTGCCGGACTCGGAAACGGTGACGATGGCTGCAGCGTTCACGTCCTTGGCGGTCAGGCAGGCAGCGTGTGCAGTTGCATCGCTCACGCTGATCTTGCCGGTGTTCTCGGTGAGGGGAACAAAGCGGGCGTGGTTCTCCTGCTCGGTGCGCTCAGCAATGGCAGACATGGTCTTGAGAGCATCCACCGGATAAGCACCGGCAGCAGTCTCGCCGGAAAGCATGATGGCAGAGGTGCCGTCATAGATGGCATTTGCCACGTCGGAGATCTCGGCACGGGTGGGGCGGGGGTTCACGATCATGCTGTCCAGCATCTGGGTAGCGGTGACGATGGGCTTGCCAAAGGAGAAGGAGCGCTCGATGATGTTCTTCTGAATGCCGGGCAGCTCGGTAAAGTCGATCTCAACGCCCAGATCGCCGCGGGCCACCATGACGGCATCGGCAGCAGCCAGAATGCTGTCGATGTTGTTCACGCCCTCACGGTTCTCGATCTTGGCGATGATGCGGATGTCGGAATCGTACTCGTTGAGCAGATTGCGGATGTCGTACACATCCTGCGCGGTGCGCACGAAGGAAGCAGCGATGAAGTCGAAGCCCTGCTGTGCGCCGAAGATGATGTCATCGCGGTCGCGCTGGCTCATATACGGCATGGACAGGTGCACGCCGGGCACATTGACGCCCTTCTTGTTCTTGATCTTGCCGTTGTTCAGCACCTTGCAGACGATGTCCGTATCGTTCACGGTGACGATCTGCAGCTTGATCAGGCCGTCGTCCAGCATGATGGTGCCGCCGGGCTGCACGTCCTGCGGCAGGTCCTTATAGGTAATGGAGCAGATCTCCTTGGTGCCCTCCACATCCCGGGTGGTCAGGGTGAAGGTCTGGCCTGCTTCCAGCATTTCGGTGCCGTTCTTGAAGTCCTTCAGGCGGATCTCGGGGCCCTTGGTGTCCAGCAGGGCAGCGACCGGCTTGCCCAGCTCTTCACGGATGGCCTTCAGCTTTTCAAAGCGGCCCAGATGCTCCTCGTGAGAGCCGTGGGAAAAATTAAAACGGGCAACATTCATGCCGTTGGCGACCAGCTCGCGCAGAACGCCTTCCTGATCCGTGGACGGGCCCAGAGTGCAGATGATCTTTGTTTTTCTCATATACTTTTACTACCTCCAACTACTACTTCACATTCTCTATTTTGCGGCAGGCTGTCCGCTGTCATACAGACAGCTGCGCGCGGCCAACGGGAAAAATCCCGTGCTGTGGTACAAAAGCGGAAAAATCCTGTGGTTCAAAACTTTTCCACCTATTATTATATCTGCTGGGATACAATAGAGCAAGGAAAATTTTGCGCTGTGGCTGAATTTTTTAGGCGGTCAAGAAATCTTTGCCACGTAATGACGTATTTACGCTCAAAAACGAAAAAACGCCCGGTCGATTCGTGAACAAAATGACGAACATTTTGGTGAAAATGACGGATATTTGCGAGAGGGCGAAAAAGCTTGCATCCGGTGCGGGATTTGCTTATAATGATAAGTAAAGATAGTATCACTTATCCGGGGCATGCTCCGGAGGAAATGGAGAAAAAACGATATGGAGAAGCGTGTTTTTCTGATCGTCCTTGACAGCTTTGGGATCGGTGCAGAGCCGGATGCCGCCGCCTTTGGTGACGAAGGCACCAACACCCTGGGCGCCATTGCAAAGCATCCCAACTTCAACTGCCCCAACCTGCGCAGACTAGGCATGTTCAACATCGATGGCGTCACGGCAGGCGAAAAGACCGATGCACCCATCGGCTCCTTTGCCCGCCTGCAGGAGCAGAGCATGGGCAAGGATACCACCATCGGCCACTGGGAAATCGCGGGCGTTGTCAGCCCCAAACCGCTGCCCACCTTTCCGGAGGGCTTCCCGGAGGCGCTCATCCACGAGTTTGAGGAAAAGACCGGCCACAAGGTGCTGTGCAACAAGCCCTATTCCGGTACGCAGGTGCTGAAGGATTACGGCGAGCAGGCCATGAAAGAAAACGCCCTTATCGTCTACACCAGTGCCGACAGCGTATTTCAGGTGGCTGCCAACGAAGAGCTGGTGCCGGTGCATGAGCTTTACCGCTACTGCGAGATCGCCCGCGAAATGCTCAAGGGCGAGTACGGCGTGGGCCGCGTGATCGCACGCCCCTTCCTGGGCCATACTGCCGACACCTTCTACCGCACCACCAACCGCCACGATCTGAGCCTGAAGCCGCCCCGCGCCACCATGCTGGATCTGCTGAAGGACGCGGGCAGGGATGTCATCGCCGTGGGCAAGATCTTCGATATCTTTGACGGCGAGGGCGTGACCGAGAAGATCAAGACCACCGGCAATACCAACGGCATCGCCTTCACCAAGGCACTGCAGACCCGCGACTTTGAGGGTCTTGCCTTTGTAAATCTGGTGGACTTCGATATGCTCTACGGCCATCGCCGTGATGTGGCGGGCTATGCCGCCGCCGTCAAGGAGTTGCCTTGATCT
>OATA01001358.1_pt1 | contig 14838 bp, 16 predicted proteins | sample 1516451 | NCBI WGS metagenome assembly OATA01 (sample SAMEA2579905, study PRJEB22360) | human gut metagenome | biome: human gut; feature: human-associated habitat; material: faeces | place: Denmark | collected 2008/2010 | reverse complement strand
CGGTTTGGCTTCGGCCATCTGCATGGGCCCGATGCGCACCATCATCCAGACCGAGACCGATGAGAAGATGGCTGGCCGTGTATTCGGCCAGGCACGGCGCAACACTAGTGTCGATGCGGCGTGTAACGCGGCCTGATGGCGATTAAGCCGAACTACCAAATTTGTGCGTACGACTCGTAGGACGTGTAGTCCGGCAAATCGTACACCAGTATCGAGAAAGGCAGGATTGGCCATTGTCCGGCCAATCCACAAATGCCATTTCTCCATAGATGATGGCACCTTGCTTATCCCGCAACACTAGGGAAACCTTGATCTGCTGTCCATCTGAAGGCTTGAAACCATCGGTCACGGCGCGGACTTCGCCATTGAAGGTCGTGCCGCCGTCGTTGTTGCGCACTTTGGAGATTCCGCTGATGGGGAAAGTGGCAGTGCCTTGTGCTTCCGTGACGTTGTACTCATTCGGACTGAGCGCAACGAAGTCCACGGTGGCCGGTGCGGTACCTTGACCCGCTTGCCCGGCGTTATATATAGTCTGATTCGGGAACGCCATATTCAGCGTTTGCGTCTGCGAGAACACGATGGAGCCGTCTTTGGTTCGCCGGTGATGGCGACTTCTGGATACTGTACCTGCAGGGTTGTGCTGGTGTTGCGCAGGGCGAATGCGTAGCTAACGTACCCCTGTTGGCTTACAGACCAACCGGATTCCACCAGCTCCAGCGGATTGTCGGCAACCGCGTCGGTGCCGCTTGTGCCGGTACTGTTATTGCCGCCAATGTGGCGGCACTGGGCTTGCGTTTTTCGGCAGTGGCATTGTCGGCAGCGTTGCCACAGCCTGTATTGACCGGGGCATTGTCGGCAACGGCCTCGCCGTCCTGCTCTTGGACGCGCCGTTCGCGAATGCGTTGCTCAATGGGATCGTCGACCAAAGTCTGGATGATGCGTGCCAGATCGCGGTCTCAGACTGCATCCCACTTACCGACGTCCAACAATTGGGGTGCGGTTCAGTTCCGTGAAAAACACTCTTGTGCTTTGCTTCGTTTCCTGCTATGTGTGAAAACATGGATAATACGCATGCTCGCCGCTTCGATGACACGGTGCGGCGTCGGGCGGGGGAGCGCGGCGCCATCATGACGCTGCGCGACTGTCCGCGCGCCATGCGCGTTGTCGTGGACGGCATCGACCTGGATGACCGGCACCGGTTCCGCCTATGTGAGATAGGATTGGCTCCGGGCGCGGGTTTACGGGTCATGCAGCGGAGCGCTTTCGGCGGAAGGGTCGTCGCATTCGGAAACGAACGTGTCGCGGTGGACGGCGGCACCGCGCGTGCCGTCCGGGTACGGTTCGCGCGGGATGAACATGCGCAAGACGACGTTGCGTAACGCGAAGAGAACGGGAATATGCGCGAATGTTGAATCTACGGAACCTGAGGGGCGGCGACTGCTGCCGTTCGCAGAATGGCTGTTGCCGGCATCGCGTTTGTCGTGTCAACAGACCCGCGAATGACGGCATGGGCGGCGACTCCGGCAATATGGGAAACGTCGAAAATGTAAAACGCGTCGTGTTTGTAGGCAATCCGAACGTTGGCAAATCTTCCATGTTCAACGCGCTGCTTGGCGCGAGGACCCGTACGATGAACGCGCCAGGCACCACGGTGTCCATCACTTGCGGGCAATACCGGTACAAAAGCTCGAAAACGACGAAAAATCCGCAGAATTGGCAGTTTGTGGACACTCCCGGAACCTATTCGCTATCTCCGATGAGTCCCGACGAGCAGGTTGCCGTCGACGCGTTGACCGGCGCGTCGGGCATGCCCGTTCCCGACCTTGCCGTCGTGGTGCTGGACGCCACCGCGCTGTCCCGATCGCTGTACCTGCTGTCGATGGTGGTGGAGCTCGGGCTGCCCACCGTCGTGGCACTCACCATGAACGACCTCGCCGTCCGCAACGGCTGCGGCGTCGATGCGGAACGACTGTCCCATTTGCTGGACGGCATGCCGGTCGTCGCGATTGACGGACGTACCGGAAACGGCGGCAAGGCTTTGGCCGACGCGATCGCCGCAAGTTTCGAGGGAACGCCCGTTCCGCACGGGCTGACCGCACTGCCAACCGCGACAGCCGACGCCGACATGAAAACCGCCGACGGCCTGAGCGTCTGGGCCGAATCGCGGGCCGACGCACGACTCGACTGGACCGCCGGCATATTGCGCGGCCTCGACATGCATGCGGTCGACCACGTCACCTTGTCCGACCGCATCGACCGCGTGCTGCTGCACCCCGTGATTGGCGTCCTCGTCTTCCTTGCGGTGCTGTTCGTCGTGTTCCAGGCCACCACCACGCTCGCCAGCCCCATGCAGGATTGGATTGACGTGACCTTCCGCGGATGGTGCGCAGATGGACTCGACCTGCTGCTCGGCCTGTTCGGACCATCCGTGAGCGGCGGCTGGCTGCGTTCGCTGCTGGTGGACGGTCTGCTTGACGGCGTGGTCACCGTGCTGACGTTCATTCCGGTGATGGGCATCATGTTCCTGCTGCTGTCAATCTTGGAGGATTCCGGCTACATGGCCCGCGCCGCGTTTGTGATGGACCGTGCCATGCGCGCCTTGGGATTGGACGGTCGCGCGTTCCTGCCGATCATCGTCGGCTTTCGGCTGCAATCTGCCGGCTTTGGCCGCCACACGAACCCTATCCGATTCCCGGCAACGGGTGCTTACCGGCATGCTGGTGCCGTTCGCGGCATGTTCCGCGCGACTATCGGTGTTTTTGGTGCTCGCCCACGCGTTCTTCCCGAAATACGCCGGTCTCGTGGTCTTCCTCATGTACGTGGCTTCGGTCATGGTCATCCTGCTGGTCGGCGTGCTGCTGCGCCACACCATGTTCCGCGGCCTCGAACCCGAACCGTTGATGCTGGCGCTTCCCGCATACCAATGCCCGCGCGCGTTGCAGCTGGCACGTTCGGTGCTGCTGCGTCTATGGGGCTTCATCCGTGGAGCCAGCGTGATCATCATTTCAATGATCACGGCGCTGTGGCTGCTGCAGGGCATTCCGGTAACCGCCAACGCAGGCGGTTTCGCTCATGTCGACGACGTGCATGATTCCGCGTATGGCGTGCTCGCCGACGCGGTCGCTCCCGTGTTCGCGCCGGCCGGTTTCGATGACTGGCATGCCTCGGCCGCGCTGATCACGGGATTCGTGGCCAAAGAGGTCGTGGTCGGTTCGATGTCGCAGTCATACCATGCGGACGAACCGGATGATGCGGCTTCCCAACAAGCCGGGGAGGGAACGCTGGGACAGAAGCTGCGCGCCTCGTTCGACCAGTCATCGCACGGCCACGGCAAGGCGGCGGCCATCGCCTTCCTGCTGTTCACGCTCGCCTACACGCCATGTCTTGCAACGGTCGCCGAAATGCGACGGCAGTTTGGCACGAAAGTCGCGGCGCGATCCGTCCTGCTGAGCTTGGCCGTGGCATACGTCATCGCCATCATCGCCTTCCAAACATTGCGGTTGATATGGTGAGCGGTATGGAACGGTCCGGCGCTTCCGCGCACGGATGGCGGCGCACGCCACGTACGGCTGATACATACGGCGACGGCCGGAACGATATCGTCGCACGCATCGCCGGCGACATCGCCGCAGGATTGACGGTGCGGCAAATCGCCGACAAACGGCATCTGCCGGTCGATTTCGTGGACATGGCTGTCGAACGAGCGGACAAACGGGGGCTGCTGGCCGTGATGGACATGCGGCACGCCTGCGGAGAGACGATATGCCAGCCCGATCCTGCGTCATTGGTGTGCGCAGGATGCCCATTCAGGATATTCCCATCTTCAAGCCCGTACAATAGGCAAGGTTAACAAGACGAAGAACGATGACAGCTATCGGTTCGCAAGGGGTGACACGTATGGATTATCAGTACCAGACCACTGAACAGCCTTCCAGCCCCCGCAAGGCATGGCCGATCGTCCTTGCCGTGGTCGTGGCCCTCATCGTGGCATGCGGTGCCGGCGTGTGCGTTTACCGCAACAAGCAGCAGGAAGCATTGGCCACATGCCGGCAATCGCTCGCGGAATTCAGCTCGGCCCGCAAAGCCGTGCTCGACACTTCCGAAAACGGCAGCGAACTGCAGAAGCTGATTCGAGGCGCGCTCGGCGTGAACGACATCATCGACGCGTTCGCGGACGCGGCCACCAGCGCCGAGAACACAGTCGATACGGAAGGCTGCAAGGCGGAAGCCACCATCACGCAGCTCAATCTCGTAGCCAAAACGTTGGACAGCGCCACCGATTCCCTGAACGCCAGTTTGAAAAGCATCCAAGAGAAAAACGCCGAAACCGCGTTGCAGGATCCGAAGGCCGATTCGGATGGCGCGGCAGCTGGACAATCGTCCAATAACCCATCCGGGCAATCGAACGGAGCCTCTTCGAACAGCACTTCTTCGAACGGTACCTCCGACACGAAATCGTTGGATGAATCCAAAAAGGAACTGCAACAGTCGATCGACGAGGCAGACAAACTGGTCGACAAACTCAGCAAGGACGATTCCCTGACCCTGACCGGGCGCAAACTGCTGTCCGCGCTGTCCAAGGCCGCGGACTCCGGACAGAAGCTCGTCGAAAGCAGCAACATCAAGGATTCCAAGTATTACAAGGCGGCCAAGGTCACGCTTGACGAAGCCATTGACATGGCTGACAACTGGGTGAACAGCCAGGCGGCCAAAGCGCAGTAGCATGCTCCCGCGTGTTGCTTCCGCAGCCACGTCTAAAGTTTCCTTCGGAAAGCATGACGTGAATACGACGTCGGATGTGTGGAAGCGTGTAAGGGGGGACGGATGGCAGACGCGGGGCAGGAATCATCGGAAGGCATTAGCGTATCGAAGCCGGTCGCCCGCGTGATGATGCTGGTCAACGCGGCGGTATGGGGGTCCGGCTACACCATGCTCAAGCATGTGCAGGAGAACATGCCGACACAGTGGATGATGTTCTTCCGCATGGCTTCGGCGGTACTGCTTATGGCCATCGTGTTTTTCCCACGTCTTCGCAGGATTCGCCTGCGCCGCTATATCGTTCCCGGTCTGATACTCGCGTTGACTTACTGGCTGGGATTCATCTTCCAGCTCAAAGGACTTGAAACCACGTCTCCCGGACGCAACAGCTTCTTCACCGACACCTATTGCGTGATGGTGCCGTTCGTGGTGTGGGCGTTCACGCGCAAACGCCCCAGCTGGCAGCATCTGGTGGCCGCGTTCGTCTGCGCGTTCGGCATTGGTCTGGTGTCGCTGAGCGGCGGCGGTGGCGCGGAACTCATGCATATGAGCTTCGGTGACGCCATGACTATCATCGGCGCGTTTTTCTTCGCGTTGAATCTGGTTTTGGTTGGTTTCATTGGCAAGGATTTCGACGCGATCGCGCTGATGCTTGCCGAATTCGTGTGGTGCGCCCTGCTGTTCGGTGCTGGCGCGGTGCTTACCGAAGGCGGACCGTCCATGGCTTGGGCGCGGTGGGACATCGTGCTGTGCATCGCCTACCTGGTGATCGGCTCCACGGTGATCGCCCAAGTGTTTCAAACCATCGCCATACAGAATCTGCCCACTTCCGAGGCGTCCGTGATCTTAAGCACGGAATGCATCTTCGCCATGCTGGTATCCGTGATTTTCACCGGCGAAACGCTGACCGTGCCGTCGTTATGCGGTTTCGCGCTGATTTTCGGTGCGATTCTGCTGTCCGAAATCCAACTGCCCTCCGCAAAACGACAGCGTGGCACAACGGAAGGCGATTAGAAGAACAGCGCCGCGATTCCCGCCGCGAAGCACATGAGCAGCACGGACGTGAGGAAGCTCGCCAGGAACGCTTTCTGTCCCTTCTTCGCGATGGCGCTGAAATTCACATTGATGCCGAGCGCCGCCATGGCCATGCCGAGCACGATGTAGGCGAAGTCCACCAGATTCGGTGCGATGGCACCGATGAACGGCACGAACGTGCCGATGATGGAAGCGCCGATGAAACCGAGCATGAACCACGGGAACGACACTTTGCGTTTGCCGTCGGCCGGCATTTCGGAATGGTTTTTATCCCACCAAACGGCGATGATGATGGCCGCGAACACCAGCATCAGCACGCGGGAAAGCTTCATGATGGTGGCGATGCCCACCGCGCCGAACGCGTCGCCGGCGGCCACGGCATGGGCGATTTCGTGCAGGGACGCGCCAGCGGTGATGCCCAACTGCGTCTTGCTCAGGCCCGTCAACGGCCCAAGGGCGATTTCCAGCAATGCGAAGATGGTGCCCATGATGGCGATGATGGCCACGGCCATCACCTCATTGTTGGCCTTCTCATCCTCTTTTTCCGGCGGCACCTTGATGGAGCCGGACAATCCCATGACGGCTGCCGCGCCACAGATGCCGGTACCGCCCGCCACGAGAATGGCGAGCTGCGGATCGACGCCAAGCTTGCGTGCGATGTTGTAGCACACCACGATGGTGAGCGTCACCACCACTGCCGCGATCGGCAGACACTTGATACCCTGCGTGAACAGCACCGTCAGATTGAGCTTGAAACCAAGCAGGATGATGCCCAGGCGAAGCAGCTTGTTCGAAATGAGCCCGGCCGCATCCTTCACACCGGCCTTATGTTCGGCGGAACGGTTCGAATACCATTTGCGGATCGGGAACTGCGCGACCATGCCGATGAGCAGAGCGATGATCAACGCGCCGAACAGGCTGAATCCCGGAAACTGCTTGAGCCACGAAGCCACCAGAGAGGCCGCCAACGTGACGATGCCAATGAACGCCATTTCCTTGGTGGCTATGCGAGTCCACCATTTCTTGCAAAAATCAATCACGAGCGTCAAGTGTTCCGGTTCATGCGGACAAGCCGGCCGGATGGGGAGACACGCGCGGGAATCCATATTTTGCAACATATCTCGAACGGGTTTGAGGTCTGTTTGCTTCAAGTCGGGTTTAAGTTGGTACGCTGGAGATGCAAGCCAAAAACACAGGCAGAATCAAGGAGGGTCAAGATGCAATTCGAAGCCTCGCGACTGGAAGGACTGGAACACCGCACCGACGCGCAGTCCGCACCGGAAGTGTTCTTCACGCCGATCATCACACCGGAAAGCCTCGTCGCCGCCTACCATGCGCTCGGACGCAAGCCGGAAGGCAAAACGGCCATCAAAGTCCATTCCGGCGAATCGGAAAAATCCAATAATCTCAATCCTTCGCTCGTCAAGGACCTCGTGCAGGAGATCGGCGGCACGCTCGTGGAATGCGCTACCGCATACGACGGCAATCGTGAAACCCCCGAAAAAAGCCTTGCCACGTTCAAAAAGCACGGATACGCCGATCTTGCGCCAATCCAGATCATGGACATGGGCGGCGAAATCGAGATCCCGGTGGCCAAGCACCGCCACATCGCCTACGACATCGTCGGCAAGCATATCGACGACTACGATTCCATTTTCGTGCTGTCGCATTTCAAAGGCCATCCGATGGGAGGCTTCGGCGGCGCGCTCAAGAACGTGTCCATCGGCATAGCCTCGTCGAACGGCAAACGCTGGATCCATTCCGCCGGCGTCACCAAGGACAAGTGGGTGGAAACTCCTCAGGATGCATTCCTCGAATCGATGGCCGAAGCCGATGAGGCCGTGATCAGCCACATGCATGGCAAGATGATGTATCTGAACGTCATGAACCGCCTGTCGGTGGATTGCGACTGCCTGCCCTCCCCGACGGAACCGGACATGCATGACATCGGCGTGCTGTCCTCGCTCGACCCGGTGGCGCTCGACCAGGCATGCGTCGACCTCATCCACACCGCCCCCGACGGAGCGTCCGTCACCGAACGCATCGCCTCGCTCCACGGCGAACACATCCTCGAATACGCCGAGGAACTTGGCATCGGTTCGCGCGCGTACTGTCTGACCGTACTCGACTGACGGCGAACGCAATGGTCACGAAACCCGCGAAGCCTACGGAAGCCAGCATCGCAATCGCACGTATCGAAACGTTGCTTGCCGAACGCGATTGTGTGTTCGTCGCAATCGACGGGCCATGCACGTCTGGCAAAACCACGTTTGCCGCGATGCTCAACAGGCGTTTCGGCGGCAACGTGCTGCACATGGACGATTTCTTCCTCCGTCCCGAACAGCGCACGCCGGAACGTTTCGCCGAACCCGGCGGCAACGTGGACCGTGAACGGTTCGAAACGGAAGTGTTGGCACCGCTCGCCGCCGGACAAGCCGCGCAATACCGGCCATGGGATTGCCATACAGGCGATTTCGCCGTCGCGTACGCCGTCGAACCGGCCCAGCTGACCATTGTGGAAGGCAGCTACAGCATGCACCCCGCCTTGCGGGGGTATTACGATTGCATGATCTGTCTTGCGGTCGATCCTGCCGAACAGTTGCGTCGGCTCGAACGACGCAATCCACGCATGTTGCAACGATTCGTCGACGAGTGGATTCCGCTGGAAAACCGCTATTTCGAAGCGACCAATATCCAAGCCGTCGCCGATTTGCTGGTCGACACCGCGCTGCCGGACGGTGGGTCGGTCGTCGAGCCGGTATGACGTATACGCATATCCGAAGAGAAGGAAACATTAAGGAGAAAACAAATGTCTGATTCCGCAACCATGCCCGCGGCCGCCCTGCGCCGCACCGACCTGCCGAAACTGAGTCTCGGCACCAAGACAGCAGCCACCCTGCTCGCCATCGTCGCAGCGGTCGTGCTGCCGCAACTGTTCCACGTCATCGGCGCCGTCTCCGGACAGGGCACCATGCTGGGCGTCGCGTTCCTGCCGATGCATCTGCCGATCATCTTCGTCGGCCTGATCGCGGGCCCCGCCGTCGGCGCGATCGCCGGCGCCGCCGCTCCGCTCGTGAGCTTCCTGCTGTCCGGCATGCCGATGCTGGTGATGCTGCCGCTCATGATGGTCGAACTGTGCGCATACGGCCTGGTAGCCGGTCTGCTGCGCGGCATCAAGCTGCCGAGCCTGGCGAAGGTGGTCATCGCACAGCTCGCCGGACGTGTGGTGCTGACCGCAGCCACCGCGATCGCCGTGTTCGCGTTCGGTTCCAGCAAGGCCATCGCCGCCACATGGACGAGCGACCTGGCCGCCGGCCTGCCCGGTCTCGCGCTGCAGTGGGCGCTGATTCCGCTCGCCGCCTACTGGACCGAGTCGCTGATCGCCAAGCGCAACCACTGATATGACGTTTGCCCGGCCACGTTCTGGGCAAACGCGTGATATGCGGGAGCCGAGCCGTTAAGCTTGGCTCCCGTTACTTATAGGAGGACTACGTAGGAGTTTTACGAAGGGGAAGCGGTCATGATCGCAGGAGTGTCCATCACCACATTGCTGCTGGTGCTTGTCGCCGGAATCGGCGCGGGATTCGTCGGATACGCGGTAGGCGCGTCCTCGCTGATCTCCTATCCTGCGCTGCTGGCGTTCGGCATTCCGCCCGTGCTGTCCAACACCACGAACACGGTGGGCGTATGCGGCACCGGCATCGGCGGCCTGCTCTCCGCCCGCAAGGAGCTCAAAGGCCAAGGCAGACGCGTGGCCGTCTACGCGTGCATCGGACTGGTCGGCGGCATCATCGGCGGCCTGCTGCTGCTCGAACTGCCGGCGAAGGTCTTCGAATTCGCCGTGCCGCCGCTCATCCTGTTCAGCGCGCTTATCATCGCGCTGAACCCGCGGAAGAAAGCGGCCGCACGCGACGCTGTCGCGCAGGCGTTGCCCCAATCGCAGCAAGGCGAGCGCGCGGCGCTGATCGCCAGTAGGACGGCCAATGGCAGTCTGCGCAACGACCCGTGGTGGCTGTGGGTTGGCGTGAGCTTCGTCGGCATCTATTCGGGATATTTCGGTGCCGCCGCCGGTACCCTCGCCCTGGCGATCCTCGACCTCGGCAAGATCGGCCCGTTCCACCAGATCAACGCGCTGAAGACCGTGGTCGGCTTCGGCGCGAACATCTCCGCCGCGATCATGTTCATCTGCCGTGGCTCCGTCTACTGGCCGTTCGCCATCGCCATGTGCCTGGGCTGCATCATCGGCAGTTCCATCGCCCCTCCGGTCACACGCCATATCCCCGAGAACATCATGCGCGCCGCCGCCGTGCTCACCGGCATCGTCCTCGCCGTCAAGCTTGGCTGTAGCACCTATTTCTAAAAGCCTTTGGTTCCGGAGTGTGGCGTGTGACCGTGCGGCTGCGCTCCGGAACGACAATTTCCGGTTCCTCGTGTGCCGAGATTCGTCTTGGCCTGGTGACTTGCGGCGGGTTTGTTCCCAAGCGGGTGTTCCGTAGGTGGTTTTTCGCTTCCGTAGGTGGTTGCCGGAGGAAAGGCGTTTGAGAAACGGCTTAAATTAAGCCATTCTCAGACACCAATACCAGAACCAACCACCTACGGAACCACAAAACCACCTACGGAATTGAGTCTGGCAACGGTGTTTGGCGCTTTTACTGAAGATGGTGAAAAACGGTATATGCCGCTTCGAGTGGCTCGATTATTTCGAATATCTGAAAAGAGTAGGAACCCCCCATTAGATAAGTGTCGATAGTGCCCGCATGACGATATCTACATCCTTGTTTTCCAGCTCGCGAATGACGTGCAGATAGGTTTCCTGAGTTGTAGTCATGCTGGCATGGCCTAGACGGCGTGACACGCTGGCGATCGATACGCCGGCGAACAGCAGCAGCGATGCGTGTGTATGGCGTAGACCATGGACGGAAATAACTGGCACGTCCACGTTTCTGCAATGTTTTGCAAGCACGTCGTTGGCTGTTGAGTTGTAGACCTTGCCGTGCACGAAAATAGGTTTATCATGCGGAAGATCCTTGAGTAATCCAGACATTTGCATGATGAGTTGCCAGTCGAGTTGCACTTTACGCACGGACGATTCGTTTTTCGTGGGTACGAAACCGCCGCCGTTTTTATAATCCCAAGTTTTGTTGACGGAAAGCGTCTGGTGTGCGAAATCAAAGTCATCGGGTGTGAGCCCAAGCGCCTCAGAGAATCGGAGTCCGGTTTTCGCGATAAGGAGGATAAGCCAATCCCAGCTTGCCTCGGCCCCAAGATCAAGGTCCGCGAGCATGGCATGCAGCTCGAATTGGTTGAGATACTTCATTTTCTTAATGCGTGGCTGCTTGCCTTTGATGATGACTTTACGCGTTGGATCACGGGGTATGAGTCCTTCGTCAACGGCATCGAGAATGGCGCCTTTGATCTGATGGTGAAAATCCATGGTGGTTTGGCGCTCATGATGCTGTGCATATCCGTTGATGAGCTGCTGGTATGCGGTTCGATCCATATCGGTGAGTCTGAGTTCAGGGATGAGCTTGCCGAGCCAGGATTGCGTAAGTCGATATTTGCCCATGGTCACGTCTCTGATGGCGCCTTCCTTGTACGTTCTCACCCACTGGGCGTAGTAGTCGCAGAACAGCGATTCTGATGTGATGGTTTCCTGCATGAGATGCGCCTTTCTAAAAATAGGGGATTGGCGCAGCCATCATACTTACGCTGATGAAGGGTGATGAGCGAGTCCAGACGGTCGAAGAACGCGCCGATTTGGCGCTGCTCATCAATTCTTTTGGGAATGCAAATCTGCGTTTCAAAGAAATCATCTGGAGCAATGTTGAGCAATCCATGGTTTCTGGCTCCCTCAGCCGCAATTAATTGAACAGCCTTATACCATCTATCAGTCTCGTAGTATGTGACTAAGAAATCAGGGTCTCCAGAAAGCAACTCAAAACAGATATACAGTGTCGAAACGCAGCCCATGTCATACTTTTCCAGCCTTTTTATCGCTCCCCACGGGCTGTCAGTCGAGGTGCTTTTGTTGTAGGCAAATTCTCCCTTACGCAGAAGGAAGTATCCGCTCATGTCTTTGCTTGCAACTTGGTTGTTGAAAAAAGTTCTCTGATCCACCAAACCGTATTGAGCAGAAATGGTAAGGGGAAGATCGGAATCTCTGTTCTCATTCTTTCTGGTAACCCTACGTGCTACTTCCCCCAGCTTACGCTGTTCCCAAGCGGGGGCGATTGATACGGGAAAACGGCCGTATTATCGCTCATCTACGCGGTTGAGCTTCTTTCTTGTGAGCATTAGAGCGTATCCGAGCAGGTTCTGGCCGCGCCATTGGGCTGGATCGAGCCTAGCTGGGTCGTGCATTGACAGGCCAATGCCCCAGATGCGGTCTTTGACGGCGCATTCCGCCAATATCGCATTGCCGGTTGCCTCAAGCTGTGCCCCGAGTTCGGTGTTCTGGCTGAATTTGGCAAGTAATCCTTCGTAGACTTCGATTTGGCGAACGCCGTTCCATACGTGATCGTCATAACCGGCCACCAGTCGGCCAAGGCGTTTGATCTCGGCCACGTCGCTGGTCCGAAGCATCCGCGCAGCTGTTTCGGCATCGTTGAAACAGCATGCCTTGCGGTACATCATGTACTGTTCCATTGAGGAAAACTCGACATCATCCGCAACGAAGCACGATGGATACCAGTTGCTCAGGTATCCGTTCTCCTCATCGGGATTATGGAAGCAGATGATGTCCGTCATTCTTCGCCGACTTTCCGCACCGCAAGTTCCAGATCGAGATCATGAAGCCCGAAATAGGCTTTCTTCAGGAAGTCCAGCGGCACCTTGGCGATCACTTCAGCACTGGGAATGGCGTAGAACCATTGGTAGTAGGCGTAGAATTCGCCGATCCAATCAGGCATGAATCCTTCGAGCGCCTTGCCGTCCTTCAACTGGTAGTGCTCGGTCTCGGTGAAATACTTCCACAGCTCTTTCGCATCCATCGTGTTGACGTAGGCTTTGGCCTCATCAATGCTTTTGCGTGTTTTGCTCGCCATATATACGGTGATGAAATCCTCTGTGCTCTTGCCCGGAAATGACTGTGCCACGTAGTCGAAGAGCTTGCCTTGAGTTTCCACCACATCATCCCGGTAGACCTCTGGATATGCCCGCATTGTCACCACCTCCTAGAGCAACGTGCTGAACACGTTGGTCACCGTATTGGCATCGGAATCGATAAGGTCACGCATGTTCTGCCGCGCCTCAACATCCCTCTGATTGTATTTGTCGTTGAATTCGCTGTAGCTGACGGAAAGCAAGCCATCGTTGACTTCTCGCAATTGACCGTATGCCTTTTCGGTCTTGACACAATACTGAATTCCCAGACCTCCAAGCGACAGCAGTTCCTCCAAGATATCGACGTCCACATTGTCTCGGACGAATTCCTTAGCGATGTAGAAGTACGAGGCGTTCGCACGCCAACCTTTGATGATGTCATAACCGCTGGTATCGATGCCATATTGAGCGATGAATTTTGCGGCAAGCACGCGATAACGCTTGGAATCGGCGGCATCACGATGCTTCATCAGCTCGGCCAGCCAGGCAAGCACGCTATGTTCCTGAAAATCCAGGATGCGCAGCCCATTCGTGTCCAGTTCGTACTGGTGGACCCAGCCATTGGACTCATCCGGCCTGCACACGGCCCATTCCTTGGCGAGCTCGACACTTTTAGTCAGATAAAAACCACGACCGTAGTCATGCTTGTCGTTACCCAAACCGTACTCAGGGGTCACTGACTCATGCGGGGAACCGTGAAATAACGTGATTGTTGCCATGAACACCCCTATACGAACATCTTGTCAAGCATGGATTTCTTAATATTCCGCAGTAATTCGAGCTTACGCTGATGAAGGGTGATGAGGTTATCGAGCCGCGCGAAATAGCGGCCTATTTGCTGTTGTTCCGGCAAGGACGGTGTGAGTAAAACCATGTCTCTCATCTTGCTGAAGTCAACACTTTCGACAGTTGTACCTGTCTTACCAAACTCAAGCAACAGTTCCTTGTTGCGTGAAATAAAAAATTGCAGCAACCACTGTCCGTAATAGTTTTCTTGGGGCAAGATAACACGAATATCTTGATTTACAGTTGATGGTTTACGCAATTCAGCTACCGGAAGAGTATGACGAAGAATTCCGCTTCGCGTTACCATCACCAAAGATCCCGCAGGATAAAGAGTCAGCTCTTTTGCGCCCTTTTCCGTTATCTGGGTTGTGGTTCCATCAAGATAGTGGGACTTCACATCTTGGGACGTAACCCACAGCACGTTTCCACCTTCATAGTTGTCAGAGTCCGACATAGATGGGGTATGCCCACCACCAAATGTGGCAACTTCCCCCAGCTTACGCTGTTCCCAAGGGTCAGTGAAACCAGCGAAACGAATCTCCGGATACAGGGAACCCCCCTTAGGGAACATCTTGTCGAGCATGGATTTTTTCAGCACGCAGAGCTTGTCATACTTACGCTGATGAAGGGTGATGAGGTTATCGAGCCGCGCGAAATAGCGGCCTATTTGCTGTTGTTCCGGCAAGGACGGTGTGAGTAAAACCATGTCTCTCATCTTGCTGAAGTCAACACTTTCGACAGTTGTACCTGTCTTACCAAACTCAAGCAACAGTTCCTTGTTGCGTGAAATAAAAAATTGCAGCAACCACTGTCCGTAATAGTTTTCTTGGGGCAAGATAACACGAATATCTTGATTTACAGTTGATGGTTTACGCAATTCAGCTACCGGAAGAGTATGACGAAGAATTCCGCTTCGCGTTACCATCACCAAAGATCCCGCAGGATAAAGAGTCAGCTCTTTTGCGCCCTTTTCCGTTATCTGGGTTGTGGTTCCATCAAGATAGTGGGACTTCACATCTTGGGACGTAACCCACAGCACGTTTCCACCTTCATAGTTGTCAGAGTCCGACATAGATGGGGTATGCCCACCACCAAATGTGGCAACTTCCCCCAGCTTACGCTGTTCCCAAGGGTCAGTGAAACCAGCGAAACGAATCT
>OATA01001347.1_pt1 | contig 14965 bp, 11 predicted proteins | sample 1516451 | NCBI WGS metagenome assembly OATA01 (sample SAMEA2579905, study PRJEB22360) | human gut metagenome | biome: human gut; feature: human-associated habitat; material: faeces | place: Denmark | collected 2008/2010 | reverse complement strand
TATAACTACGCCGACGAGATGCACACGGCCACGCTGGCGCAGACCGGCAGCAAGTGGCCGTTTAACAACACGCCCACCACCATTGCCCTTGCGCAGCTGCGCGAAAGCACCAATTACGGCGTGGAGGTAACAGTGCTGGCGTACAGCGGCGGCAGGCTGGGCAATATCCGGGTGACTGACCGTGCCCGCAACGGCTTTAAGCTGGTGCATGACGGCAGCGCCACCACCGTGAAAGTGCAGATCAGAGTGATGGGCGGCATGACCGACCCGGCACCAACCGAGTAACAGGAGGATAAGAGCATGAAAATCATTGAGAAAAACGAGGGCAAGAAGATCAACTACAACCTGACCGGCACAAAGCTGGACTTTGCGGACGGTGCGCTGACCCTTGACCTTGCCCGCTACCAGCAGGACGACCCCGTGACCCGCGACATTATGGTGGACAGCGAGGGCTATTTGACCACCGGGCGCGGCCTGTACTACGCGGCACAGGTGGAAATCCCCGCGCGGAAGTACACCGAAACCGTGACCACGGCACAGGAAACCGACGCGCAGGCCGAGAACGGTGAGAACACCGAGGGCATGAGCCGTGAAACCGTGACCAGAACCCCGGAGCCGCTGGACACCGAGGATGTGACCCTGTACCTGTTTGCCATTGATGGCATTATGATTCACTGATAAAGGAGGATGAACCTATGGCTAATTTTGATATGGCTGAACTGGCCCTGAAAAGCGTTTGCCCCAACAACGCCATGAAGTACGACGACAAGGAAATGCCGAGCATTATGGTGTTCATTCCGAAATTCCGCCTGTGTGATGTGCTTTCTACCGCCGACACCAGCGTACACCCCGCGTTCAGGGTGAACGGCGTGGAGATCGACGGCTTTTGGGTGGGCAAGTATCAGACCAGCCACTACAACGGCAGAGCGTACAGCCTGCCCGGCGAGAACCCGGCCAACACGGCGGGCTTTGATACCTTTGTGAGCTACAACCGCGCCAAGGGCGGCAAGTTCCATGAGATCACCTGCGCGGAGTGGGCAGCCATTGCCCTGTGGTGCCACAAGGCGGGCAAGGAACCCTACGGCAACAACAACTACGGCAAGGACACCCGCGAAAGCCTGTACCGCGCAATCCCCACCAGCAAGGACAACGACAAGACCGGGCGCGTTGCCACCGGCACCGGCCCTGTTACTTGGAGCCATGACGGCACCTTGGAGGGTATTTGGGATTTGAACGGCAATGTGTGGGAGTGGTGCGCCGGACTGCGCCTTGTGAAAGGTGAGGTACAGGTGATTGCCGACAACAATGCCGCCGCGCCCACTTGTGACATGAGCGCCAGCAGCGCTGCATGGAAAGCTATTTCCGCCGCCACCGGTGAGCTGGTGGCCCCGGACGGCAACGGTACCACGCAGGGCACCGTGAAGCTGGACTTTATCAGCGGCAAATGGATTTACAGCACCACTATTGCCCACACCACCGGCGCGAACGGTTGCAGCTTTAAGGATGTTACCTGCGACAGCAGCATTGGCGCTGCGGCCAAGTTGCTGCTTCAGGCGCTTGCCATGCTGCCCGACGCGGCGCTGACGGGTGACGGCATTGACGCTACCTACGGCGGCGACTATTTCTACATCAACAACGCCGAGGCCGAGCGGTGCCTGATTCGCGGTGGCAACTGGAGCAGTGGCGGCAGCGCCGGGGTGTTCGATTCCAGCCTGGGCAGCCCGCGCTCCATTGCCAACGGCAGCATCGGGGGCCGTTCCGCTTTTTACGAGTAACTGTACACTGCGCCCTGAAACACTGACCGCCAAGCGATAGCGCGGCGGACAACAGGACAAGCCCACGCACAGCAACGGGAACAACACCCCGCGCTGTGCGCGGGCAAATTTTTTAGGGCTTTTTGGCAGGCGCAATGCGCCGGGTGGGTTTGGGGAAATTTTGGAGGAGGTGAACGAGCTATGCAGAGCGAAATGCCCGCGCCGGGCAGCTATGAACCGTTCCGCTTGAAAGAGAAAATTGGGGAAATGATGAAGTACGGCAGACCACTTACCAAGAATTTTAGCCGGAAAGATCGTGACCTTGCGGATGATATGCGGGTTTCTATGCTGAAAATGTACCATTTGGCCGTTGAGCTGGAAAAGAAATACTACCGAAAGACTACCGCGCAGGAGCTTGATGTGGAACTGGAATGGCTGCGCAATCTGGTGAGGATGGCGGCAGACAAAGACCTTTGCGGTGCGAAGTTTGCCCCGCCGCTGTCCATGCACCAGTACGAAACATGGGCAAGGTACAATACGGAAATCGGCTGCTTGCTGGGCAAGTATATTGCCAGCGTGAAAAAGTAGCTGTTTTTCTTTGGGAACGGGCCATTTACGGTGCCTGATTCGCGGTGGCAACTGGAACAATGGCGGCAACGCCGGGGTGTTCAATTCCAACCTGAACAACCCGCGCTCCAATGCCAACGGCAACATCGGGGGCCGTTCCGCTTTTCGTCTGTTAAATGCCAATTTAGGGCGGTGGTTCTGCGCCGCAAGGGGGCTGTGGCCTACGGGGTACAGCAGGGAGTGCAGACTAAAAGGGGCCTGTTTCCGTTCCCGCTTAGACAGGGCGGGAAAAAATTTGTATTGCCGTGGAGGCGGAAACGCCACACACGGCTTGGAGAGATCATTGGATGAAACACTGTCAGCAGGAAATGACGGTGATTCAAAACGCTTGGCCGGTGGTGTGCAATTTTGGTTGGCTGATTGAGGCTGACAGGAACGCCCGCAAGGGCAAGCGATACCGCGCCGAGGTTTTGAATTTTACCGCGCGGCTTGAAGATAACCTGTTCGCCATACAGCAAGGTATGATGAACGGCAGCTATGTGCTGGGGCCATACCGCAAGCTGTGGGTGTATGTGCCCAAGAAGCGGTTGGTGATGGCGCTGGACTACCCGGACAGAATTGTGCAATGGAGCCTGTACCTGTATTTGAATCCGATCTATGACAGGCTTTTTATTGAGGATTCCTACGCTTGCCGAAAGGGCAAGGGCAGCCATAAGGCCGCAAAGCGCCTGCAATACTGGATGTGCCAAGTGCAGCGCAAGCCGGGGCCGGGCTGGTACTGCCTGAAACTGGACATAAGCAAATACTTTTACCGGGTGAACCACGAAAAGCTGCTGGCGATCTTGGAGCGGCGGGTGAAAGACCCCGCCATGATGGCGTTTATACGGGGCGTGGTGAACAGCAGAGCAGAGCCGTTCGGCCTGCCGCGCTGGCGGACACCGCAGGACACGCCGCCGGAAGAATGGATGCACGAGGTGGGTATGCCGATAGGCAACCTGACGAGCCAGCTATTTGCGAACATCTACTTAAACGAGCTTGACCAGTATTGCAAGCACAGGCTGAAAATTCATTACTATATCCGCTACATGGACGATGTAATCATCTTGGGGCAGGACAAGGAAACCTTGCACCGCTGGAAAGCGGCGGTGGAAACTTTCTTGCGGGAGGAGCTGGCGCTTGATTTGAACAGCAAGACCAGCATACGCCCGGTGCGCCAAGGGGTTGAATTTGTTGGTGTGCGGATATGGCCCACCCACATGAAGCTGCGGAAAAGCACCGTGCGCCGCATAAAGCGGGAGGTGCGCAAGATCAGTGCTTTGTATGCTGCTGGCGATATGACACGGCAGGACTTTTACCGGCGCATTGCCAGCATTAGGGGGCTGCTAAAGCACACGGAGAGCGCAAGCCTGCGGTGGCGGCTGAACGAGATTTACCGGGCGGAACTGGAAAAGGCCAAACAAAAACAACTGCGAGAGGAGGCACAGCATGAGCCATTTGCAGATCATAGCGGAGCTGGAAACGGTGACGGAAATGCAGGCACGGATTATCAAGATCATGGCAACCCGGCTTGCAGAGCTGGGTGACACTGTGACCGGGCGTGACGAGATTGCGCAGGCAGACAAGGCATACCGCGACGCCATAGGAGGCGACGAGTGGCCGGACTGGGCAGAACAAGGAGGAGAGGACGATGGAGAACCCTATCACACGGGCGGAGCATGAGGAGTTCCGCCGCCGCTTGGAGGAGGAGAACAAGCGGCAGGACACACGCATTGGCATTTTGGAGGACAGTGTGCGTCAGATCGGCGCGTTGGCAACCAGCGTGGAAAAGCTGGCCGTGAGTATGCAAAGTATGCTGAAAGAGCAGGAAAAGCAGGGCAAACGGCTGGAAGCGTTGGAGGGCCGCGACGGCGAGAAGTGGCGCAAGGTCATGGGCTACATTGCCACGGCGATTGTGGGCATTGTGCTTGGCTACCTGTTTAAGCGGATCGGTATGTGAGGGGGCGCGGGAATGTGAAGAATAGCGTTGAAAGTGTTGAAAACGCCGCAGAGAAAACGGAACGCCGGAACATCAAGGTTATGGACTTGATCTTGGTGATCGTCGGCGTTTCTCTGCTGGTGTTCACCATTGTTATGATTCAACTTTTCAAGGTATACGGCACGGTGCCGGACACCTTGATTACCTGCGTTTTTGCTACCCTTGGCGGCGAGTGCGGCATTATGGGCTGGATTAAGACCACCAAAGACCGCAACCGAGAACGGAAGTGGGAACAGGAGGACAAGCAGGAGGCAAAGGCCGAGGCGGCAGAGGTGCCGCCCGGCGATATGCCCGGCGCATAATGCGTAAACAGAAAACCACGGAGAGCTGCGGGTGCGGCCCTCTCTCTTTTTCGGAGGAAACCGTATGGAACAAAGAAAATTTCTCGCAATGGTGGGGCCGCTGGCACAGGCCGATATGCAGAAAAGCGGAATCCTTGCCAGCCTGACCATTGCGCAGGCAATCTTGGAAAGCGGCTGGGGTGCATCGGAGCTTGCCACCAAGGCCAACGCCCTGTTTGGCATTAAGGCTGACGCGCGGTGGAGCGGGAAAGCGTACAGCAAGGACACCAAGGAGTGTTACGACGGCGCAACCTACACCACCATTACCGCGCTGTTCCGTGCCTATGACAGTTGGGCAGAAAGCGTTGCCGACCATAGCGCGTTTTTGTTGGCGAACAAGCGGTATGCGGCAGTGGTTGGCGAGCGCGACTACAAGGTGGCCTGCAAAGCAATCAAGGCGGCGGGCTATGCCACCGACCCCGGCTACCCGCAAAAGCTGATTGGGTTGATTGAGAAATACGGCTTGACCGTGTACGACGGCAAGGCGGAACAGGAGGACAAAACGAGTATGAATATCAGCATTACCAAGAAAACCAGTACCCACAACACCACGGCGGCAGCAGGCCGCGCAATCCGGTACATCGTTGTGCATTACACCGCCGGTGTGACCTCTAAGCCGGGCAGTGCAGCGGGCACGGCCTCTTACTTTGGCAGCACCTCTAAGCAGGTTTCGGCGGACTTTATCGTGGACGACGGCGGCGCGGTGCAGTACAACGGCGACATTCGCAACCGCTACACTTGGCACTGCGGCGGCGGAAAGTACAATACCAAGGGCGGTGCTTACTACGGCAAGGCCACGAACCGCAACACCATTGGCATTGAGGTATGCTCTACCAATGACACCAGCAAAATGACTGTTGCCAACGACAGCCATTGGCGCTTTACCAACAAGGTTGTGAGCAATCTTGTGGAACTGGTGAAGTACCTGATGGCGGAATACGGTATTGACGCCGCCCATGTTATCCGCCACTATGATGTGAACGGCAAGCCGTGCCCCGGTATCATCGGCTGGAACGAGGACACCGGCAGCGCCGCCAAGTGGGCCGCGTTCAAAGCCCGCCTTGGTGCAGCTACCACCGGCGGGCAGACCGGCGGCAGCACGAACACCGGCACCGCCACGGGCAACACTGCGCTGACATACAAGGTGGGCGACATTGTGCAGTTTGCGGGCGGCAAGCACTACGCCAACTCGCAGGCTACCAGCGGCACAACCGTGAAGCCCGGCCAGGCCAAGGTGACGGCAGTTGCCCCGGCGGGCAAGCACCCGTACCACATTGTACACACGGACAGTGCCAGCACCGTGTATGGCTGGGTGGACGCGGCGGCCATTACCGGCAAAGCAAGCGCTACCCCGGCGGCCAAGACATACACCGTGAAAGCGGGCGACAGCCTGTGGCGCATTGCTGCGCAGCAGCTTGGCAATGGTGCCCGCTACAAGGAGATCAAGACCATGAACGGGTTGAAAAATAACACCATCCACGCCGGGCAGGTTTTGAAGCTGCCCAACTGACCGACTATATATAGGAGGAAAAGATCATGAATGAAGTTGTGACCATCGTTGTGAACAATCTGCTGGAAATCGTGTTTGCGGTGCTGGGTGCGTCCTTTACCGCGCTGGTTATCCCGTGGCTGAAAGACACCGGCCTGCCTTGGCTGAAAGAAAAGCGCCTGTACTCCATCGTGAAGAAGTTCGTGGAGGCCGCCGAGAAGCAGGCCGAGGCGGGCACCATTGACAAGGCGACCAAGAAACGCTTTGTCGTGGAGCTGTTGGAGGCAAACGGCATTACTGTTACCCCGGAGATCAACGCCTTTATTGAGGCGGCGGTGAAAGAACTTGATCTTGCCGAGAAAAACGCCATTGGGGAGATCGGAAAAATTTTTTCTGACGCCGAGCAGACCCCGCAGAACTAAATACTAAGATATGGCCCCGGCTGCTGTTCGTTTTGAACGGTGGCCGGGGCCTTTTCTATTATGCGGAGAGGTTGACAAAAGCGCCGCAGACCGCTATTTTTGAATGGTATTGTGTGCTAAAGCTGCACAGAACGGCAGAAACCGACACTGGCAGCGCAGATATTGGAGAGGAGGAAACACAGTGCGAACCTATAAGCACCTGACCATGACAGACCGCTTGCGCATAGAAAAGTGGCTGAAAATGGGGATGAAGCCGCGAGAGGTGGCGGACAAGCTGCGTGTTCATGTTTCGACTATTTACCGGGAGTTGAAGCGCGGCGCGTATGACAGGTTGGACGGCGGAACATGGGAGGTCAAAACCGCGTACAGCCCGGACATTGCCGAGGAGAAATACCAAGCCCACCTGCGGGAAAAGGGGCCGGACTTGAAAATAGGCAATGACCATGAGCTGGCGAACTATATTGAAACCACGATTTTAGACAAAGATTGTAGCCCGGCGGCGGTGCTGGGGTTTGCCATGATTGAGGGGAAAAAATTCAAAACCAGTCTGTCGGTGCCGACGATCTACAAGTACATTGCCAAGGGCCTGTTTTTGAACCTGACGCAAGAGGAGCTGCCACGGCACGGAAAGAAGAAACACAAATATAAGAAAGTGAAGAAGAACAAAAGCGCCAGCCGCGCCCCGGCGGGCGAAAGCATTGAACAGCGCCCGGAGGAGATCGACGAGCGGGAGGAGTTCGGCCATTGGGAGGGCGACACTGTGTACAGCGGCAAGGGAAAGCGCAAGACCACCCGCGCCCTACTGACCCTGACCGAGCGCAAGACCCGGAAAGAAATCATTATAGCGATACCAAACCGCAAGGCTGAAACGGTGGTCAAGGCACTGGACGCACTGGAACGGAAACTTGGTGCCCGGCGGTTTAGGGCAATCTTCAAAAGCATTACCTTTGACAACGGCACCGAGTTTGCGGCGGCGGAGGAGCTGGAACGCTCTTGCATCAACAAGCACCTGCCCCGGACGAAAGTGTATTTCTGCCACCCGTATTCCTCTTGGGAGCGAGGCACCAACGAGAATACCAACGGCATGATTCGGCGGCGGTTTCCCAAGGGAACGAACTTTGCGGCGGTGACGAACGCGCAGATCACGCAGGCCGAAAACTGGATAAATAATTATCCACGGAAGATATTGGGGTACAAGTCAAGCGAGATCGTATTTAGGGAGTGTCTGCGGGAACTGGGCATTGCGGCATGATGGGTAGATAAAGAGAGCAAAATATAGATAAATCGTTGAAAAAGGCGTGATGTGGTATAGCCGGTGCAATAGAATAGGGGTTATAACAAGCTGCTAACAAAAGAGTGAATGTTGACGGCTTTGTTGCGGTGCGATAAAATGTACAAAAATATAAGCAAAAAGTTGTTGCATTTGACTATTGAATTTTTCTTTACCTAGAAACCGCTCTAATGAACTATGCAAATTCTGGCAACTGTGATATAATGTATATACCTAGATGTGTCGGAATGGTTATCATTTGCGGGATCAAGGCATGCAGCCGGTACAACGTTTTGTCAGCCGCTGTGCCGGGGCCAAAAGCCCCAAAAGCAGGCCGCAGCCCGGCAGGGGATCGCCAGACCGAGGGGAGCACAACCAGGCGTTTTGCAATCAACACCTGCAAAGTGCCGCACATCTGCCGTACCACTTTTCACACAAAAGGGGAAAGTAGTAACACTTAAGGGAGGATAAAACTATGAAGAAAAACCTTCAGCGTTTTGGTGCATCCGTGCTGGCAGCAGCCATGGTTGCCCAGAGCGTGGCGCTTCCCGCAGCAGCCGAAACTACCAAGATTGATTCTTCGGTAGCGCAGTCTGTTGCAGCTAGCGCAGCAAGCGCGGCCAGCGCTGTGCAGTCCCTGCCCAAGTTCACCAGCACCGCAGACCTGATCAAGCAGACAGCCCAAACGCTGGCTGCCCAGGGCGAAGTGCATGAACTGGAGCAGGACGATGCCAAGCTGGAAGCGACTGCACAGAGCAAGGCGGGCATGAGCCTTGCAGCGTTGGAAAATGCACTGGCCGATGCCATGTACGCCAACGCCGCAGCCGGCAAGATCAACACCGAAGCCTATGGCCTGAACAAGGACGAGATGGCATCGGTGATGGCTGCCACCATCAAAACGTATCATCTGTCCAGCGCCGTTACCGACCTGGGCTATGAGACGAACGCCGCAGGCGTTGTGACCGCCGTTACCTTTACCGGCAGCTCCGGCATGACCTCTGCGATGGAGTCCATGACCAACAGCGATGATGAAGTGATTGCGCAGCAGGCTGACAGCTACGCACAGGCTTACGTTGCTGAAAACTCCGATACCTTTGCGGCCAGCGCCGCTGCAGACGGCCATACCTATGGCGAGCCGAAATGGTACTGGAATGACACCAACCCGGAGGATGGCCACACCCATAAGTGGAAAGAGACCCCCGACGGCTACTGGACCAAGACCGATGACGGCTGGGCTTACACCGCTGTGTATACCTGTGAAAAGGACGATGCCTACCAGAAGGTAGAAGGCACCGTAACCAAGGATACCACCGAGGCAAAGCCCGGCGCTGCCGGCAAGACCGTTTACTCTGCCAGCGTGCCCGCTGACAAGAGCCCGGTTAAGAAGGAATACAAGGAACCCACCACCCGCACCGACGACATTGCCGCCCTGCCCTGCCAGAACCATGCCGTGCCCAAGGATGCAGATGGCAACTTTGTTGCTACCTTCAACTGGGAAATGAAGAAGGTCGAGGGCGAGCTGGCCGCTGACTACAGCAACGCCCAGCTGTTCTATGACAGCGAAACCGGCAAAATTTCTGCCGGCGCTCCCGTTACCATTGACTGGGAATGCACCAGCGTCACCTTCAAGTGCGCTGTCTGCGGCGAAGAAATCAAAAACCAGCCGGTAATGACCATGCCGGTCAGCGTTGTGGTAGACCAGAATGACAATTCCGTCTACATCAACGTGGGCGGCACCCCGACCCTGGATACCACCTCCGGCGGCACCGGCGTTACCCTGGTGTCCGCAATGAAGGACGGCAACTGGTACGATATGCAGAACAACCCGGTTGACGCAAGCAAGGTGAACTTCACCTATCAGAGCGGCGACAACAAGGGCAAGAACAGCCTGCTGCTGTACGACAGCCAGAAGACTGCCGTGTATGTGGACGACCAGGGCAACCAGGTCACCAATACTTACGATGTCTCGACTGCGCAGATGAACTACTACTACTTCCAGCTGTCGCAGTTCAACCAGGACGAAGCAGAGTACTTCGGCGTGGTTGCCCCGTTCTGGACCTCCAAGGGCGTTCAGAAGCAGGGCGAGGATGGCAGCATCACCGGCACCATGGGCGCAATCAAGGTATTGTGCAGCATTGATCCGAACGATGATGTCCCGCCGACCACCATGGCATTCATGCTGAACATGCTGCCGCAGGCGTTCATGTCTTACGTCATGAACTATGGCGAAGCTCTGAAAGACATCCGTGATGCAGGCTTGGCACGGGTTGCCGAGCTGGGTAACAGCGCTGACTATGTTACCAAGCTGCTGATCCTGCACGACTGGATCTCCCAGGTTGCAGAATTCGATATGGGCTCCATGGGCGATATCACCGGCGGCGGCAACAACGACCCCATCCAGACGACTGCTTTCGGTGCCCTGCTGGGCGGCGAGATCGGCGCTAAGGGCGTTGAGTATGGCTGCATCTGCCTGGGCTATGCAGCTGCATTTAACTACATGGTCCAGAATTTGCCTGACAACAAGAGCATCTATAAAAATGATGACGGCAGCTGGAAGACCCCCGATGAAGTAGGCGATAACGCTGTTGTTGACTTTGCCCAGATCCTGTATTACTGCGATACTGCTGATACCAGTGTTGCCGGTAATGCGTTCGGCGGCGGCATGTTCAACAACGTCCACTACTTCAACGCAGTCAAGGTCAACAAGCTGCAGGGCGACAGCAACTCTGCTACGATGACCACCGGCGAAGCCAACAAGAACTGGTACTATGTTGACGTCTGCTATGACGACGTGAACACCGAGTGCATGGCCCAGACCCGCGTTGAGAACGCAGGCGACCTGCGCCATGTCAACTTCCTGGTTTCTCCCTCCGGTCTGGAAGGCCGTTACAGCAAGTACTATGATTACATTGACTCGCTGTACGATGGCTACACCTACACCAAGAACAAGAATCCCGATGTGGATGATGACGGCAATGTTGTGTTGAACAACGGCAAGCCGCATTACTCTTACACCAAGGCGGAGAACAAGAACGAGACCCGTTACACCGATACCTGCTACGAGGATACTTGGTTCACCTCTATCTGCAGCCCCATCTACTTCGACAATAATTACTTCTATTACGTTGATACCACGACCAACCAGAACCTGTATAACAACATGCGCCGCCAGCAGTCCGAGAACGGCAACAACGGCAGCTCTGGTTCCGGCAGCTCTGGTAACAACTCCCAGATGCAGCAGTTCATGAAGAAGATGCAGAACCAGGGCCCCGATACTCTGGAAGCACGTCCGCGTACTGCGAACTACTATATCCGCAAAGAGGATTCCAGCAGCAGACCCGGCGGCTTCAGCATGAGCAGCTTTACCAAGACGGATGACCCGTTTGATATCATCCTGATGTACTACAACGATCTGAAGGAAACCAGCAGCAACTTCAATGATGACGACAGCAATGCCAAGGTTCTGGCCGAAGCTGGCACCATCTATAAGATCGATACCAGTGCAACAGATAAGCATACCAAGGTTGAAAACAACCTGAACACCGAGTGCCTGGCAGACGCTGCTGCAAAGCGGATCTACCCCGCACTGGTACACTCTACCGCACTGTATGATGGCAAGCTGTACTTCAACGTCAACAACGCCATCTACCGTATGGACCCGACCACCGGCACAGTGGAAGAAGTGAAGGAATACAACACCGTCTATGGCGGCATTAAGCTGACCAAGGATAAGGACGGCAACATGGTTCCCGATACCCACTTTCCCGGCATGAGCATGGTTATCATGGATAGCGCCCAGGATACCAGCAGTGTGAAGTATCTGGGCACCTTCAAGAACCATCCTCTGGCGGGCCTGACCCTGCGTGACAGCTACAGCTTTGCTACCACCACCCAGCAGGGCCAGACTGTGATCACCGGCATCAACACCACCAAAGATCAGCTGGTCGTTTCTGTCGGCACCAACCTGTCCAACACCTATAAGGAACTGGTGGACGGCAAGGCAGAAGTCAAGACCGATGCCTCCGGCACTTCTTATGCAAACCGTAAGAGCTACAAGACCGAGTCCTGGAACTACAACCCGAGTTACAACCAGAACATGGGCAGCTCTGACGAGAAGAACAAGAACGAAGAGTTCATGTGGTGCGCTAACCTGGTTGAAACCATGCCGATGTCCGACATGGTCAGCGACCTGAGCAGCGGCGCAACCAGCGATGTTTCCGTTGAAGCATGGTGCAATACCCCTGCTTATACCCAGGCCCGCACCAACAAGTACGGCCTGACCAAGGGTGAAAAGAAGTACGCTGACGGCGCACTGCCCAAGGGCCATACCTGGGCTCTGGACGAGCTGGAAACCAAGTCCGTTGGCAACAATGTGTACCTGTGCTCTGATTGCCATACCGCAACCGAGAGCGTACCTCACACTGTAACCCTGCCGGAAGCAGTTCAAGGCGTTACCCTGACCCTGGGCACCACCAACAACACCTACATCAAGGACGATACCGTTACCCTGACCGTAGAAAAGGAAGGCACCGATATCGTTACCGTTACCGCAAAGAACGGCGATACCGATGTTGCTCTGACTGAAGTTCAGGAAGCAGCGCAGGACGAAGCCGCAGCCCAGGCTACCACCGAAAAGGCTAAGACGGTTTACACCTTCACCATGCCAGACGGCGATGTGACCATCAGCGTTACCAAAGACGCCAAGACCTATGAGGTCAAGCAGGCGGCAACCACCAACGGCAAGTTGGAAATCAGCCCGGCCACCGCTGCTGAGGGCGCGACCGTTACTGTTAAGGTTACCCCGGATGCCGGTTATGCCCTGAAGGAAAATGGCCTGAAGGTTACTTACACCGATGCCGACAACAAGGAACAGACCGTTGAAGTGAAAGCTGGCACCGAAGCCAACACCTACACCTTTGCAATGCCTGCTTACCCTGTCAACGTCAGCGCAGAGTTTGCTAAGGAATACAAGGTTACTGTGGCAGACACTGCGAACAAGAACGGCGAAACCAAGGTGAGCGCAACCGCAGCTGTTGAAGGCACCGAAGTTACCGTTACCGTTAAGGCAGCTGATAACTACCAGCTCAAGGCTGACAGCCTGACCTACAGCTACAAGAGCGGCGAAGATACCAAGACCGAAAAGCTGACCCCGAACGCAGAAGGCAAGGCTACCTTTAAGATGCCCGCAGCTGATGTCAAAGTCACTGCAGAGTATGTCGAAAAGAAACCGGAAGCCTACACTGTGACAGTGAACAAAGCTACCAACGGCACTGTAACCGCTGATAAGGAAACCGCCGCAGCAGGTGATACCGTTACCCTGACTGTTGAGGCAGACGAGACTATGTACTCTCAGGCTGTGCTGGCTGAGGACGGCCTGAAAGTTGCTGACAGCAAGGGTGCTGCAGTTGCATGCACCGATGGTGCTGACGGCACTTACACCTTCACCATGCCTGCCGACAACGTAACTGTCACCGCAACGTTTGAAATCGTTGCATATGGTGTTGAGGTTGCACCGACTGAACATGGTTCTGTTACCTTTGAGGGCGGCAAGAAGTACTTCAAGGTTGGCGAGAATGTTACTGCTACCTTTACCGCAGAGGCTGGATATGAGCTGGCTAGTGCTTCTTATCAGGAAGGCAACAAACCTACAGACATTACAGCCAAGGTTAAGGAAGCTAGCAACACTTACACCTTCACTATGCCTGAAAACTATGTGAAGATCGAAGCAACCTTCACTGCTGTTCAGCCTACTGAACCTACTGAGCCCACCGAACCCACCACTCCGGATGAGAACGGCGGCGACAACACCGAAACCGAGGCTCTTGAGGCCGAGGAGCGCACCGTTCATGGCACCGCTGAAAAGACCACCATTACCGCAATGGCTGTCTTTACCTGCACCGATAAGAACTGCGCAAGTGCACAGTTCGTGGATGCAACGGTAAAGCAGACCAGCGGCGTTACCACCGCTGCTGTCACCTTCAACGGCAAGGACTACACCGCCAAGTACGGCGAGAAGAACGGCTGGGTTGAAGAAAACGGCAAGAAGTACTGGTACGAAAACGGCGTGAAGCAGGGTACTGAGGGCCGCGGCAAAGAGATCTATGATCCCGATTCCGATGCTTGGTACTGGCTGGATGCTGTCCAGGGCGGCGCAATGACCGTCAACAAGGACGTTTACCAGGAATCCGCCGCCGGCCAGTGGGCTGATAGGCCCGATGGCACCGGCAAGTGGGTCCGTTACGATGAGAACGGCCACATGGTCAAGGGCTGGCAGACGACCGATAAGGGCACCTACTACTTTGACCTGATCACCGGCGCTATGGCTAAGGGCGCAGGCGATATTGACGGTGTACCTTGCGCATTTGACGAGTACACCGGTATCGCTCTGGACGGCCAGTGGCTGACCATCAAAGGCGCTGACTTCTGGTACGAAAAGGGCGTTCGCCAGGGCCTGGATGGCCGCGGCAAGGAAATCTATGACCCGGCTTCCGACGCTTGGTACTGGCTGGATGCCGTTGACCAGGGCAAGAAAGCCACCAGCAAGGATGTCTATCAGGAATCCGAAGCTGGCCAGTGGGCTGACCGCGCCGATGGTACCGGCAAGTGGGTCCGTTACGATGCACAGGGCCACATGATCAAGGGCTGGAGCGCTGACAAGCGTTACTATTTCGACCCGATCTATGGCACCATGGCTAAGGGCGATGCAGTCATCGATGGCCGCACTTATCATTTCGATAAGAACACCGGCATTCGGCAGTAATCCCACAGCCGGAACAATGAGCTGTAACCCAGCCCATTAACCCCTAAATAGAAATGCCGCAGCAGATGTAACAGTCTGCTGCGGCATTTTTGTATTTGTGGGCATAGGTTCGGTGAAATATTTGCCAGGCCAGTAGGGCGGGGGACCCCATGATTGTGGTGGCTCCCCTGGAGGGGAGCTGGACGCGAAGCGGCCTGAGGGGTGGTTCCTTGCCGCAAACCTAAGGCAATACCGCACAATTCCCGCCTGACGGCTTAAGCACCGCTCCGGCGGCTGCGGCACGGCATCTGCGTTGCCAAAATGCTCGATAAGACATCCAGTATTATC
>OATA01001340.1_pt1 | contig 15054 bp, 9 predicted proteins | sample 1516451 | NCBI WGS metagenome assembly OATA01 (sample SAMEA2579905, study PRJEB22360) | human gut metagenome | biome: human gut; feature: human-associated habitat; material: faeces | place: Denmark | collected 2008/2010 | reverse complement strand
GATATCTGCAGTGTGTTCCATTATGTACCCCTTCATTCCGCACCGGCAGGAAAAAAATTCGGAAGATTTTCCGGAGAAGATGTTTATACTACAAAAGAAAGCGAGCGTCTTATGCGACTGCCCATGTTCTATAATCTGGATATGGAGGATGCGAAGAGAGTTGTGGATGCGATTGCTTCCTTTGACGGGTTTTAACAGAAGAAGGGGAGAGCTATGAAAAAAACAAAAAAATTACTGGCAGTTTTCGCAGCAGTCAGTGTGGCGTTGATGCTGCCGTTACAGACCATGGCTGCAGTGGATCTGAATGCGAAATATGATATCAGCACCAACCAGATCCAGGGATGGCCGGCAGGACCGGATATTACCTCAGATACCGGTATCCTGATGGATGCAGACACAGGAGTTGTTCTTTATAACAAGGGCGGAGATGAACAGAGATATCCGGCCAGCATTACCAAGATCATGACCTTGCTGGTGGCAGTGGAGAACTCCACCATGGATGAGAAGGTGACCTTTACAGAGACCGGGGTGCGTAATGTTACGGCAGATTCCAGTAATATCGGCACAAAGGTGGGCGAAGTCCTGACTATGGAGGATTGTCTTCATGCTCTGATCATCCAGTCTGCCAATGACGTTGCGGCACAGATCGCAGAGCATATCGGCGGGACAGAGCAGGCATTTATCGATATGATGAACCAGCGCGCCAGTGAGATCGGATGTACCAATACACATTTTGCAAATTCCAGCGGACTTCCGGATGATAATCATTATTCTTCAGCACGGGATATGGCGCTGATCTTCCGAGAAGGCCTGAAAAATGAAACATTCCGTACGGTCGTGGGCACACCGGACTATATCATCCAGCCTACAAATATGAACAGCCAGCAGAGGATCCTGCATACCCATCATCCTATGTTTGCACCGGAAAGCGGATTTTACTATGAAGGCTGCATTGGTGGAAAAACCGGAACTACCGTTGCGGCAGGGCATACACTTGTCACAGGAGTGACCAGAGATAATACCACATATATTGCAGTGACTATGCGTGGAACAGAGCTTTCCAATTCCTGTATGGACAGTACAGCTATGTTCAATTACGCATTTGAGAATTTCACAAAAACAGAAGTAAATGGCGGCTATGTATTCCTTCCAAAAGGGGTGGAGCTGAATTCCCTTACCGAGAAGTCAGAGAATACCAATGGGAAAACAGAAACCGGTTACTATTTCGGAGATTATCTGATCGGTACCGCAAGTGTTGCACAGGCAACTGATACACCGGTACCGGAACCGACCGCGGCGGCAGAGGACAGCCAGGAAGCGGACAGTTCCGAAGCGGAAGCTTCCACAGAATCAGCAGAGGAAGATAACAGCAAAACAACAGAGAAGAGTACAGCCGGAGAGGACACCAGCGAAAAAAAGAGCATTCCTGCCCTGCGTAAGATCCTTCTTATGATCATGGCAGCGATGATCCTGGTCCTGATCGCCCTTCTTGCGGCTCTCAGAATAAAAGAAAAGAAACATCACAAATAAATCAAAACAGAAAAGGAGAAAGAAAAAATGGGAAAAATAAAAGTAACACAGTGCGGAGATATTGAAGGACTGAAAGTGATCGAGCCAACTGTATTTGGTGATTCCAGAGGATATTTCATGGAAACATACAATTATAACGATTTCAAGGAAGCAGGCATTGATGTGGAATTCGTTCAGGATAATCAGTCCAGCTCCCGTTACGGTGTTCTCCGCGGACTTCATTTCCAGATCAGCTATCCCCAGGATAAACTGGTACGTGTGGTAAACGGAGAAGTGTTTGATGTTGCGGTTGACCTTCGTGAAGGCTCCAAGACCTTTGGAAAATGGTATGGTGTAGTCCTTTCCGCAGAAAACAAGAAACAGTTCTTTATTCCTAAGGGATTTGCTCATGGCTTCCTGGTACTTTCCGAGAATGCAGAGTTCACTTACAAGTGCTCTGATTTCTATCATCCAAACGATGAGGGCGGACTGATCTGGAATGACAAGGACATTAACGTTGAGTGGCCGATCCCGGAAGGCATGGAGCTTATTTTCTCCGACAAGGACCAGAAGTGGGGAAGCTTCGAGGAATATAAGAATCGATAAGGAATTGCAGAATGAAGAAAATATTAGCTTTGCCGGCGGAGCTGTACCAGAATCGAAAGCTGGTTTTAAGCCTTGCAAAAAATGATTTCAAAACAAAATATGCAGGATCCTATCTTGGTATTGTCTGGGCATTTATCCAGCCTATCGTAACGATCCTGGTCTACTGGTTTGTATTTTCCGTAGGACTGAAGGCCGGAACGGTATCGGATTACCCTTTTGTACTCTATCTGGTATCCGGTATCGTGCCGTGGTTTTTCTTCCAGGATGCATTAAACGGTGGAACCAATGCCCTGATCGAATACAATTATCTTGTGAAGAAGGTTGTATTCAAGATCAGCATCCTTCCCATCGTAAAGATTATCTCCGCACTTTTCGTGCATGTTTTCTTTGTGGCCTTTGCACTGATCTTATGTGCATGCTACGGATATACACCAAGCCTTTATACACTGCAGATCATTTATTACTCTGTCTGCACCTTCCTTTTTGTACTGGGACTTGTGTATGCTACAAGTGCGATCGTCATTTTTTTCCGTGATCTGACCCAGATCATCAGTATTTTTCTTCAGGTGGGTGTATGGCTTACACCGATCATGTGGGATATCAATATGCTTTCTTCACATCCATGGCTGATCAAGCTGTTTAAGCTGAATCCGATGTACTATGTAGTTACGGGCTACCGTGATTCCATGCTTGGTCATATCGGGATCTGGAACCATGCTTCATGGACGATCTATTTCTGGGTAGTTACGATCCTGCTTTTCGGACTGGGATCTGTGATATTCAAACGTCTGAAGCCGCATTTTGCAGATGTGCTTTAATTGAATGCGGATGGCGGATATCCGCCTGATCCGGACCGGACAGTTCCCATGGGGGATTTGCTCTGTAAGGATAAAAAGCAGAACGGCGGCAGATTGTGAGAGTGAACGATTTACACAAAAGTGAGGTTGAAAATGGCAGAAGATATTGCGATTTCAGTAAATGATGTCAGTAAGATGTACAAGCTTTACGATAATCCTATGGATCGTCTTAAGGAGTCCCTGGGATTATCCAGAAAAAAGAAATATAAAGAGCATTATGCGCTCAACCATGTATCCTTTCAGGTGCATAAGGGAGAAACAGTGGGAATTATCGGAACAAATGGTTCCGGTAAATCCACGATCCTGAAGATCATCACCGGCGTACTTTCGCCTACGGCCGGAGAAATAGCCGTAAACGGAAGGATCTCAGCGCTTCTGGAGCTGGGAGCCGGATTTAACGGAGAATATTCCGGACTTGAAAATGTATATCTCAACGGAAGCATGATCGGTTTTTCCAGGGAAGAGATCGATGCCAAGCTGCAGTCTATTCTGGATTTTGCAGATATCGGTGATTTTATCTATCAGCCGGTAAAAACATACTCCAGTGGTATGTTCGTGCGTCTGGCTTTTGCGGTAGCTATCAATATCGATCCGGAGATCCTGATCGTTGATGAGGCTCTTTCCGTAGGAGATGTATTTTTTCAGGCAAAATGTTACCGGAAGTTCGAAGAGTTTAAGGAAATGGGGAAGACCATTCTGTTTGTAAGCCATGACCTGAGCAGCATCGGAAAATACTGTGACCGTGTTGTGCTTCTAAACAAAGGTGAGAAGCTTGCAGAGGGTGGTGCCAAGGAGATGGTCAATCTTTACCGTCGTGTGCTGGTCAATCAGTATGACGATGCAGATCTGGAAGAAAACACAGACGATGCAGAAGAGGGACAGACGACGGAGAACCAGGCAGCCGGAGCAGACGTTTCACTGAAAGCACATACCGGAAGCGGTAAAGCTATGAAGGACAGCCTGAACCTGAATCCCAAGGTCCTGGAATACGGCAGTAAGCTTGGCGAGATCGTGGATTTTGCCATCCGGGATGATACAGGTATGATCACCAATGTGATTGAAAAAGGCAAGGAATTTTCCGTTCAGATGAAAGTGAAGTTCCAGGCAGATGTCAGCGATCCGATCTTTGCATTTACCCTGAAAGATCTGAAAGGCACCGAGATCACAGGAACCAATACCATGTATGAACATACGCCTCTGAAACCGCAGAAGGCAGGCGATGTCCGTGAGATCACCTTCAAACAGGTGATGCCTCTGGAGGCAGGGGAATATATGCTGTGTCTGGGCTGCACCGGATATAAAGACGGCGATTTTACCGTATTTCATCGTCTTTACGATGTGTGTAACCTGACCGTGATCACAGATAAGAAAGCAGTGGGATATTTTGATCTGTTTTCCAAAGTATCTGTGAAATAAGTGGAGGAACGACTATGGCGGAGTTGAATTTAGATTATTATACGGCGAAGGATCATTATTCCGATGGGGATATCGAGGAAACACTTCTGAAAATGGCACAGGAAGGCAAATCTTTTGAAGACCTGCCGGAGGAAGAGGTGAGTTTTCCAATGGTCTACCATTTTTCAGGGCTGCGGGAGAATATCTTAAGCTGGTATCCTCTGAAAAAAGCGGATTCCGTTCTGGAGATCGGAGCCGGATGCGGAGCCATTACCGGAATGCTTTGCCGCAAGGCCGGTCATGTGACTTCCGTGGAGCTTTCCAAACGTCGGGCAGATATCAATTATGCGAGAAACAGGGATAAGGAAAATCTGACGATCATGGTTGGAAACCTGAATGACATGACTTTTCCGGAAAAATTCGACTATGTGGTAGTAAACGGTGTGCTGGAGTATGCCATGAGTTTTACCGAGGGAAAAACTCCTTACGAGACATTTCTTCAGCGTATGGGCGCTTATCTGAAGCCGGAGGGAAGACTTCTGATCGCCATTGAGAACAGACTGGGATTGAAGTACTTTGCCGGAGCACCGGAGGATCACACAGATCTTCACTTTTTCGGGATCAATGGATATCCGGGAAATCAGTCTGTGCGCACCTTTTCCAAGAATGAACTGGGAGAGCTGCTGGAAAACAGCGGCTTTCCTTTTCTGCGCTTTTACTACCCGTATCCGGATTATAAATTTCCGACAGAGATTTTTACAGATGAGAGTCTTTATACCAATTCCTACGGAAGAAGCTATCCTGTATACACAGATAAGACAGCAGATCTTTTTGCAGAAAGTGAAGGCGTAAAGGCCTTCGAAAAAGAGAAGATCCTGGACAGCTTTGTGAATTCTTTTCTTGTGGAGGCAGGACGTACCGAAAACCGGGACCCGGAGGAAATCCTTTATGTGAAGCTGAACCAGGAGCGAAAAGAAAAGTTCCGTCTTCTGACCAGAATCGTCCGGGAGAACGGAGAGGTCCGTGCGGAAAAAGAGGCTATGGTGCCCCAGGCTGAGGAATTTGTGGAAAAACTGGAAAAAACCGGAACAGAGAGTACCGGATCCGATAAATACAAGAATCTTCCCTGCAGGGCAGAAAACGGAAAGATCTCTTATCCGCTCCTTACTGGAAAAACTCTTCACCAGGAAATCGCAGAGCTTGCCCAGAAAGAAGATCTTGAAGAGATCAAGGCCCTTCTTAAAATTCTATCAGGAATTTTTCGGGGTTCGTCAGATTGTGGATTACAGGACCGGAGAGTTCCGCGAGGTATTTGGTGATTATCCGGGAAGAGAGGATTACGAATGTGTCTGCCCGGCCAATGTGGACCTGATCTGCAGCAACATCTTTATGGGAGAAAAGGAAAATCAGATCATAGATTATGAGTGGATGTTTGATTTCCCTGTGCCTGTGAATTTTATCATGTGGAACTGTATACACATGTTTCTGAGCTGCCGCGGTTATGTCATGAGGATGAGATGATGGCGGAGTTTGATATCAGCTATACAGACTATGAGATATTTATGGATTGGACCATGCATTTCGTCTATGAGTATGTGGGCTGTGGTTCTCTGATCCCGTTTGAACAGAAAAAAGTGCCGGTTTCCGTAACAGAGCTGGTGAACAGAGAAAGAGAAAAGCATCAAATGCACAGCAAGATGTACTATGATCTTGGTGAGGGATTCTGTGAAGAGCATACTCTTTATGCAGAGGGAAAACTTTCCGGAAACCGTTTCCGGGTAGAGTTTGCGCTTTCCGGTATCAAAGGAATACGAAATCTCCGCTGGAATCCTGCAAACGGTCATTTCCTGAAAGTGAGGATAGAGCGTCTGGATTGCGGATGCAGTGCGGAGCTTGTGCCTCAGGGTGTCCATATGAAGGTGGATAACAGTACCACTGCGTTTTTTACCACCGATGGCTTTTATCTTATCGATGTTACGCACCCGGAAAATGTGGACAGGATCGTAATAGAGGGAAAACTTGACTGCCTTGAGCTTCCGGATGTGGAAAAGCTTCTGGCCTTTGAAAAAGAGCGGGAAGTACGCAGAGAACAGGAGCGTGTCAGAAAAGAGGCTGAACGTGCCGCAAAGCAGGCAGCAGAGGAAGCAGCACGTGCGCAGGAAGAGGCCCTTCGTCATCCAGGCAAAAAAGCGCAGGTAAAGAGACTGGTTAAAAAAGTTCTTCGTTATCATACAGAGCCGGCAGCAGTGATGGGAGTGGAGACAACTCCTACCTGTATGGGCAGTGTTGATTTCTTCCATTATGAGAATGGCACCTTAAATGCCATTGGCTGGGCCTTTGATCCGACATTTGCGTCTATGGGACAGCCAAGGATCGCATTTTATCAGGGAACACAGAAGCTTCAGGAGGCTTCCTGTACTACGATCTACCGTACGGATGTGGCTAATGCCATTGGAAATCCGGATGCGGAAAGTGCCGGATTTTCTTTCCTGGCAACGGTTCTTGCGCCGGCAGAGACTTCTGTTTTCCTGGAATACGGAACCGCAGCGGATACCGGAAGATTCCTTATCGGAAAGATCCCGGGAACCAGGGATCAGAAAGAACTTCTGGTATACGCGATCGAAGATCCGAAGAGTATCGGAAATCTTCGCCATTTCAAACAGCGTCATGTACGCAGCACGAGAAAGGCATATCCACAGGCAGTCTATCAGCAGAAGGTGGATGTGATCGTGCCGGTTTACAACGGACTGGAGTATTTTGATGCCCTGTTTTCCGGAATTGAAAAGACAAAGGTTCCATATCGTCTGATCCTCGTAAATGATAAGAGTCCGGATCCTGAAGTAGGAAACTATCTGGAAAAATATGCCGCAGAGCATGACAATGTGGTACTTCTGAATAATGAGACCAATATGGGCTTCCTTCCGTCTGTAAACCGTGGATTAAAGATGGCGGAAAATCATGTGGCTCTTGTAAATACAGATGTGGAGGTTCCGGAAGAGTGGCGGGAGCGCCTGATGCTTCCGATCTTTGCAAAGGAAAATATTGCAACCACTACACCGTCTACCACTTGCGGAACCATCTGCAGCTTCCCGGATTTCTGCCGGGATAACAAACTGTTTGAGGGAATGCCGCTGTGGGAGATCGATGATGAATTCCGCATGATCCGTCCGCAGTATCCGGCTATGCCTACCGGTGTGGGCTTCTGCATGGGTATGAACCTGAAAGCAATCCAGGAGGTTGGCCTTCTGGATGAGGAGAATTTCGGAAAAGGCTACGGTGAGGAGAATGACTGGTGCCAGCGTGCCATAGCTGCAGGCTATGAGAACGTGCATGTGGATAACCTGTTTGTATATCACAAGCATGGTGGAAGTTTCCCGTCTGAGGAAAAGCAGAGACTTCTGAAAGAGCACAGTGAGGCGCTGCTCCGCAAGCATCCGGATTACAACAAGGATACTGCGGATTACTGCAGAAGAGACCCGCTTCGTCCGGTAAGACTCTACGTGGAAATGAAGCTTCTCAACAGGAAGCTGGATGTGCCTACCATTGTGGCCTTTGACCATGATCTTGGCGGCGGTGCAACGGCTTATCTTGTGGAAAAAAGACGTCTGGCTCTGCGGGAAGGATACCGTTTTGTGACCATCCGCTATAATATCGTAAGCAATCGTTTTTACTTTACGTATCAGTATAAGCAGTATGAGATGGAATTTTTTGCAAATGATCTGGAAACTGCCCTTGGTGAGCTGATGCGTGTGGATGAGATCTGGATCAACGAGCTTGTGACCTATCAGGATCTTTACGGAACTCTGGAACGTATCCTGCGTCTTAAGAGAGAGCAGGGTGCGAAGCTCCTTATGCTTCTTCATGATTTCTTTGCCCTTTGCCCGGCAGTGAATCTGATCGATGCAGAAGGAAAATACTGTGGTGTTCCATCCTGTGAGGTCTGCGATAAATGTATTCCGGATAACCGCAGCAATGCCTGCACAGAATACGGAACCGGAACGCTCTGGCGTACAAAATTCCGGGAATTTCTGTCAAACTGTGATGAGATCCGTGCATTTTCCGATGATACGGCAAGGCTGTTCAAGCGTGCTTATCCGGATGTATACAATCTCCATGTGATCCCGCATGCACCCCATTACCTTCCGGCAGTGAAAAAAAATAAAAAAACCACAGAGACCTTTAACATTGGTCTTATCGGCGTACTCTGCTACAAAAAAGGCCTGGAGGTTGTGAAGGCGCTTGCAGGATATATCGAAGAGAATGAACTGAATATCCGTCTGAGACTGATCGGTACTTCCGACGAAGAGATCGAAAGTCCGGTATTTTCCCAGACAGGAAGATATATAAGAGAGGAGATCCCAAGACTTACCCTGGAGCAGGATATTGATATGTTCCTGATCCCGTCCGTATGGCCGGAGACCTTCTCCTACACAACCTCGGAGATCATTTCCATGGGATTTCCGGTAGCGGTACTTCCGGTAGGTGCACCTGTAGAACGTGTGAAACGCTATGCCAAGGGCCTTGTCCTGAAAGATGAGAAGCCGGAGAATATTGTGGAAGAGATGATTTCTCTGTGGAAAACTCTCGGCGAAAGTGAGCTCCCTGTGGAAAAACGCAGGCTTCTTTTCGTAGGAGAGGAGATTTCCTTTGCCTCCAGATATCGTGTGGAGCATTTCCGGGAGCAGCTGATCCTTAAAGGCTATGCATCGAAGTTTATCCAGATAGATCAGGCAGAGCAGGAAAAGATCGAGGAATATACAGCGATCGTGATGTACCGCTGCAGCAAGCTGATGGAAGCAGAAATGCTTGCCAACCGGGCGAAAGCAGCCGGAATCCCTGTTTACTATGATGTGGATGACCTGGTATTTAATTACGAAAAAATTTCCGGGCTGCATTTCCTGAAGGGAAGCGAGTACAGTGATTTCCGCACAACTACAGACCGTATCCGCGGATGTATGGGATTCTGCGACGGATATTTTACATCTACGGAGACACTGGCAGGAGAGATCCGGGAAGAATTTCCGGAAAAACCGGTGGTGATCAACCGCAACTGTATGAGTATGGAGATGGAGATCCTGTCTCACGAGGCTGTGGAGCAGACAGACAAGGCTAAAGACCGGATCTATATCGGATATTTAAGTGGTTCCAAAACGCATGATCAGGATTTTGCCCAGGTGGAGGCAGCACTTCTGGAGGTGATGGAGCGTCACCCGGAGGTTTACCTGAAGCTGGTGGGTGTGCTGGATGAATCCGGAATGGAGCCGGTGCAGAACCGCATCGAGAAGCTTCCGTTTATGGACTGGAGACAGCTGCCTGCCGTGATCGCAGGACTTGATATCAATCTGATGCCGCTGGAGAACAGCTTGTTCCACTGGTGTAAATCCGAGAATAAGTGGACAGAGGCTGCCCTTGTAAAGGTTCCGAGTGTCATGAGCCGTAACTGTGAGATGGAATACGTGGTCGAAAACGGAAAAGATGGCTGGATGTGCACCACAAAAGAAGAGTGGGTCAATGCCCTGGAAGCTCTGGTTACTGATGAGAAGGCCAGAAAAGCCATGGGTGAGGCCGCACATCAGAAGGTTATGGAACATTACCTTACAGTAAATACCGGAAAGGATGCAATGGAGGAATTGTTATGCAGCGAGAGCTATACGAAGTAGAAAAGGACAGGTTTGACCTGAAGGACAGTTCTCTGTATCACCTTCAGGGAACCTGGCCGAAGGATCATAAGCCGGAAGCCGTTCTTGACGGGGAAAAGCTTCCGGCAGCCATCAGTGCCCAGGAGCGTGTCAGCGCCCTGGAGCGCTTTAAGGATCTGGATCTGGTAAACGGAGAACGTGTGCAGATGGAAATCTGCCTGCCGGATCTGGAGGGCAAAAAGAAGCTTGTTGTTTATGCGGTAAAGGGTGAAAAACGTGTCCGGTGGTTTTCTGTTTCGGCAGCACAGCTTTACAGGAAACAGGGAAAACCGCAGTACTTTATCGAGAGCATCGAGGTGGAAGCCGGGGAAAAGATCTGTCGTGTCCGTGGCTGGGCAGCCTTTAACAGTCCCCTGACCATACGCCTGGAGGATCGCAGCCGGAAGGAAATCCCCTGCGAGATCACCAGACTGAAACGTGTGGATGTACAGAATCAGTACCAGGAAACAGAGATCGATGAGAAGAGCGGTTTTTTCTTTGAATTCCATTATGACAGTGTGAAGGAATTCTACATTGTATTTGAGGCAGGCAATGTGCGGACGCTTCGTCTGGTACATCTGCAGCCACAGAAGCGCCTTGCGGAGAAAGCTGCGGTATATTTCCGTAAGGGAAGCCGTTACATGAAGCTTCACGGGGCAGCAGCCCTTACCGGAAAGGTATTTGGAAAGGTGCTGGACCGTAAAAACCGTCCGGTGGATTATTCCAAATGGATCGTGAAGCATCTGCCGGACAAGGCAGAGCTTGCAGAAGAAAGAAAAACGAAATTTTCCAGGAATCCAAAATTCAGTATTGTGATCCCGCTTTACAAAACACCGGAAAAATATCTCCAGCAGCTGGTAGATTCCATAGAAGCCCAGACCTACGGGAACTGGGAGCTCTGTCTTTCCGACGGAAGCGGAGCAGATTCTCCTCTTACCGATTATCTGAACAGGCTGGAAAAAAGTGATGACAGGATCCGTGTGATCCGCAACGACCAGGCACTTCAGATCGCAGAGAATACCAATGCGGCCATGAAAGCGGCAACAGGAGATTTTATCGTGTTTGCAGATCATGATGATGAGCTGACGCCGGACGCCTTGTTCCGGTGTGTGAAAGCGCTGAATGAGGATCCGGAGCTTAAGGTTCTGTATTCCGATGAAGATAAGATGTCTATGGACGGGCACAAATTCTTTCAGCCGCATTTCAAACCGGACTTCAATATTGATCTTTTGTGTACAGTAAACTACATCTGTCATCTTTTTGTCGTAAAAAAAGAGATCGTGGATCAGATCGGAATGCTGAAAAAGGAATTTGACGGTGCACAGGATTATGATTTTGTGTTCCGCTGTGTGGAAGCTGCGGGAAGAGAGCAGATCCATCATATCCCCAGAATCCTTTATCATTGGAGATGCCATGAGGATTCCACAGCAGAGAATCCGGAAAGCAAGATGTATGCCTTTGATGCAGGAGCACGTGCCATCAAGGCTCATTATGACAGGATCGGAGTTCCGGTAGAGATCGAGAAGGGCGAGTATCTTGGTCTTTACCGTACAAAATTCCTCTGGGAGGAAAAACCGCTGATCTCCATCATCATCCCAAACAAGGATCACATTGATGATCTGAAGAGATGTATTGATTCCATCGAAGAAAAGGCAACTTACCGCAATTATGAGTATGTGATCGTGGAGAACAACAGTACGGAGGATGAGACCTTTGCTTACTATAAAGAGCTAGAAGCATCCAATCCGAAAGCCCATGTGGTGTACTGGGATGGTATTTTCAACTATTCTGCCATCAATAATTTCGGAGCTGCTCATGCTAAGGGTGACTATCTGCTTCTTCTCAACAATGATACGGAGATCATCAGCCCGGACTGTCTGGAGCAGCTTCTGGGATACTGTATGAGACCGGATGTGGGAGCTGTAGGAGCGCGGCTCTATTATGAGGATGATACCGTGCAGCATGCAGGAGTAGTCGTTGGCTTCGGCGGTATTGCGGGACACTGCTTTGTGCAGCAGAAGAGAGACGCTACCGGATACTGCCACAGGATCATCTGTGCCCAGGATTACAGCGCTGTAACCGCAGCCTGCATGATGGTGAAGCGTGAGGCCTTTGATAAGGTTCACGGATTAAGTGAGGAATTTCAGGTTGCCTTTAATGACATAGATTTCTGCCTTCGTCTGGGAAAAGCCGGATATCTGGTTGTATACAATCCTTATGCGGAGCTTTATCACTATGAATCCAAATCCAGAGGTCTTGAGGATACACCGGAGAAGGTGGCAAGATTTAACCGCGAGATCGCTTCCTTTGAGAAGCACTGGCCGGAGATCCTCCGTGACGGAGATCCTTACTATAATCCGAACCTTACACTGGAGAGCCAGGATTTCTCTCTGAAGCGGATATAGGAGGTTATATTTTGGAAAAGAAAAAAATCTGGAAGGATGAGAGAGTTCAGGCAGGGGTTCTTGTCCTAGCAGCATTTCTGCTCCTGACTGCATGGGCGTTTATGCAGCCCCTGGGGGCAGGCCCCGATGAAAAAATGCGCTACATGGTGGCACAGTATCTTCATGAGCATCCGGGAAAGCTGCCTCTTGGAGATGAGCCAACCATCCGTGATGCGACATGGGGGATTTCCTATGCTTATTATCCGATCCTTTCCTATATGGTATCTGCTGTATTTATGGGGATCGCAGGTCTGTTCCATGCATCTGCAGACGGATTACTCCATGCGGCGAGGATGGCAGATGTGCTCTTTGTGACTGGAGCGGTATATTTTGTGGTGAAAGCATCCGGAAAGCTTTTTCCGAAAGAGGGAAGATGGTTGTTTGCCGCACTGGCAGGCTTTATGCCGCAGGCATTGTTTCTGGGAACATATGTAAATACGGATTCCTTGGCGCTTTTATCCATGGCGATGATCCTGTATTCCTGGTCCTGTTATCTGGAAGCGGGAGACTGGAGCTTCAGAAATTCGATCCTTCTGGCTGTTGGAATGGCAGTCTGTGCACTGTCCTACTATAATGCCTACGGATGGATCTTATGCAGCTTTCTGTTTTTCTGCCTGACAGTCCTTCTGTGCAGGGAAGAGCCGGTAAAACAGAGAGTTGCATTTCTGCTCCGGAGAGGGATCGTGATCGCGGCAGTAACCTTTGCCTTATGCGGCTGGTGGTTTATACGAAATGCCGTTCTCTATGACGGAGATATTATCGGAAGAAAAGCCTGTGCACAGTGTGCGGAAAAATATGCGGCTGTTGATTACAGACCGTCCAGATACCCTACACCGGAGAAGCTGAACTGGTCATGGAAGGATATCCTTCTGTATCAGGACCCGGGCTGGCAGCATAACTGGCTGCTGACAGTTCTGGTAAGCTTTATCGGAACCTTTGGCCTGATGCAGATCTATATGCCTTATAGTGTGAGCAAGGCATATTTCCTGTTCTTTGGAATGGGTGGGATCGGTATTTTGACCATGCTGGGAATATTTTATCCGAAGAAACGTACTGTGGTAAAAGAACGAAAAGCAGCAGGAAGTGAAAAGCTGAAGATAAAAACAATAACCGTGTACGATAAATGGGACAGAAAAGGGATCTTTCATCTGCTGCTGATCCTTCTGATCCTGATCCCTGTGGGTCTGTTTATGTATTATGTATATTATAGTGACAACCAGGCACAGGGACGTTATATCATGCCGGCACTGTATCCGGCCATGTATTTTGTGACAGCCGGCTGGAATCGTCTGCTTGAGCGTTTTGTAAAAAAAGAAAATATCAGAATGTGGATATACCGGGTCCTGACAGCACTTCTGGCTGCTTCGCCGTTTTTATGCTATATCTTCCTGGTAGTTCCGTTTTATGGCTGACACCCAGATGGTGAGATGGCAGAAAAAAATCCCTTCTATGTATCCGGATATGACCGGTACATAGGAGGGATTTTTTGATTCTGAAATATATCCGCCAGGGGACCAAGATCAGGAACGGATGATCCGGATCATGCGCCACAGCAGAAGGATAAGGAGCAGGATGCCCACACCGCCAATGGCAAAATACGGGATCTGGGATCTGGATTCGGAATAAGCTTTTGCAGAATCCATGTTTTCATCATTTTCCAGTACATCGGAGGAGCTTTCCTGGGAGGAATCCTCGACAACTGCAGTTCCCACCTGAGTTCCGCCAAAGGAATAGGTGCGTAAGATCTGACCATCAGATTCCGTATCTTCCGTAGTCAGGTCGTCTGCGGTCGCACCGGATGGAACCATTACAGTGCCGCCGGACAGGATGTGAAAATCATCCTCGCTGAGATCCAGAAGCTGGAAATTGGAAAAACCGTAATCCAGAAGTGAGATCGCTTCGTTGGCTGTCTGACCGGTCGCTCCGTTCATGACTACTGCGATCAGAGTAGTACCGTTTCGCTGTGCAGATGTGACAAGAACGCTTCCGGAAGCAGTGGTGGTACTTTCACGACCGCCGATACATCCTTCATAATAGGAAGCGGATGCAGGATCTGTCATGGTAAAAGAGCTTGTCAGGTTACGGGTACCGCCGGAAACATTGGTAGCTGGGATCGTATAGGAGGTGGCTCCGGAGATGGTGCGGAAGCTGTCATTACGGATAGCCGCCTGCATGATCAGAGCCAGATCATGTGCTGTGGTATGCTGGTTGTCATCCGGGAGACCGGTAGGATTGGTGAATACCGTATTGGTACATCCTAGCTCCTTGGCACGGTCGTTCATTTTCTGGACAAAGGCATCTACAGATCCACCGATCTGTTCTGCAACCTGGAGTGCAATGTCATTGGCAGAGGCCAGCATCAGAGCGTAAAGGCACTGCTCCATGGTAAATACCTCTCCGAGCTGTGAGGAAATATGAGCGCCTCCGTCTGTAACACCGGATACGCCGGTTTCTGTCATGGTAACCTGATCGTCAAGCTGGCTGTTCTCCAGTGCCAGAAGACAGGTCATGATCTTAACTGCGCCGGCCGGAGAAAGCGTGGTGTCCATATCCTTGGCATAGAGG
>OATA01001339.1_pt1 | contig 15060 bp, 15 predicted proteins | sample 1516451 | NCBI WGS metagenome assembly OATA01 (sample SAMEA2579905, study PRJEB22360) | human gut metagenome | biome: human gut; feature: human-associated habitat; material: faeces | place: Denmark | collected 2008/2010 | reverse complement strand
GCAGAAAAAACACCAACAACAAGATCCCCTCTCTGACGGTACGTCCAGAACAGAGAGGGGATTTTTCAGTTTTCCTTTTTGATACCGAACAGCCTGCGCAAGATCCCGCGCAAGGCCTTGGGGCTCTGGATCACAATTACCTGCATATGCTCTCCCCTGCCTTTCCGTTTTCTGCTCCATCCTATGCGGGCAGCAGACAAAACGTTCCGGCAGAAGCAGCAGGCATCAGTCCGGGATGGTCTCCACCACCACCAGTGCCCCGCTGCGGGTGCTGATGGTGATGCAGTCCGAACCTTCGGCGTACTCGTTGCTGACCCCCAGCGGATACGCGGCGGTCAGCTCTGCGTTATCCAACTCATAATAAGAGCCGTGTTCGCACACGCCCTCTGCCCTGCCCTCCATCGGAAAGGCCGAGAAAAAGAAATAATTCTCCTTCGGGTAGCGGCGGGTCTCGCCGGGCATCACGTAGGTGATGCGGCTGCGCTCGTCCAGCAGAGTGGTGCGCACGCCGCGCCGCTCCAGCCCAAGGCCTGTGCACAGGTTTGCAAGCGTATGCTCTACACGTCTGCCACCAAGGCCGCCCAGCAGCAGCACCTCATCAAAACCTTTTTCTGAGGCCAGCTTTGCGGCATACTCAGTGTCGGTATCATCCTTGACGTGGGGCAGAACGATGACATCATCCTGCTTTTCCGGGCAGGGGGCGGTGTCAAAATCGCCCAGGATGATATCGGGCTTACAGCCCAGCGGGACACAGTTGCGATAGCCTGCATCACAGGCAATGATAAAATCGTCCGGCCGCAGGGCCTTTGCCAGCTCCGGCGTGACCGGGCAGGCCGAAATGATCACACAGCGTGACATGAATCTCTTCCTTATCCTTTATACTTTCGGGCGCTGCCAATCCTTCACGTCCTTGACTTCCTCGTACATGGCGCAGTAGCTGTCGTACCGGGTCTGAGAGAGCCTGCCCTCTGCCAGTGCCGCGCGCACGGCGCAACCTTTTTCGCTGCGGTGGGAGCAGCCGGTAAACTGGCACTGTCCCAGATAAGGCCCGAACTCCGGGAACGCATGCTCCAGATTTTCCTTGGAGATAAACCCGGCGCGGTTTGCTTCCAGACTGGCAAAGCCCGGCGTATCCGCAATGCGCCCGCCAAAGGCTTCAAAGATGGTCACCTCACGGGTGGTGTGGCGGCCGCGGCCCAGCTTCTGGCTGATGGCACTGGTCTCCCGCTCGGCTTCCGGCAGCAGATGGTTCAGCAGGGTGGACTTTCCCACGCCGGAGTTGCCGCAGAAGGCGCACAGCCGGCCATTGATCCACTGCTTCACCTCGTCCAGTCCTGCACCGGTCTCATAGTCGATGCGGATGAACGGCAGGGTGGATCTTTCGTAGGCAGAACGCAGGAACTCTGCCTCTGCCAGATCGCCCTTGGTGCACACGATCACCGGCTGCACGCCCTTGTCCACCGCAATGGCAGAAAGCTTATCCAGCACCAGCGTGCTGGGGGTGGGCTGGGTGGTGCTTGCCACCAGAAACAGCAGATCGAGGTTTGCCATCGGGGGGCGCACAAAAACGTTCTTTCGCGGTGCGATCTCCGCAATGACCGAAACACCGTTCTCGGTTTCCAGCGTCACTTCGTCGCCTGCAACCGGCGTGATCTTCTGTTTGCGGAAGATACCGCGGGGCTTGCACTCCACAATGCCTTCCGGCGTTTTTACGTAGTAAAAGCCGCCGATGCCCTTTGTGATATATCCTTTCATGTGCGCCTCCGTCAGCTCAGCAGCGAGGACCACCAGTCGGTCAGCGGAGTCTGGGAAGGCTCCCCGCTGCCCGCTGTGCCCTGCTCACCACTCGCTGTTGTGCTGGAGGAAGAGGAGGACGAACCACCGCCGAACAGGCCGCTCCACCAGTCGCCGCCTGTCGTGCTGTCGCTGGGTGCTTCCGGTTCCGGTGCAGGCTCCGGCCCGGCACTGACCACGATGTTCACTCGGCCATTCAGCTTTGCGGTAGCGCCTGCCGCCGGGTCCTGACTGATGACGGTGCCCACCGGCTGGTCGCTGTACTGCTCAGACTGGCTGCCCAGACCCAGATGATTCTGCACCAGCAGGGTGCGGGCATCTCCGGCGCTCATGCCAATGAGCGAGGGCACCTTGGTGGTGGTGGCCACCTGCGGGCGGCTGATATAGACCACTACCGTGCTGCCTGCTGCCACCTGACTGCCTGCTGCCGGATCGGTGCGGATGACCGCACCGGATGCCACTGTGGTATCCACAGCCTGCGTCACCAGCACCGAGACTCCCAGATCTTTAAGCTGCTGCTCTGCATCTGCCTGCACATAGTTGGTCAGATCGGGCACCGTGACATACTGGGTGCCCAGACTGACGGTAAGGGTCACATTCTGGCCCTCACGCACCGTGCGGCCGGAGACCGGCGACTGCTTGTAGATATAGCCCGCCGCATAGTCGCTGTTGTACTCCTGCTCCCAGGTAACACTGATCTGGCCGGAGACCACCTGCTCGGTGGCGGCAGCCTCGTCCTGCGTCATGCCGATATAATCGCCCAGCGTGATATCTGCTTTGTTGTTCATCAGGTTGGAGGAATCGTTCAGGATCATCCAGCACAGTGCAAGGCAGGCAAGGGCAAATGCAATGGTGATGCCCAGCAGCGCCGGAAGATAAATGGTACGGCGCTTCTTTTTGCGGGATGCAGTCTTTTTGCTGCGGGGCGCAGGTTTTTCGGCAGGTCGATTTGTGCGGTTCTGGCTCATGGTACGTTTCACCACCTTTTCGGGTGCATCTTCTGTAATATATTTGTACTCGAACATCACGGAGGGATTCTGCACGTAGGCGTCCAGTGCATCCAGCATCTCGCGAGCAGAAGCATAGCGGTTCTGCGGCAGCTTTGCCATGGCTTTTTCGGTGATCTCCACCAGTGCGTTCGGTACCTCCGGCGCGATCTCGTGCAGAGACTTCGGCTTATCCGAGATCTGCTTGATGGCGACCTCCACCATGTCGTCTGCGTCAAAGGGCAGATGACCGCTGAGCATCTCGTACATCATCACGCCCACCGAGTAGATATCGCTGGTGCAGTCGGTCTCATCGCCCTTGGCCTGCTCCGGGCTGATATAATGCACGCTGCCCATGGCCTTGCCGCTGAGCAGCTGATTCTCGGCCCGGGAGATGCGCGCGATGCCAAAATCCATCATGCGCAGCTGACCATTGTCCAGAAGCATGATGTTCTGGGGTTTGATGTCCCGGTGCACCACACCGTTGGCATGGGCGTGTTCCAGCGCCTTTAAGATCTGAGAGATGAAATGCACAGTCTCCCGGTTGGTCAGCTTGCCGCCGCGCTGGTTGAGGTACTCGCGCAGGGTCATGCCGTCCACATATTCCATCACGATATACTGCAGATCATCGTTTACCGAAACATCATATACCTTGACGATGTTCGGGTGGTTCAGCAGCGAGATGGCCTTGGATTCATTTTTAAAGCGGCGCACAAGATCCGGGTCATGCATATACTCCTGCCGCAGCACCTTGACCGCCACCACTGTCCCGGCGGGAACAGGGCCGTTCTGTCCAAGCATGACCGCCTTGTAGACGTTCGCCATGCCGCCGGAGCCGATCAGCTCCTTCACCTCATACAGACCATCCAGCTTTTTGCCGATCAGGTTGTCCATCAGCGCACCTCCTCCACACACAGAAGCAGCGCGGTGATGTTATCCGGGCCGCCGTTTTCGTTGGCAGTGCGGATCAGCAGATCCGGCAGATCATAGAACTTTCCCGTGCGCAGCAGCTGTTCCAGCTGTTCTTTGGGCACCGCATTGGTCAGGCCGTCCGAGCACAGCAGCAGGATATCTCCGCTGTGCAGCTGTGCGGTGGCAAACTCCGGTTCCAGCCGGTAGTCCACACCCAGAGCACGGGTGATGATGTTCTTCTGGGGGTGATGCTCGGCCTCCTCCACGGTAATGGTGCCGCAGTCCACCAGCTCCTGCACGTAGGAGTGGTCGTGGGTGAGCTGGGCAAGCTGCCCATCCCGGTACAGGTACGCCCGCGAGTCGCCTGCATGGCACAGATACACCCTGCCGGAGCGCACCAGTGCACACACCGCCGTAGTGCCCATGCCTGCCAGTGCTTCCTCCCGCAGGGCCTTCTGGAACACAAATCGGTTGGCGCTGAGCAGTGTTTTTTTTAGGAAGGTCTCTTCCTCGCCGGGCAGGCACTTGGAAGCATACTGCTCCTGAAAGCAGCGCTCAATGACATCGCATGCGCTCTGACTGGCTTCCCTGCCGCCGCGTGCACCGCCCATGCCGTCACACACCAGCAGCCATGCGGCATCGCCGGGCAGCTCTCCTGCGCGATAATCGTCCTGATTATCCTGCCGGACCCGGCCGACATCCGTTTTTCCTGCAAGTTTCATAGGATACTCCCTCTATTTTACGCTTTCCCGTTCATTTCGTCCCGGCGCAGCTGGCCGCAGGCGGCGCTGATCTCGCTGCCAAGACGTCGGCGCACCGTAGCATTGACGCCAAGGCTTTCCAGCTTTTGCTGGAAGCGGCGCACATTGGCGGCATCGGTAGCCGAATACGGGCTGCCGTCCACAGGGTTGATGGGGATCAGGTTCACATGAGCCCCCATGCCCCGGATGAGGTTTGCCAGCTGCTTTGCACAGGCATCCGAATCGTTGACGCCGCGCACCATGGAATACTCAAAGCTCACCCGGCGTCCGGTGGTATCCTGATAGCGGCGCACGGCCTGCATCAGCACTTCCACGGGGTAGGCGTCGTTCACCGGCATCATGCCGCTGCGGATCTCGTTGTTGGGCGCGTGCAGCGATACCGAAAGGGTGAGCTGCAGCTTTTTCTCGGCCAGCAGATCGATCTTTGGCACAAGGCCGCAGGTAGAAAGACTGATGTTGCGCATCCCGATGTTGACACCCTCGGGCGAGGTGATATTTTCCAGAAACTTCATCACTTCGTCAAAGTTGTCCAGCGGTTCCCCGATGCCCATGAGCACGATGTGGGAAATGCGCTCGCCAATATCCTTCTGTGCGGTGTAAATTTCGGAGCAGATTTCGCCGGCTTCCAGATTGCGCACCCGGCCTGCCTGCGTAGAGGCACAGAAGCGGCAGCCCATGCGGCAGCCCACCTGAGTGGACACACACACGGTATTGCCGTAGTGGTAGCGCATGACAACGGTCTCGATGCAGTTGCCGTCTGCCATGCGCAGCAGATATTTTACGGTGCCGTCCTTTGCTTGCTGCCGACGCTCGATCTGGGGTGCTGCGATATAGAAGCTTTCTTCCAGCTTTGCCAGCAGGGTCTTGGGCTGGTCGGTCATAGCAGAAAACTCGGTGACCAGCTTCTGGTGCACCCAGTGGAAGATCTGCTTTGCCCGGAAGCCCGGCTGGCCCATCGCTTTCAGTTCAGCGGTCAGCTCTGCCAGCGTCAGGGAAGAGATACAGCGTTTTTGTTCCATTGTGTTCTCCTATTGGTTTTTACGAATAAGCTGCCTGTTTCATTGCAGCTCTCACCCGTTTTTCTGCATGGCGCACAGGAAAAATCCATCCATGCCGGTACGGGTGGGCACCGAAAGCGCACCGTGCTCCCCTGCTGTCATCCCGGCGGGCAGCGCCACGGCGGGCTTTACCACCGTAAACTCCGGGTGACGGATCAGAAATGCCGCAATCTGCTGCTGGTTCTCTGCCGGGTCGATGGTGCAGGTGGAGTACACCAGCCTGCCGCCCGGTTTGAGCAGCTGTGCCGCCGTATCGAGGATGGCCGACTGCGTGGCCAATAATTCAGCTTCGCGGGCCGGTTCCAGCTTTTTGTAGCGCAGATCCGGCTTTTTAGCCAGAATGCCCAGACCACTGCAGGGTACATCTGCAAGGATGCGGTCGGCCTGCGGCAGAGCCGGGTTTTCCTTGGTGGCATCACTGCACAGGACCTCCACATTGGTCAGTCCCATGCGCTGCACCGTCGTGCGGATCAGACCCACGCGGTTCTCGGCAGCATCGCAGCTGTAGAGCCTGCCGGTGCTGTGCATCTGCTCGGCCAGCAGGACAGTCTTGCCGCCAGGGGCCGCGCACAGGTCGATGACCGTTTCACCGGGCTTTGCTTCCACGCAGAGCGCTGCCAGCTGGCTGGCCTGCCCTTCCACATGGAAATATCCCTGCCGGAACAGCTCGTTTTCCGCCGGGCTTCCCTCGAACCGGGCCAGCACACTGCCGGGCACAACGCCGGGCTTTGCTTCCTTTGCTCCGGAAGTCAGCAGCTTTGTGCAGAGTTCTTCTGCGCTTGTCTTCAGCGGGTTTGCCCGCAGGCTGGTCATGCCGCCATCGGCTTTGTAGGTGAGGATATCCAGTGCTTCATCCGGGTAGTTTTTGTGCAGAAATTCCGCCACATCCCGCCCGGCAGAGCCCAGCACCATGAGCCGCTCCACTTCGTTTTTGAAGCTTGCGGTGCTCAGGTCGTAGCTGCACGCCTTGCGCAGCACAGCGTTGACCAGACCGGATGCGCTGGATTTTTTGAAGGTGCGGGTCAGCTTGACTGCTTCGTTCACCGCTGCGGATACCGGCACCTGCATATAGCGGGCCTGTGCCAGCGCGGCACGCAGGATCTCGCGCACCGGTGCATCCAGCTTTGCAAGGCCCTTGGGCAGGAACTGGCACAGGATGTGATCCAGCGTGCCCTGATGTTCCAGTACGGTATAGAAAATGGCACTGGCAAAAGCTTTATCGCGGCCCTCCAGCTGCTGGCGCTTGAGTTCGGCATCCAGAACAAGATTGGAAAAACCGGCCTGCTCCTGCCGCACCAGCGCCGCCACAGCTGCCGCGCGCGGATTTGCCGCCATCAGAGGATATCCCCCGTCTTGAGGCGCTGACCGGCGGCAAATGCGGTGCCGTCCATAGGCTTTTTGCCTTCAGGCACCACATTCAAAAGCTGGACAGCACCTTCCCCGCAGGCCACGGTCAGCGGCTTTGTCGCCAGCACCGTGCCGGGCGCTTTGCCGGAAGCTTCCACCGCACGGCACTCCATCACCTTGAGCTTCTTTCCGCCGGAGGTGACGAACCATGCGCCGGGCCACGGGTTCATGCCGCGCACCCAGTTGTGGATGTGGGCGGCAGATTCGGTAAGGCGGAACTCCGCCATCTCTTTATTGAGCATGGGAGCAAGGCAGGCGTTTGCATGGTCCTGCGGCTGTGCAGTCAGCGTGCCGGCAGCGATGGCGGGCACCACCTCGCACAGTACCCGGGCACCCACGGCGGTCACGCGGTCAAACAGCTCGCCGCTGGTCTCCTCCGGGTCAATGGCGATCTTTTCACAGCAGAGCACATCGCCAGTATCCAGCCCCTCGTCCATCTGCATGATGGAAACGCCGGTCTCGGCGTCGCCGTTCAGCACAGCCCACTGCACCGGAGCGCTGCCGCGATACTTGGGCAGCAGGGAGACGTGCAGGTTGATGCAGCCATATTTCGGCGTTTCCAGCACCGACTTCGGCAGGATGCAGCCATAAGCCACCACCACGATCAGCTCCGGGGCCAGTGCGCGGATATTTTCATCTTCGCTGCCGTCCCGCAGGGTACGGGGCTGGAACACCGGCGTGCCGTGGGCAAGCGCCACTTCCTTCACCGGCGGTGCGGTCAGCACCTGCTTGCGGCCAACCGGCTTATCCCGACGGGTATACACTGCACAGATGTCATGCCCGGCGGCATACAGGGCTTTGAGGCACTCTGCGGCAATATCCGGCGTGCCCATGAACAAAATGCGCATTACTTGTTTCCTTTCGCTTCGCGGGCAGCTTTTTTGCCCTCTTCGGTATCCTCATAGAAATACTCGCTGGACTGCATGATGGTGATGCCGTCCAGATGGTCGTTCTCATGCTGGATGCAGCGGCCCAGCAGATCCTCGGCTTCCAGCTCAAACCACTCACCGTGGCGGTCCTGTGCGCGCACCTTGACAGCGACGGGGCGGGTCACGGCGCCGTTATGGCCCGGGAAAGACAGACAGCCCTCATAGGCGGTCTCCTCTTCCTCGGATACGGCCAGAATCTCCGGGTTCACAAAGTCGATAAACTTGTACTCGTAATCCTCCGGGAGCTCCTCCGGGGCATCGGTGGTGTCCCACACCACAAACAGGCGGCGCAGCATGCCCACCTGCGGGCCGGCCAAACCCACGCCGTCGGCGGCGATCATGGTCTCGTGCATGTCATCCAGCAGGGTAGCCAGACGGTCATCAAAGGTAGTTACGGGGCGGCAGACCTTATTCAGGATGGGGTCGCCCTCTTTTACAATATTACGGATTGCCATTTATGGTACCTCCTAATCAGATATCTCCGTCCGAATGCAGATCCACCGCAACGGTGGCCTTGGACGGAAGTTTTTCCTGTTCATACAATTCCAGTGCGCTGCGCACGAGGTCGCGGAAGCGGCGGTCGTTGCGGCACTTGATGGTAAGCTTATAGCGATAGGTGTCGTTGATCTTCTCAATGCTACCGGGGGTCGGCCCCAGCACCCGCAGGGGCAGGTCCGGCTGTTTTGCTGCCTGCTGGCCCAGAAGAGCCGCAAAGCGCGCTGCGGCCCTTGCCGTCTCGATCTCCTTTGCGCCTGCAAAGCCGATGACACACAGCCCGCAGAAGGGCGGGTAGAGGCCCAGCTTGCGATATGCAATTTCCTGCTCGAAGAAGGCGTCGTAGTCCTGCGCGGCGGCAAGGTTCAGCACCGGGTTATCGGGGTCAGTGGTCTGGATGATGGCGAAGCCCGGGTCTTTGGCCCGGCCGCTGCGGCCTACCACCTGCGTGATGAGGCTGAACACGTTTTCGTAGGCACGGAAGCCCTGCGCAAACAGCAGTGAATCGATGCCCAGCACGCCCACAAGGGTCACATCCTCAAAATCCAGTCCCTTGGCCACCATCTGGGTGCCCACCATGATGTCGTATTCGTGATCTGCAAATTTTGCCAGCAGCTTTTCGTGGGCGTCCTTGGCTGCGGTAGAATCCTGATCCATCCGCAGCACCCGTGCATCCGGGAAGAGTTTTGCAAGCTCTTCCTCCGCTTTCTGGGTGCCGAACCCCCGGTACTGCAGCTTGCCGCCGCAGGTGGGGCAGACGGTGGGCGGTTCCATCTGGCTGCCGCAGTAGTGGCACAATACCTTATGCGCCGATTTATGGTACACCATGGGCACGCTGCACTTTTGGCACTTAAGCACCTCGCGGCAGTCCTCGCACTGGGCCATGGTCTGGTAGCCCCGGCGGTTCAGCAGCAAAATGGTCTGCTTGCCTGCGTCCAGATTGCGGCGGATAGCGTCCTCCATGGCAAGGCTGATCTCCCGGGGGTTGCCCGCTGCCAGCTCGGCGCGCATATCCACGATCTGCACCCTCGGCAGCGGGTTGCCGCCGTAGCGCTGGGTAAGCCGCACCAACTGGGTGCGGCCATGCTGGGCCGCGTAAAAGCTCTCGGTGCTGGGGGTGGCACTGGCCAGCAGCAGCAAGGCACCGTTCTCCGCTGCACGCTGCCGGGCCATTTCGTGGGCAGAATAGCGGGGCGCAGACTCCGAGCGGTAGGTGTGCTCCTGTTCTTCATCGATGATGATGAGCCCGATGTTTTCCAGCGGCGAAAAGATGGCACTGCGGGTGCCCACCACAATATCGGCACCGCCGTCCTGGATCATCTGCCACTGCAGCAGACGTTCCGTGTGGTTGAGGGCAGAGTGCTGCACCGCCACCCGGCGGCCAAACTGGCTCTTGAGCCGCAGGATCATCTGCGGCGTCAGGCTGATCTCCGGCACCAGCACCAGCGCTTTCCGGCCCTGTTCCAGACAGTGTGCGATCAGCTTTAAAAATACAAGCGTTTTGCCGCTGCCGGTCACACCGTACAGCAATGCCGAGTGGGGCGCATCATCCTCCAGCTTTGGCAGCAGGGCATCATAAGCTGCCTGCTGTTCTGCCGTCAGGCAGATGGGCTCGTTTTTGAGCGGAATGGACGAATACAGGTCGATGGACTTGTTCACCTTGCTGCATTCCAGCACGCCTTTGGCGCACAGATTATCCAGCACAGCACGGCTGATGCCCTTGTCCTCTAGCTCGTTCAGGGTGCGGGGCCCGCCGCCCAGCAATGCCACTGCCGCCAGCTGCTTGGCAGTCGGTTTAGGCTTTTGCGGCAGCCCGCCCACAAGGCGGTAAGAGTTCTCTGTGTGGCGGGTGAGCTGCTTTTGCAGCACCGGCGTCACACCGTCTGCCGCCACAGCGGGCTTGTACTGCGCACCATAGGGAATGACCGCCTTGACCGCTTCATAATAGGTGCAGAAGGTGCGTTCCTTCAGAAAGTGCACCAGACGCAGCAGCTCCGGCGTCAGACAGGCCGAAGCCGGGGCCACGTCGAAAAGATATTTCAGCTTTGCACTTTCCGGTTCGGCATCACAGGCCAGCACCACACCCATGCGGGCACGGCTGCCCAGGCCAAAGGGCACCAGCACCATGCTGCCCAGCTTTACAGTGTCCTGCTGGTCCGGCATGATCGCGTAGGTATACAGCTTATCAAAGTGGAAGGTCGCATTGCTGACGGCAACGCCTACCGTTTTGGGCATTCGTCCAGCTCCTTCAAATGTTATTCTGCGCTTTCGATGCGGCGGCAGATTGCCTCATACAGTGCATCGGCGCAGGTATCGACCCGGTCGTTGACCAGCTTCAGGGTGAATTTATCCTGCTGGGCCAGCTCCTGCCGGGCCGTAGCAAGACGTTCCTGAATACTGTCCTCGGTCTCGGTGCCGCGGCCGCGCAGACGGCGTTCCAGCTCCTCCACCGAGGGCGGCAGCAGGAACACGGTGGTCGCGCCGGGGAACATGCGGCGGATATTCGCTGCGCCGTGCACATCAATGACCAGAACGACCACCTTCCGGGCAGCCAGACGCTTGTCCACCTCTTCGCGCAGGGTGCCGTAGTAGTTGCCGTTGTAGAAGTTGTGCTCCACCACCTGATCGTTCTCGATCAGCTGCTGGAACTGCTCCCGGGTGCGGTAATAATAGTCCACGCCCTCCTGCTCACCGGGACGCGGTGCGCGGGTGGTGGCGGAGACGGTCTTTTCGATCTCCGGGTGTGCTTCGCGCAGTGCCTTCACCACGCTGTCCTTGCCGGTGCCTGCCGCACCGGAAACTACAAACAAATATTTATCATTCGCCATGGGACGGTTCCTCCTCTGCTGTCACTCTGCTCTCCTGCCCTGCCGCGCGGTTGGCCACCGTTTCCGGCTGGAGCGCCGAGAGCACCACGTGATCGGAATCCATGATCAGCACCGCACGGGTGCTGCGGCCATAGGATGCATCGATCAGCATCCCGCGCTCCCGCGCTTCCTTGATCAGACGCTTGACCGGGGCCGAGTCCGGGCTGACGACAGCCACCACGCGGCCCGCACTGACCATATTGCCAAACCCGATGTTGATCAGCTTCATAAATTCCTCCGGATCTTACTGCATCATTCCAGATTCTGGATCTGTTCACGGATCTTTTCGATCTCGGCCTTCATGTCCACCACGATGCGGGTGATGTCCAGATCCTGACACTTGGAACCAATGGTATTGGTCTCACGGTTCAGTTCCTGCGTCAGGAAGTCCAGCTTGCGGCCCACCGGCTCGTTCAGGGCCAGAATGTCCCGGTACTGTGCGATATGACTGCGCAGGCGGACGGTCTCCTCGTCCACAGCAGTCTTGTCGCCAAAGATGGCGGCTTCGGTCAGCACGCGGGCATCATCGATATCGCGGTCTTCCAGAATGACCTTGAGCTTTTCATACAGGCGGGTGGTGTAAGCCTCCACACGGCCCGCGCTCAGGGTCTCCACTTTGCCGACGCATTCCTCCAGAAAATTCAGGCGGTTCTCCACATCGGCCTTCATCTTGGCGCCCTCGGCGGCGCGCATTTCCACAAAGCGATCCAGCGCCTGTGCCGTAACGGCAGACACATCCTCCCACAGCTGTTCCTCGTCCACATCCGCATGGCGGGTGGTGAGCACATCCGGGAAACGGGTAATCACCCCGGCAGAGATATCATTTTTGACGCCCAGCTGCTCGGAGATATCCCGCATGGCCTGCTGATAGCTGCGGGCCAGTTCCATATTGACCGCAACCACGGTATCTGCGGCATCTACATTCTGTACAGTCATGCTCAGCTCCACCTTGCCGCGGGTGATGCGTTCGTTGAGCTGCTTTTTCAGTCGGCTGTCCAGATAGCTGCAGGTGCGCGGGATGCGCGAAGAATACTCAAAGTAGCGAGAATTGACGCTGCGCAGTTCTACCGTGATCTCACGGCCATTGCGCACAGCAGTCCCACGGCCAAAGCCGGTCATGCTTAAGATCATAACGTTCTCCTATTTTCTGTTTTTCAATGTTTTTGCATACAGATTCCGGTATATGTATCCGCCTTTGGGTGCACAAGCCCATGTTACGATACATATAGCTTCATTTTACTATTCTTCGGCCCAAAATTCAAGGTGCACTGTTGTGCATTCCGGCCAAAATGCCCGCAATGAACGCCAATAAGTAAAAAAGCTCCGGCACAGAATCCAAAGATTTTGTGCCGGAGCCTGTTTCAGTTGGTTTTGTACACACAGGTAACGCTTTTCTGGATCAGATCTGCGTTCAGCAGGGTCTGCTCCACCCAATGAACATTCACTTCAATGGTATCGCGGGAGACCTCGTATTCTGCAGCAATGCTGTCCATGCTGCGGTATTCATGACGGTAGATCAGGGTCAGCACCAGCTTATCCAGCATGGTGATCTTGGTAAAGCGCGGCTTACGCTTATGCTCCCTACGATAAGCGTCTTCCAGTGCTGCCAGCATCCGGTCAAACTCCCTTTTTCCAACGCCAAAGGTCAGCACATAGTCCCGCTCCGTAAATTCCGCAAGGCGCTGGGCAGTAACTTTTCTCATAGGGGTCCCCTCCTTCTTTTGTGGCAATACCCGAATGCCGCGCACATCCATTTTTATCCATTATAGAGTGAGGATGTTTTCAAGTCAATGCGTTCATTGCCTTTTGGGGAAGATTTTTGCAAAAACATTTTCTGCCGGTTTACACGACCCATGTCATCTCCTGCCCACCGCCCTGCTATGCAAAAAGGGCCTCCCACTCACAGCGGGAAGCCCTTAAAATACCGTTACTTAGACGGGGTGAGACTGATTGGCGTAGTCCACATGATCGCCATCAACGCCCTGCTTCTTGGCATTACGCTTGTCGAAGAACTTGGGTGCCACCTGCGGGAACATTGCGTAGGTCAGCACGTCCTCTTCCTGCGTTGCCCACTTGGCAGCTTCCGCCTTCAGCTTGTCCATTTCGGGAGCAAGCGTATCGGCAAAGCGGCAGGTGATGGGCTGCTCGTCGCCCAAAATCTTCTTGGTGAACTCCGGCTTGATGGGAGCGGGAGTCTTGCCATAGTCGCCATGAACCAGGCCCTTGAACTCCTTGGTGACCATCTTGTAGCGCTCACCAAGGATAACGTTGAACACAGCCTGCGTACCAACGATCTGGCTGGTGGGAGTGACCAGCGGCGGATAGCCTGCATCCTCGCGGACACGGGGGATCTCAGCCAGCACTTCATCCAGCTTGTCTTCCTTGCCGGCATCCTTCAGCTGCTTGAGCATGTTGGAGAACATGCCGCCCGGCACCTGATACAGCAGGGTGTTGGCATCAACGCCCAGACTCTTGGGGCTGATCTGGCCGTTGGCGATGTACTTTTCGCGCAGCTTTGCAAAGTATGCGCGGACAACGTTCAGCTGCTTCAGATCCAGACCGGTGTCATAATCGGTACCCTGCAGGGCAGCGACCAGACTCTCGGTGGGCATGTGGCTGGTGCCCAGACTCAAGGGGCTCATGGCGGTATCGATGATGTCGGCACCTGCCTCGATGCCCTTCAGGATGGACATGGAAGCCAAACCTGCGGTGTAGTGGCTATGGATGTCAACAGGGATGCTGACGGTCTCCTTCAGCTTCTTGACCAGATCGTAGCAGGTATAGGGAGTCAGCAGACCGGCCATATCCTTGATGCAGATGGAGTTTGCACCCATCTCCTCCAGAGTCTTGGCGTAGGCTGCAAAGTACTCGTTGTTGTGCACGGGGCTCAGGGTGTAGCTGATGCAGCCCTGCACATGAGCGCCTTCCTTGTTGGCTGCCTTGATAGCAGTCTGCAGGTTGCGCGGATCGTTCAGTGCATCAAAGATGCGGATGACATCGATGCCGTTTGCAACAGACTTCTGCACAAAGTACTCAACGGCGTCATCTGCGTAGGGACGATAGCCCAGCATGTTCTGGCCGCGGAACAGCATCTGCAGCTTCTGGTGGGGCAGTTCCTTGCGCAGGATGCGCAGGCGGTCCCAGGGATCTTCGTCCAGGAAGCGGATGCAGCTGTCGAACGTAGCGCCGCCCCAGCACTCCACGGAGAAGTAGTTGATCTTATCCATTTCCGGCAGGATGGGACGCATCTCATCCATGGTCATGCGGGTTGCCAGCAGAGACTGGTGGGCATCGCGCAGGACGACCTCGGTAACCTTGATCGGCTTTTTGGCCATGATTGTCACCTCTCCCTTAGTTCATGGAAACCAGAACGTCACCGGAGTTGACGGTGTCGCCCTTGTTGACGTTGATGGAAGCCACAGTGCCGTCCTGCGGAGCAACGATCTCGTTCTCCATCTTCATAGCCTCCAGGATCACCAGCACATCGCCGGCCTTGACGGATGCACCGGCCTTGACCTTGACATCCAGGATGTTGCCGGGCATGGGAGCCTTGACGGCAACAGCACCGGCAGCGCCTGCGGCAGCCTTGGGTGCAGCGGCGGGAGCCGGATGGTTTCCATCAGCCTTAGGAGCAGCGGGTGCGGCAGGAGCTGCAGCAGCAACGGGAGCAGCACCAGCGGCAGTCTCCTCCACGGAGACGCTGTAAGCAACGCCATTGACGGTAATATTGTAGTACTTCATGGAAGGATCCTCCAAATCAAAATCGTATCTAAAGATTTATACAGACGATTACAGGGCCATGTTGCCGTGCTTCTTGGGCAGGCGGGCAGCACGCTTGGTGCTCAGCAGCT
>OATA01001327.1_pt1 | contig 15201 bp, 16 predicted proteins | sample 1516451 | NCBI WGS metagenome assembly OATA01 (sample SAMEA2579905, study PRJEB22360) | human gut metagenome | biome: human gut; feature: human-associated habitat; material: faeces | place: Denmark | collected 2008/2010 | reverse complement strand
CCCGGTGTAGGCCAGCCGCACCCGCGCTGTTACGGTGCCGCTGGCGGGCTGGGGCACGGGCGCACCGCTGCGGTCCAGCTTTTCCGCAGCGGCCAGCAGCATGCCGTTGCCAACGTATTGGCCCGGCTGCACCTGTGCAAAACCGCTGGCAATGTTTACGGCAAGCACCTCGCCGCCTGCACGGGCATAAAGCCCGGTGTTCTGGGCGGGTGGTTCCGCATGTGCCTGCTGGAGGGGCGTACCCTCGGCGGCCAGGCAGCCACCGGTAAAATTCAGGCTGACCCAGCCAAAATCACCGCTGGCTTCCAACAGCTGCTGCGCCTGGGCCAGCTCCGCCTGGCTGGGGCGGCAGCCCTCCCAGATGCCGCTCTGCGCCAGCAGTGTGCGGATGCTTTCCTGTTGGGGAACGGTTAAAAGTTCCAGATTCATGCACCACAAAAAGCCGCCCAGCCAGTGCAGCAGCACAAAAAACAGGCCGATGCCCGCCAGAATGCCGGGGTGGCGCAGCAATCGCTCTGCTAATGGACCGGGGCCGCGCCGCTGCATTTGGATCACCTGCCACCCGCCCGCACCGGCCAGCTGGCAGAGCTTGGCCCAGCCGGCGCCGGACACCACGGCGGTAAAGCCGTCTGCCTGCGGGGCAATGCGTTCCAGCTTCAACCCGGCCTGGGCGGCTTGGCCCAAAAGGCGCTGCGCCCCGCGGCCGCGCACACAAAACCGAATGCTATCTGCTGCCTGAATGCGGCGCTTCATTGGCGTCAACCTCCCACTTGGGTGCAAAATCAATGCGGGCCACCCGCCCGGCAACCGTCAGCCGTTTGCCGTTCAGCGATTCTATTCGCAGCGCAGTGCCATAAAATGTAATAACCGTGCTGCCCACATCCAGCGTGATCTTCTGTGGGGCAAAATCCAGCACCCGGCGGCAGCCATCGGTAACAATGCGCCCGGAGCGGATCTCCAAATCCGGCAGACGGTAAAAATCGGCGTCCGGCTGGCGCAGCAGGTCGTGCAGGGTGGGGGCCGGGGTGCGGCGTTTGGACCGGCGGCGTGGGTGCTGCTTCATGCCAGACCGCCTCCTTTCGTCTGCCGGGGAACACACATGCGAGGATCATTCACCCCAATATACGGCAAAGGCGGTGCAGATATGAAGCAAAAATCAAGCCAAATGCGGTTTGCCCCCTGGCCGGTGGTGCAGGCCGCACTGGCGCTGGCATTGAGCGGCCTGCTGCTGGCCCGGCCCCAGGCAGCGGCGCAGGGCTTTGCGGCGGGGCTGAAGCTCTGCGGCGGCAGCCTACTGCCTGCGCTGTTCCCACTGTTTGTGGTGTGCGGCCTGCTGGGGCCGCTGGCTCCGGCGCTGGGATGGCCGCTGCGGCCTTTGATGCGGCTGTGCGGGATCCGCAGCCCACGGGCCCCGGCGGTGCTGGTGCTGGGCTGGTGTGGTGGATATGCGGTGTGCGCCCAACAGATTGCAGCATTGCGCAAAACGGGGGAACTGCCCCCGCGGGATGCCGCGCTCCTGCTGCTGTTGGGCTGCTGTTCCGGCCCAGGCTTTGTGGTTGGCTGCATTGGGGGGCAGCTGTTTGGCAGCGTGGCGCTGGGGCTGCTGCTGTATGGCTTGCAGCTGGCAGCCAACCTTGCTGCAGCGGCCAGGGCTTGCGGGTGGCACCCAACTTTGCTGCCGCAGCCTGCCTGGTGCTATTTTTGCCAAAGCAGGAATTGCCAGCTGGGCAGGGGAGCAGTCAACAAAAGAGCGTGACCTTCCCACAGGCCATCAGCAATGCGGTGCAAAGCAGCCTGACGGTGTGCGGCTGCGCGGTGTTCTGCCGTGTGGTGGGCAGTGTGTTGGGGCAGGAAATGCCTGATGGTGCGCGGCCTTACCTGAACGCTGCGCTGGAAATCTCCGCAGGCTGCGCAGATTTTGCCGCTGCAGGCAGCGTGGCGGGGGTGTGCCTGTGTCTGAGCCTGCTGGGGGCATCGGTGCTTGCCCAACTGGCGGCGCTGCTGCAGGGGACGGTGCCGCTGGGGCTGCTGCTGGCCGCACGGGTGCTGCATTTTGTGTTTTTGCAGGGGCTGCTGCACTTGTGCATTCCGCTGGTACCGGGGCAGGCGGCTGTGTTCACCAGTTTGGCCTCGCAGGTGGTCGTTATGAAGCGTACCGCGTGGGATACGGCGCTGGCAATTGCATTCTTTTTGTGCGCTGCACTGTATCAACTTTACAAAACCTGCTAAAGCTCTTATAATAATACTATTCCGGCAGCGCACCGCAGCCGTGCAGACGGCCCGCGGTAAACCGCTGCCAAACCTTGCAGTATTGGAGGAAAGCGGATGTTCAAAAAGCCGCCCTATGGCACAAAAATCTCTCCGGCGTGTGCTTACTGCACCCACGGCTCTCCGGCGGCTGACCAGAAAATGGTTCTGTGCAAAAACCGGGGCGTGGTTTCGCCCTATTTTGCCTGCCGCAAGTTCCGGTATGACCCGCTGCTGCGCGTGCCGCACCGGCAGGAACTGCCGCATTATGACCCCAAAGATTTCAGCCTGGAGGACTGATATTTCATGCCCGATTTGAAAAACGTACCACCCTCGCCGCGCCCCCGCCGTTTGAGCCAGCTGAAAGATGCCTGGAAGAACAAGCGCTCGGTTACCATCGTTTACCTGTTGCTGCGTGCCTCGGTCATTCTGGTGCTGATTGCCCAGATCTTTAACCGCAACTTCGAAAATGTCTTTTTGTGTGTGCTGACGCTGTTCCTGTTCGGCGTGCCCAACATGGTGCAGCACCGGCTGGACATTGAACTGCCAAATACGCTGGAAATTATCATCCTGCTGTTTATCTATGCGGCGGAAATCTTGGGCGAGATTAACGCCTATTACGTTACCTTCCCCTATTGGGATACCGTGCTGCACACCCTGAACGGCTTTTTGTGCGCGGCCGTCGGGTTCTCTTTGCTTGATATCCTCAACCGGGAGGAAAAGATCGGCTTTTCGCTCTCCCCGCTGTACCTGGCCATTGTGGCATTCTGCTTTTCCATGACGGTTGGCGTGATCTGGGAATTTTTTGAGTGTACCATGGACCAGCTGTTTTTGCTGGATATGCAAAAGGATACCGTGGTCAACACCATTGGCAGCGTGATGCTGGACCCCACCGGCGGTAACCATCCCGGCGTCATCCGCAATATCACGGATGTGATCGTGGTGCAAAGTGACGGCACCCAGACGGCCCTTGGTCTGGGCGGCTATCTGGATATTGGCCTGCTGGATACGATGGAGGACCTTTTCGTTAACTTTATCGGTGCGTTCACGTTCTCGATTATCGGCTATTTCTATGTGCGCAGCCGCGGTAAAAACAAGTTTGCCAAGCGCTTTATCCCCGTGGTGAACGAAGAACCCCAGCCCCAAACGAAAAACACCTCTGCAGAAGACGCACCCGAAACGGAAAAAACGAAAGAATAATCAACAAAACAAGCGCCCTGTTGTGAAAAACACAGCAGGGCGCTTGAATTCTTGTACAGAAAACACAAAAATAAACCGCGAAGGATTACCAAACGAAACCCTGCGCGGTTTATGGAGCTGGTGGCCGGACTTGAACCGGCGACCTGCTGATTACGAATCAGCTGCTCTACCAACTGAGCCACACCAGCACAACAATAATAGTATACTGGATTTTTGGCACAAGTCAAGGGGAAACGGGGCAAAAGTTGAAAAAATATTCTGGGTGGGATACTTTTGTTCATGACAACCAAAAAGGTTACAATCATCCCCTGCGTGGATTTTAACATGCAGGAGGTTAAAATTTTGTGCAACATTCATAGTTTATTTTCGACAAAACTGTGCTATAATTCAAATTGAAAGATTATGGCTATCTGTAATCTTTTACCACAAAAACCGCAAAAACAGGCGTAAAAGCGTGCGGGCTGGCCCGGCGGCTGACGCCTGGCTGCACAGGAGGTACCATATTGGCCGAAAAATCAGTCGAATTAGACAGCATCGAACTGGCCGCCGCCATTTTTGGCAACTGTGACCAGAACGTAAAACTGCTGGAAAATGAGTTCCACGTCACGGCGGTCTGCCGCGGCTCCCTGTTAAAGTTTACCGGTGAGCCAAAAGACGTGGAAGCTGCTGTGCATGCAGTGGACGGCATGGTGACCCTGATGCAGAACCACACCCCGCTGGAGGAACAGACGGTGCGCTACTGCATCGGCCTAGCCCGCGGCGGCGAGGAAAAGCGCCTGCGGGAACTGAACGATGATTTTGTCGCCGTTACCGCCAAAGGCCGCCCCATCCACCCCAAAACGCTGGGCCAGAAAGAGTACCTCTCCGCCATCCGCGCCAACTCCATCACCTTTGGCGTGGGGCCTGCCGGTACGGGCAAAACCTACCTGGCTGTGGCCATGGCGGTCAAGGCGTTCAAGTCAAAAGACGTCAGCCGCATTATTTTGACCCGCCCCGCCGTGGAAGCGGGGGAGAAGCTGGGCTTTCTGCCCGGCGATTTGCAAAATAAGGTGGACCCCTATCTGCGCCCGCTGTATGACGGCCTGTTTGACCTGTTGGGGGCGGAAACCTTCCAGAAGCTGGTGGAAAAGCAGGCCATTGAGGTGGCCCCGCTGGCCTACATGCGCGGCCGCACGCTGGACGATGCCTTTATCATCCTGGATGAAGCCCAGAACACCACCCCCGAACAGATGAAGATGTTCCTGACCCGCATGGGCGTGGGCAGCAAAGTGGTAGTGACGGGCGATGTGACCCAGGTGGACCTGCCGGAAAAGACCCGAAGCGGCCTGGTGGATGCCCTGCATATATTAAAGGGGATTGACGGCATTGCGCAGGTTTACCTGACCGAAAAGGACGTTGTGCGCCACCGCCTGGTACAGCAGATCGTAAAAGCCTATGAGCGTGCCGCCCAGCCGCCCAAGCGGGCCCCGCAGGCCAAGCCGGAAACGGCAAATGCGTAACGGATAGAGTATAAAAATAAAAATGATTTATAAACGGTGCCCAACGGCACCGAACAAAAGCACAGTCAGGAGGCAGATTTCCTATGTCTAACAAAGTATTGATCACCAATGAGCAGAACGCGGTCAAAGTTCCTTCGGGGCTTCGTATCCTGATCCGCCGCAGCTGCAATGCGGTGCTGGAATACGAAAACTTTGACGGCCCGGCAGAGATCAGCGTGACCTTTGTGGATAACGCCCGCATCCACGAGCTGAACAAGCAGTACCGGGATAAGGATGCTCCCACCGATGTGCTCAGTTTCCCCATGGCAGAAAACGGGGAGTATGATGTCGACGAGGACAACGGCTGCAAGATTCTGGGCGATATCGTGATTTCTATGGAGCGCGCCATGGAACAGGCCGAACTGTACGGCCACAGCCTGCAGCGCGAAGTTGCCTATCTGACGGTACATTCCATGCTGCACCTGCTGGGCTATGACCATGAATCCAGCGGGCTGGAAGCGGTACGTATGCGCGAAAAAGAGGAAGCTGTTCTGATGCAGCTGGGCCTGCCGCGCACCGTCAGCTACACCAACGACGAAGTGTGAGCTGTACATGAAGCCCAAGAAAAAGAATCGCATGCTGACGGACCTTGCCCGGTTTGGGCACGGCTTTGTTTACGCATGGCACGGCATCTGCGCAGCTGTTTTGGAGGAACGCAACTTCCGCTTCCACCTGTGTGCGGCACTGTATGTATTTGCCGCGGCGCACATGGCGCACATTGACGCCACCGGCGTGGCGCTGCTGGCCATCTGCGTGTTTATGATGCTTGGCATGGAGCTGATGAATTCCGCCGTGGAGCGCGCTGTGGATAAGCCGGATACCACCCACTGGTGGAGCGCCGGTGCCGCCAAAGATATGGCGGCTGGAGGCGTGCTGGTCACAGCGTTTGGTGCGGTGGTCGTGGGCATTTGCCTGTTTGGCAACGCGGCTGCTCTGAACGCCATCTGGACCAGCGTGACGACAACGCCGCTCAGCACGGCGCTTTGGGTGCTTTCGCTGGTGCTGGCCTACCTGTTCACCTTCCGCCTTGGCAAGCAGGAACAGGTCAAAAACCCAAAAGAAAATAAAACCGAAGAAAAATAAGGCCCGGCTGCCCAACCGTGCAGCACGGGTGAACCCAACCGGGCCAAATAGCCCGCAGATTGCAGCAGATTGAAAGAGAAGGTACGAATGCAGAAGAACCACAATGAACCTGAAATGCCCTCCAGCGTGTTTGTGGCCCTTGTGGGCCGCCCCAACGTGGGCAAATCCAGCCTGACCAACCACCTGGTTGGCGAAAAAGTTGCCATCGTGACCCAAAAGGCACAAACGACCCGCAACCGTATTACCGGCATTATTACCAAGGGACCGGTACAGTATGTGCTGCTGGATACCCCTGGCATCCATAAGCCGCGCAACCGGCTGGATTCCCGCATGACGCAGACCGCCGCCGCCAGCCTGAAGGATGTGGATGTGACCCTGATGCTGTTTGAGCCTACCGGGGAATTTACCGAATCCGAGCTTGGCATGGTGGAAGCACTGCGCAAAGCAGGTCCGGCGATCGCGGTCATCAACAAGGTGGACCTGCTGAATGATTTTGCCGCGCTGGAAGCCCGCAAAAAGCAGGTGGAAGAGTTCGGTATTTTTGATGCGATCGTCACCGTTTCCGCCAAGGATGGCACCGGCTGTGAAGAATTGTTCCCGCTGCTGAAGCAGTACGCCAACCCCGGCCCGCATTACTTTGACGACGATGCTTTTACCGATATGCCGGAAAAAGAGCTGGTGGCCGAGCTGGTGCGCGAAAAAGCCCTGCTGTTCATGCGGGAAGAAATCCCCCACGGCATTGCCGTTACGGTGGAAAGCTTCAAAGAACGCCCGGACAGCGATTTGATTGACATCAGCGTGGAGATTTGCTGCGAGCGCAAGAGCCATAAGGGCATGATCATTGGCAAGGGCGGCCAGATGCTGAAAAAGATTGCCTCCGCCGCCCGCATGGACTGCGAGGAACTGCTGGGCGCCCGCGTGAACCTGCAATGCTGGGTAAAGGTGCGCGAGGACTGGCGCGATAACGATCGCCTGCTGGATAACCTCGGTTTTGCCAAGCCGTAACAGCGGGGAGACTGCGCGAACCCTGTCCAACCACACGGTTGGACAACTTTTCCACGCATGGATCGGTATGATGGTGGCAAGCTAATCCGTAAAGGGGGCGGGCCATCATGCCAGGAAATGCTGAAACCGACGGAATCCGCGCCGCACAGTGGCAGAAATTTGCTGCCAGCGGCAGTATTTATGACTACCTTGATTACCGCAGCACTGCGCCGCAGGGCATAACCACGGGGGAAAACAATGCAGATCAACACAATGGGGCTTGTCCTGCGTGCGGTCCGGGTGGGCGAAGCCGACCAGATCCTGACAGTGCTGACACCGGGTAACGGGGTGCTGTCAGCATCCGCCCGCGGCAGCCTGCGGCTGAAAAACAAGCTGTTCAGTGCCTGCGGGCTTTTCTGTTATTCAGAATTTGCCATTACACTGGGCCGCAAAACCAATTTTATTGACAGCGCCGCTGTCAGCAAGGTGTTCCACGGGTTAAGCAAAACCGTGGAAGGCACCGCCCTGGCAGCCTATCTTTCGGAGCTGACCATCACGCTGGCGCCGGAGCCGCCGGAATCGGCGGACTGCCTGCGCCTGCTGCTGAACACCCTGTACATGACCGCTGAGCAAAAACGCCCGCTGCGCCAGCTGAAAGCTATTTATGAAATGCGCACCATGACCCAGGCGGGATACATGCCGGGGGTGCTGGCCTGCGATGTGTGCGCCCGGTATGACGGCTGTGATTTTTACCTGGATCCAGTAGCGGGCCGTCTGCTGTGCGCCGACTGCGCCGCCAAAGAGCACCGCGCCCCCAACCTGGACCCCGGTGCACTGTATGCGCTGCGGCATATCTGTTTGGCAGAGGATGCCAAACTGTTCAACTTTACCCTGACAGACCAAAGCCAGCGCCGCCTGGGCCGTGTGTGTGAACAGTATGTGGCGGCTCACCTGGACTATCAGCCCAAAAGCCTTGAATTTTTGCACGGTGTGCTGGAATAACCGTGCACGATAGATGATACGATAAAACAAGATTTTTGACCCATCTGACCCAACAGGAGTAACCAATTTATCTATGGACGTTTCCTACCGTACAACCCTGGAACTGGATAAAATTATTGCCCGTGCGGTGCAGCTGTGCACCTGTGCGGAAACCAAAGAGATGATGCGCGCCATTGAGCCGTTTGCCACAACGGAGGAGGAGCGCTACGCCCTGGCCCAGACCAACGCCATCAACGCCCTGCTGCTGAAAAACGGCAGCCCGCGCTTTGGCGCTGTGCATGAAGTGCGCCGCGTGGTGGCCCATGCGGCCAAGGGCGGCATTCTTTCGATGGGCGAGCTGCTGGAAATTGCTGCAGCGCTGCGCAATTTTTCCGGCCTGGCCCAATGGTACGGCCTGACCGACCACGATATGCTGCCCACCGATGACCTGTTCTTTGCCCTGGCTCCTCAGCCGGTGCTGGAAAAGCAGATCGGCGAGTGCATCATTTCGCCGGAAGAAATGGCCGATACCGCCTCCGTCACCCTGCGCGACCTGCGCCGCAAGATCCGCGCGACGGAGGACAGCATCCGCACCAAGCTGGATGCCATCATCAAAAACTCTACCACCAACAAATTTTTGCAGGATGCTGTGGTTTCCATCCGCAACGGCCGCTATGTTGTGCCGGTTCGTGCCGAGTACCGCGGCGAAGTCGGCGGCGTCATCCACGATGTTTCCTCCACTGGCTCCACCGTGTTTGTGGAGCCCACCGCTGTGGTGGAAGCCAACGCCCGCATTATGCAGCTGCACGCCCAAGAGCAGGAGGAAATCACCCGCATTCTGACGGCGTTCTCCGGCCAGGTGGCATCGCTGGAGCCGCAGTTCAGCTACAGCTATGACGCTATGCTGCAAATTGACCTGCTGCTGGCCAAAGCCCGCCTTGCGGTGGAGCAGAACGCCTTTATGCCGCAGGTGAACGATAGCTGCCGCTTTGCACTGAAAAAAGCCCGCCACCCGCTGATCGACAAGAAAAAGGTCGTGCCCGTGGATATTGCCCTGGGCGAAAAATATGATACCCTTGTCATCACCGGCCCCAACACCGGCGGCAAAACCGTCAGCATCAAAACGGCCGGCCTGCTGAACGCGATGGCCCAGCACGGCTTCTTGATCCCGGCGCACGAAAGCAGTACCGTCTGCCATTTTGATGAATACCTGGTGGATATCGGCGATGAACAGAGCATTGAACAGAGCCTGTCCACCTTCTCCGGCCATATGAAGCGGATCACCGGCATTCTGGAGCTGGCCGGCCCCGATACCCTGACCCTGATCGACGAACTTGGTGCCGGTACCGACCCGGCAGAGGGCGCGGCGCTGGCCGTCAGCATTCTGGAAAGGCTGCGTAAGCAGGGCACCCTGCTGATGGCCACCACCCACTACGCCGAGCTGAAAATTTACGCGCTGGAAACCCCTGGCGTGGTGAACGCCAGCTGTGAGTTTGATGTGGAAAGCCTGGCCCCCACCTACAAGCTCAGCGTGGGCGTGCCCGGTAAGTCCAACGCGTTCCTCATCAGTGCCAAGCTGGGCATTCCGGAAAGCGTCATCGATGCCGCCCGTAATCATATGTCCAACGATGATAAGCGGCTGGACAGCGTTCTGGCCCAGCTGGATGATTTGAAGCTGCAGCTGAAAGCCGCTGAGGACGAAGCCGAAAAGGCCCGCTATGAAGCAGAGCATGCCCTGGAAAGCGCCGAGAAAAAGCGTGATGCCCTGATCAAACAGGGCGAGGAAGAGCTGGAAGCCACCCGCCGCAAAGCCCATGAGCTGATGCAGGATGTGCAGAACCAGGCATATGCCCTGACGGACGAGCTGCGCCGCATCCAAAAAGATGAAAAGACCAATGCCGCCACCCGTGCTGTGCGCGCCCGCGAAATTGCCCGCAAGGATACAGAGCAGCTGCTGAACCGTACCGAGAAAAAGCAGCCCAAGCGCCAGTTTGTACCGCTGAAAGAGGTCAAGCCCGGCCAGGAGGTCGTGATCGCGGAGCTGGACCAGCACGCCGTGGTGCTTTCCCGCCCGGACAAAAACGGCATGGTGGAAGTGCGCGCCGGTATTTTGAAAACCAAGGTCCCCCTGACCGGCCTGTGCGCCCCCGATAAGATGGATAAGCGCACCCAAAAGCAGGAACCGCCGCGCACCCGCACCCGCGTGGAGCTGAACCATGACCGCAAGTCCAGCATGGAGCTGAACCTGCTGGGCTACACCGTGGAGGAAGCCCTGGCCGAAGTGGACCGCTTTTTGGACCACGCCATGCTCAGCAACCAGAACACCGTGTATATCATCCACGGCAACGGCACCGGCGCGCTGCGCAACGCCATCCAAAAGCACCTGCGCACCCACCGCGGGGTCAAATCCTTCCGCCTTGGCCGCTATGGTGAGGGCGAGAGCGGCGTGACCGTTGTGGAACTGAAATAACGGCGGATTTGCTTCAAAATTGAACAAAAGCGGGTGCACTGTGAAATAATCTGGTACATTTTCCCGCATTTATCTATAGCACACGCCGCCCGCGCGTGCTATTCTATTATCAAGGTATATCTGAAAACAAAGGAAATGACGGATATTTCGCAAACACAAGCAGGGTTTAAGGCTTTTTAGCGCAAAATCCCGCTGTGTTTGTAGAAACAGACTGCATTTTCGACTTTTCAGATACAGCCTAGGGGAATGCCCCAGGGACAGCGCTGTACCGCTGCCTGCATACACTGTAACGGCCGCGCTGCCCCGCGGCTGCGAAAGAAGGATACCATGAAACCTGATTTGGAAAACTCCCGCAGCTTTGCCATGACGCTGGCCCACCGCGCAGTGCGCGATGTGCGGCGCGATGGCTTCCGCCAGCTGCGTAACTATGTGGATATGTGCGCCCTTTTGGCGCAGCGTCCGGACTTAAAGCGCTTTTTTGACCATGCGCAGACCGTCTTGCAGCGCACCGACAGCCTGTATTATAAATTGATCAATAACCTTGTGACACAGGTCAACGAGGATGCCATCTGCACCGCAGGCATCAACCTTGGGTTTGATGCCATCATCAGCTGTGCTTCCAACAACCGCAAGCAGAACGGGGAGACCCGTTCCTGGCTGAATGTGGGCTTTTGCAGCGCCCCGGAGCTGGACGATGCCATTATTCAGGCAGAGGCCGGTTCCAGCTATGCCTGGGTGCTGTATGCGGACGAGGACCTTACCCCGAAAACGGTCGCCATGCTGCAAAGCCATACCCACAGCGTGTTCTTTGTTCTGTTTGATGCCCAGAAATTTAATGAAGCAACCATGGAACGCGTTGCCGGGTGCAATAACGTGATCACACTGCTGTGCCTGCATGAGCCGGAAATTACCACCGAAGCCTGCCGCGCAGCCAACGCCATGCGCAGCAAACAGATGTTCTATGGCTTTTTGGTGGAAATGGGGCGGGCAGATGCCGCCCAGGCCGTGAATACCGACTGGCTGGATGTGCTGGCCCAGTATGGCCTGTTCTGCGTTTATACCCGCAAGCCGGATATGGATCAGCGAACCGCGGATGCTATGTACCGCCAAATCGTCCACAGCCGCATTGGCAGCGTTGCGGTCCCCGTCCTGCTGCTGGATTGGGAACATGATATAAAATACCTGAACCGCATGATCACCCCCAAAACGGAACTGGGCCAGTGCATCCCGGAGGGGAAAACTTTCCCGCTGAGTTTTGACTGAACTGTAGAATAAATAAAACCGGCAGCTTTCCCGCTGAAATAAAGGGGAAAGCTGCCGGTTTTCGTTTATTGTTTATGGGCAATACCGCATAATTCTAAGTGCCGATACGGCGAGCGAGGTGCGGCATCTGCCGGAGCGGTGCTTAAGCCGCAAGGCGGGAATTGTGCGGTGTTGCCTATGGAAAATAAGGGACTGAATGTACCCTGGAAGCGCTGCTTATAATACCAAAGCGCTGGGGTCAATGCCATAGCCCAGCAGAACCGCCAGATTGCAGCTGCACAGCGTGCGCAGGCCGTGGTCCAGGTCAGCTTGGTTCAGCGGCGGCATGCCATTGCGTACCCAGGGCAGCAAAAGGCCCACCATGGCGCCCGATAAAAAGTTGCCGGTAAACTGGCAGTCGCGCTCGGTTGCGCTGGGCACCAGCGAGAGTAGCCGCTGGCCAAACATCTCGCTTAAGTAATGGAACACATATTCCTGCAAACAGTTCTGCCCGGTGTAAGCCAGCGCGTTTACATAAAAGGTCTTGTTCTGCAAAAGGTATTCTTCCAGATCCGTCAGCAGGGTGGACCAGCTGGCGTAATGGCCGCGCGTTACCAAAAACTGCGTTGCACCACTTTGGAAATACCAGTTCACCAGGTCGAATTTATCCTCAAAATGGTAATAAAAGGTGTTGCGCCCAACCCCGGCATGCTCCACAATATCGTTTACCGAAATTTTTTCCAGCGGGGTGGTAACCATCAGTTCCGTCAGGCTCTGCGCCAGCAATTCCTTGGTTTTGTTGGTACGGGACATCCCTTTTCTCCTTTTCCATGCAGCAAATAGATAAAAACTCATATCATGCTTATCAAGTATTATAGCACACAGGCGAAAAAAAATCTACCATCCAAACCCAAAAGCGCGCAAATGCAGCAGTATTTGCCAGCTTTTGGCTGCGCTGCGGCCCGCTTTTTTGCACATACTGTGTAGGGAAGGGGATGAAACCATGCCAACCAATGGCTTACGATATCTGCGCCGTGTGGCGGCCCTGCTGGCGGCTGGCGGCGTTCTGGCGGCGGGGCTGCTGGTTGCCCTGCGGGCAGAACTGCCGGATACCTTTGTGCTGGAGCAGGGGCAGCCGCTGGCGGTAGAAAGCATGCCGTTCCTGCAAGCCGCCCCCGCCGTTCCTGCGGGCAGCGCTGCCCCCGCGGGTGTAACGGCTGCGGATAAAAGCGCGAATGTAACCCTGACCCTGCTGGGCCTGCCGGTCAAAACCGTGCGCACGGTGCAGCAGCAGCGGCGAACCGTCCATCTGGGCGGCACCCCCTTTGGGGTCAAGATGTTCACGGATGGGGCGCTGGTCGTTGCGTTCAGCGATATCTATACCGTCCATGGCAGCGAGAACCCGGCCAAAGAAGCGGGCCTGCGCCTGGGCGACCTGATCACCCAGGCAAACGGCATCCCGGTGCGCACCAAGGAGGAACGGACCAACGCCATTGCCGCCGCGGCGGGCGGCAGCGTGGAACTACGCTACCTGCGTGGGCAAAACCAGATGACCTGCACCCTTACCCCGGTCAGAGAGCGCGGCACCGATGCCCCGCGGGCGGGCATCTGGGTGCGGGATTCTTCGGCGGGCATTGGCACTTTGACCTTTGCGGATACCGAACACGGGACGTTTGCCGGGCTGGGGCACGCGGTTTCGGACAGTGATACCGGCACGGATTTAACGTTGCTGACCGGGGAAGCCGTTTCCGTCGCCATTCCCGGCTGCCGCCGCGGCAGTGCGGGCAGCCCGGGGGAGCTGCGGGGCAAATTTGGCGGTCAGCAGCCCTTTGGCGACATCAAAGCCAATACTTCGACCGGTGTGTACGGCGTTTTGACAAATTCCGCGCAGGCAGGGGAGAACATCCCCGTTGCCAATCTTCAGGAAGTGTACCCCGGCGAAGCAGAGATCGTGAGCACGATATCCGGCCAGACGGCACAGCGCTTTGCCGTCCGCATTGAGCGGGTCAACATGACAGCTTCGGACCCCAACCGCAACCTGCTGCTGCGCATTACTGACCCGGAACTTTTGCGGGCAACGGGCGGCATTGTGCAGGGCATGAGTGGTAGCCCCATTGTACAGGACGGCTGCCTGGTCGGCGCGGTGACCCATGTGCTGGTCAACGACCCAACCCGCGGCTATGGCATCTTTGCTGCAACCATGCTGAAGCGTGCCGATGCCGTGCAGGGAAGGTAATTTCCTGGGAAAAAGTGCGCATCGCACGTTTTTTACGAAAATGGTAAAACCGGAAAAGAAAAGCAAAAAGAAAACCGAACAACATCGCAGCAAGGGCAGGGGAGAGGACACGAAATGATCCGGAAGCTGTCGATAATTACGAATAGGCGGGGATTTTTGAAAGAAAAGAAAGTACGATTCTGCTTGCATGACATGGTAAAATATGGTAAAATTCTCAATGTAGAGAGCGGCAGGCAGCCGCAGATTTGAATAACAGCTCCGGGCGCCGCAAAAACCGCCGTCCGCTGGGCTGAACATGCAAGGGGAGGAATTTTTGGATGGATAAGATCAAGTTTTTGATGACCGATACCGGCGCGCAGACCACGCAGCTTTGCCGCCAGGCACTGGAAGCCAAGGGAATTGATGTGACTGTATGCGAGAAAAACGGTTCGCAGGCGCTCAAATCCCTGCTGGAAGAGCACCCGCAGGCCGTTCTGCTGGATGCGTTTATGCCGGATCTGGACGCCATCACGGTCAAACAGCGCTATGAAACCCAGGATACCCGCGGCGGCCACACAACGTTCTTTGTGACCGGTGCATTCCAGAGTGAGGAAGTGGAGCAGGATTTGCTGGATAACGGTTTCTCGTTCTTTTTCGTTAAGCCGTTTGATGAAAACGTTCTGGTCAGCCGCGTACTGAAAGCCGCCGGTTCCACCAGCCGCCCGCAGCCGGTATCGCAGGATTGTGATGAGCTGACGGTGACAGAAATTCTGCATCAGGTCGGTGTACCGGCGCACATCAAGGGCTATCAGTTCCTGCGCGACGCCATTCTGCTGGCCGTGAGCGACCATGACTATATCAACGCTGTAACCAAGCGCCTTTACCCGGAAATCGCCAAGCGCAACGCCACCACGGCTTCCCGCGTGGAGCGCGCCATCCGCCACGCTATTGAAGTCGCCTGGGACCGCGGCGATGTGGATACCCTGAACAGCTACTTTGGCTATACCATCCACAACCTGAGAGGAAAACCCACGAACAGCGAGTTCATCGCAATGATCAGCGATAAGATCCGCCTGGATAAAAAGCAGCGCAGGGCGTGAGGCAAAACGACATTCTGTGGTTAAGGCAACACCGCACAATTCCCGCCTAACGGCTTAAGCACCGCTTCGACGGCTGCGGCACGGCGTCTGCGTTGCCAAAATGCTCGATAAGACATCCAGTATTATCTGCGCTTTTGGCTT
>OATA01001298.1_pt1 | contig 15539 bp, 13 predicted proteins | sample 1516451 | NCBI WGS metagenome assembly OATA01 (sample SAMEA2579905, study PRJEB22360) | human gut metagenome | biome: human gut; feature: human-associated habitat; material: faeces | place: Denmark | collected 2008/2010 | reverse complement strand
AAAAGCGGCAGGCGCTGTTAGGTTTTCCATTGTTACCAGCGGCCGTAATCAGGACAATCCCAATGAGTTTGAAGAAATTATTGCGATTGTGAAGCGTATCCGGAAGGAAGTGGGCATCGAAGTCTGCTGCTCCCTGGGGCTTATTTCTTCCGAGCAGGCGCTCCGGCTGAAGGAAGCAGGTATTACCCGCATTCATTGCAATATTGAAACGTCTCCGTCTCACTTCCCGGAAATCTGCACTACCCATACTATGGAAGACAAGGAAGATATCATCAGCACGGCACAGAAAGCAGGAATCCGTGTCTGCTCCGGAGGCATTATCGGGCTTGGCGAATCTTTGGATCAGCGCGTGGAAATGGCGTTTAAGCTGAAAGAAATGCACATTGATTCCGTGCCGCTGAATATCTTGAATCCTGTAAAAGGAACGCCTTTTTATGATAATAAACGTCCGTCCGCTTTGGAAATCCTCCGCACTTTTGCCATGTTCCGCTTTGTTCTTCCGAAAGCCCTCATCCGTACAGCAGGCGGTCGTGAAGTCAATCTGAGAAGCCTGCAGGCCCACGCGCTTTCCGGCGGCCTTAACGGCATCATGGTGGGCGGCTACCTCACCACCGGCGGCAGAGATCCGAAAGAGGATCTGGTCATGACGGCGGATCTGGGACGAAGCAGGACTTCGCCTCAGCTGTAATGAAAACAGAAACCGAATAATATTAACATAAAAGAAGAACGGCGCTGTACCGGTGTCCAGGCGTTAGATTTTAATCTGATTTTTGGAATGTGGTACAGGATGCGCCGTTCTTTTTTGCTGTCTGTACCGGTATGAATCAGCATGTTTCCGAGGATGTCAATTTCGTTCCTAAAATTGCAAAAGGTAAACCGATTTCAAAGGAACAAAGTGACGCATGAAATCGAGTGAGTCACTTATTGCGGTGAGGGGAATGAATAAAAAGAACCACATCGGACAGATGTGGTGGATTAAATACGTGGTGGAGATAAGCGGGATCGAACCGCTGACCTTTTGAATGCCATTCAAACGCTCTCCCAGCTGAGCTATACCCCCATGCTTTCCAAATTATAGCAAAGGGGGCAGTGCTATGCAATAGGAATAAAAGAAACAGGAAGTTTATTTCGTAAAAAGAGAGTGTTGGGCGATCAGCGGATAAATTATTATTAAAATATTATTTTAAAGCATTTATATGATAAATGATATGTGGTATAATTTTAATGATTGCTTGAGTTTAAGGGGAGTGAATAATAAGTGAATAATAAAAGAATTTATAATTAAATATTATTTTTCGGAATGAAAGTTTAAAGGAATGCGTTTATGAAGAAGATTGTTATTCTGACCTGTCCCCATGCGGAGACCGTTTGCACCGGAGCGGGATGTTTTTCTGCATTGAATGGGAGAACCCATCGTTTTCGTGAATATGGAGATGAAGAATTGCAGGTGTCCGCCTTTATGAAGTGCAGCGGGTGCGGGCATTTTCCCCGGCAGGATAAAGGACTTGATGAAAAAATCGAGAGGATTCTGGAAATACATCCGGACGCAGTTCATTTGGGAATTTGCTGCTGCAGCGACGGGGAAAGTAAGACTCTTTGTAAAGAGGTGGAGATGATCACTGCTATTTTTAAGAAAGCGGGGATACCTGTTGTGCGGGGTACGCATTCTGTTTTTTAAGAAGATTCCTTATTTTCCTGCGGTCGAAACAAGGTCAGGCCGGCAGGAAAATGGAATATAAGATTTTCACAGATGGTTAGTGATTAAAGAAAGGAGGAAGTTATGAGAAAATGGCTTTTGGCTTTCGCTGCTCTGATTTTGTCTTTATGCTTGTCTCATATGGCTTTTGCTGCGGAACATTCGGCAGATACGATGATCTTGGATTGGCGTACGGAAAAGGTCTGGATGGAGCATGGAGAGCTTTGCGTGCGGGGAACATTTTATAACAGACGAAGTGACCTGACGGTTACAAAGCTTGATGAAATGATTCTCCAGATTACTTTTACAGGAACTGATGGGAAAACATTTCAATTCATCGGGCATCCGAAAAGACTGCCCATATTGAAATTACCGGCCAACGGAAGTAAAAAAGTCACTTTTAATTTCGGGCCCTTTTCAGGGGAATGGAAAGACTGGGCCACGAAAGAAGATTATTCATTCAGTTATATTAATGGTTCAAGATGGTAAAGCTCAGAGGAGAGAGTATTCATGAAAAAAGGTATGAAATCAGCTTTTGCCGCCACGCTGGCGTTGACGGCCTGTTTTGGCGGAATTTCCACATATGCCGCATTTGATGAAAATTTGAATGTGTATACATTAGATGCGGTTGTGGTTGAAGCGGATAAGACAAAGAATAAATTCGGGGACACGGTTACAGAACAGTCTTATTACCGTACGGGCGGCGATGTGAAAGTTATCACCCGTGAAGAAATTGAAAAACGTCATTATACAGATGTAACAGAGGCGATTAAACGCGTTCCCGGTGTGACATTTACAAATGCCGGTTATCGTGGCGGTCAGTATGGTTATAATTCTTACAATAACAGTATGGCTATCAATGGGGATTCAAGAGTTATTGTTCTCATAGATGGCCGCCGTGTGGATAATGCAGCCAGCTATAGATTTGGTGATAGTAATGCAGCTGGCGGCAGGACTATGGTCGATCTTAATCAGTTAATAGGAATGGAAGACGTAGATAAAATTGAGGTTATCAAAGGACCGGGGGCATCTGTCTACGGTGCTGATGCTACAGGTGGAGTTATCAATATCATTACAAGAAAAGGAACCGATCATGTGGCAGGGGCATTGGATTTATCTACAGGATCTTGGGGACATCATGTTTATAGTGTGAATGTATCCGGTGCGACTGATCAGAAAGAACCAATGCGGTATTTTATTTCTGCCAGCAGAAATATGTCAGGTGACAGCAAGTATCGTGATGGTATTACCGGTGAAAATCATACATACAACGGTACTTCGTATAAAGAAGACAGCGTCAATGTCCGTTTGGATAAAGAGCTGGGCGGAGATAAAAATCTGAAGATCTGGTATAACCACAAAAATGGAAAAGACGGCTATCCGATTACAGCCCGTGACTGGAGATATTGGAATGAAGCTGATTGGAACCGTATTATTGAAAGAACGACGAGGCCGGGGGGATTTGGTAATACTGATAATCCGGGATATAGAAATCTGTTTTCATTAGATGCACTTTCCGGTTCCTACAATGCATATAAGAGCAATGATATTGATGTAGTTTATACTTTTAAAAAAGATAATGGCATGGACAGCTTTGTCCGTGTGTATAGCCAGCACCATGATTATTGGGGTATTGATCGTTATCCGTCCTGGATTTTGGATGATGGATCCTATGTGCCGTTTCCCGGCAGCGCTGCATGGTCAAATTTTATCAGAAATTATCATCCTGCCGGATGGGATGATCTGACAGATAAAGAAGTGGAGAAAAATCATGGTATTCAGCTGCAGTTAGGCAAGTCCTTTGGCAGACATGATGTTTTAGGTTCTGTTACTTATGACAAGTCTGTTATGAAATTGCTGAATGACTACGGTCCTGTAGAAAATACAGAGTATAGAAGAAATACTTTGACAGGGTATGTGCAGGATAAGATTCATGTCAATGATAAGTGGGATGTTACTCCTGCACTGCGCTATTCCCACTATAATTCATTTAGCGGGACACGTCAGGCTAAGCGTGATTCTTCAGGGAAAATCGTAAAAGATGGTTCCGGCAATGTCGTTTATGTTGATTCTAAACATCGTGGAGATGTCAGCACATTTACTCCTGTAATCAATACGGAATACATGTTTTCTGATGATTTCAGTGCTTATGCAGGATGGACGAAGATTTATCGCCCAATCAAAGGAAAAGACTATGCTACCGATGCTTATGGCGGCGGAGCTTTGAAAGATGAGAAAGGCGATGTCTGGACAATTGGTTTGAGAAAGGGAATTGGCCCAAATACCGAGGTCACAGTTCATTATGACTGGACAAAGATGTCTAATGCGATTACCCAGTATTCTGTTGATGATCCTTCCATTCCGGGACATAGACTGACACGTTATGTAAATGCAAAAGAAGATAAACAGTCTTTTAATATTACCGTGGATCACAAGTTTAATGACCATTGGAATTTAGGGCTTGCTTATACGCATTTTAAAGATACTTACCGTGCGAAGGATGGTGTTCAATACACAGATGTAGGGCTTGGTGAATTGAGTAATGTAAACACGCAAATCAACAAGCTTCGTCCGGCAAACCATTTTACGATGAATTTGTCTTATGAGAACAATAAATTCTATTCCGGATTATTGGTCAATTGGTATACGGGAATGGATACAACTGCTTATACTGATAATCAATTCCTTGTACTGGATTGGAATATGAACTATGAATTAAGGAAAAATATAAACTTATACTTGTCTGTAACGAATCTGACGAATGAGTCTTATGAAAATGCCTATTCTGAATATAACGGTTTGGGGGCTGCTCCACAGCCGGGACGTGCATGGATGGTTGGGGCCCGTTACAAATTCTGATTTGATTTTTACACGAAACGCGTCATGCTTCGGCGGGCGCGTTTTTACATGCGGCTTTTCATAAGGAATAGAAGAGAAATTCCTGTTTTGCACACAAAGTTTTTCAGATTTTTGATGAAATATTTTAGATTTTTAGTAAAATTTGGAGAAAATAATCAATTTTTTTAAGATTTGCTATTGGCAGCAGGCAATAAAATGTATTACAATAAAACAAAATAATAAGAAAATGTTTACGCAATGGTGCAGGTGGGTGAAAAGAGGAATCTGATGAAGTATTTTTATCCGGCCATTTTTACCTTGGATAGAAAAAAGAATGAATTCCGCGCAGTGTTTCCTGATTTGACAGGGTGTGCCGTGAAAGCGGAATCTATGGCGGAGGCTGCGCGGAAAGCGCGGGAAGCTCTCGGTATGGCTCTTATGGAACTGGAAGAAAAGGGAATCGAGTTTCCGGCGGCTTCTGATGAATGCGCTCTTCAGCGTGCTTATCCCTACTGCCAGGTGGGCGTGGTGCTTTTGGATATGAATGTGTACCGCGCATATCGCGAATATCGGATGGAACAGGCGGAATTGGATTCTGCTGAATGGGCGGAAAAATCTAAACGCCGCCGCCTTACACTGTTTCAGAGAGTTTTTGGAGGCAGATAGGAAGACAGAAGAGGCCTGTGCGGGTCTCTTTTTTTGTGTCTGCTGCCATTTTTGTGCAGCAAGGTGGAAAATGAAGCGGTCAGTCCGCCTTGTATACTATTTTGAAATCAGGTTATAATAATCACATTGAATTTCAGTCGGCCGAAGGGCCGTTTTGAAATAAGACCGCGGCAGATATTTAAAACAGCAGTTTGTTGAAATTGATTTCATAAAGGAGTCTTATGTCTGATTTTCTTGATTGGAGTACTTTGATTTACCGTGCGCCGGCGCTTTTGGTTGCCATGGCGCTTCATGAATATGCCCATGCGTATGTATCGGACAGTCTGGGGGATCCCACGCCGTCCATGCAGAGGCGGCTTACGGCGAATCCTCTGGTTCACTTGGATATGGTGGGGCTTATGCTTCTTGTGATCTGCGGTTTCGGCTGGGCAAAACCGGTGGAGATCAATCCGAATTATTATAAGAATTTCAGAAGCGGCGTGATGAAGGTTTCTTTTGCCGGGCCGGGGATGAATCTGCTTATTTGTTTTTTGGCGGAGTGCATTATGCTGCTGATGATGAAGCTCGGGCTTTTAACGGCGGGGCAGCCGGGGTATTTATTTCTTTATTGGATTATGCTGTATAATGTGTGGTTCGCGTTTTTTAATCTGATTCCTGTGCCGCCGCTGGACGGCTCCAAAATTTTGGAAATGGTGCTTCCCGGCAAATTGGCTTTTGCATTCCACAATTTCAGTTACCGTTACAGTTTCCTTCTTTTACTGTTCCTGGTTTTCAGCGGCATGATAGGACGGATTATTAATCCGCTGGCGCAGTTTTATACGGGAACGACGATCCGCCTGATTGCTTCCGTGCTGCAGATGTAATACGAAAGGGTGCGGTATGTCTTTAACGTGGGCGGTTTTTGAAATACTGGGGACTGTGGCATTTGCTTTTTCCGGAGCGGCTGTAGGACTGGCAAGGGGAATGGATGTTTTCGGCATTGCGCTCTTGTCTGTGGTGACGGCAGTGGGAGGCGGTATCCTCCGCGATGTGCTGGCGGGTATATTTCCGCCTTTTGCCCTGCGCGGGCCGGATGGGATTATATTTGCCCTCATGACGGCGGCAGCGGTGTGCATCGGTTTCCGGCATTTCCATATACCCCACCGGGGACGGAAACTTGTCCTTTTTGCTTATCGTGTTTCCGATACGGCAGGTCTTGCCGCTTTCACGGTGACCGGTGCGATGACGGCGATCGACAGTTATCCCGGCTACCGGTATGTGCTTCCCGTTCTGCTCGGGCTCATTACGGCGGTGGGAGGCGGTATTCTTCGTGACGTGCTGGCGCAGAAAGTCCCGGTGGTGTTGTATGAAGATGTGTATGCCATGGCTTCGGTTGTCGGAGGTATCGTTATATGCGTCCTGTATCCACTCACGGGGATTGTATATGCGTCATGGGGCGGATTCGGCGCGGTTCTTCTTCTCCGCATCTGCGCGATCCTTTTCGAGTGGAGACTCTATCATCCCGCAAGGGTGCACGGCAGCGGAAGTGGATCGCAGGAATGAAAGCCGGCAGATCGTTTTTGATCACCTGACAGCCGGTAAGAGTATTTTCATAATTTCTATAAACGGTGAAATAAGAGGAGGCTCATGGTGATGGGGAGACGGATTTGCAGTGAACGGAATATTCTTATCTGTCTTTACCTGACGATATTTCTTCTTCCCCTAAGCTCCCGGCTTTTTTATATATCCTTAATTCCTGCGGTTTTCCTGTTTCTTGGCGATGTATTTTTCACGAAGCGGAAAATCAATTATGGCGGCAAGTGGGGATGGTTCGGCGGGGGCTTTTTAGTCTGCTCGCTTTTATCCGTGTTTAATGCGCCGGACAAATTCTTTTCCATTTTTAACTGGTGCTTTCTGCCTTTGGCGTACGCGTTTCTTTATGTGCTTATTTCTACATACCTTGTGGGAAAGGAGGAAAAGAAAAAAGCGCTTTATGTCTTTTTTGCGAGCGCTGTCTGTGTAGTCATCTGGGGATTTATACAGTATGCCGATGCGGGATGCATGGCGAGAGACCTGAATGCCGAAGGATGGGTGGATCCCGAGAGGTTTCCTCTTCTGCGGCGGCGCATGTTTTCCACTTTGGGGAATCCGAATCTTTTCGGCGCTTACCTTTTGATGCTTATCAGTGTGTTTGCGCCTTTTGCTCTGGGAGAAAGAAATAATAAGAGAAAAATACTGCTTGCCGGATTTCTTTTTATTCTTTCCGTATGCCTGGCGCTGACCTATTCCCGGGGGGCATGGATCAGTCTGGCAGGGATAGTTCTAGGCCTTGCGGTCTTTTATGATAAGCGGTTCGGTCTGGTGTTTCTGGCGGTGCCTCTTATTTTATTTTTTTACCATGGACAGGTGGCGGAGCGCTTTATTTCTCTTTTTTCCGGCGAGGATACATCGCTTTCACTTCGCTTGGCTTTGTGGGAAAGTACGATAGCCATGATTGAGGAACATCCTCTGCTTGGGGTCGGCTGGGGGAATTACTGGCTGGCTTATCCGGAGTACAACTTTTTTATAGAGGACGCGGATGTCGTTATTTTCCACGCCCATGATATGTACATCCATATCCCTGCGGAAGTGGGCATTCCCGGCGGCATTTTGTACTTCCTTTTCTTCTTCGGGCAAGGGGTGGTGTCATGGCGGATTTGGCGCAGAGGGAAAGGGACTATGAAACTTTTCGGATTATCGGGCATGCTTCTTGTCTTGTCGGCAGCTATAGACGGGATTGGGGACTATGCGTTTTTCAGCTACCCGGTTTCCTGCTGCTTCTGGGCGTTGTCTGCGCTTTGTGTTTCAGAAGAAAGACGGGGCGCGGCAGGGTAAATCAATTATGCGGATCCAAGTACATATAAAAATGTATTTGTCCAATAGGAAAAATTTATAATCCCTGTTAGGGAATTTTGAGAAAGGATAAGCATTCTTTATGGGACTTTATCCGTAAAAGTATGCTATAATAAACAAGGTAATGAGCCACGGAGGGTTGTTTTACAGCGCCTTCATTCCGAACTGTTTTGATAAAGTTTGGAGGGGGACTACCGGGCTAAAGGTTCTGCGGACTGAGAAAAATAACGAATCGTCACCGCGGGCTTTTATATTTTATTTATTTTGGGAGGATGATAGTAATGATCGACATCAATGACAGTGAATTCCTTAGCCGTATCGAGCCTAAAGAACTGCTGGACAAAGTATGCGACGGCAAAACGGCAGCAGCCATGATCCAGCCGGGGGATATCCTGGGAATCAGCGGATTCACACCGTGCGGCTATCCGAAAATCACGATGCATGAACTGGCTGAACGTATGAAGCAGACACCGTTCCAGGTAGATGTCTGGACGGGTGCTTCCACAGGTTCCCAGATCGATACCGAACTGGTGGCAGTAAACGGTATCAGAAACCGTATGCCCTATCAGACAAACGCCAATCTGAGAAAAGCAATCAATGCCGGCCAGATCAACTATTTCGACCTGCATCTCAGCCATGTGGCACAGCAGATCCGTGAAGGTTTCTTCACCAATGTTAAGGGAGAACATGTAACTGGTCCGGATTTTGCGGTCATTGAAGCCTGCAAGATCGTTAACAGAGACGGTGAAATCGGTATCGTAACCACGACCGCCATCGGCAACTCTCCTGTATTCGTATCCCAGGGTAAAAAAGTCATTATCGAAGTCAATACCACCCAGCCGGCAGCACTGGACGGCATGGCTGATATTTATGAAGTGGCGAATCCGCCCCACCGTGTGCCGATTCCGATCGTTAAAGCCGGTGACCGTATCGGCAAGACCTACATTCCAGTAGATCCGGCAAAGATTGTTGCTATTGTTCCCTGTGATCTGCCCGATGTTACCCGCGCCCTGGCTCCGCTTGATGACGACGCTGAAAAAATGGGCAACAATCTGGTTGATTTCCTGAAGAATGAAGTAAAACATGGAAGACTTCCGGAAAACCTGCTTCCTCTCCAGTCCGGCGTAGGCAATGTGGCAAACGCGGTAATCAACGGCCTTGTCCATTCCGATTTCAAGAATCTGTCTGTGTATACGGAAGTTATTCAGGACGGTATGTTTGATCTGATTGATGAAGGCAAAATTGATATGATTTCCGGGACATCCCTGTCCCCGTCCCCGGATGGACTGAAACGCTTCTATGCCAATATTGAAAAATACAGCAAGAAGATCATCCTCCGTCCGCAGGAAATTTCCAATAACGGCGAAGTAGCCCGCCGCATCGGTGTAGTAGCCATGAATACCGCTTTGGAAATGGATATTTACGGTCATGTAAACTCCACGCATGTAACCGGTACCAAGTTGATGAACGGTATCGGCGGTTCCGGAGACTTTGCCCGCAACGGTGCTCTGTCCTGCTTCTTCTGCCACAGTGTGGCTAAGGGAGGCGCTATCTCTGCCGTTGTTCCGATGTGTTCTCATGTTGATCACACCGAACATGACACCCATGTATTCATTTCTGAACAGGGTGTGGCAGATGTCCGCGGCCTGTCACCGAAGGAAAGAGCAAAGGTAATCATTAATAATGTCGCCCACCCGACTTTCCGTGACCAGCTGATGGATTACTTTGAAAGAGCATGTGCGCTCAACGGCAACAGCCAGACCCCGCATATTCTCTCTGAAGCATTCAAGTTCCATACCAGCCTTGCTGAAACAGGCTCCATGCTTTTTAAAAAATAATTTTCCCATAATATATTCTTTACAAAAAGCATGATTGTTATATAATTGTCTATGGTGATAACTGCTGAGAGCAGAATCATACATGGATCCCGCAAGAGTTCCTCCGCTGTGGTGACAAGACATAATGCGGCATCACAGCAAGAGGCTTTGCGGATCCATACCAATGAAAGCGATTGTCTGCGAAATACAGATGAGAAGAGCCTAAAAGCCGCAATCTGACATTTCTGCCAAGGATGAGACCTTTCCCAATTTTACTTATTTTTTAGGAGGAAGATGAACTTATGGCAAACGAATCCCTGAAAGCCAAACTCGAAGCATACGAAGCTGCTTGCGCTAAATCTTACGCAAAGACTCCGGAAAGAGTTGGTTTAAAACACAATAAGGTGTATACACCTCTTGATATCGAAGGTTTTGATTATGAAAGAGACCTCGGCATCCCGGGCGAATATCCGTATACCCGCGGCGTACAGCCGACCATGTACCGCGGCCGTCTCTGGACTATGCGTATGTATGCAGGCTTCGCTACCGCTGAAGAATCCAACAAGCGTTATCGTTACCTGATTGAAAACGGCGGTTCCGGCCTGTCCTGCGCATTTGACCTTCCGACCCAGATCGGCTATGACTCTGATGACAAAATGGCTATCGGCGAAATCGGCAAGGTAGGTGTAGCCATTGATACCCTGAAAGATATGGAAATCCTTTTCGACCATATTGATCTGGGCAAAGTTTCTACATCCATGACTATCAACGCACCGGCATCCGTACTGCTGGCTATGTACATCGCAGTCGCTGAAAAGCAGGGCGTACCGGCTGATCAGCTCCGCGGCACCATCCAGAATGATATTCTGAAAGAATACGCAGCCCGCGGAACCTATATTTTTCCGGTTAAACCGTCTATGCGTCTGATTACTAACATTTTTGAATACTGCTCCAAGAATGTACCGAAGTGGAACACCATTTCCATCTCCGGCTACCATATCCGTGAAGCAGGTTCCACCGCTGCGCAGGAAATCGCTTTCACCATTGCTGATGGTATTGCTTACATCGAAGCAGCTCTGAAAGCAGGCATGAAGATCGACGACTTCGCAGGCCGTCTGTCCTTCTTCTGGAACGCTCACAACAACGTACTTGAAGAAGTTGCTAAATTCCGTGCATCCCGTCGTCTCTGGGCTACGATTCTGAAAGAACGTTTCCATGCTCAGAACCCGAAGTCCATGAAACTGCGTTTCCATACCCAGACAGCCGGCTCCATGTTGACAGCTCAGCAGCCGAACAACAACATCGTTCGTGTTGCTCTCCAGACAGCAGCGGCAGTTATGGGCGGAACACAGTCCCTGCATACCAACTCCCGCGATGAAGCTCTTGCTCTGCCGACCACTGAATCCGTAACCATCGCTCTGCGTACACAGCAGATCGTTGCTTATGAATCCGGTCTGGCTGACGTAGTCGATCCGCTGGGCGGCTCCTATTATGTAGAAGCTATGACCAACGCCATCGAAGCGGAAGCTAAAGAATACATCCGCAAGATTGATGAAATGGGCGGCGCTGTTGAAGCTATCGATAAAGGTTATATCCAGAAAGAAATCCAGGATTCTGCTTATGCTTGGCAGATGGCTGTTGAATCCGGCGAAAGAACAATTGTCGGCGTCAACAAGTTCACTATGGAAGAAGCTCCGGTTGAAGGCCTCCTGAAGGTTGACGCATCCGCCGGCGAATTCCAGAAGAACAAACTGGCTAAAGTTAAGGCAGAACGTGATAACGCAAAGGTTAAGGAAGAACTGGCCAAGCTGGAAGTTGCAGTTGCTGACGAATCCGTCAACCTGATGCCTGTTATCCTTGACTGCGTACGTGCTTACTGCTCTCTCGGCGAAATTTGCGGCGTTCTCCGCAAAGTATTCGGCGAATACAAAGCACATAACACACTTTAATCCTAACTAAAATTCTGGAGGTATATAACTATGGCAGAAAAACGTATCAGAGTACTCGTTGCTAAACCGGGTCTTGATGGACATGATCGCGGTGCAAAGGTAGTTGCCCGCGCACTTCGCGATGCAGGTATGGAAGTTATTTACACAGGTCTTCGCCAGACTGTCGCTCAGATCGTTGAAGCGGCAGATGCGGAAGACGTTAATGTTGTAGCACTGAGCCTTTTGTCCGGCGCTCACAACACCCTGTTTCCGGAAGTGGTAGAAGCACTGAAAGCTAAAGGAATGGAAGATGTTCTCGTTATCGGCGGCGGCGTAATCCCTGCTGGTGACATCCCTGGTTTGAAAAAGGCCGGCGTAAAAGCTATCTTTACACCTGGCACACCGACCAAGGAAATTATCGACTTTATCAAAGCTAACGTATAATTGACATTCTCTTCTATCCAATAGAAGCTCGATAGTTGCACGGGGCTGCATTTGCTGTGGCCCCATGCCGCTATTATTTACTCTTAAAAAGGCGGTGTATCCATGGAATTCTCAATGAAAAATTTTTGGGACGGTTCCAGACGTGCCTTAGCGAGAGCAATAACCATCGTTGAAGACGAACGTGATGGCTGGGAAGATATCATGAAAGAAATCTACCACCATACCGGTCGTGCACAGGTCATCGGTATCACTGGTGCACCTGGTGCGGGTAAGAGCACACTTTCAGACGCACTGATTAAACAGTACAGAAAACAGGGTAAGAAAGTCGGCATTGTGGCTATCGATCCGACTTCTCCATTCTCCGGCGGTGCTATCCTTGGCGACCGTATCAGAATGAATGACCTCACACTGGACGAAGGTGTATATATCCGCAGTATGGGTACCCGCGGCAGTCTTGGCGGTTTGTCCAGAAAGACTACCGATGCGGTAAAACTGATGGATGCTTTCGGTCTCGATGTCATTTTCATCGAAACAGTAGGCGTAGGGCAGTCAGAAGTAGATATCGTCAAGAATGCGGATACAACACTCGTTGTGCTCGTACCCGGACTGGGTGACGATATTCAGGCTATTAAGGCAGGCATCCTTGAAATTGGGGATGTATTCTGCATTAATAAATGTGATCGTGACGGCGCGGACCGTCTGAATGTTGAAATCGAAATGATGCTTGATTTGGGTGAAGCCCAAAACTGGCGTCCTCCTATTGAAAGGACGATTGCAAACAAGGACGAAGGCGTCGCGGACGTTGTCAAATCTCTTAATTCCCATCGTAAATATCTTGAAGAATCCGGCTTGCTGGAAGAACGCAGACGTGAACGCGCCCGCACTGAGATGGTAGAGATGATCCACGACCGCATTTCCCGTTATGTTATGGAAGATATCGTACAGACGGGTAAATTTGCTGACTACGTAGAACAAGTCTATGAAAGAGAAAATGATCCTTTCACAGTCGTTGATTCTATCGTGGGAAATATATTTAAATAATTCAAAGGAGGAATTATTATGGCATTCAAAGTATTATGTGTAGACCATGTCGGCGTAGCTGTTAATGATCTGGCGCTGATCAAGAAGCAGATGAAAGATCTGCTGAACCTTGAACCGTCCCTTCCGGATGAAACGGTAGAAGAACAGCATGTAACGACAAGCTTCTTCAAACCGTCCGCACAGAGCGAAGCATGCGAACTGGAATTTCTGGGATCTACAACTCCGGACGGCCCGATTGCCCGCTATATCGCTAAGAACGGCGGTAAGAACGGCTTCCAGCATGTAGCTCTCCGCGTAGACAACATTGTCGAAGCACTTGCTGCGCTTCCGGAAGACGCAAAGCTTGACAAGCATTGGAGAGTTGGTGCTGGCGGCTGCCACATCGCATTTATGCACCCGAAAGCTACCGGCCTTCTGCTGGAACTGACCGAACGCCCCGGCGGCCCGTCTTTCTAATAGCATAAGGATCGGTCCCTATGCTATAATAGGGACGTCCCGGTAAGGGACCAATATTTTTGGAGGTGTAAGAATGGCAACTGTTGCAGAAAGAATTGAACTTCTTCACAATAACCTCGCACACGTAGAGGCTATGGGTGGAGAAAAGAAAGTTGAAAAACAGCATGCAAAAGGCAAACTGACGGCCCGCGAAAGACTTGCTCTTCTGTTTGATGAAGGCTCTTTTGTAGAAGTCAATGCGCTTGTTAAGTCCCGCTGCTACAACTTCGGCCAGGAGAAGAAAGATCTCCCCGGCGAAGGTGTCGTTACCGGTTATGGTACTGTAGACGGAAGACTCGTATTCGCATTTGCCCAGGACTTCACGGTAGAAGGCGGCTCCCTTGGTGAAATGCACGCTGCGAAAATTGTTCACGTAAACGAACTGGCTCTTAAAGTCGGTGCTCCTTGCGTAGGCCTGAATGATTCCGGCGGAGCCCGTATCCAGGAAGCAGTAGATGCTCTTTCCGGCTATGGCAAGATTTTCTGGTGCAATACCATTGCATCCGGCGTTATTCCTCAGATTTCCGCAATTATGGGACCGTCTGCAGGCGGCGCCGTATATTCTCCGGCACTGACCGACTTCATCTACATGGTAAAAGGCACCTCTCAGATGTTCCTGACAGGACCGGCAGTAGTTGAATCCGTAACCGGCGAAAAGATTACCGCTGAAGCTCTCGGTGGCGCTATGACCCATAACCGTACATCCGGTGTGGCCCAGTTTGCAGCTGAAAATGACGAAGACTGCATTAAACAGATTCGTTACCTGCTTTCCTTCCTGCCGAGCAACAACATGGAAGACGCGCCGATTGTTGAAACCGGAGATGATCCGACCCGTACAGATGCAAGTCTGGATACCATTATGCCGGAAAACTCCAATGCACCGTACGATATGTACGATGTCATTAAATCCATCGTTGATAACGGCGAGTACTACGACGTAGCTAAGGAATGGGCTAAGAATATCATTACCTGCTTCTGCCGTATGGATGGACAGACTGTCGGCATTATTGCCAACCAGCCGAACTTCATGGCAGGCTGCCTTGACTATAATGCTTCTGATAAAGCTGCCCGCTTTATTCGTTTCTGCGACTGCTTCAATATTCCGGTTCTGAACATTGTCGACGTTCCCGGCTTCCTGCCTGGTAAACAGCAGGAATATGCAGGTGTAATCCGTCACGGTGCTAAGATGCTGTTCGCATACTGCGAAGCAACCGTACCGAAGATTACGCTGATTCTCCGTAAAGCATACGGTGGTTCTTACATCGCCATGTGCTCCCGTGAACAGGGGGCTGACCAGGTATTCGCCTGGCCGACCGCAGAAATTGCCGTTATGGGACCTGCCGGCGCAGCAAACATCATTTTCAAGAAGGATCCGCAGAAAGAACAGCGTACACAGGAATATGTTGATGAATTTGCAACTCCTTACAAAGCTGCAGAACGCGGCTATGTAGACGCAGTTATTGATCCGAGAAACTCTCGTCCGGTAGTTATCAATGCTCTGAAGATGCTTGCTTCCAAACATGAAGTACATCCGGCTAAGAAACACGGAAACATTCCGCTGTAATATGTATTTACACATTGATAATATTTGAAAGGATGGGTTTGGATGAATAACGATACAGTTATGTATATCGCGGTAGCAGCTGCCGTTCTGGCAGTCATTGCCCTGATCATGATCTGCCAAGTACGTTCATCTCTCAATCAGTCCGCGGCACCGGCGGCAGCGGCTAAAAAAGCGGCGCC
>OATA01001247.1_pt1 | contig 16197 bp, 13 predicted proteins | sample 1516451 | NCBI WGS metagenome assembly OATA01 (sample SAMEA2579905, study PRJEB22360) | human gut metagenome | biome: human gut; feature: human-associated habitat; material: faeces | place: Denmark | collected 2008/2010 | reverse complement strand
CGAAGATGAGGTCGAAGCCCAAAAATGCTAGCCGCTTCGCTAAACGCATTTTTTTGTGCTTCTCCTATTTACGGCTCCGCCGAAGATTTCAGGCTTTAGCAGAACTTTACCGTCAGCAAAGAGGTAACACCCTCGGCGAAGCCGTAAATCGGAGAAACGAGAAAAAAGCGTTTAGCGAAGCGGCTAGCTTTTTTCCGTTTCGACTTCCCCTTCGGGGTCTGAAAGGGGCGAGCAGCCCCTTTCTCGTGGATCCAGCGCGTCGAAATCGCTGGTGGTTTTCTGGTTCTCTTTTGACATCAAAAGAGAACATTAGCCTTAATGAAAAAGCGCTCTGCCCCGCGCACAGGCGCGTGAACCATTTCTGGTTCTCTTTTGGCACGCAAAAGAGAACTTAGCCCCAATGCAAAAGCGCTCTGACCCCGCGCCCACCGGCGCGAGAACCAGTTCAAAGTTCCTTCAAGAACCCATCCAGCTCCCGCTGGTTCCGGACCAATACATATTTCTCCGGATACTTTTCCCCGATCCTCTCCATCTTCGCCCGCTTTTTGGCGGTACGCCCATCGTGGAGGATCCAGCGGACAAATTCGGCATCTATCTTCTCTTCGCACCCGGGCGCAGACGACTCCCTCACACGGCCTTTGTTCTGCTGCCAGCGCCGTACCGCCCGCCAGAGGCAGACCAGCGGCGAAAACCAGAGCACGATGATTTTATCCGCTTCTTCCAGCCGCCGGGCATAGCAGGTCTTGCTATAATTGCCGTCGATGACCCAGCCGCCTGCGTTCTCGTCGAGAAACTGCCGGACCATGGCTTCTTCCTCGGCGAAGGGCCGCTCCACCCAGCCGGGCAGGAAATGCACGGTATCCATATGGAGCACCGGCAGGCCGTATCTCTCCCCCAGGCGCTTTGCCAGCGTGGATTTCCCGCTGCCGCTGGTGCCAAGTATCGCTATTTTCATCTGTTCCTCCTTTTACCTTATATAAGACATACCAGACAGTATACGCTGACCGTCTGATAACGTCAAGTTCCGGCTTGACATTTCGTCTGCCTGCTCGTATGCTATAATCATAGAGTCTATGACAGGAGGTCTTGCAGATGGCATCTCCAAAAAAACGTGTCAATCCGCTGTTTGTTGCTTTAGCGGTCGTGCTGGTGGCCGTAGTGGCCGCTGTGGGCGTGGTCTTTTTCCAGCTGCACAGCAAAATCTCGGCTCTGCAAACCGGTGCATCCTTCACCTTCCGGTATGAGATAGCGCCCAACAGCCCGGATAAGCCGCCGCTGCTGAACATCCTCGAGCGGGTGAACGCTTCCAGCGGCAGTGTCAGCGGCCAGTATGCGCCCGGAAAGCTGCAGCTTTCCTTCTACCAGCTCAACGAAGACGACTCCGTCAAGACGTCTCCCTTCACCCGGGTCTATATCGACTCGGAAGAGACGCTCTTCGACATCGGGCAGCTCTACACCGTTCTGCGTCAGGCTGTCACCGATAAACTCTCCCTCGCAAGCGTTCTTCTGCCCGAGTGGAGCCTCGGAGACTACATCTCCCAGACGCAGGCTTCCGCCGTGCTGGGCGTCGAGACGAACAAGGTCGAGCTTCAGGAGCTTTCCGGCTTCACCCTCTCGCTCAAAGGGCTGAAAAAAGTCTCTCCTTCTGCCGCACGGGACGGCTACCGCTACTATCAGTTCCCCGCCGCAGCCGACGGCACGACCCTCGTGCTCGGCTTTTCGACGGACGCTCTCTTCTCAAAGACCACGCCCATCCATGTGCTGCTGACCATCCCGGACCACAACGTCCACATCCAGCTCACCGGCACGGTGACTTCTGCCAAGACGGTGCTCTCTCCCCCGGCTTCCCGGATGAGTGACGAGGACATCGCCACGCTGGCTCAGATACGCCAGAGCATCGAGTCTGTCTGGAAGATGATACAGTCTGCCGCCCAGACCACAAACTGAATGATACCAAAAAAGCAGACGCTTCGTGCAGCGTCTGCTTTTTTGGTTTGCGCTTTTCGTTGTCATGACCACAAAGAGAGAGGAAGTTTTTCTCAGTAATGCACGACATTGCCCGCATTGCGGATGCGTGCCAGCACCGGCTCTGCCTCCGGGCTGCGGAAATAGTCGAGGCTGGTCTTGGGCAGCAGCGTCTCGAGGGTATCCCAGTCGCCGCTCTGCAGGCACTGGCGGACGGTGGAAGCACTGATGGCCTTGCCGTTTGCTTCTTTGCGGGGTACAACGACACACTCGATACCCGCTTTGGGCAGCTGCTCGCACATGATCTGGTTGTAAAGCCCCGTCACCTGACTGGCAGGCTCCTCACCCACATAGCGGGCAGTGATGTTCAGCGCCGCCGCGATTTTCGTAAAGACGGCGAGGTCCAGCCGGGCGTGGCCGTCGATGACAGCGGCCTCATCCTTCAGGAAGTAGCTGGGGAAGGTGGCATTCGAGATGATGTAGGGGCCGCTGTTGTGGAGCACGACGTTGGGCAGATGGGCCACGCCCGCCTCCACCAGCTTCCTGCGCACGGCGAAAGGCACGAGGCTGGCGTCCTCACTGACCACGAACAGGTGGAGCGTGTCGCAGGCGGCAGCAGCTTTTTCCACAAGATATTGATGACCGAGGGTAAAAGGGTTCGCGTTCATGACGAGGGCCGCACTTTTGCCCTCGGTCCTGGTCTTTTCCAGATCGCGCAGATAAGCCCCGAAGCCGTCGCGGCGGTTCTCCATGAAGACAAGGGTATCCTCCACCCGGGCGATCTCGTAGAAGCCGAGATCGCCGAAAAACTTGGAGCTTTTTACCTTGGTGTAGAGAAACAGGTGCATATTCCCCCGCGCGCACTGCACCTCGATGAGATGGGTGATGATCTGGTTCAGCAGACCCTCGCCCTGATGGGCGCTGCTGACGGCGAAGCACCGCAGGGTGTTGCCGAAGCAGCTGCCGGTGCCGATGACGTTGTATTCCTCGTCGAACATGGCGCAGATGTAATCCAGATTGCCGTCGCGGCGGATGCCCTCCTGACCCAGCAGTGTATCGATTTGGGCCAGAACGGTTTTATCGGTCGGATAGACCCGCGAAATGGTATATTCACTCATCGATATTCCCCTCAGTAGTAACAAAATGGAGCAGCCAGGTCAGCGCCAGCAGGTCGGCACTGCCGCCGGGCGAGAGATTTTCCGCAATGAACCGGTCATCCAGCGCCGCGAGCACATCTTTATCCGGGTAAGGTGTCTGGGCAAGAAGGGCTTTCAGCTCTTCGGTGAGGACCAGCTGACGCTCCCGGCTCGAGCGGGCAATGATGTTGGTATCGGTGCTGTTGGCCAGGATGGCCAGCAGTGCGCCGCCGCCGACGCGGTCGAAGTCGTAACCCTTGGCAAGGCCGGCTTCCAGCACCGGCAGACCGACATTCAGCACTGCGGGAAGTCCAGCTTCCACCTGCCCGCGCACACCAGTGATGCCGTACTGGATATAGAGCTTCTGGCCCACGGTGGCGGCGTTCTCGGCGGTGACGCCTGCAAAGTCCTTCTCGGTCAGGCCCGCCGTCATGGCGGATACTTCCGCCAGCACCCGGGCAGCGTCGGCCCAGAGGGAGCGGTCGAGGCGTCCCAGCGCCGCGCAGACGATGCCCACCGAAAAGACCGCGCCCTTGTGGGTGTTGACGCCGCCGGTGGCGTCCAGCATCTCGCCCTCGGCCTCACATCCCAGAGGCCGCAGGGCCGCGAATGTCTCGGGCGCGGGCTGTTCCGCCGTCTCGCGGCCCGTCCGGGCGCAGGCTTCAAAATAGGGGTAGAGCGCCGCGGCGCTGTCCATGAAGGTGAAGACGTCCATGTCTTTATGGCTTCCGCTGTTGCGCCGGTCCACAAGGCCGGGCTTCGGGGTGGTGGTCACTTCGTAGAGCAGGGCGCGGACGGCCAGACGGGCCGCGTCGGCAATGTCCTGCGCGTCCCGGGCCTCGGTCAGGATCTCCGTCGTCTTTTCCTGCAGTTCGGCCACGGTATGGATGCGGCGGCTGCTGCACACCTTAGCAGGCCCGCCGCAGATAAGACAGCGGCGGCCTTCGAGGTTTAGCTCCTCTCTGTCCACTTTGAGGCCGTCCGGACGGATGACGTCCATGTCGAACAGCCGCCCCAGCGGGGTGGCATCCTCGATGTCGGTGGTAAATTTCTTGATGGTCAGCGGGTCGGCGTCCAGCACATAGAACGCCTCGCAGCCGGTCACTTCCCGGACGGCGTCCTGATGCAGCGGCGTCAGCTTTGCCCGCAAAAACTGCTGGCGCAGCAGCTGACGCCCCCGCCCAAAGCCCCGCCGGATGAGGGGCGAATCCTTTATCGGGCCGCAGATATTCATGGTAAAGCAGATGAGCGGCTTGTGGTACCGGGCCAGCAGCTCCTGCTGGTGCTGCACCCGGCGCTCCCGTGCATCCAGCATCTGGACCAGCGAAACAGTCGTTTCCATGTTTTTCTCCTCTCAGCGGTGCTTTTTGAGCATGTCCATAAAGAGCTTCACCTGCGGCAGGGCGGCTGCGTCTCTCTGGCAGAAAATATAGGTGCGCCGGACGAAGGGCTCGCCGTTCTCGAAGGTGCAGGGCTTGACATATCCCTTGAAGTTATCCAGCGCCACTTCCGGTATCAGCGCCCAGCCGAGGCCCCGCTCCACCATCTCACGGCAGACCATGATGTTGTCCACCACAAAATTACCCGCATCGTTGGTCACGCCGTTCTCGTAGCGCCAGCGGGCCATCTGGGCGCTGATGGTGGCGTCGCTGCTGTGGTCGATATAAAGGTAATCGGAGATGGGCCTGTCCTTGTTCTCCTCGCTGCAGATCAGGCAGATATTCTCCTGCGAGAGCAGGAACTGGGTGCCGTCCCACGGATACTCGCCCCGCAGCACTGCCACGTCCAGCGAAGAGTCCAGCATCTGCTGGTAGATGTTCCGGCTGTGGCCGGTAGCGATGTCGAGGCGTACCTTCGGGTAGGCTTTGTGGTACTCGGTCAGCACCTCGGGCAGGCGGTAGTAGGAGAAGTTCACCGAGATGCCGGCCCGCAGGGTGCCGCAGGCTTCGCCCTGGATGGAAGCCAGCTGGCGGCGCATCTTTTCCATCTCGCGGGCGGCGGCAGCGCTGTGGAGCAGCACCTGTTCACCGGCCGGCGTGAAGCGGATGCCCTGCCGTGAGCGCAGGACGATCTCCACCCCCAGCTCCTGTTCCAGCGCCTTGATGCGCTTGGACAGTGCCGACTGGGTCATGTACAGTTTGTCCGCTGCGTGGGTGATGTTGCGCGTCTCGTCCAGCGCGTGCAGCAGCTCGTAATCTTTTTCGTCCATCGTAGCTCTCCCTCTATTGCCCTTTATTTTTCTTATCATTCTTGTTTGCGCTTCATCCAGGCGCATTTTGCTCAGATTCCATATCTGTTATTCATAATACAACAGATTTCAGCAAATGAAAAGGGGGATATTCGCCTTGATTTTCCCAAAAGTCCATTCCAAGATGGAATAATTCAGCACTTTTCTTGCAGTTTTCTTAACCCTGCCTTAATTCCATCTTAACGCGATGTTGTTGTACACAACATCTTCATTTTTTCTCTGCCGATGGGCGGTCTTCCTCCCGCAGTACAGAAAACGCAGCTCTCTTTTCATTTTTGCCTGAAAAACAATCAAAAGTCCAGTTTATTGGACAGTATTTGCATTATCATAAAAACAAGAAAAACTCGTTTCTTTCTTCTTTGGCACATTGCAGATTTTTCCGTCTGCTTTTTGTGCAAAGTCCCAGAATTTTTTGTCGAAAAGCGCGTTTTATTGACAGCCGCTTTTTCAAAAGCGTATCCTTATTGCAAATCAGAGTCAGGAGGTCATTTTATGGAGCACTCCACACGTCTTGCCCACATCAGCGAGGACGGAACCCGCAGCCAGACCGTCTACGACCATCTCGCCGGCACTGCCAGACTGGCCGGTTCCTTCGCAGCCCCCTTCGGGGCGCAGAGCGAGGCCGAATTTGCCGCGTGGCTCCACGACGTCGGGAAGTACAGCGACGCCTTCCAGCTGCGGCTCAAAGGCGGCCCCAAGGTGGACCACTCCACCGCCGGGGCGCAGGAGGCCTGGGTTCGCCAACATCTCCACGCCGCCTTTTCCGTGGCCGGACACCACAGCGGCCTGCCCGACGGCGGGAGCCCCGCCGATGACCCGGGCGACGCCACCCTGTTTGGCCGGAGCAAGAAGCCAGTAGCCCCCTACGACGGCTGGCAGGAAGTAACGCTCCCCGCCTCGACGCCGCCCGCGTGGGCCTGCGCCGACCCGCTGAGCCTCGCGTTCTTTACCCGGATGCTCTACTCCTGCCTCGTGGACGCCGACTTCATCGACACCGAGACCTTCATGGACGGCAAGGCCGCACCCCGGGGCAGCGGCACGGACATCGCCGCGCTGCGGGACATCGTTTCCGCACAGGCGCAGCGCTATCTCAGTGCCGAGTCGCCCTCGCCCGTCAGCGTCCAGCGCAACACCGTCCTCCGCGCCTGTCTCGAGAAAGGCGCTCACGGGCTGCAGGGGCTCTACACCCTCACCGTACCCACCGGCGGCGGCAAGACCTTCGCCTCCCTCGCCTTTGCGCTGGAGCACGCCGCCGCCCAGAAGATGAAGCGGGTCATCTATGTCATTCCTTATATGTCCATCATCGACCAGACCGCCGCCGTCTTCTCGGACCTGCTGGGCGCAGAAAATGTTCTGGCCGACTTCTCCAACGCCGAGTACAAGACTGTTGAGCAGGACGACCTGACCCCCGCCCAGTACCGCCAGATGCTGGCCAGCGAAAACTGGGACGCCCCCGTCGTGGTGACGACGGCGGTGCAGTTCTTCGAGTCGCTCTACGCCAACCGCAGCAGCCGCTGCCGCAAGCTCCACAACATCGCCGACAGCGTCATCATCTTCGACGAGGCGCAGACCCTCCCGGGCGACTACCTTGCCCCCTGCGTCAGCGCCATCGCCCAGCTCATCCAGCATTACCACTCCACGGCTGTCCTCTGCACGGCCACCCAGCCTGCCCTTGAGCCGCTGTTCCGGCGCTTTGCGCCGGAACTCCACCCGCAGGAGATCACGCCCGACGCGGCCCGCCTCTACGAAGTGCTCCGGCGCACCACACTGCAAGACCTCGGCACCCTGCCGCAGGAGGAATTCGCCTCCCGGCTGGCAAATCATCCGCAGGTGCTCTGCGTGGTCAACCGCCGCAAGACGGCCCAGCAGCTCTACGCTGCTCTGCCCGCCGAGGGCAGCTACTGCCTGACCACCCTGCTCTGCGCCGCTGACCGCCGCCGTCAGCTGGACGACATCCGCCAGCGGCTGAAAGAGGGTCTGCCCTGCCGGGTGGTGTCCACCTCTCTCATCGAGGCGGGCGTGGACGTGGATTTTCCCGTCGCTTACCGGGAGCAGTGCGGTCTTGACTCGCTCTTACAGACTGCCGGGCGCTGCAACCGCGAGGGGCGGCGGAGCGCAGAGGAAAGCATCGTCTACCGGTTCCGGCTGGACGAGTGTTCCACGCCCCAGATGCTCAGGCAGAACGTCAGCGCGCTGGACTACACCGCCCGGCATCAGGACACACTGGACACGCCCCGGGCCATTCAGCTCTACTTCAACGAGCTTTCCGAACTGCGCGGCCCCGACGCCGTGGACAAGCACGGCATTCTGGATGCCTTTCTCCGGGGCATCCGGGGCTGCCAGTTCCCCTTTGCACAGGTGGCGGAGGAATTCCGCCTCATCGAGAACGCTGCCCGCACGGTCTATCTGCCCGTCGGCGAGGGCGCGGCCCTCTGTGAACAGCTGCGCAGCGGTCATGTTACCCGGACGCTGCTGCGGAAGCTGGGCGTTTACAGCGTCTCCTGCTATAAGGACCAGTTCGACAAGCTCGACGCCGCCGGGGCGCTGGAACTGCGGCCCGATGGTTCCGCCATCCTCACCGACACCGGCTGCTACAGCGAAAAGACCGGCCTTGCCATGGATGTGGAGACCGGCATCGGCCTTTACTTCTAAAAAGAGAGAAGCGGCAAAGCATACGCCGCCTTGCCGCTTCTCTCTCAACGCATTTGACACTAATCAAATATTTCAACCCGCATCGGCGGCATAAATACCGCCAACGACACAACTAGTATAGGTCAGAACCGACCTGTCCGCAACATTTTTTTGCACATTTTATTGACAAGCCCTCTACAAAGTGCTATATTGAAGTCAAGGAGACATGTCAAACGCATTTGAACTAAACAAATGAAATAATTTTTGAAAGAGGTGGTTGCAATGGCTGACATTTATCTTAGTCTGAAAATTCAACTTCACCCGGAAAGGAGGCAATGCTGATGTCCATGCTCATTGAAGTATGGGGCAGCTACGGGTGCTTTACCCGCCCCGAGATGAAGACCGAGCGCGTGAGCTACGACATGCCCACCCCGTCCGCTGCGCGGGGCCTTGTGGAAGCCATCTACTGGCACCCCGGGCTGCGTTATACGGTTGACCGCATCTATCTGCTCAAGCCCTTCGGCCTTGACCCCGTGGATGAAGTGTCCACGGAGGAATACACCCAGCGGCCCATCCGGTTCACCAACATCCGGCGCAACGAGGTCAAGTCCACCCTGCTGTCCTCCGCCGCCCTCAGTGCGGCCAAAGGCGGCACGCCGCCGGTGCTCTACACCCCGGAGGACATCCAGCAGCGGGCCGCGATGGTCCTGCAGGACGTCCACTACGTCATCGAGTGTCACTTTGATTTGACGGACAAGGCCGCCCCCAGCGACAATCCCGGCAAGTTCCAGGACATCCTGCGCCGACGCCTGCGCAAAGGCCAGTGCTATCATCAGCCCTGTTTCGGGTGCCGGGAGTTCCCGGCCAACTTCCGGGAGTGGCCGGGCGGCAGCATTCCGGCGCTGAAGGTCACGCAGGACCTCGGCTTCATGCTCCACAGCCTCGATTACTCTGATCCGGCCAACATCCGCAGCCAGTTCTTCCGCGCAAAGCTGGTGGACGGCGTGATGGAATGCCGGGACGTGGAGGTGTTTACATGATACTCCAAGCACTCACCGCCTATTATGAACAGCTCTTGAAGCAGGGCAAGGTGGAGGCCCCCGGCTGGGACAGCCGCTTCAAAGTCAGCTATGAACTGCGCCTCGGCCCCGACGGCCAGCTCCTCGCCCTCAACGACCTGCGGCAGGAAGTCCCCAAGGGCAAAAAGACCGTCATCGCCCCCCGTGAACTCCCTGTCCCCCACCGGGTCAAACGCGCCTCCGGCGTCGCCGCAAACTTTTTGTGCGACAATACGTCCTATCTGCTGGGCGCAGACGAAAAGGGCAAGCCTGAGCGCTCCCGCCAGTGCTTCGAAGCCTGTGCCGCCCTCCACCACAAGGTGCTCGACGGTGTGGACTCCCCTGCCGCCAAAGCCATCCTCGCCTTTTTTGACAGCTGGAACCCCGCTGCGGCATCTACCCACCCGCTGCTGGCAGAGCAGTGGGCCGACCTGAACAACAACGCGAACCTTGTGTTCGGCTACGAATCCCCCGACGGCGCCCACTGGCTGGCCACCACAGATGACGCCATCCGGACCGCATGGCAGTCCGCCTTTGACACCTCCGATGCAGACGCCGAGACGGCCCGCTGCCTCATCACCGGCAAAGAGGCCGGCATCGCCCGCATCCACCCCGCCATCAAAGGTGTGATGGGCGCACAGGCCGCCGGTGCGGCACTGGTCTCCTTCAACGCACCCGCTTTCTGCTCCTATGGCCATGAGCAGGGTGCCAACGCCCCCGTCAGCGAGTACGCGGCTTTCGCCTACACCACGGCCCTCAATCTGCTGCTGGCTGACCGGAACTGCTGTCAGCGCATCGGCGACACCACCATCGTCTGCTGGGCCGAAAACGCCGCTCCCGCCTACTCAAACGCCATGCTGATGTTTTTCTGCGGCGGTTCCGAGGCGCGCGGCGTCTCGGAAAGCGACCTTGCCGCCGCACTGAAAGCCCTTTCTCAGGGACGTCCCGTCTCCTTCCTCGATGACAAGCTGGACCCGAACCAGAACTTCTATGTGCTGGGCATCTCGCCCAACGCGGCCCGGCTCTCCGTCCGGTTCTTCCTGCACAGCAGCTTCGGACAGTTTGCCAAAAATCTGCAGGACCACGCCGACCGGCTCGAAATCACCCGCCCCGCCTTCGACAAGCGGGAAAACCTGTCAGTCTGGGCGCTGGCGCAGGAGACGGTCAACCAGAGATCCCGGGACAAAAATCCATCGCCCCAGCTGGTGGGCGATCTGCTCCGGGCCATCCTCACCGGCGGACCCTATCCCGCCACCCTGCTCAACGGCGTGACCCTCCGCATCCGGGCCGAACGGGAAGTCACCCGGGGCCGCGCCGCCATCCTGAAAGCCTACTATCTCCGCAACTACCCCACCGAGCTCAACAAGGAGGTATTTACCGTGAGCCTGAACGAAAGCAGCAATGTCCCCTATGTTCTGGGGCGTCTCTTCTCTGTGCTGGAGACGATCCAGAGCGTCGCCAATCCCGGCATCAACGCCACCATCAAAGACCGGTACTTCAACTCGGCCTGTGCCACCCCGGCAACAGCCTTCCCTACGCTGGTCAAGCTGGCTCAGAAGCATCTGCAGAAGATGAGCACCCCCAACGAGGTGCATTTCAGCAAACAGCTCACCGAACTGATGGCCCAGCTGCCCGAGACAGGCTTCCCGGCGCGGCTCAGCCTGCCGGAGCAGGGTGCCTTTGAGATCGGCTACTACCACCAGACCCAGAAACGCTACGCCAAAAAGAATGAGGAGGAATAAACCATGTCTGAGCCCATCAAGAACCGCTATGATTTCGTCATCCTGTTCGACGTCGAGAACGGCAACCCCAACGGCGACCCCGATGCAGGCAATATGCCCCGTATCGACCCCGAGACGGGCTACGGTCTGGTGACCGACGTCTGCCTCAAGCGGAAGATCCGCAACTATGTCGAGACCCTGAAAGAGGACGAAAAAGGCTATCGTATCTACATCAAGGACGGCGTTCCCCTCAACCGCAGCGACGCCGAGGCCATCAGCACTCTGGGCATCGACCCCGACCTGAAAGCCGCCAAAAAGGCCGACCCCGACATCGATGCCAAGCTGCGGGACTATATGTGCGAGAACTACTTCGACATCCGCACCTTCGGTGCCGTCATGACCACCTTCGTCAAGGGTGCGCTGAACTGCGGTCAGGTGCGCGGCCCCGTCCAGCTGAGCTTTGCTCGGTCGGTAGACCCCATCGTCCCGCAGGAAGTCACCATCACCCGCGTGGCCATCACTACCGAGGCCGATGCCGAGAAGAAGGGTACTGAGATGGGCCGCAAGCACATCGTGCCTTACGCCCTCTACCGCGCCGAGGGCTATGTCTCGGCCAACCTCGCCCGGAAGACCACCGGCTTCTCCGAGGATGATTTGAAGCTTCTGTGGACTGCCATTCTGAATATGTTCGAGAACGACCACAGCGCCGCCCGCGGCAAGATGGCCGTGCGGGAGCTCATCGTGTTCAAGCACGATTCTGAGCTGGGCAATGCCCCGGCCTACAAGCTCTTCGACTCCGTCACCGTCCGGCGCAAGTCCGATGTGGGCGCCGCCCGCAGCTACCGCGACTACACCGTCACGGTGGCAGACACTCTGCCGGAAGGAGTCACCTGCGAGAGGCTGTCCTGATGGCCGGCCCGGACGACTGGCTGCCCCTGTCGGGCATCCAGCACTTCTGCTTCTGCCGCCGCCAGTGGGCGCTCATCCATCTGGAACAGCAGTGGGCGGAGAACCGCCGCACCGTCGAAGGCCAGCTCGACCACGCCCGCTGTCATGACGCAGACCAGACCGAACGGCGCGGCGGCCTGCTCATCACCCGTGGGATGCAGGTGGTCAGCCGTCGGCTTGGCCTGAGCGGAAACTGCGACGTCGTCGAGTTCCGGGCCGACCCAGAGGGCATCCCCCTGCAAAGCACGGAAGGGCTCTGGAAGCCCATGCCTGTCGAGTACAAGCATGGCCGCGCCAAGGCCGACGACGCCGACCGGCTGCAGCTCTGCGCACAGGCCATGGCGCTGGAAGAGATGCTGGTGTGCAGCATCCCGGAGGGTGCGCTCTTCTACGAGGAAACGCGGCGGCGGGAGGTCCTGCCGCTGACCGAAGAACTCCGCCAGGCCACCCAAAAGATGGCCGACGAGATGCACGCCTATTTTGCCCGGGGCTATACCCCCAAGTCAAAGCCCGGCACCCACTGCAGCGCCTGCTCCCTCAAAGAGCTCTGCCTCCCCGTGCTATATCAGCGTGCCGACCCGAAAGCCTATCTCCGCGCCCATCTGGACGAGATGCAGGAGGCCGCGCCATGAGAAAGTTTTTGAACACGCTCTACGTCCTCAACAAGGACGCCTACCTTTCCCTCGAGGGGGAGAACATCGTCCTGCTCTGCAACAAGACTGAAATTGGCCGAGTCCCACTCCACAGGCTGGAAGGCATCGTCTGCTTCAGCTATCCCGGCGCAAGCCCTGCCCTGATGGGCAAATGCGCCCGCCTCGGGGTCGATTTGAGCTTTTTCAGCCCGCAGGGACGCTTTCTGGCCCGGGCCGTAGGCGAAGAGCGGGGCAACGTCCTGCTGCGGCAGACCCAGTACCGCATCGCAGACAGCGAGGCAGAGAGCTGTCTCTATGCGCGCAATTTCATCCTGGGCAAAGTCTATAACGCCCGCTGGGTGCTGGAACGGGCCACCCGCGACCATCCCCAGCGGGTGCCGGTGGAACAGCTCAAACGCACCAGCGCCCAGCTGGCGGCAGCGCTGCCCCTTATCGAGCAGTGCGACGACCTCGACCAGCTTCGCGGTCTGGAGGGCGAGGCGGCACAGCGGTATTTCGACTGCTTTGATTCACTTATCCTGCAGCAGCACGATGATTTTTCTTTCGCTGGCCGAAGCCGCCGCCCGCCTCTGGACAACACCAATGCCCTGCTCTCCTTCGCTTATTCGCTTCTGGCCTCCGACTGCACGGCGGCTCTTCAGAGTGTGGGCCTCGACCCCTACGTCGGCTTTCTCCACCGCGCCCGGCCCGGGCGCAGGAGCCTCGCCCTCGACCTCATGGAAGAGCTGCGCACTGTTTACGCCGACCGTTTTGTGCTCTCCTGCATCAACCAGAAGATCATGACGCCGAAGCATTTCCAGAAGCAGGAGAACGGAGCTGTCCTTCTCACCGATGAGGGCCGCCGCGCCTTTCTGGGCGGGTGGCAGACCCGCAAACAGGAGACCATCACCCACCCGTTCCTGAACGAAAAGCTTCCGTGGGGCCTCGTGCCTTATGTGCAGGCTCTGCTTCTGGCCCGCACCCTGCGGGGCGATATGGAGCTTTACCCGCCATTTTTCTGGAAGTGAGGGATGTGTATGCTGGTCCTTATCACCTACGACGTCAACACCGAAACTCCTGCCGGGCGCAAACGTCTGCGCAAAGTCGCCAAGCGCTGTGTGGACCACGGCCAGCGGGTGCAGAACTCCGTGTTCGAGTGTCTGCTGGATGCCGCGCAGTATGCCGTTCTCAAGGCGGAGCTGACGGCCCTCATCGATCCCGCGCTGGACAGCCTGCGCTTCTACCAGCTGGGCAACAACTATAAGAGCAAGGTGGAGCATATCGGCGTTCATCCGCCCTTCGAGCAGGACGGCCTGCTGTTGTTCTGAGTTTCCCGCCCCGGTGCGAAGGGTGAGTTCTCAGCATTTTTCCGGCACCTTCGCACCGGATTTTTGTGTCATTTTGCATGATTTGGATAGTTCTTTGACCCGTTGTAAATCAAGGCTCTTCTAAATTCGTGCAGAATGTTGTATAATTTATAAGAAAATAGAGATTTTGTCTCTGTTTTTGCTGTCGCCCTCCTCGCGGAGGGCGTGGATAGAAATTTTCTAAATGCCATGTCGATGTAAAATTTTGCGTCGTCGCCCTCCTCGCGGAGGGCGTGGATAGAAATCGGTTTTGGAGCCTTGTCTTGTGATGGGCCCAATCGTCGCCCTCCTCGCGGAGGGCGTGGATAGAAATCCACTGCAATCATGATGTTCACAGCCTGATGCCCCGTCGCCCTCCTCGCGGAGGGCGTGGATAGAAATAACATCACCTACTACTACGACTACAACAAGTAAATAGTCGCCCTCCTCGCGGAGGGCGTGGATAGAAATTGTTCACTCTTTGGCCTCCGTTGTTTCTGCTGCTGTCGCCCTCCTCGCGGAGGGCGTGGATAGAAATTTTGTCTTTTAGCTGCTCTGCGTATGGTTTGTCGGGTCGCCCTCCTCGCGGAGGGCGTGGATAGAAATCGAGTAGTGCGCTGCCGATTGCTGCTAACGCCAGTCGCCCTCCTCGCGGAGGGCGTGGATAGAAATCTTTCCAAAATTCGACGTTTTTACTCCCGATGAAGGTCGCCCTCCTCGCGGAGGGCGTGGATAGAAATATCCATGCCTGGCTTAAGCTGGGAACCTCTTTGTAGGTCGCCCTCCTCGCGGAGGGCGTGGATAGAAATTGTCTTGTGAACGCCTCGTATACGCCTCTGGCGAGTCGCCCTCCTCGCGGAGGGCGTGGATAGAAATTCCTCCGGCCACCCGTAATGCTCCATGGCCTTTCGTCGCCCTCCTCGCGGAGGGCGTGGATAGAAATTCTTATCTCTTATATCTGTATGGACATTGTCCACGTCGCCCTCCTCGCGGAGGGCGTGGATAGAAATAGTTCCTGACGGGAAGTCAAGTGGTGCTGCAGAGCGTCGCCCTCCTCGCGGAGGGCGTGGATAGAAATAGTTTGTCCCACAGGTTTCGGAAATCGGAATCAAGTCGCCCTCCTCGCGGAGGGCGTGGATAGAAATACCTACGGTTCCGATGATGTCCAGCCGTACTGCGTCGCCCTCCTCGCGGAGGGCGTGGATAGAAATTGTGCTGGTATTTCTGGTCGGACAAGGCGTTCTGCGTCGCCCTCCTCGCGGAGGGCGTGGATAGAAATATGAACGAATCCTTGAGCTTTATCCAGTAGTATCGTCGCCCTCCTCGCGGAGGGCGTGGATAGAAATGTTCTCCTTTCGTTCAGCGATCCAGACCGCAAGCGTCGCCCTCCTCGCGGAGGGCGTGGATAGAAATTTTTCTGTCTGCACCAGTGCGCCTTTCCCGCCTCGTCGCCCTCCTCGCGGAGGGCGTGGATAGAAATTGATATGCGGGTGCAGCAAGGAAGTTGTCCGCCGTCGCCCTCCTCGCGGAGGGCGTGGATAGAAATAATGAAATTTACGCATGACCCCCGGATACCTTGACGTCGCCCTCCTCGCGGAGGGCGTGGATAGAAATAGCTTGTCCCACAGACTTCGGAAATCAGAATCAAGTCGCCCTCCTCGCGGAGGGCGTGGATAGAAATAGGCTATCTTTTTGAGGTAATTATATGCCATCTTGCGTCGCCCTCCTCGCGGAGGGCGTGGATAGAAATAAGAAAGCCCAGCTTTGCAGTCAGGGCCGCGGCCGTCGCCCTCCTCGCGGAGGGCGTGGATAGAAATTGTGACAAACTCATGTTTGAGGACGCGGAAACGACGTCGCCCTCCTCGCGGAGGGCGTGGATAGAAATATAAACGAATATTGCTATCCTGACGAACACGCCGAGTCGCCCTCCTCGCGGAGGGCGTGGATAGAAATTATAAATGGCTACATCACAGAAAGCGCGGCTTGAAAGTCGCCCTCCTCGCGGAGGGCGTGGATAGAAATTCGATCTCGCGCAGGCAAACTACCTGAACAGTAAGTCGCCCTCCTCGCGGAGGGCGTGGATAGAAATCATCAGGAAGTCGGTCAGGCGTTCCCGTCGGAGCGTCGCCCTCCTCGCGGAGGGCGTGGATAGAAATCTGAAGTTATTCCGGGGCATTGAGGCGGCCTTGGTCGCCCTCCTCGCGGAGGGCGTGGATAGAAATCCCGGAGATGTTGCACCTGCCGTCTGGTTTGTAGGTCGCCCTCCTCGCGGAGGGCGTGGATAGAAATTCTGGTCGTGATGCCTTCGCCGATGGCGAGGATCGTCGCCCTCCTCGCGGAGGGCGTGGATAGAAATCTTTTTTGATATTTCCAACCTCACATATCCTTGGCGTCGCCCTCCTCGCGGAGGGCGTGGATAGAAATTTTGCCCTCTACGCCCTCGGTCGTCCGCAGGTTCGTCGCCCTCCTCGCGGAGGGCGTGGATAGAAATTTTGCCCTCTACGCCCTCGGT
>OATA01001239.1_pt1 | contig 16285 bp, 14 predicted proteins | sample 1516451 | NCBI WGS metagenome assembly OATA01 (sample SAMEA2579905, study PRJEB22360) | human gut metagenome | biome: human gut; feature: human-associated habitat; material: faeces | place: Denmark | collected 2008/2010 | reverse complement strand
ATCATTATAGCATAAAGTATATAGAAATACGAGAATGGGACAATGGTTTATGAGTAATATTTTACAGGGAAAAGAAGAATATTTTACCCTTATCCAAAAATATTCCCATTATCAATCTGTGGGCCGGATGATAGAATATAATCAGATTAAAGGAAAGGGAGGAGAAAGAGCCGTGTCAGAATATGTTCTTGAATTAAAAGGTATTACGAAGATATTCCCCGGTGTCAAAGCTCTGAATAATGTACAGTTCCAGCTCAAACCTGGCGAAGTTCATGCGCTGATGGGTGAGAATGGTGCTGGTAAATCTACGTTTATCAAGGTTATTACCGGAGTACATAAGGCAGAAGAGGGTGAGATGTTCTTAAACGGACAGAAGGTTGACTTCAAAGGTCCGAAGGATGCCCAGGAGGCAGGTATCGCTGCCGTATATCAGCATCCGACATCATATCCGCACCTTACAGTTGCAGAAAATATTTTTATGGGTCACGAGATCATCAAACATCATATGATCCAGTGGAAAGAGATGAATCAGGAGGCGAACAAGTACTTAGGTGAGCTGGATGCAGATTTTGATGCAACCGCTGAGATGGGAACTCTTTCTGTTGCACAGCAGCAGATGGTTGAGATCGCCAAAGCGCTTTCCACAAATGCAAAGATCATCATTCTGGATGAGCCTACAGCAGCACTTACCAGAAACGAGTCGGAGAAGCTTTACACATTGGTTGATAAGCTGAAAGAGAATGGCGTTTCCATTATCTTTATTTCTCACCGTTTCGAGGATATGTATCGTCTGGCTTCCAGAGTTACCGTATTCCGTGATTCTCAGTATATCGGAACCTATGATGTAAACGGGATCACAAACGCAGATCTGATCAAGGCAATGGTTGGACGTGAGATCAATGATCTGTTCCCGAAGCCGGAGGTTAAGCTGGGAGATGAGATGCTTCGTATTGAACATCTTTCCAGAACAGGATTTTTCAAGGATGTTTCCTTCAATGTACGTGCAGGCGAGATCGTAGGTCTTACCGGTCTGGTCGGTGCAGGACGTACAGAGGTTATGGAAGCTGTCAGCGGAATCACCCATCCGGACGAAGGAAAGGTTTTCCTTGAGGGAAAAGAGGTTTATATCAAGACTCCTTCCGAAGCAATGGAAAAAGGTATCATCCTTCTTCCTGAGGACAGACAGAAGCAGGGCCTTGTCATGAGCTGGGGCCTTGGAAGAAACGTAACCCTTCCGATCATCAGCAAATATGCAAAATCCGGATTCAATGACGAGAAAGCAGAAAGAGAGCTTTCCAAGAAGCTTCTTGAAGAAGTAGATACCAAGGCTGTTGATATTTTCCAGCCTGCAAGTTCACTGTCCGGTGGTAACCAGCAGAAGGTTGTTGTTGCCAAGGCACTTGCTCAGGAAATGAAGGTCGTTATCATGGATGAGCCGACAAAGGGTGTCGATGTTGGTGCAAAAGCCGAGATCTATGCGATCATGGGAGATCTTGCGAAGAAGGGCTATGCCATCATCCTGATCTCTTCCGAGATGCCTGAGATTCTTGGAATGTCTGACCGTATCATCGTTATGTGCAACGGCCGTAAGACAGGTGAACTGAACAGGGGAGAGGCAACACAGGAAGGAATCCTTGAGCTGTCCATGGAAAAGAGCACTGGAAAGGGGACTAAATAATGGAAAAGAAATCTGTTATCAAGAAGATTACAGGCTCCCGAGAGGCTCTGCTGGCAATTATCGTGGTCGTGCTGTTTGCCGTTGTCACAGTGATCAGCCCGTCATTCCTTACGCCGAAGTCACTCATGGAGATGCTGAAAAATAATGCAGTAACAATGGTAATGTCACTTGGTATGCTGTGTGTCATGCTGGTAGGCGGAATCGATATTTCCATTATGTCAACTCTGGCACTTTCCGGTATGTCCATCGGTATGCTCCTGAAATACGGACATATCACAAGTACATTACTTGCTTTCATCATTGCAATGGCAATCGGTATTGCCTGCGGACTGGTTGTAGGTCTTGTGATCTCAAGAGCAAACGTTCCGCCTATCATTGCAACCATGGGCTTTATGTACATCTACAGAGCAATGGGTTATCTTGTTTCCCACGGTGGTGAATGGGCAAGTGCCGCAGCTCTTGGTGAGTTTAAGAATTTTGCAACAACCAGCTTCCTTGGGATCAACAAGGTTATCTGGGTGATCATCGTATGCTATGTGGTATTCTTCTTCTTTATGAAATGGACAAGAACAGGACGAAGGATCTACGCAGTAGGAAGTAATGCAAGCGCAGCACAGGTTTCCGGTATCAATGCAAAGAATATCAACCTTCTTGTATATGTGATTATGGGATTCCTCGCAGGTCTTGGCGGAGCACTTCAGGTATCTGTTTATGCTTCTGCAATGCCTGATATGCAGTACGGCGGTGAGATGGATGTTATCGCAGCCTGCGTTATCGGTGGTGTAAGCATGAGCGGTGGACGTGGAACCGTAGTAGGTGCATTCCTCGGTTCCATTATCCTTGCAACGATCGCAAAAGCTCTTCCGCTTGTAGGTATCAGTTCACTGTGGCAGAACATGATCAAGGGTGTTATCATCCTGGTAGTAGTTGTGATCAACGTTGTTCTGCAGAGAATCGCAGATAAAAACGCATTAAAGGGAAGGGAGATGTAAATCATGGCTGGAAAATCTGGAAGAAGTATTAACAATGTGCCGGAAAATCCGATGAAACACATCATATTCAGTTGGGAAGGCATCCTGGTCATTCTCTTTATCCTGGTAAATATTTTCTGCGCATCATTTTCTGAGTTTTATAATATGAAGAGTGTTCTTCGTCAGATGCCGGTTTACCTTGCAGAGGTATTCATGATGTTTCCAATGGCGTACATCCTGGTATTAGGCGAGATCGATATTTCCGTAGGTGCGATCGTGTGTCTCTCCGCTACCTTAAGCTGTATGGTCTGCAACACAAACGCTCCGTTTATTGTAGTAGTACTTACAGCACTGGTTGTTGGTGCCCTCTGTGGTGCGGTTAACGGATTTATCCTTACCCGTTTCAAGGAGCTGCCTCCAATGATCGTAACACTGGCAACACAGATCATCTTCCGTGGTATCGCTGAGGTAACACTTGGAGCCGGCGGAAGTATTGCGATCACAAACACAGATGGCTTCCGTGCTATCGGTGGAAAGGTTGGAAATATTCCATATATTCTTTTCCTGGTGCTGATCCTTGGTGTACTTTTTGCGATCTTTCTTGGAAAGAGCACATTCGGACGCCGTACATATGCGATCGGAACAAACCGTGTGGCAGCTTATTACGCAGGTGTTCACGTAGAAAAGATCCGTTTCATCATCTACACAGTTATGGGACTTATGTCCGGACTTTGCGCAGTATTCCTGGTATCCTCTTCCTACGGTGCAAATACAACAACCGGTAACGGATTTGAGATGGATGCCATTGCAATGGCAGTATTCGGAGGTATCTCCTCCACAGGTGGTAAAGGTAACCTGGCCGGCGGTATCATTTCTGCATTCATCATCGTATGCTTACGAGTTGGCCTTGGACAGAAGAACGTAAATGCTCAGGTGATCCTTCTCATCATCGGTGTACTTCTGGTAGCAGCAGTAGCTCTTCCGAATATCATCGGCGATGTGAAAAAAGCAGTCGCAATGAAGAAAAACTAATATCACTTTTGAAACCCATATGATTGTTAGCTGTCTCCATTGGTGTAGCGGAGGCAGCAGCATATAAAAAAATTATATTCTTATAGGGAGGAACAACAATGAAAAAAAAGGTAATTAGCGCAATCCTTTGTGGAGCAATGGTTCTTGGTACAGTTTGCCCGGTTCTTGCAGCAGATGACAAATCCGAAGATACTAAGACAGAAGCAGCAGCTGGCGATTCCGCAAAAGGCAAAAAGATTGACATCCGTGACGCACGTAAAGCAGCCGGTAACGCATTCTTCGAGATCGCAGCGAAATCTTTCCAGGAGACAGTAGAGGCTGAAGGCGGCGAGGTTCAGGTCGTTTATCCTGAGACAGCTACAGCTGATGCACAGATCAAGGTTCTTGACAACCTGATTTCCCAGGACTTTGATGCAATTTGTATTTCCGCTAACGATGTTAACGCTCTTCAGGCTAAGCTTGAGGAAGCTATGGATGAGGGAATCAAAGTATCTTCTTTCGACTCCGCACCGAACAAAGACAGCCGTGAGATTTTCGTAAACCAGGCTGGTACGAAAGAAGTTGCTCAGGCACTTATGGATGCAGTTCTTGATATTTCCGGTGGTGAAGGACAGTTCGCTATCCTTTCCGCTACATCTCAGTCCGCTAACCAGAACGCATGGATCGACGCAATGAAGACCATCATGGAAGGCGATGACAAATACAGCAAGCTTGAGCTTGTAGACGTTGTATACGGTGATGATGAGCCGCAGAAATCCACAGACCAGACAGCAGCTCTTCTTCAGAACTACAAGGATCTGAAGGTTATCTGCGCACCTACAACAGTTGGTATCGCAGCAGCAGCTAAATATCTTCAGGATAACGGATCTTCCTGCAAGCTGACAGGACTTGGACTTCCATCTGAGATGCAGGAGTACACCGGTGATGATGATTCTCATTCCTGCCCATACTTCTATCTGTGGGATATGCAGGGCCTTGGAAAACTCAGCGCTTACACAACAATCGCTTTGATCAACGAAGACATCACAGGTGCTAAAGATGACAAATTCACAGCTGGTGACCTTGGTGACTACACAGTAACAGATGCTGATGACGGTGGTACAGAAGTTGTTCTTGGCGCACCTCTGAAATTCGATACAAGCAACATCGAGGAGATGGCTAAGCTGTACTAATCAATCCCCAGATTGACTGTATAATCATATGATAAATCCTTTCAGGACAGGCGGAGTTTTCGGGCTCTGCCTGTTTTGTATGTTTGGATTTCGTGTATAGAAGGTTTCTGAAAAAATCTCCGCCTTCTGATTCTGGTTGTGCTCTTATGGCTGCAGTGTTAAAATGAGGACAGCAGAACAGAAAACCATGAACAGATAAAGGAGCAAAATACATGCAGCAGGAATTACTGGATCAGCTGAGAAAGATCACAGAGGAAGAGAGAAAAATCCTGGATGGAGAAGCAGAGGTGGATAGAGATCTCTACACATCCGGTCGGGACTTTACTGTGGACAGCCGTAAGATGCTGAAAGAAGGCAGGCTGATCGCTGTGCGTACACACACCCGTTTTGTGTATTTTCCGGCTCACAGGCATAATTTTGTGGAAGTGCTGTATGTGTGCGAGGGATCTCTGACGAATATCATTGACGGGAAAAAAGTCATAGTTAACAAAGGTGAGCTGCTTTTTCTCAATCAGTTTACGAAGCATGAGATTCTGAAAGCGGGGCAGAATGATATTGCGATCAATTTTATGGTGCTGCCGGAGTTTTTTGATGTGGCCTATTCCATGGCGGGCAATGACAATATGCTGGCAGATTTTCTGGTGAATGTTCTCCGCCAGGATGAAGAGAGAGGGGAGTATCTGCACTTTAAAGTTGCAGAGGTGCTGCAGATCCAGAATCTTCTTGAAAACATCATCTATTCCCTTGTAAATGGTGAGGAGAACCGAGAACGGATCAATCAGACCACAATGGGCCTGATCTTTATGTATCTGGTAGAATCGGTGCAGTATGTGGAGATGCGTCTGCCCAATCAGTACGAAAATATGATCTCCATGACAACACTGGATTATATTGAACAGAAATACCGGACTGCCACGCTGACGGAGCTTTGTGGTCGCCTGCATCTTCCCATGCATGTCCTCAGTAAGATGATCAAGAAAAGCACAGGGTTTAATTTCAAGGAACTTCTTCAGAGAAAGCGTCTGAACAAGGCTGTAGAGCTGATGTGTGAAACAGATCTGCCTGTCAGTGACATCATTGCAGCTGTAGGCTATGAAAATAACAGTTATTTTCATCGGGTATTCAAGGAACATTATCACATGACACCGCGGGCGTTCCGGGTGAAAAACAGTGAGAAAGAACAGGTGAGGCTGTAACAGCCTCACCTGTTTTTTAAATATCATGGAATTGTCCGATCTTGTTTTTGATCCGCTGCATTTCGTTATCCATATCGATCACAGCGCGGGCGCAGTTCAGCAGCTCATTGCTGACTTCCTCATAACCGTCCATTTCTTCGATATTCTGCTTGTAACGCAGCTGATGCTCCAGAGTAGCCCAGAAATCCATACCGTTGGTACGGATCTGGATCTCTGCACGCATGGGAGTTTTTCCCTTGGAGAAGAATACAGGGATTTCCACAATCATGTGATAACTGCGGTAGCCGTTTGGTTTTGGATTTTTGATATAGTCCTTTACCTGAATGACGGTAATGTCATCCTGCCTGGTGATCAGGTCTGCAATGGTGTAGATATCATCGATAAAAGCACAGACAACACGGATGCCTGCCACGTCATTCAGTTGATTCTGAATATTCTCCGCAGTAAACTCATAGCCGAGCCTTTTGAGCTTTTTGTAAATGCTTTCCGGCTTTTTGATCCTTGTCTTGATGAAGGAGATCGGGTTACGTTTATATTCCAATGAAAATTCATCGTTGAGGACTTCCAGCTTGGTGCGTACCTCACGGACCGTACATCGATACATCATCATTAAATCATTAAATTTTGCGGAATTTTTGATAAAAACCTGTGGATCAGGTGTGTCCAGCCAGGTGTTTTTGTTATTTTCAGCCATAGTATTTTTACGATAGGGCTCCTTTCTTTTGTGATTTTTATGACAAGTTTACTAACATAATTATAGGACAAAATAACATTTTTTTCAACTTTTGTATTGACATATCAGAAAAGCTGTGCTATTTTATAGAAAAAGTTTAATTGAGTAAACCACTAAACCGTTGAAGCGGAGATAAAGATATTCATGCGCGCACAGAGAGTCCGGGAGGGTGAGAGCCGGGTCGAGAGGCAGTTTATCAAATGGACCGCAGAGGGCACAGGGAAAGATATTTTCGGGTATCAAGTATTCTGTGACGTGAGGGCATACGTCAGTTGCCGGGAATATGAAGGTATTCCGCCAAGTGCACGGGTCAGACCGTGAATCAGGGTGGCACCGCGGGTGATTTTGAATTTAGAGCTCGTCCCTGACAGAACCAGATTCTGTCGGAGACGGGCTTTTCTTGATTTCATGAGCAAGCAGCGAATGCAGATCACGAATGTCCCGTCCTCCGGTAAGGAATGAAAAACTCAGGAGGGCCTGTATATGTATCCAACATTAGAAAAAATCAAAGAACTCGCACAGTCAGGCGAATACCGGCGAATCCCTGTATGCAGAGAGCTGTATTCCGACCGCTATACACCCGTAGAAGTCATGAGGACCTTACGCACAGCCAGCAGACATTGCTATCTTCTGGAAAGTGCCAGCCAGACAGAGGTATGGGGACGCTATTCCTTCCTGGGATATGAGCCATCCATGGAGATCACCTGTACAGACGGAAAGCTTCAGATCCGCAGGATCCATGAGGACGGAACTGAAGAAAAAACCGTACAGCAGGTGAAGCATCCGGGAGATGCTATTCGGGAGATCCTGAAAGAATACAAAAGCCCGGTGCTGGAAAATATGCCGACCTTTACCGGAGGTCTGGTAGGATATTTTTCCTACGATTACATTAAGTATAGCGAGCCGAAGCTGAAGCTTACCGACGAGACAGTACAGGATTTCCGGGACACGGATCTGATGCTTTTTGACCAGGTGATCGCCTTTGACCATTACAGACAGAAGGTGCTTCTGATCACCGGTGTGATGACGGATGATCCGGAAAATTCCTATCAGAAGGCGGAAGCAAAATTAAAAGAGATGGCAGATCTGATCCGAAACGGAAAACAGAAGGAATTTCCGTCTTTGAAACTGAAATCTTCCATTGAGCCGCAGTTCCCGAAAGCAAAATACTGTGAGATGGTTGAGAAAGCGAAGCATTACATCCACGAAGGAGATATTTTCCAGGTGGTGCTCTCCAATCCGATGCGAGCGAAAGCAGAGGGAAGTCTGTTTGATACATACCGTGTTCTTAGGGCTACCAATCCTTCGCCGTATATGTTTTATTTTTCCAGTGATGATATTGAGATTGCAGGAGCCTCCCCGGAAACACTTGCCAGGCTTGCAGGAACAGAATTAAGTACCTTCCCGCTTGCAGGAACAAGACCAAGAGGCAAGACAAAAGAAGAAGATCTGGCGCTGGAAAAAGGACTCCTGGCTGATGAGAAGGAACGTGCCGAGCATAACATGCTGGTGGATCTTGGTCGAAATGATATCGGAAAGATCAGTAAGATCGGTACCGTGAACGTAGAAAAATATATGTGCATCGAGCGTTTTTCCCATGTGATGCATATTGGTTCCCCAGTTACCGGCCAGATCCGGGATGACAGGGATGCGGTGGATGCAGTGGATGCCATCCTTCCGGCAGGAACACTTTCCGGAGCACCGAAATTCCGTGCCTGCCAGATCATCCAGGAACTGGAACAGAGCAAGCGAGGCATTTACGGCGGTGCTATCGGATATCTGGATTTTGCCGGAAACCTGGATACCTGTATTGCCATCCGCCTGGTTTATAAGAAAAACGGTGAGATCTGTATCCGGTCAGGAGCAGGGATCGTAGCAGACAGTATTCCGGAAAGTGAATTTCAGGAGTGCTGCAACAAGGCAAGAGCCGTTGTACAGGCAATCGAAACTGCACAGGAGGGACTGGAATGATAGTACTGATCGATAATTATGATAGCTTTTCCTACAATGTTTACCAGCTAATCGGATCTGTGGATATCAAGGTGGTAAGAAATGATGAAGTGACCATCAAAGAGCTGGAGGCCATGAAGCCGGAGGCATTGATCCTTTCCCCTGGTCCGGGAAAACCGGAGGATGCGGGAATCTGTATTGAATCCATAAAATATTTCAAAGACAAGCTGCCGATCCTGGGTATCTGCCTTGGACATCAGTCCATCTGTGAAGCCTTCGGAGGGACAGTATCCTACGCAAAAGAGCTGATGCACGGAAAGCAGAAAGAGATACATAAAGTTGGAAAGAGCCGGATGTTTGAAGGACTTCCGGAAACTTTTCCGGCAGCCAGATATCACTCACTGGCAGCTATCCGGGATACCTTACCGGAGGAACTGGTTGTTACCGCTGAGTCTGAGGACGGAGAGGTGATGGCACTGGAGCATAAAGAATATCCGATATTCGGATTACAGTTCCATCCGGAATCCGTTATGACACCGGATGGAAAAACAATGATCGAGAACTTTAGGAAGGTTATCAGAGACAGATAAGGCAGAGAACAGCAATCCATAAAAGATAGAATCGTTACAGAACAGGAGGAAACAACAATGATCAAAGAAGCAATCATCAAGCTTTCAAAAAAAGAAGATCTTACATATGACGAAGCAGAAGCCGTAATGAATGAGATCATGGACGGAGCGGCAACACCGGTACAGATGGCATCCTACCTTACTGCACTTTCCCTAAAAGGAGAGACTATTGATGAGATCACTGCATCAGCAGCCGGAATGCGTGCACACTGCATCAAGCTTCTCCACGATATGAATGTTCTGGAGATCGTAGGAACCGGTGGTGACGGAGCAAACTCCTTTAACATTTCCACGACATCTTCTCTTGTGATCGCAGCAGGTGGCGTTCCGGTAGCAAAACACGGAAACCGTGCAGCATCTTCCAAGAGCGGTGCAGCAGATGTTCTGGAAGCACTTGGCGTAAAGATCACCATCCCGCCGGAAAAAAGTGCAGAGATCCTGAAAAAGATCAACATCTGTTTCCTGTTCGCACAGAATTATCATATTGCCATGAAATATGTGGCACCGATCCGTAAAGAGCTGGGAATCCGCACGGTATTTAATATCCTCGGACCATTAAGCAACCCGGCAGGCGCAAACATGGAGCTGATGGGAGTCTTTGACCAGTCTCTGGTAGAGCCGCTGGCACAGGTTATGATGAAGCTTGGCGTGAACCGCGGAATGGTAGTTTTCGGACAGGATAAGCTGGATGAGATCTCCATGAGCGCACCGACTTCTGTGTGCGAGATCAAGGACGGATGGTTCCAGTCCTATGAGATCACACCGGAGCAGTTCGGCTATACATGCTGCAGCAAAGAAGATTTGGCAGGCGGCACACCGGCAGAGAACGCAGAGATCACAAAAGCCATTGTAAACGGAACCGAAAAAGGCCCGAAGCGTCAGGCGGTCTGCATGAACGCAGGTGCAGCACTTTATATCGCAGGAAAGGCGAAGACTATAGAAGATGGCGTGAAGATGGCTGAAAACCTGATCGACAGTGGTGCAGCTGCTGCTAAGCTTGCGGAATTTATCAAATTAAGTAACGAGATTTGAAAATAATAGCGGCAGAAGAGAAATCGGCAATCCCTATCAGAAGAGATATGAACGGAAACATTAATCTGTCAGGCTTTTTGAAATTGCCGAATGAGTGTTGAAATATCAAGGAGACAAACAAAGAATGAGTGAAAAAAACATTCTGGAAGAAATCGCAGAAAAAACAAGAGAACGTATCCGGAAGGAAAAACTTCAGTTTCCCCTGGATCAGCTGAAAGCTCTGGCTGAAAAAGCACCACAGCAGCCGTCCTTTCTGGAAGCGTTGAAAAAGCCGGGCATGTCCTACATCTGTGAAGTAAAAAAAGCTTCCCCCTCCAAGGGGCTGATCGCACCGGAATTTCCGTATCTGGAAATTGCGAAAGAATACGAGGCAGCAGGTGCATCTGCGATCTCCTGCCTCACAGAGCCATTTTATTTCATGGGAAGTGACACTTATCTCCGTGAGATCACAGAAACAGTGGATATTCCGGTCCTTCGGAAGGACTTCACTGTGGATAAGTACATGATCTATCAGGCAAAAGCATTCGGCGCAGCGGCTGTACTTCTGATCTGTGCTATTTTAAATGACCAGGAACTCCTGGAATACCGAGAGCTTGCAGAAACTCTGGGAATGGATGCACTGATAGAAGCCCACGACGAGGAAGAAGTGGCAAGAGCATTAAAAGCAGGAGCAAAGATCGTCGGAGTCAACAACCGTGATCTGAAAACCTTTAAGGTTGATATGAATAACAGTATCCGTCTTCGAAACCTGGCACCGGACAATGTGGTATTTGTGTCTGAGAGCGGAATCAAAAACGCAGGTGATATCGCTATCCTGGAAAGAAACCGGGTAGGTGCAGTCCTGATCGGTGAGACCCTGATGCGAAGCCCGGATAAGAAAGCTGCATTGGAAAATCTGAATGGTAGAGCGCTTGTATAAAGGCCAAACGAAAGAATAGAGCAAATAAGTAACAGAGCTGACCAGCAGCAAATAGTAACGAAACAGGAAGGGGCAGGGTCAGACAGAAAGGGCAGGATTGGCTGAATATGAGAGAACAACCATTGAAACATGGGAGCAGAACCAGGATCAAGATCTGCGGCCTGACCCGCCCGGAAGATATCCAGGCAGTGAACCAGGCTAAACCGGACTTTGCAGGATTCATTGTAGAATTCCCAAAAAGCAGAAGAAACGTTACCGTGGAGCAATTGAAGGCTCTCCGGGAAGAACTGGATGATAGCATTTTGTCGGTAGGCGTATTCGTCAATGCACCGGTGGAGCTTCCCGCACAGCTTTTAAACGAAGGAACCATCGCACTGGCACAGCTTCACGGCCAGGAGGACGAGAATTATATCAGACAGCTTAAGACCATGACAGACCAGCTTCTGATAAAGGCTTTTTCCATAAAAACAGAAGCAGATATAAAGAAAGCGATCCGTTCGGAAGCAGACTATATTCTGCTGGATCAGGGCGCAGGAGGAACAGGAGAAACTTTCGACTGGAGTCTGGTACCGGCGATCAAACGTCCCTGGTTTCTGGCAGGAGGTCTGGGCTGTGAAAATCTGGAATCGGCCATACATCTGCTTCACCCCTGGGCAGTAGATTTAAGCAGCAGTGTAGAAACCGACGGTCACAAAGCCCCGGATAAAATATTAGAAGCAGTATACGCAGTAAGGAACATAAAGGAGGAAATATAACATGTCAAAAGGAAGATTCGGCATCCATGGCGGACAGTACATCCCGGAAACACTGATGAACGCCGTTCTGGAGCTTGAGGAAGCATACAACCATTACAAAAATGACCCGGAATTCAACCGTGAGCTCACAGAGCTTCTCAATGAATACGCAGGAAGACCATCCCGTCTTTACTACGCGGCACATATGACCGAGGACCTTGGCGGAGCCAAGATCTATCTGAAAAGAGAAGACTTAAACCACACAGGAGCCCACAAGATCAACAACGTACTTGGTCAGGTGCTCCTGGCAAAAAAAATGGGCAAGACCCGTGTGATCGCTGAGACCGGCGCAGGCCAGCACGGTGTTGCAACTGCAACTGCAGCAGCACTGATGGGAATGGAATGTGAGGTATTCATGGGAAAAGAGGACACCGAGCGTCAGGCTCTGAACGTATATAAAATGCGTCTCCTCGGAGCAAAGGTCCATGCAGTCACAAGCGGAACCGCAACCTTAAAGGATGCCGTTTCCGAGACCATGCGTGAGTGGACAAACCGTATTGCAGATACCCATTATGTACTGGGATCTGTTATGGGCCCGCACCCGTTCCCGACCATCGTACGTGATTTCCAGGCCGTGATCTCCAAGGAGATCAAAGAACAGATGCTGGAAAAAGAGGGCAGACTTCCGGATGTTGTCCTGGCCTGTGTGGGCGGCGGCTCCAATGCTATCGGAACCTTCTACAATTTCATTGAGGACAAAGACGTTCGTCTCATCGGCTGTGAGGCAGCAGGACGTGGCGTGAATACTGCGGAGACTGCTGCAACCATCGCAACCGGTCGTCTCGGAATCTTCCATGGTATGAAATCTTATTTCTGCCAGGATGAATACGGACAGATCGCACCGGTATACTCCATCTCCGCAGGTCTTGATTATCCGGGTGTAGGTCCGGAGCATGCACACCTTTATGATATCGGAAGAGCAGAGTACGTTCCTGTTACAGATGACGAAGCAGTAGAGGCTTTTGAATATCTTTCCAGAACAGAAGGAATCATTCCTGCGATCGAAAGTGCCCACGCAGTGGCCTATGCGAAAAAGATCGCACCGACACTTGGAAAGGACAAGATCATGGTAGTTACCATTTCAGGACGTGGAGATAAGGACTGTGCGGCAATTGCCCGCTACAGAGGGGAGGATATCCATGAATAAGAGAATTACAGAAGCATTTGCAAACGGAAAAGCATTTATTCCTTTTTTAACCTGCGGAGATCCGTCTCTGAAGGTAACAGAGCAGCTGGTTTATGCAATGGAAGAAGCAGGAGCAGATCTGATCGAGCTTGGGATCCCGTTCTCAGATCCTACCGCAGAGGGACCTGTGATCCAGGAAGCCAATGTCCGGGCACTTGCAGGCGGCGTGACTACAGATAAAGTTTTTGCAATGGTAGAAAAAATCCGTAAAAATACAAAAATCCCAATGGTATTCATGACCTACGCAAACGTAGTATTTTCTTACGGAACAGAGCGTTTTATCAAGAAAGCAGCGGAAGTTGGAATGGATGGACTGATTCTTCCGGATGTTCCGTTTGAGGAAAAAGAAGAGTTTGATGTTGTGTGCAAACAGTACGGCCTTGACCTGATCTCCCTGATCGCACCGACCTCCCATGAGCGGATCGCCATGATCGCAAAAGAGGCGGAAGGCTTTGTTTACTGCGTATCTTCCCTTGGTGTAACAGGAATGCGTACCAGCATTACCACAGATATCGGAGCTATGGTGAAATTAGTAAAAGCCCAGAAAGACATTCCATGTGCAGTAGGATTCGGAATCTCCACACCGGAGCAGGCAAAAAAAATGGCAGATCAGTCAGACGGTGCCATTGTAGGATCTGCGATCGTGAAGCTCTGTGGTGCCTACGGCAAAGACTGCGTGCCGAAGGTGAAGGCTTATGTGAAAGAGATGAAGGATGCGATCAGATAAGTTCCCGGCTGAAATCGCAACACAGATCACAAAGTGTAATAAAAATCTGCTTTATCCCAAAGAAAGGGTAAAGCAGATTTTTTTCTGCTCTGAACAGAGGCCGGAAAAATTGCAGGAAATATCTACTTGACAGTCAGAGACCAAATGATAGATGATATAAAAAAAGGTGAGGAGGAAATTGGGGATGAATCGGGAAGAAGCAAAGAAGAAAGCAGAAGCGCTGGTTGCCAGGATGACTCTGGAGGAAAAAGCCAGTCAGTTAAGGTACGATGCACCTGCAATAAAAAGATTGGGAATTCCGGCGTATAACTGGTGGAATGAGGGACTTCACGGTGTTGCCAGAGCAGGGCAGGCAACGGTTTTTCCACAGGCGATCGGAATGGCGGCAGCTTTTGACCGGAAAAGTGTGGCAGAGATGGCCGGTATCGTGGCAACAGAGGGCAGAGCAAAGTATAATGCATATTCCGTAAACGGTGACAGAGATATTTATAAGGGATTGACGTTCTGGTCTCCTAATGTCAATATTTTCCGTGATCCACGATGGGGTAGAGGCCATGAAACTTATGGGGAAGATCCGTATCTTACAAAAGAACTTGGAGTTTCCTTTGTAAAAGCACTTCAGGGAAATGGGGATACAATGAAGGCAGCAGCCTGTGCCAAACATTTTGCAGTACATTCCGGGCCGGAGGCACTCCGTCATGAATTTGATGCGGAAGCATCCGCAAAAGATATGGAAGAAACGTATCTGCCGGCATTCGAAGGTCTGGTAAAAGAAGCGAAAGTAGAAGCGGTTATGGGAGCTTATAACCGGACAAACGGGGAACCCTGCTGCGGAAGTCCCACATTACAGAAAAAACTCAGAGGCGAATGGAAATTTCAGGGGCATTTTGTATCAGACTGCTGGGCGATCCGTGATTTTCATGAACACCATATGGTAACGGATACAGCCGTTGAATCTGCAGCACTGGCGATTAATAATGGCTGTGACCTGAATTGTGGAAATACCTATCTTCACATTATGAAGGCATACGAAAAGGGGCTTGTCACAGAAGAAACCATAACCCGGGCAGCAGTGCGGCTTTTTACCACAAGGTATCTGTTGGGGTTGTTTGATGGAAGCGAATATGACAATATCTCCTATCTGGAGGTGGAATCTCCCAGGCATCTGGATGCAGCGGAGAAAGCAGCGGAAAAAAGTTTTGTTCTGCTGAAAAATAACGGGATTCTTCCGCTTGATAAAGAAAAACTGAAAACAATAGGGATCATCGGACCAAATGCGGACAGCAGACAGGCGCTGATTGGCAATTATCACGGGACAGCTTCCAGGTATATTACCATACAGGAAGGCATCCAGGATTATGTGGGAGACGATGTAAGGATCCTTACTTCCAGAGGCTGTGATCTGTTCCGAGACCGGACGGAGCACCTTGCGTTTACCAGAGATCGTATTGCGGAAGCCAAGGTGGTTGCGGAAAACAGCGATGTGGTGATCTTATGTATGGGACTGGATGAGACACTGGAAGGAGAAGAGGGAGACACCGGAAACAGCTATGTATCGGGAGATAAAGAAGATATTGAACTTCCCGGAGTACAGCGAGAACTGATGGAAGCAATCGCAGACACCGGAAAACCGGCAGTATTCTGTCTGCTGGCAGGAAGTGACCTTGATCTGAAATATGCGGCAGAGAAATTTGATGCAGTCATGATGCTGTGGTACCCTGGATGCCAGGGCGGGAAGGCAGCGGCAAAGGTACTGTTTGGAGAAATCTCGCCATCAGGAAAACTTCCGGTGACCTTTTATGAAAGCCTGGAAGAACTTCCGGATTTTACCGATTATTCCATGAAAGGCAGAACATATCGTTATATGGAACGAAAAGCACAGTTTCCTTTTGGATATGGTCTGACGTACAGTAAGGTGGCAGTAGATAAAGCAGAGGTCAAAACATGTGGACAGAAGATAAACGTGGAGGTAGAAGTGCAGAATAACGGCGCATATGATACAGAGGATGTTGTTCAGATCTACGTAAAAAATATCGACAGCAAAAATGCCATTCCCAATCCGATGCTGGCCGGTTTTCAGCGGATATTCCTGAAGGCGGGAGAATGCCGAAAAATAGAAATCCCAATATGGGAAAAAGCATTCACCGTAGTAGATGAAACAGGAAAACGGATGGAAGAAGGAAAGAAATTTGAAATTTATGCAGGCTGCAGCCAGCCGGATGAAAAAAGCAAAGAACTGACCGGGATCATGCCGGTAAAGATCATC